>Ga0315322_10001080_pt1 | contig 20959 bp, 17 predicted proteins | sample M110021515metaG_FD_203461 | JGI IMG/M metagenome (GOLD analysis project Ga0315322, IMG submission 203461) | Ammonia-oxidizing marine archaeal communities from Monterey Bay, California, United States - M1 100m 21515 | ecosystem: Environmental > Aquatic > Marine > Intertidal zone | place: USA...
CAGCAACCCGGACAGCAACCCGGACAGCAACCCGGACAGCAACCCGGACAGCAACCCGGACAGCAACCCGGACAGCAGCCCGGACAGCAACCCGGACAACAACCTGGCGAACAACCCGGTCAGCAGCCCGGACAACAACCTGGACAACAACCTGGCGAACAACCCGGTCAGCAGCCCGGACAACAACCTGGTCAGCAACCTGGCGAACAACCCGGACAACAGCCTGGTCAGCAGCCCGGTCAGCAACCTGGCGAACAACCGGGACAGCAACCGGGACAGCAGCGCAGTCCAAGCAGCCCGGTTGGGGGTAGTGGTGGTTTGAGTCGATACGCAGCGAACGATCCGGGAAGTGATCCACTAACAGGTGATGGATTCATCGAGTGGTCAGACCGTTTGCGTGACGTGGAAGAGATGGTTGACTCAGCTGAACTGCGGTCGGAAGCTGCAAGGATCCGTGATCGTGCAAGAGATGTGCGTCTGGAGTTTCGACGCAATTCAAAAGAGCCTCAATGGGATCTTGTTGAAAAGATGATTGCTCAACCGTTACGCGAGTTAAAGCGGAGCGTGTCGGAAGAACTGTTGCGCCGTTCGGCCGAAAAGAATGCCCCGGTTCCGATCGATCGGGACCCGGTGCCGGTGGAGTTTACGGATGCGGTGCAGAAGTACTACGAGAGTCTTGGGAGTGGGCGTTGAGTATCTGGTTCATGATCGGTCAGATGGACGGCGAAATCGTCTGGGGAGCACCTCAGTGGATGGTACCGGCGTCGTGGATTTTCGGCGTTTTGGCGCTCGTTGTACTGTGGGGATACACCCGTCCCTACGCAGCGTCGAGCGTCCGTCTGTTGGCTGCGATACTCAAGTTGGCGGCAATTCTGTTGCTTGCTTTCTGCCTACTCGATCCGATGCGGAGTGGTACACGCCCGCGACCACAAGCGAATATATTGCCGATTCTGGTAGATAACAGCCGGAGCATGCAGTTAAAAACCGACATCGAGGATGAGAGCCGGCGGATGCAGGTTGCCCGCATGGTGGATGAAGATGCCGATTGGCGACGAAGGTTGGCTCAATCGTTCGACGTTCGGTCTTATCTGTTCGACTCCCGGCTTGAAAGCGTCGACGATTTGAGTGCGTTTGAGGCGGACGGCTATGCGTCGTCGCTTGGCGGTAGTCTGCAAGCGTTAAGCGATCGGTTTTCATCACGACCGGTCGCAGGTGTGTTGCTTTTCAGTGACGGTAACTTGACGGACTTGCCGACTGGTGAAGTGGATTGGTCCAAATTGGGGTTTCCCGTTTATCCCGTTTTACCGGCAAGTGACAGCGAGTACGAAGATTTACGAATCGCAGATGTAAGCGTGCGGCAAACAGACTTCGAATCGGCACCCACAACAGTGATGGTTTCTTTGGATTCGACCGGCATGGATGGGCAAACTGCGTTTGTGCGGTTGGCAGATGCGAGAACCGGGCAGTTGATTGAAGAGCAGCAAGTCAATCTGGGGGAGAGTGACGAGCGACAGGAAGTTCGTTTTCGGTTTCGTCCGCAGGATTCCGGTGTGACTTTTTACCGAGCCACGGTGTTCACGGAAGATGATCGTGATTGGGGTGAGATGCTGACTGTTGAATCCCAACCTGCAAATGAGAATGCGAGTGATTCCAGCAATGTTGAGGACGTTGCTGACGAATCGGCCAGAACAACGACCGAAGGCGAAGCGGGGCAAGCTGTGCCCGATGGCACGGAAAGTGTGCAACAGATTGCTGAAGGCAGGGGGAGTGATGAAGCATTTGTGTTCGAAGAACGGACCTCTGAAGCGACTTTGATGAATAACCAGCGTATCGTCACCGTTGATCGCGCTACGGGACCCTACCGAATTCTGTACGTCGCGGGGCGTCCCAACTGGGAATTCAAGTTTCTTCGACGTGCGTTGCAGGAAGACGCGGAGGTTCAGTTGGTAGCTCTGCTCAGGATTGCCAACAAAGAGGCAAAATTCAGCTTCCGTGACAAGTCTGTTAACTCTACCAACCCATTGTTTGCTGGGCTGGGTGATGATGAAGAAGAGGCGGCGCAGCAGTACGATGAACCTGTAATCATCCGATTGGGTGTCAAGGAATCAGAGGAACTGAGTGATGGGTTCCCGGAAACCGCTGAAGAGTTGTTTGCCTATCATGGCGTGATTCTGGATGATGTTGAGAGCACTTTCTTCACTCAAGACCAGATGCTTTTACTGAGGAAGTTCATCGCGGCCCGCGGTGGCGGGTTATTGATGTTGGGCGGAAGTGAATCATTTGCGTCTGACAAGTTCGCCGATAGTCCGTTGGGAGAACTTTCACCGGTTTACGCTCCGCGTTCCGGTAAGCAGAAACCAAGCGGTCCTTACACCATTGAGCTCACTCGAGAGGGTTTATTGCAACCTTGGGTCAGGTTGCGAGATACGGAGTCAGCTGAAAAAGACCGGATGCGGGGAATGCCATCGTTCTTGACTCTTAATGAAGTTGGTGATGTGAAGCCCGGAGCATCGCAATTAGCGACTGCCACGGGGGAGGGTGACAGGAAAGTCCCAGCGATGATCGCACAACGGTTTGGCAAAGGACGCACGGCGGCTTTGACCGTGGGTGATATGTGGCGATGGTCAATGAGGCGGAATGATGCTGCCTTGAATGGTGATGGACAGGCCGAGCGTGATGACCCGGCACAGGCGTGGCGGCAATTATCGCATTGGTTGGTGAATGACGTTCCGCGACGAGTGAGTGTCCGGGCTGAAAAAGGTGAGGATCCAAGTCAGCCGGTCACTCTGGTGGTAACCGTTCGTGATGAGGAATACTTGCCGTTGGATAACGCATCGGTTCAGTTGGAAATTTCACCGGTGGACGGTGAGCCTTTCATGCTTAAGGCAGAGATGGATGATAACGAGGCGGGGAAATATGTCGCTTCTTACTGGTCTCGAGAGCCTGGTGGATATGCTGTGAATGCGAAGGTAACCGCTGCGGATGGCTCTGTGGTTGGGACCGCCAACGCGGGTTGGACCTCGGACGCCGGGGCGGCAGAATTTTCTGAGTTGCAACTGAATCGAAAACTGTTGCAGCAAATTGCCGACCAGACTGGCGGGGAAGTGGTTTCGGAAAATAGGTTGGACCGCTTCGTGGCGGATTTACCGAATCGGGAGGTGCCTGTCACTGAAAGCTGGATCTACCCCATCTGGCATCGACCCTGGGTGATGTTTCTGGCGATGCTTTGTCTCTGCGGTGAATGGGGTTTAAGACGTTGGAAAGGTTTGGCATGACTCACTCCGAAGCAAATTATCTTGTGAATCTGTTTCTCTTGACGGCAAAAATTGTGTTGCCACGATCATTCACGCAATCTGTGCCGCTGCTGGTCTATGCGTTGTTCTGCATCACATGTTTTCCTGCTGGGGTAACAGGTCAGGAGTTGGCTGCTAGCGACGAAACTGAAGCGGGAACAGAAGCCAAGGGCACAGTTGCAGGATCTCCTGCAGGAGAGTTGGCCGGGGAATTGATTCTTGTGGTTGGCGCTGCGGGTACGGAAGAGTTCGGTGAGGCGTTTGCCGAGTGGGGTGAACGTTGGAAGAAAGTTGCTGAGCAGTCTGACTTGAAGTTTGTGTCGATCGGACTAGGGGGCAAGCAGGCGGGGGGCAGTGATCGGGACGCGTTGCAAAGAGCATTGACTTCTGAAGTCGATCCAAGTGCGAAACCCTTATGGTTGGTTTTGATTGGCCATGGTACCTACTCAAGAGACGTCGCGAAGTTCAATCTGCGTGGGCCTGATATCTCCGGCATGGATCTTGCAAATTGGATTGACGGACATAATCGACCGGTTGTGATCGTGAATTGTGCGTCCGCCAGCGGGCCATTTGTGAATCGTCTGTCAGGGCCGAAACGCGTGATCGTCACAGCCACTCGCAGCGGTATCGAACAGAACTACGCGCGTTTTGGTGATTTTTTGTCGGAGGCAATTGGTTCTTCTGAATCTGACCTCGACCATGATGGAGAGGTTTCGATCCACGAGGCTTTTCTTAGAGCTAGTGCGGGTGTGCGAATGTTCTACGAGTCGGGGGATCGAATTGCGACAGAACACGCTTTGATCGACGATAATGGCGATGGAAAGGGAACGCCGGCGACGATGTTTCGCGGTGTACGTCCCAGTTCAAGGGCTAAAGATGGGCTCGCTCTCGATGGCTCCGCGGCACTGCGAGTCACGGTCGCGCCTTCGGGAGGCCGATTGCCATTGACGCCGGACGAGTTGAAGGAACGTGATGAAATTGAAACTCAGATAGATGCCTTGCGTGGGAACGCAGGGCAACTTGATCGGGAAACATTGGATGCAGCGTTGCTGCCGCTGATGTTGCGACTCTCTCGGATTTATCAGGCAGTTCAGCAGCGAGCGAATGCCGGCAAGGATTGAGGTCGCAGAGCAGGGCCATGGTGGGTTTTCGCAGAGCACACGACGCGCCGCTAGAAAACAGAGGGAAGGAATGCACGCGTTCCTATTGGACTCTTTTTCACCAAGTGATGCCTGCTTGGTTACTTAGATTTGAAAATTCAAATCATGATCCAGAACTTCTGCGTCGCTGGCGCCACCACGGACACGCAGTTGCGGCGTTTCGAGTACTACCGTGGTGTTGGGCGAGACAGTCTTGGTGATCCAGACACTGGACCCGATGACGGAGTCATGCCCGATCACGGTGCGTCCGCCTAGAATGGTGGCATTTGCATACACAACGACATGATCCTCGATCGTTGGGTGTCGCTTGCTGCCTCGGATCAGTTGGCCATCAGAGTCGGTCGGAAAACTTAACGCACCAAGTGTCACGCCCTGATACAGTTTCACGTGCTGTCCGATTTGACAGGTCTCGCCCACGACCACACCTGTGCCATGATCAATGAAAAAGTAGTCAGCAATCGTAGCACCGGGGTGAATATCGATGCCTGTTTGTTTGTGCGCCCATTCCGTCATCATGCGAGGGATGAAGGGGACGCTCAATTTCAATAATTCGTGAGCGATCCGATAGACGGTGATGGCCTCAAAACCGGGATAACAAAACACGACCTCGTCCGTGGTGTGGCAGGCGGGGTCTCCTTCGTAGGCAGCCTGCACATCAGTGGCCAGAGTTCTTCTCAGGTCCGGAATGCGTCTGAGTAGCTCAATTGCCATGGCTTGGCCCTTGGCTTCAAAGTCAATATCGCTCTCGCAATCATCGTGGCTTTGCTGAACGCGGTCATCATGCCGAAGAGCGCGTGCAATTTCTGTCGTCAACTGGTCGTGAAGGAGATCGACCAGACCTCCCACGTGGTAACGGATATTACCGTGGTGTAGACCGACTTTTCGGCGGTAACCCGGGTAAAGCACGTCCTTGAGGTTGAGCAGGATTTCCGCCACACCTTTGTAACTCGGCAGTGGACAGTGGCCGAGGTGGTTGATTGAGTCTTCTGGTGTGTAGGTAGCAACAATTTGCTCGGTTAATTCCGGGAGTTGCTCTTTCAGGCGAAAGTCTGAGGCCACTGTGCTGCTCGACGTTCAGGGGAGTTTCTGGGGTCAATGACAAGATCGAGGCAGCGAAGGTTCGCGTGCCCCTTTCCAAATGCAGTTTTGTGTTGAACGCAACAATGACCAACGAGGTGTTCCCCGATGGCCATTGTCTGCTGATTTAATGAGTCAAGGGCAATGTAACAGGCCGGCAAATGTCGGCCTGCCTCAATCGCCAAGTCTAACGGCCAATGGTCGGTGGGTTGTCGACGAAAAAGTCGCGTGGACCACGGTGTGAGTAGTACGGGTAGCCTACTTGAGCTGACGATGGGCCTGGGTAGAAAGGACGACTGTTGAGAGCGTCGCCTGCGTGATGTCCCATGCAGCCCGGCTGCAGGTGGGCGCTGTAATCCATGCCACCTTGTTGCCAACCGATACGACCGGGAATGCAACCAGTGCGACAGCCTTGGCCAGCGCAGACGCCGCCCATTCCGCCCATGCGGCCCAGCGTTGTCGCACACGCGCCACCGCAATGGCCACTGCAGTCGCTGGTGCATCCACCGCCGACGCAAGCTCCGTTAACGCCGTAGGCGTTCGGGTTAGCTTGGCAAGAGTTGCAGTTGCCACTAGCGCAGTTTCCAGTTGCACAGTTTCCTGTGGTGCAGGACGTACAGTCCCCGGCACCCGATTTCCGTAGGTTGTGATGCAGGCAGCCGGTGGATCCGACCAAGAGAGCCCCGAGGGCTGCGACCATAAGTAGACGATTCATGCCGAATTCCTTCCGAGCGACGCGCCGCACTCGGCGGCCGATGTTTCCGTTCCGTGGATGTGCGATCGATCCATACAGTGATCGCCCCTGTTTGTCTTCGACCCAGAGCTGCCTGCTGTGCACACAATCGGTGTCACCGACGCAGACTGAACAAAAAGATGGCGGCACGGGCGACGCAAACCCCCTAAGTTGACATTTGGCTGTCCGTCTTGCGGTGAGTTAGTGAGAGATGTTAATGCTCGGATACCATTCTTCGGTTTCAATCGATGAATGGATTTTGGCTCACGGCGTTGAACGCTGATCAGAAGGAACCAGAGACGGAGAAGCGACTCTATGAGAAAAACACTCAAATTAGCTGTGCTTGTCGCGGCGTTAACAGTGACGCCCGTCGTGGTTGCGCAGATCACATCTCCGCGGGTCCTTTCCTCTGGCAGGGAGACGTCTGCCACTCTAGAGGAACAGTTGGTCAATCGCTTGAGGGCTACTCGGGATGATCAGCGAGCTTACGTCAACCACGTTGTTGCATTGACGAAGGCAGGCAAGTTGGAGCGGAAACTTGTGGTTGCAGTGGAACGCTATGCGATTCGCCGAAACTCGCAGTACCCTTTTCCATTTTTCGAGCGGGCCTTGAAATATGAGGCTGCCAAGCGGAGAGTCGTTCTTCCGGCGGTCAAGAACTTCGCCTCCACACGCTTATCGGCGCCAAGTGCAGGTGGCATCTCGCCTTAGTTCTAGGCGGTTTCTGAAAAAAGTGTGCGTCGTTGCTCCGTTCATCAGGAACACTCTACGTGCCCTTGGTACTTCCAGTGAATTCCCGGTCCGGGACAGTTTTCGTTTGTTTGGGTGCTGGACAGTATCATGATCACACGTTCAGCCTTGGTGCGTAGCCATCAGTGTGCCCTTTGTAAATGAGCATGTGTCGGGGGTGCGGGTGAACGTGGATGTGCGTCTGAACAAAAGTGTTGGCTATGGTTGCTGTTCTCACGCCCCAGATACACTGTGCTACTGACCCAGATCCATTTTTGCTGCCGTTAAGATTTTTGCTGCTTCGAAGATTGTTGCTGCCTCGAAGATAAGACCGTACCTAGGGGAAAGGTCGTCCGGATGCGGTTTTCATTACGTACTCTTTTGTTTGCAACTGCGTTGGTCGCCATCTTGTTCGCGATACCTGTGCGGCGCGCTATTCTGCAGAAACGTGGCCGTGATTGGGTTGCCTCACAGAAAGGGCATGTCACGTTTTCTCATCAATATGATGAGAAAAGAAATGCATATGATCACCGGGCAACTCTCCGCACGCCAGCCTGGATAATCAATCTCGTTGGTATCGACTTCATTGATTCAGTCGATACCGTTGTTCTGGACAACACAATGTTGGAAGATCTTAGTCCCATTACAGACTTGAGAGACTTGCGAGTCCTGGGGATTATCATCGAGATTGATGATGAACTCGATTTTTCGCCACTTGGTGACCTTACTAAATTACGGCACCTTCATTTGGACTACACCGACATCAGCGCTGAACGTTTGGCTCAACTCCGAAAGACTCTTCCGCATGTTCGTGTTGATGCGACCAACCATCCGACTCCGACTAATAGCAAATAACGATGCAGGTGCGGTAGAGGCAGTAGGCTACAAAGATATGCCCCAAGATGGAAGAGCTTGGGCGACTTTGTGTCGCCGGTGCGTGCCTCTGCTGTGCAGTTGAGTTTCTTGTCGCTCGAACTCTTGATTGGTTGCCTGAATTGAGCACCGGCTAGCAGACAAACAGTTGGCGGAAGTGAACACATTGGTTTGCGGCGGTTGAGATTTTTCCCGAAAATGGACCTGCGAAATGAGTTTCAAACTGTGTTCGCGTCAGCCTTTTGTGAAGACATACTGAGCTGCTGGTGTTGTAACCCGGATGACACCAGTGTTCATGATGGGCATTGAGGTTTCCTTGGTTTCCGCTTCGTTTCCCGTATCGACCACAAGTTGGAGGTTCTGTCCTGTGATCTTCCATTTGCCCTGAATGCGTTTTACTTTTGCAACGTCCCCGAGCAGAGCAAGAACCAGATCCGTTGGAATTTTCTTTCCTGTGATCACAAAAGTGCCGTCAGCAAATGACCAGATGAAATCGTGTGGCTCACCGCCTGTTCTTTGAGAGGAACTGCTGCCAATAAGATCGGCTGATTTGACAGGTGCGTAGTTGCCACCGGTTTGGATGGCCTGTTGGGGCACCGTTACAGTCTCAGGTGTGCGATTGCAGCCGTTTGACAGGCAGCCTGTGATGACCAATGCAGCAAAGAGTGGCGGCGGGTGGTAGCTCGGTACAAGAAAAGGCATGGATTCATACGTGTGCGAGAACGCTGTTGGGGTGGGACGTCTTTGACCGATGGCTTAGAGCTCGCGAATCGATTGGATTAGCACTGGACGAAGACTAGTGATGTAAGGGCCAGTAGCTCATTCTTGCATTTTGCGAGCAGCTTTTACCATTTCCACAAACTCTGCTCTTAGTCCGGACATGTCTTCGCCCTTAGCATCCTTGGCAACATCAATCACGTCCTTCAAATTCCAGTCTCCTGCGTACTTGCTCTTGCGAAGTTGCATTCCGAAGCTGGCGACTGCCGCGGCAAAGCGTGCATCGTGATCTGCATCCTGAAATGTTGTTTCATTGTCAACCACGGGAAATTCGACAAGCTTGCTGGTGTCGCCATCAGGTTCTTTGTAGCGAAGTTTGAGGGTGAGTGATTCATCCCGGTTCGCTGCGTCTGTCAATTTGGACGGTCCTTGGTACTTGAGGTCATCCACCTTCGGTGGCACCGTATTGTCATCGCTTCCTGCTGGGATCAATTCGTACAAAGCAGTAACCGTGTGACCGGCACCGATCTCTCCAGCATCCTTTTTGTCGTCGTTGAAGTCTTCTTTTGCCAGCATGCGGTTTTCGTATCCAATCAGACGGTAGGCCGAAACCATCCTGGGATTGAATTCAATTTGCAATTTGACGTCCTTGGCGATCGTCACGAGGGTGCCGCTGGCTTGGTCAACGAGTACCTTTTGTGCTTCTTTCTGGGTGTCTATGAATGCGTAGTTACCGTTTCCACGACCACTGATTTGTTCCAGCATGCTGTCGTTGTGATTGCCCATTCCAAATCCAAGTACCGACAGGAAAATATTGCCGGCCGCTTCCTTTTCGACCATTCTGACCAACGATCCTGTGCCAGTGGTGCCGACGTTGAAGTCACCGTCAGTACAGAGAATGACACGATTGACGCCGCCATCGATGTAGTTATCCCGAGCGGTCTGGTAGGCAAGTTGGATTCCTTGCCCTCCGTTGGTGCTTCCACCCGCCGCCAATGTGTTCAGAGCGTTTTCGATTTCACGTGTCTTTGTGGCTGGTGTTGAGTCAAGCACGAGTCCTGCAGAGCCAGCATAAACGACGATGGCAACACGGTCGTTTTCACCTAGTTGCGATAGCAGCATGTTCAGACCGGCTTTGACCAGTGGCAGTTTGTTTGCGGAGTTCATGGAACCGCTTGTGTCCAGCAAGAATACAAGGTTGCTGAGTGGCCGATTCTTGGGTTGCATCGTTTTGCCTTTGAGGGCGATTCTTGCTATCCGATGGTCGTCATTCCACGGGCAAGAGATGATTTCAGCCTTTGCAGCGAAGGGATGTTCTGCATCATCTTTTGGGGGCAAGTACTCGTAGTTGAAGTAGTTCACCATCTCTTCGATGCGAACAGCATCAACGGGTGGCAGTCTTCGTTGGCGTAGCAGGTATTCTCGGACTTTGCTGTAACTCGCGGTGTCCACGTCAACGGAGAAGGTGCTCAGTGGTGCATCTGCTACGCGTTTGAAAGCGTTTTCCGTAACGTTCTGGAATTGATCGCGACTCGCGATCGCGTCGTCGTCACGTTGTAGGTCTGGAATTGGAAAGCGTTCTGATTCAAGTGCAGTCTTGGCTTGTCGTCTATTGAATGGTGACTGGGTATTTGAAGTTTTGGCTCGAGCGGAACTGGGCGCCGCGATGGACATCGGAGGAAGCTCTTGGTCGGGCGATTCACCAGATAGTTCTTCTTGTAAATCTTGCATCCCCTCCATCCCCGCACCAAAACTCTGGGCCATGTCTTCGGTCTTGGACTCTTTTGCCATCATTTTTTTGTCAAATGCGAGGAGATCTCCCTTTTCTTGCAAGGTCATGTCTCTTGGTTTTAACGCGCCGCTTGTTTGGTGTTTACGCTCGCGTTGGATGCTGGATGGTTCAGCAGAATTATCAGCTTGTCCTTCCGCCATGAACTCGGACTCAGCATTCCCTAAGGTAGAATATGCTTCTGCATCTTCTGAAGATGACAAGATAGAATTGGTTGATTCGTTGGACACGGTGACGTCTAGCTGCATCAACATGGGGCTTCCGATGAGAAGCAGCAATGCTGCTGCGGTTGCCAATAAGATAAGAGGCAAACGCCAGTTGGACGGTTGGTCCGGTGCTCGAGTGCTTTTGGGCCCGCCAGCAGTGATGGCTTCACGTCGGTTGGGGGCAAGTGTCGCATTCGCTTCGTCGTTGTACATGACTTGCAGCTGGTCAGTCACGCTACGTGCTTCGGCCACTGCTTCTGCCAAGCTAGAATCTTGCTGTATTCTTTTTTCAAAGACTTCAGCTTCTTCTGGTGGCAGTTCGCCAAGGATGTACGCGGTGACGTTAGGATCGTCCCAGATGGAGTCAGACATTTTCGATCTCAGGTCTTCAGGTGGTATGGTTCGGGTGGGGGAGGCGGGGTTTGAGAGAGGTGTCAGCTAACTGCTAAGGAGTCTCGAAGATTGCGAACCGCGGCATGCAGATGAAAGCCCACGTTTCCAATCGTCAGACCAGTTACTTCCGCTATCTCGCGATAGCTGAGTCCCGCTTGCAGACGTAATCGGAGTACTTCCTGTTGGCGGTTTGTGAGCTTTTCTACTAGGTCGTACAACTGGTCGCGATCCTCGGCCTTGATCACCGCTTCCGATGCATCGGGCGATGCATCGGCCACGGCGATCTGCGAAGAGTCAAAGGGGGTCGAGTGATTAGTCCGCTGCATGTCTATGACTCGGGTTCGGCAAACAGAAAATAGCCATGCCGCAACACGCGATTCAATTTTGGTTGGATCTTCGCGACATAACCGCAGAAAAGTCTCCTGCACCGCGTCCTGTGCTCCTTGCCAATCACCTCCCAACATTCGGCCTGCATACGCCAGCAGTGGCCTCTCGTAGCGATCCACGAGAGCATTGATGGTTTCAGCCGGCCAGGTGGATCCTGATTCGGTCATCGGTTTTTTGTTTGTAGAGAAAAGATTGCGGTTCAGCAGCGTTGACGATCACGCTGCCCTCTTATTAGGATTCGCCAGAAAAGAATTTTGCCAAGGCCACGGTATCCCACCTGGGGACCGCGAATAGCCTGATTTTAACCAGATGCAGAGTCGCGCTGGCGATGGTGCTCTGAAAAGTGATTGCTTTGGTCGGTCAAGCAAGAGGCTGCTGCCACCCGACCGCCAAGCGTGGCAAACGCCACCAGGCAAGGGCGCAGAGCCCCCAGGAAACGTCAGAACAGCCTGAGAGTCGCCCAAGTAAGCGGCCCAAGTAAGCGGCCCAAGTAAGCGGCCCAAGTAAGCGGCCCAAGTAAGCGGCCCAAGTAAGCGGCCCAAGTAAGCACAGCAGAGGGGGAACTGGCTGCGGATGCAAAACCACCGGTAGAAATGGCGGCAATGAGTGAGCGGCAATGACACCATCTGCAATGCCATGACCTGGCTCGATATCATCGAAGCAGAGGCGTTGGTGGATCTGCTTTGGAACGTCAGATCCTTACCAACGCATTCTCAATCAAGCCACATTGGTGGTGACTCGTGGATTCCGGATCAAATCAGTTTGGTCTTACCGGGAATCGCGAACTCTGGTTCAGGGCGAGGACCGTTGATGTCGAAGTCCTTGGGAAATAGATCGAGCTTGGATTCATTGGTGGCAAAGTCCCAAGTGACATTCTTACCGGTGTAGGCTGCCATTCGACCGAGTGCCGCTGTCATGGAACTGTCAGCGGTATTCTTCAGTTCGACGATGGGTTTGCCGTTCCGTATCGAGTCAATCAGATCCTTGTGCTCCTGCTTGTATGCAGCACCTATGTCACCTTTCATGGACCAGATTTCTTTGCCGTCACGATCGACAATTGAGGCGCCGCTGTTACCACCACGAATCGTACAGCGACCTCCGCTGCAGTAAATTATGTTGGAGTTGTCACCTTGAGTGCCAGGAATTTGGCGGCACATGAATGACACCAGACGATTTCCGGGGTAAACGTAATCGACCTCGACGTTGTCCCACATTTCGCTGCCTTCTGGACGTGTGAAACGACCTCCTGATCCATATGCTGATTCAGGTGGGCCGCCCATGATCCAGTTCATTGTGTCAATGTTGTGAACTGCCTGCTCGGCGATTTGATCACCTGATAGCCAAATATTGTGCATCCAATTGAAAACTTGGTACTGCGTGTCAGACATCTCAGGTTGGCGATTGCGGAACCAGATGCCGCTCGAGCAATATCGCATGCTAGCAGCAATGATGTCACCGATGACCCCCTCATGCAGTTGCTTGATTGCCTCGACGTAATTTGTTTGGCGGCGATACTGTGTGCCGGTGACGATTGCTGTGCCATTCTTTTCTGCTTGCTCGTGAGCTGACAAGCAGATTTTGTAGCCAGCCGGATCAACACATGTCGGTTTTTCTGCAAACACGTGTTTTCCTGCATCGACCGCTTCGGCCACATATTGAGGGCGAAAACCTGGGGGTGTGGCGAACAACACGACATCAATGTCCGGATCATCCAAAATACGGCGATAGGCATCGATACCACTGTGCATCTTGTGTTCAGCGACATCGACTTTTCCTTCGTGACGCTTCGCTGTTCCCTTGCGAACGCTTTCGAGTTTCCGTTCTTCGACGTCCGCGATGGCCGACAGCGTTACGTTTTCATTGATGGTCAGCGAATCGTTGATTGCCCCGCCACCACGTCCGCCAGCTCCGACCAACCCGATGCGCACTGGTTCCTCCGAACGGTTCTGCGGTTCCGCACCACGGATGGGACGAACTGCGGTCAAGCCAGCGACGACGCTTGCGGACGCCGCCGTTCCGGCTTTCAGAAAGCTACGACGAGCGGTATCGACCGAGTTCTCGGCGGAGGTGTTGGATGACGAGGTTTGCGGCTGGCGGTCAACGGGCTTTGACATGGGCAGGTCTCGGGCAATGTAGGTCGACGTGAGGAATGAAAAAGAGGGCAGGGCGGGGTGGTACGCGAATCATCTGTTCATGACGCACACGCTGGATCAGCTCCAGCTGTTGTCACGACAATTCGATTGCTCACGCCTTTCTCTCGCTCTCCCTATGATAATGAGTGCTGCCGGCATACGCAGCCTGACACACTCCTTTTTTGTGATTCGTGGCAGGCGTAGCAGTCTTAACAGTGCAGTTCGCATCGATTTGGCGGCGGGCGCAGGATGCGGCGAAATACGCCGGTTACGTGGGTTTTGGAGACTTTCGCTGGTTGATGTGTGCTGGAAACCGGGCTTTACCCCATTTGAGCATTCTTGGTTCCAAGCGGTTAACATGACCGACTGATCTCAATGTGAATGTTCTTCGGTGCGAGGTGTGAAATGATGGGTGCTTCCAAATGGTTCTGCGGAGATGTGCATTCTGTGCATTACGTCAATCGACTGTCTGCCGTGACTTTCGGGTTAATGTGGATTGTCTGTTTTGCGACCGCGAGTGGGCAAGAAACTGCGAGTCAGGCTGTTCAAGCGCGAAAAGCTCAGCAGCCGAACTTTATCGTGGTTTTTTGCGATAACCTCGGATACGGCGACATTGAACCATTTGGATCACAAGTTCACAGGACGCCCGCGTTGAAGCGTATGGCCGCCGAAGGACGGAAGTTCACCCATTTCTGTGTCACTGCAGGCGTCTGCACGCCGTCTCGGAGCAGTTTGATGACCGGGTGTTATTCCCAACGAGTTGGGATGCACTCGAACCCGCGTGATGGACAGGTGCTGCGGCCCATTTCCCCTTATGGTTTGAATCCGGATGAAGTGACCATTGCCGAGGTGCTGCGTGACGCGGGATATCGTACTGGGATGATTGGCAAATGGCATTTGGGTGACCAGTCGGAATTTCTGCCAACACGCCAGGGTTTTGACTGGTTTTATGGAATCCCTTACAGCGATGACATGACCGAAGCGGTGGGCCGGCGAGTGGCTGAGCGATTTGATGGTGGTCCTTGGCCGCCGCTTCCATTGCTCGAAAACGAAACGGTCATTGAAGCGCCCGTTGATCGCAATCAGCTCACGAAAGATTACACACTGCGGGCGATGGAGTTTATCGAGAAGAATCAGCAGCAACCCTTTTTCCTGTACATGCCACAGGCGATGCCCGGCAGCACTGCAACTCCCTTTGCCAGCGAAGATTTTCGGGGACGCAGTAAGAATGGACCTTGGGGTGATTCCATCGAGGAGCTTGATTGGTCCATTGGTAAGATCATGGACAAGTTGGTCGCCTTGGGAATTGACGAAAAGACCTTGGTGATTTGGACCTCAGATAACGGGGCCCCGATGGCACGAGGCCAAGCGAGCTTGGCAAGGGGAACCAATCGGCCGCTGCATGGGCGAGGATACACCACTAGCGAAGGGGCGTTTCGTGTCCCAACCCTCATGTGGTGGCCGACGCGTATTCCTGCCGGAACCGTCTGTCATGAGTTGTCAACGACGATGGACCTGCTTCCAACACTTGCACAATTAGGAGGGGCTGAGCGTCGCAACGATCGTAAAATTGATGGGCATGATATATCCGGCTTGTTACTCGGTGGAAAGCTCGCAAAGAGCCCGTATGATGCGTTCTACTATTATGAACGCGACCAGTTGCAAGCCGTCCGCAGTGGACCGTGGAAGTTGTTCCTGCCGCTTAAAGAATTCACCAAACACCCTCACTTTAAACGGGGGGCAGAATCGCATGAGGATGGCAGTCATCCTTTGCTGTTCAATGTTGTGTTGGATGTCGATTGCAGCGATGACTGTTCGGCGGATCAACCGGAAATCGTGGCGAGACTGTCGAACTTAGCAGAAGATGCACGCGCAGACTTGGGAGATCGTGAGCGTCCGGGGAATGGTCAACGGCAGCCTGGCAAAGTTCAGAATCCCTCGCCCTTGTTGCTAAAAAGCTCGGATTGAACCGGTTGTCAATGACCTCGGTAAAAAACGCCAAATTCGCATGAAACTGAGTCTGCATGGACCGATCTTGGAATCACTCACATCCTGCAAATCTGCCTGCGGACGGATGCAAAACCAACCGCGAGGGTGATTGTCTGGTCGAGATGTCTCAGTCGATCACGTTTGCCGGTTTTGGCTTTGGTGGAGGTTTTGTGCCCGGTGGTGGCGGAGGTGGTTTGGGGCGTGGTGGTCCCAGTTCGATTCCACCCGGAACAGGAGACGTCAATTGCCAATTCGCGTTTTGCGGATCCCAGCCGGCGAGGATCTTCTGCTGTGAAAAATATCTCCGCGCAATCACGTAAGCATCAAAGCTGTCCGGCAACACGAAGAATTTTGCATAGTACTTGCTAAAGTCAACTGTGCTGAACCAACGACGCAGACGGGAATTTGGATTGACTAATTCCTTTCCGAATCCACCTTTGTTCTCGCGTGGGATGAGTCGAAAGCGTGGCCAACGGTCGCCCTGTACATAGTACTCGACGTCGAAAAAAGGACTTTGTTCCTTCAGCTTTTCGTAGTGCTTTTTGAACTCTGCTGGATCGATTCCTTTTGCAGGATCCCGTTTCATGTTGAAGCGGCTCACTATTGTTTTTGCTTTTAACTCGGCGTCTTTTCTAAAGGCGTCAATGTTTAATGGGTAAATGCGATTCCCACTACAGATAATCATCAGCTGTTTAGCACCCGGTGGGGCGGGGCGTGGGTTGGGGATGCTGATTTCAATATCAGCCGGTGCCTTGACTCGCGGAGTCTTGTCGAGCTGCGCAGCGAGCGTGGCTTTCTTTTCTAATGACGTGCTGATGAGTGTTTCGAGTTCTTTTCGTTTGGCCGCCGTGTCCGCAATGTTTTTGCTGTTGGTCTTTGCCAGTTCTTCATCTTTGATGATCTTGATCGCGTACTCATTCTTTTCTTTTTCTCGTTGAGCGAGGAGCTCTTTCTTGCGTTTGAGAAGATCTTTGTTTAGCTGCAGTTCTTGACGAAGTTTGTCCTCATCAATGTCAATCGGGTTGACGAGAATCTTTTCCAAGTCGCGCAACTCAGTACGCTCGATGTCGAGCTGCTGATTGAGTTGTTCGACAGCTTTTTCGTCAACTTGGTTTTCAGTGGTGAGCTTTGTGACAACTTCCGCGACACTCATTTGGGTCACGATTAGCACAAGCACCAGAATGCCAACGACGTTCGTCATCGTGTCAAGCAGCGAATCGAGTCCGCCGTCATCTTCGTCAGTGCCGCGAGGACGTTTCATGTGCGTGGGTTTACCTTGCTCGAGTTGTTATTTCTTCTTGTTGGTAAAGGCAGAGAGGTCGATTCGTCCTTGCCCGACCACAGGCAGTTTGCCATTACGGATACTGCGTTGAACGCACATGCTTTTCAGATTGCGAAATGTAGCAAGGCCATCGCTGCGGACCAAAAATACAATGGAATCGGCCTTTCCGTTGGCTGCCACTTCCATCAGGTCGATGAATTCTTTTGCTTTGGCAGCGTTTGCGGTGCGAATCCGTTTTGGAGGCGTTTGTGTATGCATGACGAAAGAGTCGGCCGCGCACTCGACAAAATGAGGCTTGAAATTCAGGCCTGAACCCTGCGGAAGGACGGTAACGTTAGCTTCGCTCTTGTCTTTTCGTTCCTTAAGGTCTTGTTCGAGTTGGGCAATTTGTTCTTCAAGTTGCTGGTGTTGGGCCTGCATGTCATTGGCTGTTTCGCGAGCCTTTGGATCCACCTTTGGGATGACGATCTGAATCTTCTTTTGTTCAGCTAGTTCTCTCTCAATGGCGTCCAGCTCGGCTAGCATTTTTGTGAGCTCGGCCTTGTTCGCTGTGTTTTGTTTTTGTTGTTCTCGTATTTTTAATGAATCTGAAATCTCAAGCTTGATTTCCTCGATTCTGGACTGAGTTCGATCCAGAGTCTGTTTGTCCTCTTCATAGCGTTCGATCTGTGCGACGTCTGGCGTGTCGGTTTGTGCCAGTGCCAGCGTAGCAATCATCATCGTCAACACGCCGATAACACAGGCAATGATGCTGAGGAACGGGAACAGAGAAATTTCGTCGTCGTTGGTGCGTGGTCGTCTTGGCACGTTTATTTTCTCCCGCTTCCATCATTGCGACGCTTTGAGCCGCCAAACCAACCCGCTTTTTTGGGTTCCTGTTGGACCTGCTGGATGACAACCTGTTGCTCACCCAGTTGTGTCAGGACGTTACTCAGACTGTTCAGTCCAGATTCGACGCCGGTCAGATGGTTTTCTAGACTTTCGCCAGTTTTGGTGTAGGTGTCGCTGACTTGTGATTGGATCGCTTCGGTTTGAGCGGCTAGGTCCGTCAGTGAAGTTTGGATTTTGTCCGCCGCGTTTGCCATTTGATCGAGCTGCGCTTGCAGGCGACCCTGTTGGTCCAGTTGCTGTTTGTGCAGAGTTGCGACGTGCTTTTGTTGTTGTTGCTCGATGCGGTTATTGACGTTGTCCCAGCCTTTGGAAACTTGATCTGTTAATCGTCCGCCTATCGCGTCCAGTTTCTGAAGCCAACGTTCCATTTCGGCGTGCTGGGTACCAAGTGCCTGTTCGACGGCTTCTCGGAAGACTGCGGTGTCCCCGCCGCCCGAGTCGTCTCGGGCGGCTCCACCGTCCCTGCCGTCGTTGAGGCGGCGTAATAGGTTCTCGTTGCAGTATTCGTCGACACTTGTGATTAAGTCTTCTTCGTTTTTTTGTAAAGCGGAAGCTGGTATTTTGACCAGCATGCTCATGATCAAAGCCAACAAAGTTGTATCAAACGCTGTTCCAAGGCCACCGAACACATCTTGTAATGCTGACTTCATGGCTTCCATGCTGCCACCGCCGCTCAGGCTATTGGCAAGGCTGGCGACCGCGGTGCTTACTCCCATGACCGTTCCGATGAAACCGAGAATGGGGAGCGACCAAATGAATACTTTCAGGATGGTATAACTACCCGCGACATTGTTTGCATCGATCGCTGATTGCGATTCCATCATGGTGACCGTTTCCGCCGCGCTTTTGCGGACACGGAAGTGCTCCAGACCTCTTACCACTCTGTTGATTAGGAAACTGTCACTACTCTCACCGGGTAAGTCGTTGATGTGTGTGATGAAGTCATCGATAGAATCGACAGTGATCTGGTCTGAAATTTCTGTCGGCAAAACATCCAAAAGCATGGTCTCTTTTTGCTGCTTCAGTCGTAGCCACTTCAAAATCAGGATGGACATCGCCCAAAACATCAAGAACGTAGTAGGAAAAGGAACAGGGCCACGTTCCCAGAAAAGCGCGCCGAAATTATTACCACGGATTGGATAGGTGATTCCGTACCAGACGAGTGTCATGCCTGCACCCATCAGTCCGCTCAGTATCAGGCTCACGTCGCTGCTGGCTGAGTCGCTGTTGGAACTGAACCAGCTTTTCTGAGGTCGCTTGCGAGTGACAGGCAGGTTTGAACTGGCTTTGACTGCCGGTTGACCTGAACTCTTCTCAACCTTTTTCGAAGGCTGTAGGGGCTTTTTGGGTTTTGGACCGCTGTCGCTCACTTGAATGTTCGGAAAACTTGACGGCTGTTCTGTTGGCTGTGAGTCCGGAATGCGGACTGTTGCTCGACAATAAGGACAGGCGCGGCTTTTGCCAGCAAGGTTCTCGGGTACTTTGAGCGACTTATCGCAACCAGGGCAGGGGACTTTGAAGTACGACATGATGAGAAAGCAGCGCCGGCGAGAAGTGATTTGATCAAGGTGATAGGTTGCAATCAGTCTACCGTGGCGGTGGTAGGCACGGTTTGGGAAATGCTCTGCGTTTCGCGACGAACAGATTCAACCTGCTGACATGTTAACATGCTGGAAGACGGTCTGGCTCGCCGGTGTCGCTCGCCACCCTTGTGTGGGAAAAAGTGGCGGATACGAAGGTGGGTCGCGCCGGTGTTGTCGGTAATCTTGCATCCGGCTGACCGCGCAACTCAGTACAATCGGTACGAAGCAAAGTAGAGGTTCTGAGGGAAGCTGCGTTCCTGTGCAACCATGATGCTCTGGGTTGAAGTTGTTTCCTCCCGACTGCTGCTGAGGTGTTGCCAAGTGGGGTTGAAAGGAGTGTGGGGTGTTTCAAGCTGAGAGCGTAACGTCGCGGTTATGTCCTCATGGTTGTGAGGACACGATGAAGTTGAGTCCCGGTCAGGTGTCGTGCGATGACACGAATGAAATTGCAGTGCACCCTTGTGTGTTGTCTGCCTTGGAACGAACCATTTGTCAGTGGAAAACGTGGTCGAAAAGAAGACTGAAATAGGTCGGCGGCAAATTGTGAAGTTGGACCACGCCAGTCAGGATGGTAATGGTGAGGTCCAAGGGGGGGCGGGAGCGTCGGATGGACGTCGACGAGGTTAGCAGCACTGCGTCGTTTGGTTCGAGCCATTTGACTTATAAGCCATCACCAAATGAAGGAGATCGAATGTCGTCCAAGTCTGAGATGAATCCCGAAGGGGGACCGGAGGGTGGAAAATCTGATCAATCGGCGGAGTCGGCAAAGGAAGCATCGGTAGAGGGCGGGTTGCCTCAGCGATTACCTCAACCTGCCGTGGGGCGTTTGAGTCTTTACTATCGCGAATTGAGACGGTTACTCGATGAAGGAGACGTTTCGTTGAACAGCCAGGCTTTGGGCCGTTTGGTGAATGTTTCGCCCGCTGTTGTGCGACGGGACCTGAGCGCTTTGGGAACCATCGGTAGACGTGGCGTCGGATATGACATCGCGGTACTGGTCGACCGGATTGGGCATGTGCTCGGTTCCGGTGTGAAGTGGAATGTGGTTTTGGTGGGAGTGGGGTCTTTGGGGCATGCTTTACTGCGGTACCGTGGGTTTGATCGGCTGGGCTTTAATTTGAAAGCAGCCTTTGATAACGATCCAAAATTAATCGGGACAGAAATCGGCGGGATTGAGGTACTGGATTCGGAAACTCTGGAGACAGTCTTGGAAGCTGAACGGGCTGAGTTGGCGATTCTGGCACTGCCTGCTGAGCATGCAGCTGCAGTCGCTGCCACGTTGTTAGCGTGCGAGATCAAGGGGATTCTTAACTTTGCGCCGACAACCTTGAGTCTCGGCGGCGATGTTGCAGTGGTCAATGTGGATCTTGCCAGCGAGTTACAGAGGCTGGCTTTCGCGGTACAATCCCAAAAACCATAAGAAAATTCGCGGTGCACCAAGATGTTTTTCGTCAACCCATGGGATTTTTTAGGCGGATGAAAAAAACTTTCCCGAACCGCCGCGGAGAGGGGAATGTCCTCTTTAGGGATCGGCAGTGAGTTGTTAAACTTCGCACCCAAACACTACCCCGTGGTGTAATGGTAACACAGCTGGTTTTGGTCCAGCCATTCAAGGTTCGAGTCCTTGCGGGGTAGCCTTGGCAGCAATGCCAAAGCTCGTGGAAGCTCGTAGCCGGGCTTTTGCGGGCTTTTTTTGTGCGCGTGGTCCGCTGTGGCCTCCTGAAA
>Ga0315322_10001083_pt1 | contig 20956 bp, 14 predicted proteins | sample M110021515metaG_FD_203461 | JGI IMG/M metagenome (GOLD analysis project Ga0315322, IMG submission 203461) | Ammonia-oxidizing marine archaeal communities from Monterey Bay, California, United States - M1 100m 21515 | ecosystem: Environmental > Aquatic > Marine > Intertidal zone | place: USA...
GAGCAATACACGGTCGCCCGCACCTGCAAAAACCATGGCAAGGTCTGCGTTGGTCACGGTCTTGCCCTCTCCTGGCACGCAGGATGTGCAGGCCAGTGTTTTCAGGGTGCCTGCGTCGCTCATCGCCATACGAAGGCTAGCCCGAATCTGTCGATAAGCCTCTGCCTGAGGCGTTTCAGGCCCATCTCGCATGGGCAAGAATCGAGAGCCTTTCTTGGCGCCCTTAACCTTCGTCCTTCCGATCAGGAAGTTCGGGACGGAGCCCAATACGGGTACTCCGGTGATACGCTCGACTTCGGCTTCACTATGCAAGGCACCTCGCAATCGGTTGTGAGTCAAAGCCATACCACAGCCCAGAACGAAGCCCGCAAAGACTCCGAAAACCATAAACATACTCGCCGTCGGGAACGTCCTAGAGGCTGGCGGAACCGCTGGGTCAATCAAGACGGCAGCCGCAGATGTCGACGCCGCCGTAATCGTTGCCTGCTGCTGACTCGTCAGCAAAAATTCCACTATTTTTGTGCGTGCCTCACGTTCGCGCAGCGGCTTGGCCAGAGCTAGCTCTCCCTCGGGCAGTGCTCCCAAGCGTCCTTCGACAGATGCCGTTTGCTCCTGCAGGATTACGATGGTTCCCTCGATACCATCGACTTGGGCTTTCAAGTTTTCGCGCAGGCGCTTCTGCAGTTGATCGACTGCTGCGCTGATTGTTTGCCGCTCCTCGGTTGGCCATGCATCTAAGCTCTCGGAATATGTCGAGGCCAACTCAGCATAGTTCTCACTGGCGCCCTTTGCCCCGTCGAGTGCACTCGCCACCTGCTCGGTCAGGCTTCTAAGCAGCTCGCTGCGGGCAGTATTCAAGGAGCGCACGAGCACACTTGAGGTCGTAGAAGTTCCGCGGGCCCTGCTTAGCTCGCCATCGATGCTGGCAATCTCATCGAGGTAACTTTGAAACTCTCCGCCGGCGGAGATTCGGGCGATAGCGGCGGCGCCTCCTGCCTGTAGAGCTTCCAGGCCCGCCGTAAGATCTGCAACTCGAAGTTCGCTCTCCTCAACTAGTGACTTCACCCGTTGGCGCTCTGTCGTCAAAAGCATTTTATAGCCAAGGACGTCGCTGCGGTCGAGCCTAAGGGACTCGATCTCAAGCGTTCCAAGTTCTTTGATATACCCCAATGCCAGCAAGTTCGGCATTTCCTGCCCGAGGCGAGCTAGCGCTTCAAAATCCCCTTGATCTAGGTAGCCTATTGCCTCTTCAATCACGCGCCTCGCAAGGTCTGCCTTAGCGACCTGAAGCTCCAATGCCGCCGCCTGTTCAATAAGGGATGCGGCCGTTGTGGAGACCGCTATTGTTTCTGGATTTAGAGTTTGAAGACGTACAACTTCTGACTCCGCCTTCTGCAGCTCAAGTAGTTGATCTTCGAGTTGGGCATCGATGAACCTGACAGTCTGAGTCGCCTTTTGCTGGCCGATCCGGACGCTTCTGCGGATGTAGTTTTTGCAAAGTGCGTTTGCCGTTTCCGCAGCGCGAAAAGGGTCGGTGTCACTCACGCGGACAAACACCACGTTTGTCTTTCTGCCGGATTCCGTTGCCGACACGCTCTGCATCAGCTCGCTGATAGCCCCCTGCTCCGTTCGCCGGCGAATGCGATAGCGCTGCCCATCGAACTCACCCGTTGCGAGGAGCTGGATGGTCCAACCAAAAGCCTCGAGACTCATGCGCGGCACATAATCGAAGGCTTCGGCTCCCTCGTCATCTGCTCCAAGAAAACCAGTGTGCGGGCTGATCCAAACTTTGTGCTCGCCATCGGCCGAAGAACTAAAGCTGACATCCAACATGCGGGGCGCCTCCACAAGCTCCCCATTTCCAACCGGATCCATGGTCGCGTACAAGCGGTGTTGCGCCAAACTCTCGCCTTTCAAACGCCCAAGCATGCTGGCAAAGGGACGCAGGTCAAACCTGTCGACTTGCCAACACAGCCCCATGTTGTCCATGGCCGATGGATCGCCATGCGAAGGCGCTAGGAGTCCCGTTTCGTTGGCCCCCACCGCGAACGGATCGAAATCAGAAGCTGTCGCGGCAAAGGGTTTCCCGGGCGGACGCCAAATCAATGGCACGCTAGCTGTGACCGTAGCAAGTGAGCGCGACCGCAACAAAGCGATCTCCGCCTCGGCACGCGGATCTGACGTCAAGCTGGCCAGTTCGGACAGCACGCCGCCGGCGGCCTCGTCCTGCTCCAGAAGCAGCGTCGCTTGAGCCTGGTACTCGGGCGTGCGGGTACCGATCCAAAACAGCGTCCCGGCCGACACCAAAATTGTCACCACCACAATCAGCAGCTTGTTCCGGAAGAGGATCGCAAAGATCTCCCCAAGATTGATCGAGTCGTCCTCTTGCTGGACAGCTTCACCGTAACCGTTATTCATATCGTTCGAACTAGTTCGAGTGTTGTTCGCGAGAGCGAGCCTTAGTCGTTCCCAAGGCGGTCGTAAGCCAGCGCCACCGAAGCGATCTGGGTCATCGTGAAGCCGATCCCCTGTAGGTAGGGCATCACACTCTCGCTAAATACGCCCACCCCAGACTTCTGGACAAACACAAAGTCGTCGGGCATCACACGCACCAGGCCGTCGGGCCCGGGGGTTTTCGCGTTGAAGCGGATCACCTCGATGTCCTCGCCGTGGGCTCGCACGATCACGATTTGCTCTCCATTTGCGCCGGCTCGCAGCCCGCCGCCACTCGTAAGTGCCTCGAGAGCTGTAATGGGCCGGTCCATCGCGTAGGGGCCCGGCGTGTTGACCTCGCCAAAGACAAAGTAGCGCCGCGAGCTGTGCTCCAGCACCGCCACGCTGACCGATGGCTCCAGCAGCCACTCCGCCAGCCCGGCTTGGACTGCAATAGCCACCTCGTCCGCGCTTTTGCCCGCTACGTGCACCGCGCCCAACATGGGCAGGCTGAGTGTGCCATCGGGAGCGACCCGGATCCCCGAGGCCGGGGGCGAGTACTCGGGCTGCCCAAACACCGACACGTGAACAAGATCGTTCGGCCCCAGCGTAAACGCGCTCCAATCGGCGACCGTAGTCGCCGATGAGATGTCAGTCGTCGGGCTTGGGAGCGGAGGCGAAGAGCATGCACCCGCCAATAACAAGCAAGCGGCGAGGCAGCGCAAAGGGCGCGAAGGACTAATGTCGGAGTGTTCCAAGAGGGTGCAGATCATGACTAGCAGATAGATGAAGCCCAGCCAGAAAAATAGACTGGATGCAGTAATTCTAAATCGGCCGATACCGCTCGCTTGCGCTCCTGTTTCTTGGCATTCCAAGAGCCCTTCCAGCGAATCCAGCCACAAACCCATGTGGATTCGTTTCTGGCCATCTAGAACACGGAAAACCGCGCGTCCCTCGTTTTCCGCTTCTATGCGTATGCCGGGATTTGCGCCCCTAGCTAGGTGGCTCGAAACCCGCCGAGAGCATGGCCTAAAAATGAGATAAAAGACATCCCAGTTTTGACACACTTTTCGCCACTAATAGCGTTGAGAGCAGGCCCCTACGATTCTGCATCCGAGCCTGATTGGGCTGGCCCCATACACGCAATGCAACCCACTCGAAATCTCGTCTGAAGTCACGGCGAGCAACAGAACAAACCCCGAAGTGGTCGTCGAACAGTTGTATGCCCCGAGGCTCGCGCAATCGCGCAAACCTCTTGTTGACGTAACTGTCCACTTCGTCGATCGGCCAGGCGAGCGCCCATGTGAAAAAGCACATGCCTACCTGGCTGCTTTTTGGGCCGGTAGCCCAAGCCCAGATGCTAGATTGCGGGCTTCCATCTAGACCTGCCCCCTCACACCCAACCCTAATGCCAACCTGGATCATCGGCGACATTCACGGCTGCTCAGACGAGCTAGCCGAGCTCATTGGCAAGCTTGATTTGGGCGATGACGACACGCTGGTCTCTGTCGGCGACCTGTTTCACCGGGGGCCCAATCCGATTGGCGTGATGGACCTGTTTCGCGAAGCTGGGGGCGTGTTCATTTTGGGCAACCACGAGCTGCGCGTGCTCGAGAGGTTTCGGTTGGCGCCGCGGAACACCGACTGCTCAGATCGACCGGCGTTTTGCGGGGAGTTTCGCGACCTAGAGCCGGATGACCTGGCCGGTGACGGGCGGCGGCCTTTTGATGCACTGCCCGAGCGGCGCGGTGATGTGCTGCGGTTCCTGCAGGGGCACGCGGGGTTTTTCCTAGAGGACGCCGCGCTCGACAAGGCTGGTCCGACGCCGGACGGGCGACCTTGGTGCGCTGTGCATGCGGGGCTGGTACCTGGTAAGCACCCGGCGATGTGCACGGTGGAAGAGCTGGTTTCAGTGCGGCGCCTGCCGGGGCGTGGGCGGCCGTATTGGTACGAAGTCTACTCGGGCCCAAACCTGATCCTGTTTGGCCACACGCCATCAAAGGTCCCACGGGCGCGGCGGGTGGCTGGCAAGCTGGTCGCACTGGGGCTGGACACGGGCTGCGTATACGGTGGCAAGCTGACTGCGTACAGCCCCGAACTGGACGAGTTCGTCCAGGTGGACGCGCGCGCTTCTTACGCAAAGAGCTAAGGGGCGCACCCCGGAATAGAGATCCTGCGGCGCGAACGAGATTTGCGGATGTGTCCGCTCGCCGCAACTTGCTTACCGCGGCCCAACAGATCACCGTCTGTGCGGTTGGTATCGAGGCTGATCTCTACTAGCAACTTCGGCTAACCCTGCTGCCTTACGCGATTACGGAGCGAGTACCACCCCCCACTTTGGCGTAACAAGCAAGCCTACAGCCGCCAGTAGACCGTGGGCTCTCCAGGTGCTGGCTCCACCGCCCCCATCACGTCGACCAGGATACTCGCGCCTTTGGCGCACAGGCCTCGGGCTAAGTCAGCCAGGCCGTCGTGCGGGATTGACAGCAAGATCGCGTCGATGTCGACCAGCTCGGAGGCGTTGGCCAGCTCGATTCCGTAGGTGTCTTTTGCATCGGCCTTGGCGGCCAACGGGTCGTGTACCAGCACGGTCGCCCCGAAGTCTTTCAGCTCTTCGATGATGGCGGGGACTCTTGAGTTGCGCAGGTCGGCCACGTTGGGCTTAAAAGCCAGGCCCAGGATCGCGACGCGGGCGCCCCGGATCGAAGTGCCGGACCTAAGCAGTAGCTTCACCAATTTGGCGGCCACAAACGCACCCATGCCGTCGTTGGTTTCGCGGCCGGCTAGGATGACCTTGGGGGTCAGGCCGACTGCCTGGGCGCGAGTTGTTAGGTAATAGGGGTCGACGCCGATGCAGTGGCCTCCGACTAGGCCCGGAGTGTAGCTGTGGAAGTTCCACTTGGTGCCCGCGGCTTCCAAGATGGCGCAGGTGTCCAGGTCGAGTGCGTCGAAGATGATCGCCAGCTCGTTCATCAAGGCGATGTTTAGGTCGCGCTGGACGTTTTCGATGACCTTAGCGGCCTCGGCGACTTGGATGGACGGAGCGCGGTGCAGGCCGGCCGTGGCAATCGCTGCATAGACCGCGTCGACGATGTCCAGCGTGGGTTTAGAGTCCGCTGCGATGACCTTGACGACACGCTCAAGGGTGTGCTCGGGGTCGCCTGGGTTGATGCGCTCGGGGGAATACCCCAGGTGGAAATCTACGCCCTGCTCCAGGCCCGAGCCGGCTGCCAAGAGCGGGCCGCAGGTGTCCTCGGTGACGCCGGGGTAGACCGTGGATTCGAAGACCACGATGTCGCCGATTTTGAGTACAGCCGCGACCAGCTCGGCGGCCGCGCAGAGTGCGCGCAGGTCGGGCTTCTTGTGCGCGTCAATCGGTGTGGGGACGGCGACGATGTAGAAGTCGGCCTGGGTAAGGTCGGCGATGTCATCCGTGAGGTGCAAGGCCGATTCGGCCAGCGCGACGGCCGTGAACTGGCCCGTGCTGTCGCGGCCTTGGCGCAGCCCTCTGATTCTGTCGCCGTCGCGGTCGTAGCCGGTGACGGATTGGAATTTAGCCGCCATCGCAACGGCGACGGGCAGTCCGACGTATCCCAGTCCGATGACCGCGATTCGCCGTAGGTGGGCGCCGTTTTGCTTCACGGGATGCGGCGCAGGTTGTCCAGGAACAGGTCGACTTGAGTGCGGCCCAAGCCTTCCTCGGTCGGGGTGTACCAGAAGGCGAGCTCAAGAGCACCCTCGGCGATCTGCACCGAATAGAGCTCCTGCACGCGCGGCTCAAGCTGCGGCGAATCGTACAGGTAGCGATGGCCGGTTGCCCGTTGGCCCAGGATGAAACGCTGGATCAGATCGAGGTCCCGTACCGCGTAGTTGGGATTTTGGAAAAGGCTGTTAGTCATCAGGCGAGCCGAGGTGCCGAAGGCTCCAGTCAGTGGCTCGACCAGGATGGACGCCGAGAACTCCTCTTTCTTGTCCACATTCGAGATAAAGTGCGCGCCGTTCGCCCGCTGCACATCCGTCTTCATACTAAGGCGCGTCTTGAACTTGACGCTATAGCAGTCCAGCTCGACATCCTGGGTGGCCGTCAAGTCCTTGGCATTCGTCTGCGTGTCTTGCACCTGAAGCAAGAGCCCTGTCAAGGGGTTCTCGGGCATTGTCCAATCGCCGAGCTCGTCGACGGCAAAAGTCGCCTCGAGCTCGCCATCACTGAGCACAAAGACACCCGGGATCTGCTCGCCGTTTTTAGGTGCAGTCAAGCGCAGCTCTGGGTAAGGGAAATCCAGCCCATAGCCCTCGTGGCTGCGATGCACCCAAAGCGGGATGAGCTCAACGCCTGCGAGAAGGTCGAGGGTTTTCTGGACGTCGCCATTGGCCGCGTCGGCCGTCGTGCTCGCGACCGTGACCTCGTAGCCGACGCCCACGCTGGTGTGGAAGAACTTCGTGACTGTGCCGGACTCGGTGCCATCGGCGTCCGTATAGGTAAAAGTCTTGCCCTGGCGTTTTCCGCCAAGGAACATCACTTCGACCGGAGTCACCGTGAAGGTGCTGTTGAAGTCCTCGGCATTTGCGCGAATAGCGGCTTCGGTGTTCTCCCAGATCGTCTCTCTATTCACCAGCACTCCCTCAGGGAAGGCTCCAATCAGAACGAACAGGTCGGGAGCGAACTGGTTGGTAATCGTCAGAGATTCAGCGAACTCATCGGCGCCGAAGTCACCACTAAAACCGAGTGGAAGGGGCACCTTCACGTTCGCGATGACCGGCACCTGCGGAGCGAACGAAACGGCCTGGTCGAGCACGATCGTCTCCAGCAGAGCCTCGATCGCCTGCGCATCGGCGGCTCCTTTTTCAGCGGCTGTATTTACACGGCTGCGCAAGACAACTTGGGCGTACGGCGTTCGCAAGACGTGAGTGGTCAGTAGATGGCTCTCGCCGGTTGTCAGCGTTACGCGCAGCTCGTTCTTGATCGCGGTAACACCCGCACCAGCTTCGCCGGTGTTTGCCTGTGCCGCGGGCGCACCTATAGTGACCACGGAAGTCTCGTTCGAGTCAAATGACAATAAGTCCAGCGAGCTGTACCCTAACTCGATGCCAGCGCTTGTGCGACGCTCCTCAAACTCGGATTTGGCGCGCTGTACTAAGGCGTCGACCGTAGCGCTTGCAAGGTTGACCTCGCCCCAGGCCTCTGTATCCACGCGCACGATACAGGACGAGTCGCGAAGCTCGAATACATAGGACGCGCCGATCGGAGTCACGCCCAAATTGACGCGCCAATCAGCCGGGTCAAATCGAAACTGGACACCTTCGGCAGAGATCTTGCGCGTGCCGCTGGGAAGCTCAACAAGGCCGCCGAGCAGGTTCGCGAAAATCCACAGACTTGCGTTCGCATCTGCAGTTGGACAAATCGCGGCGACCACAACACCGCCATCCTGGGAAGGGCTCGGGATTGCGTTGAGTTGGTAACTGACACCATTCGACGTCCACGGTAGCCCCATGCCTGTGTGCTTGATTCCGAACACTTCGCTTTCGATCTCCCACGGATCGCCGAAGATCGCGGCGGGGTAAAACTCCTCGGCGGTGCGCAGCGCCCAAGTGGCCAGACCAGCGCTATCCAGCTCGGTTGGCGTGACTTCGAAGAGCGCTTTGAAGTCCTGGCCCGCGAAGGACATGTCGTTCTCCAATACCAGCCGAGGGTTCTCGCCAGCCGCAGCTACGGCTTGCCTGTTGGCGTCCTTGGAAAACAAGTGCGGTACGTAGCCGAGTCGGTCGGTAAGTCGCAGCGAAGACGGATAGTACAACTTCATGCCCAAGTCCTGATTCAACTGCACGCGGCCCAAGCTGGCGTCCAAGCCAGAGGGATCACTTGTGAACTCGAGCGTGTTCAGCACGTCGGTCATGCGCTGCACGAGAGCGGCGTGGTTTTCGTCTGGCGTGTCGAAGGTCACATAGAAGAACTGGTTCCTCAGCGTGAAGAAGTAATTGGAAGATGTGTGCCGCGAGCCATCCCCCGCCCGCACCGCAAGGTGCATGCCCTCCAAGATACCCGTGCGCACCCAGACGCCGGCCCAGCGTGTACCGACGACCTCCCCACCTCCGACGGCAATCGCGGCGGCGATTTCATCCTTGCGGCCAACTTGGAACTGTGTCTTGACGACGCCGGCGGCAGCCGTCTCGGGGAAAGATTGCGTGCCGATCTCCAGGACGCCTTCGGGGGTGGAGAGCTGGTAGAAGACCCCGTCGGCGGTCAGGTTCAAGCCCTCAGCCAACAGCGCGGGAACACGCAAGGTGAAGTCGCCCAAGGGCACCAGGCGCGTGCTGTTGCCGTCGAGTTGGTGAACCTCGAGTGTTGCCAGGACTTGGTCGGCCGCGGCGCGCATGTTTTCGCCGGTGCCGTTTTCTGTGCGGGCGAAGATCCCGATTAGGTCGTCGCCTCGAACATAACCAAAGACGTCCAGCTCTTGTGCATGTTGTTGCACCGCATCTTGAACTGCGTCCTTTGGCGACAGAATGAAGCGCTTGCCCGAGCGGGCCTCACCACCGATAACCCGCTCGATGGGCGTGCCCAGATCGACTACAAGTCCCTTCGATGATGCGTACTCGGCAACGTCGGCGGCCAGCATTCCCTCGAGCGCCGCTCCGGCCATGCTCGCGGCGGCGCGTGGGATTTGCACCAGCTTGATTGCGGGTTGTTCGATGTCGCTCGCGATGCCGGCGCGGCGTAACTCAAAGAAGTAGACCTGGCCGTTGGCGGACTCGCGAACGTCGTAACCAGCGGGGACGCTGACGGAGAAACCCGCGCCCACCGTCAACGGCGTGGTCGTTTGCGCACGCTCAGTCTCGGGTACCTCGGGCACCTGGCTAGCAGCGTTTAGCGCAGCGAACGAGAGCAGAGCGAGGAATATCAAGAAGCAAAGTGTGCGCATGGGGCCGCGGGATCGGGACGGAAGTTCAGAACGGTGTGCGCCTATTGAAAGTAAATCGCCCGCGATCCGGCGTAGCGTTTTGGGCAAATTTCGATCTGCAGCGAGATTCTCCGCAGGGGTACATGCGGTGCCGCACACTCATGATCACTCCTGCGAAGGCTCGGTGAGCGGTACCGGGGACAGGTGTGCCGAGTGTACCCCGAATGCTGACCCGAAGTTCCGCTAGCTCGTCCTGCGCTTGTTGATGCTTTATGGACGCGCTTGGACTCCACAAATCTCCCGTAACTTACTCGCGCTCTTGGGAGGCCGCCCGCTTGCTGACACGGGTTCACTTTCCGGTTGCCATTTTAGGGGCTTCCTTTTCGTGATCCCCGCTGGAAATGGCGTAAATGCCAAGCCCAAAAAGAAGAAGGCCTAGGGCACTCTTCGCTCGAAAACTGCCAAAGACGCCAGCAGGCACGCTCCGATTGCGGCTGCGAAGTAAAGCGTATAGGTTGTGTGCAGCGAGCCGGACTCGTAAATGTCCAGGAACGTCTCCATGTCTGCCAAGCGGAATAGGCTCCAGTGCGTGACCGTTTTCACCATGTAGATGGAGAAGTTGAAGATCGCGAATACGAGCATGCCAAAGGCAATCTGAAGTGGCGCGCGCCCCTTCGTCGACAGCAAGAAAGTGATCGAGTAGATGGCCAGTAAAAACAGGCTTTGGTGCACGGCGCAAAGTAGTAGTGGGCCGAGGGTTATGCTCTCGTCGACCTGCGTGAGCAGCAGCGGTACGGTGAGGGTTGTCAGGAAAATCGGCAGCGTAATTTGGGCGCCGCCAAGCAGCCAGCGCTCCATCAAAATACGCCTGCGGGAGAGCGGGCGCATCAGAAGTATCTCCATCGTGCCACGGTGCGCCTCGCCGGCAATCGCGGCGGACCCGATCAGTGCTGCCACGGCACAACCGAGCACATTGCAACCTTTGAAGAAATGCTGGCTAAGAACGTAGGCGGAGACACCCTTGGCCTCGAGCTGAGCGAACATGTCCTTTAGCATTGGGATCGGTGCGGCGAGCAACTTCAGAGCGCCTGTGTTCTCCTCAAAGTTCGGCCAAAATAAGATCGCGGCGACAAGCATGAGCTCTAGGGCGATCAGGTAGCCGAGCCCCATAAAGATGGAGTTACGTACGCTTCGGGAGAGCTTCATAGTCCGCTGACTCCGTAGACGGTGCGGTAGAGGTCGGTGAGCGATAAGCGGCCGATGGTAATCGCGAGCGATGCGGGTGCGTCGAGATTGGCGAAGGCGACGAGGAAGTCGCGCGAGTCGTCGGCTAGGAGAGTAACGTGAACTTCGAGGTCGGCGGCGACGCAGTCTGCGATCGTCGGATTGCTGCTGCCCTCTCCGATCTCGCGCCGCATGACGAGCTGTGCGAGCGAGGCTTCGTCGGCTGTCATGTACTCAATCAGAACTGTGCGGCGTGCACGTGTGACGAGTTTTGCGGGTGACTCATCGGCGATGATTTTGCCGGCGTGGAAGAACACCAAACGCTCGCAGACCGCCTGCACTTCGGAGAGGTGGTGCGAGGAGAGAAGGACCAAGTTGCCGGCCTTTGCGTCGGCGGCGATCAGGTCGAGCACCTCTTGACGCTTGGCGGGGTCCAGGCCCTCGGTCGGCTCATCCAAGATGCGGACGGGCACGTCGGGGCCCATCGCGGCCGCGAAGAGCAGTTGGCGCTTCATGCCGTGGCTATAGGCGTGGACCTTCTTGTCGGGTGGAAGGCCGAGCTGCTTGGCGATCGCGCGGGAGTGGTCGATGGCGGCTTGGGGGCGACCTCGCAAGAGCCATTCGAGGTGCTCACCGCCTTTCATTTCGCCGTAAAGCGCGATCTCGCCAGGGGCAAAGGTCGAGACCTTTCGGACGGCGGTTCCGTCGCCCAAGAGAGCGGCGCCAGCGACGGTTGCGGTGCCGGAGTCGGGTCTCACCAAACCACACAACATGCGCAGTGTGGTGCTCTTGCCGCTTCCATTAGGACCTAGGATTCCGGTGACGGTGCCCGGCGCTATGTTTAGGGAGATGTCGCTGACGGCCCGAATGGAGCCAAAGGTGCGGACTAGGGCGCTGGCGTGGATTCCTTGATGTAAGGGCATTGACGTAATAGTAATTCGAACCCCGAGTGGAACCAAACGAGAATCTGGGAGTCCGTTGGGCGAGGGGTCGGGTGAAGGGCCAGGTGGGGAACCTGCAGATGGGATCGTGTCATAAATGGCGATGCATTTGGGCCCACTCGGATAGGATGTGAGCCATGAGTACAACTGAGGGGAAGGCGCATGGTGACGCGTCCAGAAGAGATGCGCACACGCGACGACAGGCCGAGCTGCCCGACCGGTTACAAGCAGCCGGTGGGATGATCGAAGGAGCGGCCACGCAAGTAGCTGGCGAAACGGAAGGGAGCGAGGCCGCTGCGTTCGGCGTAGCGAGCTTCTATTCGCTTTTGGCGCGTCCCCATCAGAAGGTGCGCGTCTGCACTGGGCTGTCGTGCCGGATGAAAGGCGCGGATGATGTGCTCGCTGCTGCGGAAGCGGCGGGCCTTCCCGTAGAGGAGTGCTCGTGCCTTGCGGCGTGCGATGTCCCGCCGGCGGTTTTGAAGGATCGCGTGACCTTGCCCGAGGTTAGCAGCGCTGACATGCGCGCGACGAAAGGCGATTGGTCGGCACTTGTATCCAGCTCGGAGCGCGTGCATGCGACAGACGACGTCAACGAGGTCACTTGGTGCGGCGACATTGGTCCCGTGGATGCGGACCCAGCGACGCTCTCGATCAACATGGGCGCGGCCGAGGATTACTCGGGCGCGGGACTGGCGAAAGCAGGCGAACTTTCGGACGAGGCTTTCTTTGACGAGCTCGAAGCATCGGGCCTGCAGGGGCGCGGTGGCGCGGGCTTTCCGGCGCACATCAAGTGGCGCGCGGTTGCGGGCCAGCCCGTCACGGAGCGCTTCGTCGTACTCAATGCAGACGAGGGCGAGCCCGGCACGTTCAAAGATCGCGAGCTCATGATGCGTCGACCGGACTTGGTCATCGAAGGCTTGGCGATCGCGGCGCGCGCGGTTGGCGCCGACGCGATTTACCTGTACCTGCGCGGTGAGTTTCAGGTTCCTCGGGAGCGACTCGAACATGCCGTTGCGCAGTTCGAAAAGGCGGGCCTCATCGACGGGCTGCAATTCCACATGCACGAAGGGCAAGGCTCTTATATCTGTGGCGAGGAGACCGCGCTGCTCGAAGCGCTCGAGGGCAAACGCGGCATGCCCCGGCTCAAGCCGCCGTTCCCCGTCGAGGTTGGCCTGTGGGGCAAGCCGACGCTTATTCACAACGTAGAGACGATCGCGTGCGTTCCCGCGATCCTAGCCAAAGGCGGCGCTTACTTCAAAGCGCAAGGTCGCGACGAAGCCGGCGCAAAGTTGTACTGCATCAGCGGACACGTCGCGCGGCCCGGCACGTACGAGCTACCGCTCGGCGTGACACTAGACGAGCTGGTCGAGGCTGCGGGCGGCTACGTCGGCGAGCTGAAAGCATTCTGCCCGGGTGGCGCGAGTGCGGGTTTCTTGCCCGCCTCGGAGCGCAGTCGCCCCCTTGACTACAAGTCGCTTGCCGAGGTTGGGTCGATGCTCGGCTCGGCGGGCGTCGTGGTGTTGAATGACACCGTCGACATGCGTTGGGCGTGCCTGGAGCAGTTGCGCTTTTTCGAGGAGGAATCCTGCGGCCAATGCGCACCTTGTCGCATCGGCACGCGCTACTTGCGCGAATCCGTCGACCGCGACGTCGCAGGTGACTGTCAGTCCAACGGCGACTCCGCTCTCGCCCACGTCGACGATGTCGCGTGGCAAATGGGCGAGGGCTCGATCTGCGGGCTCGGACAAATCGCCGCGCTACCTTTAACGAGCGCGCGTCAATATTTTCCCGCTGACTTCGCAACCGCTGGAGAGCAGACCTAAAGCTATGAGCACAACGACCCAATTGTCCTGCACCATCGACGGTGCGAGCTATGCGTTCTCCGAAGGCGAGAGCATGCTGGAAGTCGCGCAGCGCAACGGAATCGAGATCCCCACACTTTGCCACGATCCGCGCTTGGACCCTGCTGGCGCATGCCGTTCGTGCCTTGTCGAAGTCGATGGCCAGCGCAGGCTGCTTCCTTCGTGTGCGACCAAGGCAACGGATGGGACCACGTTCCAAACCAAAAGCGAGCGCGTCGAGAAGCACCGCAAGACGCTGTTTAGCCTGTACTTGACCGACCACCCCGACGCCGACTGCGAAGACGGTCTGCACAGAGGAGCGCCAAATAAATTGGCGGGCGAGTCCCAGAAATTCGGCGCAGAGGATTGGGGTAAGCTGGTCAACGTGCGCGACGAAATCGCGGGCGATCGCAGCATGGATCGCAACCCCTACATTAGGTTCGACTCGGACCTTTGCATTGTGTGTGGGAAGTGCACTCGGTATTGCGACGAGGTCGAGGCCGTGTCCGCTATCACACTTACCGGCCGCGGTTCCGAAACGACGATCGCGACGGCGGATAGTCGCTCGCTGCTCGACACGACGTGCGAGATGTGCGGCGGCTGCGTCGACGTGTGCCCGACGGGCGCAATGGGCGAAAAGAAACCTCGCACGCACGACATGCCGATCGAGCGCGAGCTCACGAAAGTACGCACCACGTGCAACTACTGCGGCGTCGGCTGCCAGTTTGACTTCAATGTCAACCCGGATGGAAACGATGGGCATGGCGAGATCGTCAAGGTCACCAGCCCGCCGGCAACACCCAATTCGGACATCGCCTTACCGGCCGGATTCACAGGTGTAAGCTCCGACGGTAACCTGTGCGTGAAAGGTCGCTTTGGCTATGACTTCGTGCACCACGACGAGCGCTTGACGACTCCGCTCGTTCGCGGGGCGGATGGCGACTTGCACCCTGCGACTTGGGACGAGGCACTGGACGCGGCTGCCGCGGGCCTGGCAAAAGTTGCTAAGAAGCACGGCAAGGACTCTCTTGCTTTCGTCAGCTCGGCACGCTGCACAATCGAGGAAAACTACCTCCTGCAGAAGCTCAGTCGGGCGGTGTACGGGACTAATAACGTACACCAATGTTCGGCGACCTGACACGCTCCCACTGTGGCCGGTCTGGTCAACACTTTTGGGGCAGGGGCAATGACGAACTCGATCCGCGAGATACGCGATGCGGATTTCCTGTTCGTTATTGGAAGCAACACATCCGAGGCGCACCCCATCATCGCGATGGAGATGAAACGAGCGGTTCGCAACGGCGCCACCCTTGTCGTCGCCGATCCGCGTGCGATTTGGATGACGGGGATTGCCGAGGAGCACATGCAGCTACAGCCCGGCACCGATGTCTGGCTGCTGAATGCGATGGCCCACGTCATCATTACCGAGGGTCTTGTGGACGAAGAGTTTGTCCGCGACCACACGGAGGGCTTCGAGGCCGTTCGCGGTGCTGTGCAAAGCTACAGCCCCGAGAAAGCGACTGAAATTTGCGGTATCCCCGCCGACGTCATTCGCCGCGTCGCACGACAGTACGCGACGACTCGCAAGGCTGGCATCTACTACACGTTGGGGATCACCGAACATAGCCACGGCACTGACAACGTATACGCGTTGGCGAACCTGGTCCTGCTGACTGGGCACCTTGGCGGGCCGAGTATGGGGTTGAATCCATTGCGCGGCCAGAACAACGTACAAGGCGCGAACGACGCGGGCGCGTCTCCGGTCTACTACCCCGGCTATCAGAGTGTTGACGATCCCGAAGTGCGGGCGAAATACGAGAAGCTGTGGAAGCGCGAGCTTTCTCCCGCTCCCGGGCTCAACCTAAACGAGATGATGAAAGCCGCCGGCTCTGAGATTCGCGCGTTCTTCGTCATGGGCGAGGACATCTTGCTTTCGGAGCCAAACGTTCTTGCCCTTGAAGAGCGGATGAACCGAATCGAATTCGTCATTCTGCAGGACATCTTTCCCAATGAGACGATGCGCTATGCCGACGTCGTTTTCCCCGCCGGAAACTTCGCGGAGAAGGACGGCGTTTTCGTTAACTCCGAGCGCCGCATGCAACGCGTTCGTAAGGCTGTCGAGGCACCGGGTGAAGCGCGCGCGGACTGGAGTATCTTGCTCGAGTTTGGTCGGCGCGGCGCAGCATCGCTTGGGCTAGAGGCGTCGGTTTGGGCGCACAATACGCCGGCGGAAATCTTCCGCGAGTTCTCCGCCTATGTGCCCAAGTTCGCAGGTATCACGCACGAACGCCTGGACGCGGGCCCGAAGGACGGGTTCACCGGCTTGCAGTGGCCATGTACGGACGAGGACGATCCCGGCACCAAGTACTTGCACGCAGGTGGGATCCTTCGCGGTAGGGGCTTGTTGACCGCCGTCGAGTACAGGCCGTCCATGGAGCTGCCCGACGAGCACTACGGGTTATTGCTTTCAACGGGTCGCACGCTGTATCACTACAATGCGGCAACACAGACGCGGCGCGACGAAGGGCTCGATGCGAAGCAGTCCGAAGCCTTCGTTCAGATTCACCCGCGTGACGCGCGTAAGCGCGACATTCATGAGGGGGACTGGGTAAGAATCAGCACGCGCAGAGGGGATGTCGAACTCGTCGCGCACGTCTCTCGACAGGTCAAACCCGGTTGTATATGGATGGCCCTGCACTTCGCAGAGGCGCGCGCGAACATCCTTACCAACGATGAGGGCGATGCAGTCACGGGAACCGCCGAGTACAAGGTTTGCGCGGCTGAAGTCATAAAAGTCAGCTCCATCGAATCGGGTTTCGAGGGCATCTTCCCTGGCAGTTTTTTTCACGAAGAACCGCGTGGCGCAGCAGCTGAAAACGCTGCTCAGAACGATATCTAGTCCATGCTTATCCGAACCGTCATGACGACCGCGGTAATCACGATCGAAGCAAACCAGTCGTGCGCCGAGGTCTGGGGATTTTTCCAGAGCAACAAGCTTCGCCGAGCGCCAGTCGTTGAGGGAGGCGAGGTCGTCGGCATGATCACGGATCGCGACCTACAGAAGGTCTTGCCATGGACGATTGAAGAGCAAGAGCGTCGCCTCGCGGTTGGCAAAAAGACGCTCATCCGGTCCATCATGGCCCCAAACATGCTGTCGGTAGGCCCGAACGACCACCTAGAAAAAGCGGCGCAGCTCATGTTGCGAGCCAAAGTGGGCGGACTCCCCGTTCTCGATGGTGGCAAACTCGTCGGTATCATCACCGAGTCCGACCTCTTTAGACTGCTCGTAAGGCGCACGCTCACCCAGAAAGGTCACCACTTAGTTTTGCGCGCACCCGAGGGCTCTCCTCGCGATCTGAACCCAGCACAAATATGCGTTGACGCCGGCGCAAGGCTCTACGATTTAGCGTTGTATCCGATCGACAAGGACCGCACCTCCGTTGTCTTGCAAGTCCACACGAAGCGGATCGAAAAACTCATCGACGCCTTCATAGTGGAGCGCTACGAGTTGATCCTCATGGAAAAAGACTAGCGCCCTTAGAGCCACCCCCTTGGGAGCAATAAAGGGAACAAGTTCTGCTTCTAGGATGGGGCTTTAGTGGCTGGCCCCATAGCACTGAGCTAGGACAACTTCGAGTGCCGAGGGGGACGCTTGAGTCCCGACCACCCTTTACTTGGGATAGCGCTTTCGGCCCGAGGAACTGTGTACGAAATCGAAGGGCGCCTGAAAGACGCCGAGGGCTCGGCAAGGGTCTTTGAGTGGAGGCGCGCGTGAATATGCCCGCGAAGTCCTGAGAAGTGCCCGCGCCGTATGTTCGCCTGTGCGCACAACGGGTATCCTCTAGCGATGACCACCGAAAGCACGACCCCTGGCACTTACGATTTCACCGATCGCGACATCGAGCGCGACCTCGCCTTCGCCATCGAGATTGCGCGCTTCGCCGGCCAGCGCGTCCTCGGACTGCGCGACACCGGGCGTTGGGAGGGTGGCATGCTCGCCGACATCGGCGACCAAGCCGCCGATGGTTATCTGCAAGGCGTGATCCAGGGTCGCTACCCCGACGACGGTATCCTGAGCGAGGAGACCGTCGATACGCCCGAGCGCCTCGCCAAACGCCGCACGTGGATCATTGATCCGCTGGATGGGACGAAGGAGTTCAGCCAGCTGCGCGACGACTGGGGCGTCCATGTGGCGCTGTCGTTTGACAATAAGTGCGCGCTTGGCGTGGTCTACTTGCCGACGCAGGACATGCTGATCTGGGGAGTCGCCCTCGAGGGCCGCGAGCGCGCTGGCATCGAAGGCACCGGCACTCTAGTCGACGCGCAGACCGATATGATGGAGAAGCCGCGCGTCGCCGTCAGCCGCAGCCACACGCCCCCATGGGTCGAGACTTTCGCCAAGGAAGTCGGCGCCGGCGAGCTCATTCCATACGGCGGAGCGGGCAACAAGACGTGTCGCCTGCTAACTGGGCAGGGCGACATCTACGTGCACAACATTGGCCTCAAGGAATGGGACACCTGCGCGCCCGAGACGATCGCGCGCGCGGCCGGCTGGACCGTCTGCCGATTGGATGGCAGCGACCACCCCTACAACCAGGCCGATCCCTACAACCACCAGCTCGTGGTGTGCCGCCCGTCATGGAAGGACCGCGTGGTCGAGGCGCTTTCGAGATCAGACGTCGAAGTGAAGTAGGGACGCTGGCGATACGGTGCCAGGCACATGACCAGCGGCCTTACTTGGGCACCTTCAAGCCCAGAGTAAACTTCTTCCACGCCTCTTCGATCTCGTCGAAGTCGACATCGGCGAACGCCGTATCGATCGCTAGCTTCTTTGATTCGGTCGATAGCTTGCCGACAGCCCCAGGGCCCCTGTCCATGCCACTTTCCTCCAGCATAGCCAGGCCGTCGTTGTAGTGCTTGCGAAGAGTCTCGAAGTAGGTGTCGAGAATCGTCGACCACACTTCGTGCTTCTTAGCCACCTTCGACTCGCGCAAGAAGTAGATCATCGACCAACCCTGGGCGTAGCTGTGACCGCCCCGCATCTCCTTGTCATTGTTGCCGTAGTACTGACCTTGCGACCAGCTAATGATCTCCTTCCACGGCGCGAAAAAGTCGCGGTTGAGCATGTCCTGGATCGTCCGAATGCGCCACGTGTTCACGCCGATCAGCTTGACCTTGCCGCCCGAAATTTTTGCACCGGAGAAGAAGTCGCCCGTGCCCTCGTTGAACCACGAGTGAGGAGAAAACGACCCCGAGCTGTAGTAGATGTACTGGTGAAAGGCCTCGTGGTACAGCACGATGCGCGAGTTGGCTTTACCCGTGCCCGCTTCGCCGTCGACGTCGTCGTAATCGAAGAAGACGAGCTCCTGCGCCTTCCAGTTCCAGTAACCGCCGCTCCCGGGAGGACCACCGTATGCGGAGTACTCCGCCCCATCCTTGCAAATGCGCACGCGGCTCACCGCGGTCACCGGTGCGAGCGGCGGGAACAGCTTCTCGTACTCCTCGCGAATCGCCTCGAGCTCGCGCTTGATCAAACGAATCAGCGGCTCGTCCTTCGTCGAGTAGACAAGGATGTAGTTCTCGGTATCGTCCGCCTTCCAGCCCTTCGGTAGGTCGAGGCGCGCCTGCACCCGAAACTCCGGGTCGAGGTAACCCTTCTTGCGATAGGTATCGAGCATCTTCTGCGCCTCTTTGTCGAGCTTGCCCGAGTCCGGCTGGGTGACCTTCATCTTGTAGACAATGGCATCCCAGATTTTCTTCTGGTCCTTGTGATCATCGGGAGCACACGAACCAATCATCACCACGCTGCGCGCTGAATTGCTGTACACGTACGCCGTGCCTATGCCCTTGCCCTTCTTCAACTCGAGTTCCCACTCCATTAACTCGTAGTCACCCGACGACTTCCCCTCTTCATTTAGCCCCAATCCCCATTTGCGCCAACGCTGCTCGAAGTAACGCTCAAAGTTGTTGATCGGCGGCGCACTGTCTCCATTCTTCGCCGCTTCCTCGACGTCACCGCCGGTCGTCGGCGTCGTCAGACCGAAGTTATGGTCGATGATAGTGAACGACAGTCGCGGCTGCACCTTCTTGCGCTTCTTCGGGTCCTTGTCTAACTCTTCGAGGTAGATCAGTACCGTCCACTCCTCGAGCGGGTCGACAGGAATGGCCTCGTAATCGCGAGCCATCTTGTAGGTCAGGCCCAATTCTGGCTTCTTGACCGTGTCCCAACCACCTTGTGCCTGGGCGGGAAGGCAAAATCCCAGGATTGCGAGAATAGCGAGGCATCGAAGAAGGAAATTCATAGGTGTAGTTTGCCGCCGGAGCGGCAAGCTGCCAGAGATAAAATCGAGGCCAACAAAGAAAGAAGGCGTATCCCTACATGGGGAACGCCTTCTTCTTGATCGGTCGTGGCTCTTTTCTTGGCGCCATACCGTCTACTTCAAATCTGGATGTCGAAGACCTTGATGGCAGCTCCACCAATCACAAACGCGACCAACAGGAACATGAGGAAGACACCACCGGCACCGTCCCACATGTACGCCAGCTCGCGATTGGGGTAGGCGATCAAGATGCGTTCGAAGGACGAGTCCGACGCGAACGTATCTTCAGCGGGCCATAGCCATGCCATCCAGAAGCTCTTCACGCGCTCGGGTTGCATTAGGCGCTCGGCATCTTCCATCGTGCCGGTGACGACGCGCTTGGTAACGGACTCGCCGCCAGTCAACTTGAACTCGATATCCCATGCACCCGCCTTTGCGGCGACTACTTCTTGGAACGCGCGGCCGTCTGACGGGATCCTCACAAGGGGTGACACTGCGGTCAGGCCCTCGGGCAGCACGATGCTAAGCTTCGAGGCATCCGCCTCGGCATCCTTCGCGAACTCGACTTCGATCATCGTGCCCTGGCCGGCGAGCATGCCCGACAAGTCGCGCTCCTCCACCGGGATCGGCGCGAAACCAAAGCGGATCACAAGCTGTGCAACGACGACGACGAAGGGTGCCATCAGAGGCAGGAACGGCGCGAAGTTAAGGAACAGGTATTTGAAGTTGAAGAAGAGCACCATTACGATCGACTTCGCCACGACGAACAGGTCGTCCTGGTAAATGCGAATCGCAATCATGTGTCCTTTGATCTGCCCCTTAGCCGCGGCAATGCCCTTCTGCGAACTGAAGCGCTTGAAGAACAGCATCGAGAAAGGCATGAAGATCATCGAGATGATCGTCAACACAACGAGCGCGCCCAGTCCCTCGACGGGATAGAGCACAATGTTAAACAGGCTGTTACAAAAGCCGTTGAGGGCGTCCATGGGGATGGCGGCGCTTAGGGGTGGTGGGTGCCGAAAAGGGGTTAGCTAGGAAGCGGGAGTTACGAGATGTAACCCAAACCGCGAAGCTTCTCGGTGATGTCTTCGTCGGAGTCGTCGCCCTCAAATTGAGCGAGTTCCTTCTCAATGACGTGTACGACGAACTCTTCGTGAGATGCGTAGCCCGCAACGTCTGCCACGCGCTTGATGCGATCCATCAGGTCACCGTCGAGTTTGATTTTGTTGCTGTTACCGAACATGTTTGATCTCCAGGTTTGTGAATGAGAGGGGGGTGAGTAAATGCCTACTCGAAGA
>Ga0315322_10001085_pt1 | contig 20903 bp, 11 predicted proteins | sample M110021515metaG_FD_203461 | JGI IMG/M metagenome (GOLD analysis project Ga0315322, IMG submission 203461) | Ammonia-oxidizing marine archaeal communities from Monterey Bay, California, United States - M1 100m 21515 | ecosystem: Environmental > Aquatic > Marine > Intertidal zone | place: USA...
GTTTCGGTCCGATCGCTATCGGACGATAGGGTATGTGTTTGCCATGCCGCGTTGAGCTTTGACAGGTATCTTGTAGATGGCGAGGGCATTAGCAGGCATTCGCAGTTGAATGGGCGTGCTGCCGCTTTCATTTTCTTTGCTTTTTCAATTCATCCAGCAGAAGCTTGCCATCGCTGTTCGCATCGATCGCTTTGAACCGTTTGGTCAGGGCGGGGACGTTGCGACCTTCCGGGGTACCGATGAATTCCTCCAGCGTGATCACTTTGTCTGCATTGCGGTCCCGATTCTTGAAGAATTGTTCTGGTGACCGGCGTTGCGGTTCCGGTCTGGCAACCTTTTTAGGGGATCTGGTTGTTTCTTTTTGCGGAGCGTCGGGAATTCCAACGCCAGGATACTCCGCGTTGATATTGGAAAAATGTTCGATGAGTTCTGTCTTGAGTGAATCGTAAACCTCGGGTCGTTCTGTCCTTAGGTCATTCTTCTCCGCAATGTCCTGGCTGAGGTCGAAAAGGGAAAGATCGGTGTGCTCCAGTTCGGCAACAAGTGCATTCCAATCTGGGGAGTGGTCTCGCCCGATATTGCTCCAGAGTTTGTAGTCTCCCTTACGCAGACCGATGTTGCCCCAGAGTTCAAAGATCATTGTTCGGTCTGCGATTGTTTTCTTCCCGGCGGAACGTATATGCGGAATCAGCGACACGCCGCGTACTGGATTTTTGCCATTGGTTTCTGGAACCGAGATCGTGGCAGCGTCCAACAGGGTGGCAAAGAGGTCACAGTGCATCACCGAATCGTTCGAGATCATGCCCTGAGGCAATCGGCTTTTCCAGTTGATCAGCAGCGGTACGTTTAACCCGCCTTGGTACGTTGACGCTTTACCTCCGCTGAGCGGCCCATTGTTTCCGGGGAATCTGCCGCCGGATGCGTTTTCTTGCATGGTGCAGCCTCCGTTGTCACTCACGAAGACAATCAGGGTGTTTTCGGCAACATCCAGTTTATCCAACAGGGCGACTAATCGGCCGATGTTGTGATCCATGTGCTCAAGAATGGCGACATAGTCGCTACGCAGAAAACTGACTCCCCGGTCGAGTGCTTTGTTGATCCAGACCTCGGGCGCCGAGGCGGGTTTTGATTTATCGACGCGAAGCGGGCCGTGCACGGCGTTGTAAGCGACGTAGCAGAAGAACGGATCACCGTTGGTGGCGTTCGCCCGAATGAACTTTTCCGCCCAGTCAGTAAACAACTCAGTCGCGTGCCCTTGGGAGGTGCGGTCTGGTTGGCGATTGTGCATGAAGTTGGATCTTCCCGCTTTAATCCAATACGGGTGAGCCCCACGGAGAAAACCGCGAAACTCGTCGAATCCGCGGTCGTTGGGAACTTCGCCCTCGAGTGATCCCATGTGCCATTTTCCGAAGGCACCGGTTTTGTAACCCGATTCGGAAAGATGCTCGGAAAGCATTTTCACGTCGCGTTTGATCCCGCGATATCCAGGCGATCCCAGCGGCTGTTGCCCGGGGCCACGCCACATGCCATTCTCGGATGAATACTGACCAGTGAACATGCAGGCACGCGATGGCCCGCAAAGCGGGACGGTGTGGTAGTTCGGAAACCGAACGCCCTGAGCGGCTAAGGCTTCCAACGTCGGAAGTCGCACCTCAGTCTTGTCCCAGTTCGACGGTAAATCCCCCCACCCATGATCGTCGGACACGATGAACAGAATGTTGGGCCGCGCGGGTTGTGATTCCGAGGCTGGGATGACGGCGATTGGTTCTTCCGTGCGAGCGATGTTCTGCATCAACAAGAACGCAGCGATGACGGTTGGCAGTACTTTCAATTCAAATTTTCCCTGATTATTCGCCCACGACTATTTCGCACTTTTCAGTGCAGGTTGATAGATAATATTACATTTCACGAGGCGTCGGTTAAGAACATCCATAATGAACAGCTTATCCTTCCATACCGCCAGACTGGAAATGGTTCCCAGTGGCAGTTCAGGATGCGGATACGCGCTGCCTTTTCCTTTGCAGTCTGCGTTTCCATAACTGCCGAATTCACCCACGAGCTTGCCTGTCGTGGTATCTACAACCTGGACGGTGTGTTTGGTCGCCATGTAGATGTAGCCATTGTCGTCCAACGCCTGATTCACCCGGTGCGTGCTGCAAATGCAGTGCGGGTTCGGCGGGATGAAACCCATCCCATGATCACCATCCCAAGGCTGCGACCACAGCGGTTCGCCGCCTGTCGATGCATACTTCGACAGCACATAAGACCTCATCGGAGACCGCTTGGGAGCTTTTGCATCGACTCGGTTGACACGCTTTTCGGGAGCTAGCCCGTTGGCGGGAATATGGACGATGTACAAGTAGCCTTCTTTATCAACCTGAATTCCTTTGACGCTGGTAAGGTCAAGCAGAGCTCTTTGTTGCAGTTTCCCAGTGGAATCATAAACGTCGAGTTGTCGGTGCAAGGCATAATTCGGCAACATCATCCCCAGTTCCCTGTACCGATCCTGCTTGTTCATGTAATAGATGTTGCCTTCACGATCCACCTCCATCCCTGAGTAAACATCCCACCAGCACGTCAATTGCTTTTTGAGATGGGCTTTTTTATAGAATCTGCCTTTCACGGGGGTCGCATCGACGAGCAGTTCGTGTTCGCCCGTTGACGCGAAAGGAATGGGTTTGCCATCGCGGTCAAATCGAAGAACGCTGACACCTTCTTTACCGAGTTTCCAGCGGTACACCCTGCCATCCCTGCCGAAGATTGAATCCAGAAACAGGGGTTCCTCTGGATGAGGAAACCCGCGTTCAAGATTAGTGGCGCCCCACGGCGAGATCAGGCCGCTTTCCTCGATATCAATGAAGTACGGATCCCATTTCTTCAAGATGTTTCCCTGCTGATCCAGGCGATAGACGGTGCCAAACTTTTTGTGGCGGTATCTGGCATCGTCTTCGACATAGACGTGCCCCAGTTCAGGATCGATATTCAGGATGGGCATGCCACTGTCTTGTCGCGGGTTGGACAAGGTTTCGCCATCATCCTGCCATTGCGCTTTCAACGAAAGGTCGTCGCCTGACAATTGCTGCAGGCTGCCAGGGCCGTCGCCGTTGGCCACCCAGACCAAGGGGGGCGACACGCCTGCATCGACTGCGATTTGCATCACATAGGTATGCACGGGGGCGGATGCGGCCAGCATCTCGGGTGCATTCCAGCTTTTCAGCTTGATCACTTTACGCGGCGGTGGAGTCTCTTCGAAGGCCGCCGTATGCAACGCGTCCTGTACGAACCTGATGCTGCCCTCCGTTCTTGGGTCTTCCGGTCTCTTTTGCGAACCGATGAGAAGATAGAGGCATTTGTCTCGATCGATGGCCAACGCAGTCGGGTCCAGGATGGGTTGCTGCTTTCCCTGATCCAGATAGTGCGTGATCGATGCGACCTGTTTGCCGTCTAGCGTGCAAACCTGTAAACGATTATTGCCCGCATCGGCAACGATCAGATGCTCGCCGTCGACGACAATTCCACTGGCTTCCTTGAAGCCGCCTACCAGTCCCTTTTTTTCAACTTCAGGGCCAGATTTCAGATCGAGTTTCCACACGTAACTGCTTCGGTCGCCCTTTACCGGGAAATGGTAGCGGGCCTTGTTCACGCCCCCTTCCAGGTTGTAATGGTGGTACCTTGATTCGAAGGAACTTTGCCCTCCCGATACATACAGCGAACCGTCGGGGCCAAAATGAAAATAGGGGTAACGCAGGGAAGCGAATGGCAAGTAATTCACGATGGCACTACCACGTCCTCCCGTGTTATGCACCGCATAACCCGAATTCCAACCCTCCTGAGGAAGGCTACCATCGGGTGACATTCTCATCAGTTTGCCCCGGTAAAGATCTGAGATGACAAGGTCACCATCGGGAGCCAACGCAATCTTCTTGTGGGAATCCCAGAAGGAACCATAGAACGAGGGTTCTCCCCAACTCAGATCAAACTTGGGAACAATCAATTCGGTTCCCTCTTCCCTCGCGACCTCCTGGCAGATGTCCTGGACGTTTGATTGAGGCAGGGTCGGATTAAGCGGCATGATCGTTCTCTTGTACGCGCCGCTTCGATCAAAGACTCGAACTTCGCCCACGCCTCCGACTCTCTTGGGTTCGCATAGAACAAACAGTTCGCCTTTCTGTTCGTCAACCGCGACATCCCAAATGATCCCACAGGCATGAGGATCACCCTCGAGAAAAAAGCCTTCAAGTTCCAGTTTGACTTCGCCTGTTGTTCCCGGATGCGCCGAACCGGGGGCAAGATTGATTGCCTGCTTTTGTTTTTCATTCTTTGGCTCTGCCGAGACACAGTCGGGGCAGACCATCAGCACCAGAATGGCTGCATGCATGCACTGAAAGAAGACAGTTTTTCTGTCTCGCAGGTGAAGCAACATCCCACCAAGGGCACCAAAACGCAAAGTATTGAACCTCGCTTTGAGGTATCTGATGGTGTTCATTTTTTTCTCTGTCCCGTTTTCTTGTCCTTTTTGGCTTGGAGGACCTGATTCTACTTCTTCCTTTTCTGCCCGCGTTTGCTTGCGGCCGTTTTCCTTTGCTGTTCACCCTTGAGGGCTTTAAGTTTTTCGCCCGTGGGAACTTTCATCGTCGGTTCGCCTTGGAGGTAGCCCAGCGAAGCCAGGAATTCGTCGGCGGCGATCATCGTACGTTCCAGCCACGGCGATTGGTTGAAAAAACCGTGTTTCCCGCCTTCGGCTGTGTACTTGTCGGCTCGAAAGCCGAGCTCCTTGGCCTTGTCCCACCAGAGATCGCCAAAGGCTTTGAGTCTGTCGTTGGTGCCAAACATCACGATAGAAGGCGCGGTGTCGGGTTTGACATGAGAGAGCGGAGAGATCTTTGCCGCGATTTCTTCATCGCCGTTGACGCGACTGGCAAGCCCTCCGTGCATGAACGAAAGAACTGGATTAAACAGGACCATGGCTTGGGGCTTTGTCGAGATCGAAATGTCGTCGCCGTCGGTCTCGACGCTTTCGGGGATGATCGCGCAGGCCGCAAGGTGCCCTCCGGCTGAACCGCCCGCAGTGATCAGTTTCTGGGGATCGATTCCGAGTTCCGCAGCGTTGGCTCGCACCCACCTCACGGAACTGCGGGCGTCCTCGACGCACTTGTCAGGCGTCACGCCGTCTTTGCTCTTGAGTCGGTATTCGACGCGGGTGCAAACCAGACCGCGGCTGGCGAAATACTTGGCCTGGGTGGCGAAGGCCCTGACCGATCCGCCGTTCCATGAGCCACCATGGAAGAAAATGATGACGGGACGCGTGTCCGTTTTTTGCCATCCAGGCGGGAAATCGACATGCATCTTCAGTTTTTTATCGCCGATGGTTTTGTAGACATGCAATCCTGTCTTCGAGTCACTCTCGCCTTCTTGGGCAATGGCTTGCATGGTAACGCAAACCGCCATGATGAACGTGATTGAAATAATGAGCCGGGTCATGGATAAAGTCCTACCCTGTCGGTTCAGGGAAAAGCAGTTTCGAATTTGTTGTGAATGAGGTTGCGATTTCCACTCGTGTTGGTGAATGGCGGTAGGTTTCATCGTTGGAACGATTGGCCCCTGGGTTTGCGTCTAGGCACTTCGTACGTAACGCCCGAGGGTTCATGATGAGTGGGGAGAAATTTACGCATCTTCTTTTTGATCGCGGCGTATTCAGAATTGCCCGCCAGATTCTTCCACTCCCACTTATCCTGTGTGTGATCGTAAAGTTCCTCTGAGCCATCTTTGTAGACGATATACCGGTGCTGCTCGGATCGCACGCCGTAATTTTTGTAGCCAAAAGTGGTTACTGTCGCCTCATCCCATATTGCCTGTGGGTTTTTCATCAAGACAGAGAGGTCGTTGCCTTCCAGTTGTGCGGTGGGTGGTTTGCACGCGGTGAGGGAGGCCAGTGTCGGATAGATGTCCAGCAAGTTCACAGGTCGAGCACAGGTTGATCCAGGTCGAGTCACGCCGGGGACGACCCACAAGAGGTTCACCCGAGTGGCTCGCTCCCAGAGCGAGTATTTTCCCCAACGTCCCTTTTCGCCATGGTGGAAGCCGTGGTCACTCCATAAAACGATGATGGTGTTATCTGCGTATTTCGATTGCTCAAGAGCCGCAACGATCTGTCCGACGAGTTCATCCACCATGGATGTGCAGGCGAGATAAGCCTGAATCGCGGGCTTCCATTGGCCCATTTCCCTGATTTTTTTCAGCCATGGATTGTGGGCCATTTTGGCATGGGCAGCGGGGACGTCGTCCAGGTCGTTTTCCTTGAAACCTTCAGGAAGCTTGATCTCTTCCAGAGGGAAGCGGTCAAAATACTTTTGAGGCGCGTAGTTGGGCAGATGTGGTTGGAAGATTCCGGCTCCGAGAAAGAAGGGCTCCTGCAGTTCGCCTGAGATCAACTGTTCTGCCGCCCAGTTCGCGGTTTTGCCATCGGGATGGTCATCGACTGTTACATCAGCACGAAGGGGACCCCAATCGGCCGTTCTCGCCCAACCACCCAGCGGTAGCTTTGAGGAAAACTTGAGGTCCTGCCAGGAAGGAAGGTCCTGCGTTTTGCTCGGGAAATAATCATCAAAGCCTCGACCCTTGACCTCGTTGTTGAAATGGTATCCGTGAAAGAGCTTTCCAGCGCCGCAAACGTAGTAGTCGTTTCGCTGGAAGAACTCTGGTAGAAGAACCGATTTGTTCAATATTGGATTATGAATCAGAGAACTTTTGTTGATGTAATTCCCTGACGTCGACGGTCTGATACCGCTCATGATGGCAGACCTCGACGGACCGCAAGCGGGTGCCGCGCAATGTGCGTTGGTGAACACCAATCCGCGAGACGCAAGCTTGTCCATGTGAGGTGTCTTGGACTGCGGATTGCCCGTGAGCATGCCGGTCCAGTCATTCAGGTCATCGATCGCGATGAACAGGACATTCGGCTTTGTGTCTGTGGGGTTTGCAGCTTGCATTGCTGCAGTAGGAAACAAGATGCACAGGAGTGGCAACATCGCAAGTAGTTTTCTGGTCAGTGACATTGATTTTCCTGTCAGGTTCGGTTTTCATTTTCTACTGCAACAGCCGGTTCTTATCGCGTTTTCGACTTGCAGTGTTCGATGGATTAGATACGCCCAGTCGTTTTCATTAAGTTGCGGTCATGATCCGTCTGAACAGGTTGTGAGTGATCTTTTGCACGCGCTCATCGGGCCCCTGTTGAGCCACTCCATGACGGCGAGGATTCAGGTGCCCGGGCGGACTTGATAATCCATTGGCCCACCAGATCGTGGCCGCATTGAAGACGATGTTGTCTTGAGGCCCGTCATAGAGTGTGGCGGTGTATCGCCCCACTTTCTTGTTGTTGACCGTTGCGTCTCCTTCGGCGACGACGTTCATGCCCGGCAGGTCCATTCTTGGGGCACCGTGCCACTCCCATCCCAGTAGACCTTTGATGGAATCGCCCTTCTTCATTCCCGTTCCTGCGAACAGCCAGTGATCTGGCATCGCACAGGTCCAATCGCCCGCGCCAAGCCCTCGACCGCTGCCTTCGCGATCCAAGCGTCCTCCCATCAGAAGCGCGCCATCAGGTCCCATTCGCGGCTCGAACGTCTTGTCGTTGAGTGAGCGGCTGAGAAGCCTCTTCTTCTGTGCTTCGTTCAGGTTCTCAGGCATTGGAAGAAACCACCCCTCTCGACGGATATTGCGATTCGGCGTTCCGTTACCAGACGGCAGCATGGGAACAACGCACAAAACCGAGTTACCGCCAAAGAACGCGAGGCTGACTCCTGCATCGCGTGCCTTGATCGCATTTTCATACATGTCGAGGCTCCAGTACTCGTCATGGCCGACCGAAAGAAAGCCTTTCGCGCGGAGCAGTCCTTCGGGGTCGCTGTGGGTGTCGACGTTGGAGATGTAGGATACGTCGTACCCGTGTTTTTCCATCCAGTACGAAAGAGGAAACTCCCACGGCAGATACTCACCGCTGCCGCCTGAGTTTTTCAGCCGGTTGACCGGATGCGTGAAGAGACCGTAGGGACGATCAAAACTAACCGTGCCACTGGGCACGCCAATGCTCGTCCAGTTGTCATGATCTGTGTAGATCGAATAGTCCATCGGCCAACGGTTGTACGCTGACCACGTCAGATCGCTGCATTGGAAAAGAAAGTCACACGGACGGTCATCGCGAATGATGAAAATCACATAACTCTGAATCCCGGTCTTTTCTGCGGTCATCTTTCCCAGATAAACACCGCTGGGCCAGTGCTCAGGAATCTCAAGGTCCAGTGTCGGCTCCCACTGGCACTCCCGGGCGTAATTCTCTCCAACGGATGGATCCGGTTGAGTGAACGCATGCAGCGACTCAATTGTCTTCATCAACCGTGCGCCCTTGCCACCGTAATAGCCCGTCCTGAAGATCTCCAGCTTGAAATCAGACGCTGGATTTGCGCTCACCATGATTTTCAAGGTCTCGCCCGCACGTATGCTGTTTGCATTACAGTAGCCTTCGATCTGCTGGCAGCGCCCGTTGTAAAGAATCTTGTTGATCTTGCCGGGTGCGGTACGCGTCTTGGTCAGCATCCAATCGCGAGTGCCAGGTTTGCTGTTCTCGTTCCGGACGAGCTCAGGTTGTGCAGAGCGAGACTCGGATGCTTGCAAAATCGTGGGCACGTTTGTTGCTGAAATCAGACCCGCGCTCGCTGCTCCCTTGATGATGGATCGGCGGCCCACAGGACCAGTCGACTCTGGGTTCTTGTTCACGGTGTACTTCCTCATTAAGTGGTTTTTTGGAGCTGTGGGTGAGCTGTTTGGCAAAGTAGTTTTTTATTGCTCAACAAATATGTTCTAGGTCCAACTGGAATATTTACTTCGTTCTTGTTCTCCGTGTGCAACAGAGTTGCCATCAGGCAACGTACCGCTGCCAGCGTCAGATGCGTGAAGTTCTCTGTGAAATACTGATGTGTCCGGCGAGGGGCAGTGATTCAATCGATCTGGCAATCCAACCAACGCGGTCGCGGATTGATGATTTGCTAGGGTTTGGTGATTGGGAACCTTTCGTTGACACGTTCAATGAGTTTGTTTTTAAGCGGCGCGACTTGTTCCCCTGTTTGATGCACAAGAAAAACACACACCATTTCGCGGTTACGGTCAACGCGCAAGTGTGCTCCCAGAGCACCGCCGTGAAAGATGAGATCGGCTAATCCTGAGTCGTCAACGTCGTCTCGAAACCATCCCAAGCCGTAAGTTCTTGACGCTCGTTTGGGCGTCTGCAACCGACGCATTTCGGCGATGGAGGCTTCGGAAAGGATCCGCTTGCCCTTGTGCATCCCGTCATTCAAATGCAGTTGACCGAATGAAGCCATTTCATCCATCGTGGTAAAAAGTGAACCGCCCGGCAGAATGAATTGAATATCTTCAATGTCACAGAGGGAAGGTTGACTCTGTAACCCACCGGATTTTTTCAGATACCTTGTGGGGATTGTTTGCAGCATGGTTTTTGAAGGCAGGTAGGTGGTTCGCTTGAGCCCCATTGGGCGGAAAAGCGTCTCTTGTGCGATTTGTTCAAGTGACTGCTCCAAAGCAACTTCCGCGACCCGCCCGGCGACACAGTACCCGGCACCTGAGTAATTGAACTTGGTTCCCGGTTCGTAAAGTAGATCATGATTTGCAATGCTGGTGACAGCGTCAGAGAGTGGACGCGTGAAGTTGCGGATCAGATCCACCTTCTCAGGACTGACTCCCTTGTTTCCCCAAAATCCTCCTGTGTGCGACAGCAGGTGCTGAATGGTCATTGGCTGTGCTGATGTCTGGCCGCCTTGAATTTTGGCATCTTTGAATTCGGGTAAGTACTTAGCAACCGGATCGTTTAGTTTTAATTTTCCATGTTCTACCAGAACCATCAGAACACTGGCGAGAAACGGTTTGGACACCGAAGCGATCGGGCACAGTTCATTTGTTGTGAACGGTCGCTTTGACTTTAGATCTGCATAGCCCACTGCCTCGCGGAATACGACTTCTCCCCGATGCATCACAAGGAACGAACAGCCTGCCACTTGATTTTGCTCGACTGCGTTTTGGAGTATTACGGAGAGCGATGTCCCTTGCCGTTGCATCTGCTTTGGATTTTGGGGAATGGTAGGATCGGCGGTCTTTTTTTCGCGGTTGGCAGCAATTCGAAGCAGGTTTTCTTTTTCAGCAGTGGATAGGGCACCATCACCGTCCTTGTCCAGTTTCGGGAATCGATTCAGTATTTGCTGTGTTACGGCAGCTTCTTCGGACTTTGAGAGAGTACCGTCGTTGTCTGTGTCAACTTTGGGGTAAAGCTCGATCATCTTTTTGCTGAACGCATCATTTGCGTTCAGGGTAGATGACAACGAGACAATCACAAGAAATGACAGAAGGTGTTTCATGACGGGGTTGGTTGTCGTGTGAGGAAACAGGAATGGCGTTTGCCCGAGCATTCATCTGAGACAAAGGCTCGTTCGTCACTGATGCTGCGAACGAAGTCTCGGAAGAAATGACTGCTGCGGAGAGCAGGGGATTTTCGATTTAGTTCACGCCGAGGTGTTTGAAGAAGAAGTCGATCATGCTGATTTCTGGTTGCGGTGTCAGACCAATCGCCGGAGCGATCGCCACTGTCTGCATTCCGACCTCATCTGCCCGTTTCTTTAAACATGCAACGTGTTCTGGGTGATGGTTCCTGTGGTTTTGGTCACTCATTGCGACCGGTCCCCCACGCATATTGTTCTTCATCCAGATCGGCGGATCGTCTGGTGACATCCATGCCAGCATGTCGCGTTCTTTACGGATTGCTTTTCCTTTTTCCGAATTCAGTGCGTCCATCGACTGAACTCCGTAAGCAACCAGAATGTCCGGCTCGCTGGCTTTTTCCATTTCGGAAGTCCATGGTTCCTTCAGCGGGATGATATCCTTCCATTGCAGCACGTCGTAAGTTGCTTGTGTGGCCATCAGCCCCCCGACGACAAGGCGGGAGGATTCCCGCTGGACCGGGTCGGCACTGTCAGGGTCAGCCATGTCGTCGTGACACGCCAGCCAGAGCGTCGTGCCAGCGCCAGCAGACCCGCCGTAGGCTGCGACTCGTGTCTTGTCGATGTTCCACTTTTCGGCTTGGTGCCGGATGAACTGAATTGCCCGTTTGCTGTCGTGCAGACAGGCGAGAATCCCGCGTGGATCCTCGTCGCGGAAGCGGTAGTTGATCGAGGCAAACGAGACGCCTTTCTTTAGGCACGCTTGGAGTTCCGAGCAACCGTGATACTTCGACTTGTCGCCGCCCTTGAACCCGCCCCCGTGAATGGCGACGACGATCGGGGTCGGTTCATTCGAGTCCACCAGCCAGACATCCATCACGGCATTCTTGTGATCGCCGTATTGTAGATTGGCGTGGGTCGGGACGGGACCTTTGGGCTGGTTTTGGGTTTGCTTTGGCTTCTGCTTTCTCCTTTGTTGAGCTTGCTCGAGACGCTCCCTGATGGGGGCAATTTCCTCGGCGGATAGCTCGCCGTCACCGTTGCGGTCCGCTTGCGGATAACGCTTCAGGATTCGCTGCTTTTGCTGCTGCGTAAGGTCTTGGGCTGCCGCAAACTGCGTCACCGCGAGGAGACCGCACAGGAAGGCGAGCGTCTTGCTTCGTGGTTTCTGGTGCATCAAAAAGGCTTCTCATGTAAGGGGGGTGCGATGTGCAAAGTGCGATGTGCAAAGTGCGATGTGCAAAGTGCGATGTGCAAAGAGTTACGGCAGGCAGTCCGGTTCATTGAACCCAATCCAGCACCTGCTGCACAACGAGTTGCTGCGTCTCATCCCAGGTCATCGACGGCTCGGCTGGGTTTCCCCTGACTTTACTGAACCCGTGTCCGGCATTTTTCACTTCGACCAGTTTCACATCGAGGTTGCGTTCTTTCGCTACTTCATGCAAATGCTTGGAAAGTTCAATCGGTACCGTGGGGTCAGTGTCTCCATGCACCAAAAGAACGGGAGGGCTGTTGGATTTCAAGTGCTGATCTGCGCTCACGAGTGTCTTGATCTCTTCCGGACTCATACCATCAGAAGGTTTGAGCATCATCTCGGCCTTTGATTGGCTTCTTGAAGGAAATTTTTCGAGCCTCTTTTGCCAGAGCTCCGGGACAACGTAAGTGGTAGCACCGAAGAAAGAGATCGCGCCGACGACCCTATGTTCGGTTCCAGGGCCAGATACCTCGCCCGGCAGAAAGTCACTTTCTGTCAAGGCGGTGATCAGTGCTTTTGACCCACCGGCTGATGTGCCCCAAGTCACGAACTTGTTTGGGTCGATCCCGAAGCGATCAGCGTTCTTTGCCAGAAATCGCAAAGCATCTTTGCAGTCCTGAAAAAGGTGGTGGAAGCCAAGTTCTTCACCTTGACCGAAGAGCCGGTAGTCAATGGTAGCGACCGCGATTCCCGCTTCGGTAAGTTCTTTCAAAATCAGAGAGCTTCTGTTGTAGATGGCATTTTTGGTGCCACCTGTGTTACCGCCACCATGGATATAGATGAAGAGTGGCGCTTGTTCGTAAACCTTGTTTTTCGGATAAATGAAGTCGAGTTTGTTTCGCTGCTGCGATGTGTTTTTCCGATACTCGATATCCAGTTCACTCTTAAGACCCAATTGGGACAGCAATGCACTGGGACCATTGTTTTTATTTGTCGATTTCCTGCTCCCTGCCGGACGCGAGTTTTTTGTCCTGTTCGCCGACATTCGAATCAAATTCTGTTTTTCCGAATCTGATAGTTTGCCATCCCCGTCACGATCTACTTGTGGATATCGCTTTAGGATCTGTTGGACCACGGCAGCCTGTTCAGAGTCCGAAAGAACACCATCACCGTCTCTGTCTGCCTGGGGTTGGGAGTTCAGGATTTTTTTGGCAAAGTCGTCATTCGAGATCGCTGTGGTGAAACCAAGTAACGCGATCATCGCAATGAATCTGAAAATGGGTTTATGCACGATGCGTATTCCTTCGGGGAAGTTCTGGTTTTGAGTTGGCGTGTTTTGGAAGATGTTGTTCGGAAAATCAATCGATCGCTGCCATGACTTCTTCTCTTGTTACGACGCCGTCCGAGTTAGCGTCGATTGCATTAAAAATTTGAATTTGTTTCTTGGGGATCTGTGATCGGGTGACCCGACCATCGTTGTCTCTGTCGAGTTTTTTAAGTGCGTCGACGACAGCTTTGCGTTGGACTAGGTGCCCACCGATCTTTATCTCATGTTGGTTGTTGTCGGATGAACGGGAAGGACCAGGCTGCCGCACGGATTGACCAGCTTTCATCGCGGCCACTGGTTCGCCCGGTGTCGCCCCGGTTACGACGTATTCAATGTAACCGACATGCATTTCGTCGTCCGTTTGTTCACCCCACTTAACCACTGCCTTTGGGTCGGGGTTTGCAGGATTTCCACTGCTGTTGTCGAACCAGCCAGTAAACCGGATCGTGTCTCCACGTCGCAGTGCCAGAGGTTGCACCAGCCGGTATAGCAGTTGCCAGTTGAAGTCGTAGTGTGGGACGTCCAACAATGTTGTTTTGTGAGTGCCCGAGAGAACCTCGTAGCGAGCTGCTTTGCCTCGCAAGTGCATATGGGGCAAAAACGAGAGGATCTGCGCGTCATAGGGAAGCCGCAAGTCGGCAAATACCTCGTGGTTTGCAGCCCCTGCGGGAATGCTGAGTTTCCGGTTTGCAATCGGCGCGACTTTGACTTCGTGCCGTGGTGGCTCCTCTGAAAAGGTAAGACCGATCTGAGTCTGGTCCTGAGTCGACCTTCCGTTGGGCGTGTAGTGCATTTCAAAACGCAGTTTTGCCCCCTTGGGTAGCCGTCTTGCGTAACCTTCTGGATAGACCCACGTGCTATTTCCTGGAGCATAGCCGGCCCAGAATTCGTTAACCTTTTTTGCTCCGCGCGACTCGGATTTGATTGAAACAATTACATGATGAACGACATCCAGCGCGCTTGGTTGAATTTCGATCGCCTTGACCCATTTGTCTTCCGGCAGATTGGTTTCCACGGTGGCGTATTGATAGGGCATTGTCCCCGTCGCTTTGACCTCAATGGGGTGCGGCAAGCGGAACGTCGCATCGGGCTTGCCAATCAGCCAGCCATCGGGAAAGTGCTTGGTCAGAGGCTTGTCTGCCGGGTCACCTTCGGGGACGCCCGCATTGATCCAGCTCATGAGGTCGTTTTTTTCGGCAGGGGACAGCGAGCGGTCGTTGGCCCAGTGCAGTCCGTTGGGGCCGTCATGCTGTTGATCAGCGGTGGGAGCCGCAAACCAAGGTGGCATGATTTTCCGCTCGACGACATCCGCAATCATGCCAGCATAATCTTTGACGGCATCGTAGCGTTCGAACGCCATCGGCGCTGTGCCACCTGTCCGGTGACAGTCGAGGCAGTTTACCTGAATGATTCTTGAAATTCGATTGTGGTAGGTGATCGGAGTTTCTGCTGCGTCAACAGATTGGTAGCTCAGTTCACAACCCGGAGATGTCGTTGCTTGGGTAGCAGGTGTCCGGCCTTCCAATACGGCATCCAACGCATCTACGAGAAAAGCTCGTCGTGGAGCTTGCAGGGCGTACCCGAATCCATACTGGTCGTCCACGGACCCTCGGTAGACAAGAGTCCTCGCCCGGTCGAGTACAAACACCTCAGTGGTCGTGTTTGCCTGCAGGGCCTTGGGCAACTCCCTTTTTCCATCTTGGACATAAGGTCCTTGGAAACCATGCGTCTGTACTGCGTTGTTCAAGGCTTGCAGTTGCTCAGACTGATTTGGATTGACGAAGATGAATTCGACACCCCGGTCGCGATACTGCCGTTCGATGTTGGCAAGCGTAGGGGCGTACTTCAGGCACAGAGGACATCCTGTCCCAGTCATTGCAATTACGATTGCTGTTTGGTCTGCAAAGTCAGAAAGTAAATGCGTTCGGCCGGTAATATCTGTGAATGACAGTTGGGGAATCTGTTTTCCGATGCCATATTCCCCCGGCTTGATGAGCTGGGGGCCACGGCGGACAGGTGACTCCACCGGTTTTGTTCCGGACTTCGCTTCCTCGGGTTCGGTGGTCTCAGTCGACGCGACGCTGATTCCGTCACTCGCAATTCGGTTGCGTTTTTGGGCAGCCATGTTGAGTAACGCGTACTTTTCTTTTGTCGAAAGGACACCGTCACTATCTGCATCTGCCTTGGGGAACTTAACCATTACCTGACGACATAATGCTTCTTCCTCTTTTTCAGAAATGACTCCATCAGCGTTGGTATCCGCTTGGGGATAGAGCCGTAGAATGCGAGTTCGGACGTCATCTCCTCTGTTCGCCCTTGCGACAGCAAGCAGACTGGCGATCACCATGAAGGCACAGAAAAGTAATAGTGTCTTTTTCACTGTCATTGCTTGGAAATGGAGGATAGAGCCCGCGTTTTGATTTACGGGTTTGTGAATACGGACAGTCAGACGTGATTCTTTGAACCTTCAACTCATAGACGTCTGGCTTCTGCATCGGGCATATGAAGCGGGTATTGATACCAGTTCTGGTTCAGCGGCTCCGAGTTCAAAAGTTCGAGCGTCCTGATGTTTTGATCGGGCCAGTAGGTCTTTGCTTTGATGACAACACCAGTGTCGGCGTCCGTCCAGAATTCAATCTTCTCCGGGCCATTCACTGTTCCGGATCGCAATGTTGCGCGAATGTGATGTTCGGGTGTGCCGCTCGGATTTATCAGCTCAATTTCATACTTTCGCTTGATCAACGAGAGCAGCTCTGTGATGTCCAGCAGGAACGGTTTGTTGGGGGATGTTGCCAGTCCAAGAACCCTTCGATTTGGAATTCTGCGTCGCAACGCAGGGGCAAGAGCCCGGTAATTGCTGGTGACCCAGACTGGCCCGTCTGGTCGGGCCATCCAAAATTCACTTCCATCGCTTCCCATGATGTACGAACCATCCACTGGACGGAGCACAAATTTTGAGCCCCCGCGTATGTCAAGCGTAAGTTCTTGTTCCCAAGCTTGGTTGCTCGGGTTAGTGAGTGTCACACGGTAGGTGCGATCCACCAATTCCTGAGCTGCCTGTTGTGCTTGCCGCAGCACGCTGGCCGCATTGACGCCGGAAGGCCACAGTGACCAAGCAGCAAGCAGTAGGATTGTGCTTGCTGCCGCCACCCATGAAGTGAAGACTGGTGGTATCCTACGCGATGATGATTCTGCGACCGTGGTTACTTGATGCTCGATATGGGATCCCGGACCATCTGCTGCAGACGCCTGCTGGACAGCGGCTGATGCCAGAAATCCGTCGCGCCCGAGCGAATGCAATCGTCCCTCCATCCGCATCTGCGTACGGAATCTCGCCCTGGTTTCAGGGCATGTCGCGAGCCGTTGTGCCAGTTCACTTTCCTGTCGCTCTGTAAGGCTGTTGTCAAAGTGACCAAGTATCAATGTTTCCGGCAATGCTTCTGTCTCTGAGGTAGGCTTGTTTTTGTCGCTCATTGCTGGCCCTCCGATAAAGCGAGTCGACGCTGAGTACATTCGTGGAGCATTTTTCTGATGCGACTGAGTGCTCTCTGGATAGCTGCCGGCGTCGAATTCATTTTGCGTGAGATCTCGTCGAAGCTTGCATCATGCTCATACCGCATCGCAACCAGTGTCTTTTTTTCCTGTGGTAGCTCGCCCACACACTTTTGCATCGCTGCTGCTTCTTTATGCACCAGTGAGGCCGTGGAATCATCTTCGCAAAATGTTGCGGAGATGGCTTCAAGCAATTCCGGTGCGGTAGCTCGCCCGTGACGTCGAGCGGTTTCCCGGGAACGGATTGCGTGTAACGCCTGCCTTCTTACGACTTCTTTCGCCCAAGCACGGAAATTACGTATCGTCTCATCGCTACTTGCCTTCTCGATGATGACAACCGCAGCGTTCTGGTAGACCTCTTCTGCCAATTCTGCATCGCGGGTGATTGCGTACAGGTAACCCATGAATTCACTGCGGAGTTGCAGGTATTGTTGAATGGGTTGGCTCTCAGTCATAAGGTCTCTCTGGGTACCACGTACGCCAGTGGCCAAATTCAGACAGGAAATTTGCGAAAATATACGGGAGCGACGGGAATCACCTCAAAATGAATTGCAGATGATCAGAATGGTCGCTCGTCACGCTGAAGAAAACCTCTTGGAATCGCTAACGTTTTCCGTCTGAATGCTAGTATTGCAATTCCTGGTTTGGGGCCTCGGTCCAATGCCGTATGTGACGGTTTCCGAGTGTTTTAAGGTTTGGAGGCCTGTTCTGCACCAAAATGGTGCAGAACATTCATGAGGAGTTTGCTAAGGGCTTCATCGTGATAAACGCCCCAAGCGGTTGCGATGGAGCCGGTGTGGAAAACACGGCCTCCCTGCGGGCGTTCCCAGTAGATGATTTCGGCGATTGTCTGCTCGTTGCCCACTCTTGGTTTATGGCCCTCTGCGTTGTAATCAATCACCGCTCGAGCGTCATTGCTGCTGGCCACAGTGACGATCCCTTTGGGTTCGGCCAGCTGTTTGATGGCCGGATCGGCAGTGGCTCGTTGTAAGGTTGAGAGGCGGACATCAAATTCGTGCCCCACTGCGCCGGTGGTTGAATTAATGAATCCAAACGTCTCTCCTTTTTTCAGTCCAACACGATGCGGGGTGTTGAAAAGAAAATGGTCAGGCTTGTCCACCTGATAAGGCTTGAATGCTCCTCCCCAGCCAATGCAGGTCAATCCGACCACTTTCCAAGCCGGGTAGCCACAGAAACGCATCAGGCTGCCACGTTTAAAATCGTGGCTGTGATAAAGCTCACCGACCTGCGCGTGTTTGCGTCCGCCGATTCTGGTGCCGTATTTGCGAACCTCCATGACCTCATCAGATTCGTCAAAGCTCACCCGCCAAAACATGGTGTTGCCGGACAGCACGAGCGCGTCACCGCCGTCGCTGAGGTACGTATCAAGCCCTTCGTAGGCGCGAGCTGACCAGTATTCGCTGTGCCCATTGATGATAACGGCTTGATAACCACTGAGTACCTCTGGATTACGATCCAGATCGCGATCCGTGATCACATCGTATTCGTACCCTTGTTTATCCAACCAGAGATGCAAGAAACGTTCTCCTCGCATCAAATGACTATAAGATTGATTAATATACGTCTTGTTGGGATCGGCTGCGGGCCAAGGTAATTTCAGTCCGATTTTATAAGTCGGCTGGCCGTTGCGATGATCACGGTAGCCACTGTAGGTTGCTGCGTCGGGATGAGCGGTGGAAAGGCCTCCTGTTCCCATCATGGTCATTGCCTGCCCATGGTTCACGGGGAACGGTGCGGAATTGTAGGCGAGCCAAGTGTTGGTCGACATGAGCACAGCCAGCGGTGCTTTTTGCCGCGACTCAGGGCGGCGGACGATGAACGTTGTGAAATACCGCATCGACTTGCCGTCAATTTCAAAGTCAAAACGGCCCCCGTAAACACCCGATTTTGCTTCTTCCGGGACACGGAATCGATGACCAACTTTCCATCGTGCGTTGTAAAGTTCGTCGGACGCCAGCCTTAGCCCATGGCCACGTGTGACGTCTTGTGTTGGGTCGTAGCTCGTGTCATGCCGGTCGATCCCGCCCGCATCAAAGCTTGGCCCGCCGATCATCCATGTGCCTCGATTGATGATGCGTCCATCACGAGAATCGACACCAGCATCAGCGACGCGCGTTCCACGCTCTTCGGCAAATGGCCAGCAAGCGAGGACGGAGTTGCCTTTCGGTATCGTCAGGCCGCCGTCCTTCACACGCTGTTGCAGTTGATTTTGATCAAGCGCCCGGTCGTAGATCGCGACCATGGAAATATCACCGTTGTAGCAATTCTGCGCTCGACCCTTGTCTGCGTATGCGCCGATTCGGAGGGCTGTTTTCCCGGGACGGACGATTCCCGTGAAGGGCCACTCTGCGACGGGCTTGCCGTCGATGAATACGCGCTTGACTTTCCCATCCCATGTTCCGGCAACGTGATGCCATTGCTGAGTCTTGAGCAAGCCCGGTTCCGTGTAATGCAAACAAGAGGCGGTGAACTTGCCGCCACTGTCGGTATGGAATGCAATCTTGCCGTCACTGATCAACAGGCCGATCCCGCAAGCTTCAGGATAGTCATGTTGCGTTATCAGACCTTGCCAACCGCTGAGGCTGAATGGGCGAACCCAGCATTCGAGTGTCATTGCAGTCAAGGGCCTGTCCGTTGGCAGTCCGTTTTCTACGTGGACATAAGATCCCGGGTGGATTGGCTGTACTTTTGCTGGGTTATCAGGAAACGTCGCTAGCACCGGATCGTTGTCACGGTTCTCGGGTTCCGATCCGAGTTTTACTACGTTCAGTTCGTAGGGAACGCTGCTGCTGACGCGAAATTCAATCTCGGTACCCGCTGCGATGCTTTTCTGAGCATAGGCATGCAGGCCAGGCAATTTGATCGCTCGCTGTGGCGGGATGCGGTTGTTGTGCTTTGCCGATGGGATCGGGCTAGCATCGGGGGAAAGGGTGGATTGCTTCAGGTAGGCAACAATGTCTGCGATCTCCTGAGAACTCAGGATTTTATCAAGTCCCTCGGGCATCAAAGAGACACTGGCATACCTTGCCTGTTCGATGTCCTTGATACGCACCGGTTGCATGACCCCTGCCGCCGAAGCAAGAAAAATCTTGTTGACCGTCTCTTTAACCAACAGTCCCGAGACAGCTCTGCCGTCATCGGTCAGAACGTTAATGATTTCGTGGTAACGAGCGATGGAGGCGCTGGGGTAAACAATCGCTTCCAAGAGGTCGCGTTCACTGCGGATTGCCCCAATCCTGGTCAGGTCTGGGCCTAATCGGACGCCCTGTTTTCCCTTGATGTGACAGGTGATGCATTTTGATTTATCGCGGTTGCTGAAGAGCTTCTTGCCTCGGTTGGCATCCGCCTTAGGAAGGAAGGTAGCGAGTTCATCCAGGCGTTGTTTTTGTCGCAAGATTTCTTCCGGCGGTAAATTGACGACCTTGGCAAGCTGAATTTCGGGAAACTCGTCCGGTGTCACGTGCTGCTGTTCGACTTCCTTCATGTGTTGCACCTGCTCGGTGGCCGGGTGTTGCAACGGAAGGTTTTCGAGTTCGTCAATCTCATACAGCCCATGGATGACGGCATGGTTCAGGAACGGATCTGCGGTTTGTGAGTACACATTCAGTAGAGGCGTCACGGCGCGTTGGTCGCCAATTCTTCCCAAAGCCATTGCAGCCAGACGACGAACGTGCGGGGACTGTTGGGAGAGTGATTGAATCAGCGGTGCCACGGCTTCACGATCTCGCCATAATGCGATGCTGTGAATGGCAGCAGCGCGGACGTCAGAATTGTCTTCGTTTAAGAATCCACGGATGGCTTGTCTCGCTGTTTTGCCGGGAATGCGGTGCAGTGACCAAATCGCTGCGATTTTCGCATCAGACCGACTTAAAACGTCGATGTTCTCCTTGCTCGCCAGTGCATCGATCGCACGGCTTACGACGGCCGGACGTTGATCAGACAGCCAGGCCGATTTGGGCCGAGTCCAATCCAGCTTCAGGCCGCGTGGGTCGTCCACCGATAATGTGTTCTTTTTTTTAAGTCGATAGATCGCCCCCAGGATGTCGGGCTTGGCAACTTTTGATGTTGGACAGCAGATCATGTACCAGCTGCCTGTATCGGCAATCAGCAAGCTGCCATCGGCATCTTCGATCACGTCGGTTGGGTGGAAATCCGTTTGATCACTTTCCAGCAACGTGCTCGTCTGGGCGGAGTAGGACGAATCTGCTTGAGAGAGCTGGTGCCTTGAGACGCGGCGCGTGTTGAACTCGGTACATAGCAGGCTTCCCGTCAAACCACTGCTAGGATGGCGGGCCATTAACATTCCCGA
>Ga0315322_10001087_pt1 | contig 20872 bp, 17 predicted proteins | sample M110021515metaG_FD_203461 | JGI IMG/M metagenome (GOLD analysis project Ga0315322, IMG submission 203461) | Ammonia-oxidizing marine archaeal communities from Monterey Bay, California, United States - M1 100m 21515 | ecosystem: Environmental > Aquatic > Marine > Intertidal zone | place: USA...
TGACCAATCGAATATCCCATTCCAGCAGAAACAACAACTTGATTTTGTTCTCGTTGTGCGTTTATAGAACTCGAGAATAGCATCCCCGAAGCGATAAAACAAAGTAATAATTTTTTCATTTTTTTTATTTTTGTTAATAGATAAGTCGCTAATATCACATTTCGTGCCACAAATACCTATTTTCAAATCAACTATTATTCATGTCAGCCGATAAGATTGTAACTAACATACTGTGTAATTATTTTAAAAAATATTAATTAACACCTGATTCGTATTTTATTTGATTGAGAGCTGATCCAAATCGAAACCATTCGATTTGCGCAGAATTGTAGGTGTGATTTAACACGATACGTTCTGTATCTCCATTGGCATGTGACAGTTCCAAATTGAGTTGTTTTCCTTCAGCAAACTGATCTAGATCAACAAAATTAAAAGTATCATTTTCTTGTACTTTGTCATAGTCAGATTCGTTGTCAAAAGTCAACCCGAGCATCCCTTGCTTCTTCAAATTAGTTTCATGAATTCGGGCAAATGATTTTACTACTACCGCCATCACTCCAAGATGTCTTGGCTCCATAGCTGCATGTTCTCTGGATGAACCTTCTCCATAGTTGTGATCACCAAATACAATAGAAGGAATTCCTGCAGCCTTGTACGCTCTTGCTGTAGCTGGAACTTCACCATAATCTCCTGTTAATTGATTTTTTACACTGTTCGTTTTATCGTTAAAGGCATTTACAGCCCCAATTAAACAATTATTAGATATATTATCTAGATGGCCCCGGTATCTCAACCATGGGCCCGCCATTGAGATGTGATCAGTAGTGCATTTGCCAAAAGCTTTAATCAACAACTTCATTCCAACAATATTCTGCCCGTCCCATTTTGCAAAAGGAGTTAAAAGTTGCAGTCGTTCTGAATTTGGATTAACGGTTACTTCAATCCCGCTACCATCTCGAGCCGGTTCCTGATAACCATTGTCCTCTACTTCAAATCCTGCTGAAGGCAGTTCAGAGCCATTCGGTTCCTTTAGCATTACTTCTTCTCCAGATTCATTAATTAACGAATCGGTTAACGGATTAAAGTCTAATCTGCCTGAAATTGCTACAGCCGCCACCATTTCTGGAGAAGCAACAAACGCATGTGTATTCGGGTTACCATCTGCGCGTTTCGCAAAATTCCTATTGAAAGAGTGGATAATAGAATTTTTTTCTTGTTTATCTGCGCCAGCACGATCCCACTGACCAATGCAAGGACCACAGGCATTGGTAAATATTCTGGTTGATTCAAACTTATTAAAGGTGTCCATCAAGCCATCTCTTTCTGCAGTATAACGAACCTGTTCAGACCCCGGATTAATTCCCAATATAGCTTTTGGCTTTACTCCTTTACTTACGGCATCATCTACAATCGAAGCAGCTCTAGTTAAATCCTCGTAAGAAGAATTGGTGCATGAACCAATCAATGCCCACTCAATATCAACAGGCCAATCATTCTCTTTTGCTTTTGTCTTCATTTCAGCCACAGGAGTAGCGAGATCTGGTGTAAATGGACCGTTAACATGAGGCGTTAATTCCGATAAATTTATTTCGATTACTTGGTCAAAATATTGCTCAGGGTCAGCATAAACGGCTTCATCACCAGTTAGGTGCTCGGCAACAGTGTCTGCTAAGTCAACGACGTCTTTTCGACCTGTTGCTTTTAAATACCTGCGCATCGAGTCATCATATCCAAATGTAGAAGTAGTTGCTCCAATTTCTGCACCCATATTACATATGGTTCCCTTACCAGTGCAAGACATCGATTCTGCTCCTTCACCAAAATACTCTACAATACAACCAGTACCACCTTTTACAGTTAAAATTCCAGCAACTTTCAGTATCACATCTTTTGGCGCTGTCCAACCGTTTAATTTCCCAATTAATTTAACACCTATTAGTTTTGGAAACTTTAATTCCCACGGCATTCCAGCCATTACATCAACTGCATCTGCTCCACCGACACCAATGGCAACCATTCCTAATCCTCCGGCATTTACTGTATGCGAATCCGTACCTATCATCATTCCTCCAGGAAATGCATAATTTTCAAGAACCACTTGATGAATTATTCCTGCACCCGGCTTCCAAAATCCAATACCGTATTTATTGCATACTGTACTCAAGAAATTAAACACCTCATTGTTTTTATTGATGCCTTCTTGCAAATCTTTAGATGCCCCTATTCTGGCTTGAATGAGGTGATCGGCATGAGCCGTGGATGGAACGGCTACTTTACTTTTCCCCGCTTGCATAAATTGAAGCAGCGCCATTTGCGCAGTAGCATCTTGCATCGCCACTCGATCAGGAGCAAAATCAACATAAGACTCTCCGCGCTGAAAAGCATTTTTTGCGGCACCATCCCACAAATGAGAATACAATATTTTTTCGGCAAGCGTTAACGGTTTATTCAAGACTGCTCTCGCAGCATTAATTTTAACCGGTAATTTTTCATATACCTCCTTAATCATGTCAATATCAAACGCCATAGACTTTGTATTACTTTAATTACAATATTTTCAAAACCAAATTTGTAGCTCTTTGCCGAATTTGGGGTAACGAATTTAAGAAATTGACTTGAGTATTGGTAATCCTTTAACTAGGAAGATGAACATTTGTATAATATTTCTTTTCAAGAATGATCTTATGCTAAATGTTATTGCAAAAAAAAAGCATCCTTTTGGATGCTTTAAAAATATTAAGAGCGTTAAAAATTTATTCTTCAACAACTTCAAAACTGATGTCAACTGACACATTTTTTTGAAGCTTAACCGTTGCTTTGTAAGAACCAACTTCTTTAATTGATTCATTCTCCATCTTGATTGATTTTCTATCTACTTGAAAACCTTCAGCCTTGAGAGCTTCAGCCAATTGCACTGTATTAACCGAACCGAATATTTTACCGGCTTCGCCTACTTTAGCGCCAATTTTAATGGTAACGTTTTGAAGCTTTTCTGCTAACGCATTCGCTTCTTCTAACATTTTTGAAGCCTTATGAGATCGCTGTCTCAACGTTTCTTCGTGCATTTTTCTTGCCGAAGCCGTTGCCAAAATCGCCTTTCCCTGAGGAATCAAATAGTTTCTACCATAGCCAGCCTTTACTGATACTAATTCGTCTTTCTCTCCAAGAGAATCGACATTTGTTTTAAGAATTACGTCCATGATTTCTCTCCTTCTTATTTCAACATATCGCCTACATAAGGCATTAATGCCAAGTGTCTCGCTCTTTTAACAGCTTGAGTCACTTTTCGTTGATACTTTAATGAAGTTCCTGTAACTCTTCTAGGAAGAATTTTTCCTTGTTCATTAACAAATTTTAAAAGGAAATTCGGGTCTTTAAAATCAATGTATTTGATACCCGACTTCTGGAATCTACAGTACTTATCCTTCTTAATTTCTATATTAATTGGTGTTAAGTACCTTATTTCTGATTGTTTGTCTGACATAATGAGATTTTTAAATGGTTAGTTATGCGCTTTCAGCAAGTCTTTTGATTCGCTTCGCCGCATAAGTAATCGCGTGCTTATCTAATTTTACAGTTAAGAACCTTAAGATTCTTTCGTCTCTTCTAAAGGCTAGTTCTAGTTTTTCTATCACGTCGCCCGAAGCTTCAAATTCCACAAGTTGATAGAATCCGGTAGACTTTTTCTGTATTGGATAAGCCAATTTTCTCATACCCCAAAATTCAGAGTTCTTGATTTTTGCCTTTCCATCCTTCAAAATCTTTTCGAATTTACCAGCTGCTTCCTTTGTCTGAGCTTCAGACAAAACGGGAGTTAAAATGAAAACAGTTTCGTATCGATTCATAATTTTAAATAATTGAAATTGGCGGCAAATATAAGGCTTTTTCCTGTTCATTTCTGCAATTCAACAGCATAATTATTTCAGAAGCGCTCGAATCTACCTAAAACAGGCACAAATCAAGGCAAAACTAAGTCCCGATTTCACTTAATAATGGCAATTAATAGCTAAACCTTTTAACTTAATATTTATTCGATCGAAATATTGTGTTAAAACGGTAATGGTGTTTTATAAAAGGCAAAAATCCTCGGTTATATAGTCTGTTTTACACAGTTATTAACATGGTTGAAAATTCGTTGATTTTTCTTTTGTTGGCAGCAAGCATTAGCAAAGTAGATTTCTATCTTTGTACAAAGCATTGCATTAATCAATGAGTGAATTTATAGTATCAGCACGAAAATACAGACCAACTACTTGGGAGAGTGTAATTGGGCAACGTGCAATTACTGAAACACTCGTTAATGCAATCAACACCAATAAATTAGCTCATGCTTATTTATTTTGTGGGCCAAGAGGTGTTGGGAAAACGACTTGTGCAAGGATTTTTGCAAAAACCATCAACATGGAAGATGGTAAAGAATTAAACGAGCATGCATTCAATGTTTTTGAATTGGATGCGGCTTCCAATAATTCGGTTGATGATATTCGTCAATTAACGGATCAGGTTAGGATTCCACCTCAGCACGGCACTTACAAAGTGTACATTATAGATGAAGTTCACATGCTTTCATCTAATGCATTTAACGCTTTCCTTAAAACCCTAGAAGAACCTCCGCCTCATGCCATTTTCATTCTAGCGACAACTGAGAAACATAAAATTATACCAACCATTCTTTCTCGATGTCAAATTTTTGACTTTAACAGAATTCAGGCAAGTGACATCGCCAATCATTTACAATCGATTGCAGAGAAAGAGGAAATTAGTACTGAACCAAAAGCGCTGGCACTTATTGCTCAGAAAGCGGATGGTGCTCTGCGCGATGCATTATCTATGTTTGATCAATTGGCCTCCTTTACCGGTAAAAACCTTACCTATGCTTCCGTTCTTGAAAGTCTCAACATTTTAGATTACGACTACTACTTTAAGATAACAGATATTTGTATCGAAAACCAAATTCCTTCGGCGCTAATGTCGTTAAACGAAGTGCTGAACAAAGGTTTTGATGGCCGACATTTTATCAATGGATTAGCTGCGCATTTCAGAGATTTGTTAGTTAGCAAAGACCAATCAACGATTACTTTACTCGATGCTGCAGAAGATTTAAAACAACAATACCTCGATCAATCCACACTAACACCTAATGGATTTTTATTGAAAGGAATTGAGTTACTAAACAAGACTGACCTTAGTTATAAAGCAAGTAAAAATAAACGGTTATTAGTCGAACTTGCTTTGATGCAGTTATGCTCAATCACTTCGGTGGACGAAAAAAAAAAGGATCAACCTTTAGCTGGTCAAAAATAATTCCACTTCTACCTCCAAATTTATCCACGCTAGTTTCAACCGAAAGTCTCGAATCTACCAATCAAGAAACTGCTTCCACACAAGAATCATCCAAAAGTGAGTCAGAAAATACTTTGGCTATCAATCAAGAAAACCCTAATGAGTCAAAAAAAATATCTCGCAGGATTACAATTGACGAAAATCGAAGTAAAAAAGTAAACCCTTCTGCTTCTTTTAAACAAAAATCTGGCAAAAATCGATCGTCTGTCTCCATCACTTCTTTGTTAAATAACAATGACACAGAAAAAGCGAAAGAAAAAAAAGAAGAGCACACAAATAAGCCTGTAGAAAAATTTGCTTTTGATGACCTCATGGTTAAATGGAACAGCTATGCCAACAAAATAAAAAATGGAGGAAAAACAAACCTACATGCAACGATTACGAGCCATTTACCCGTGCTTAAACCAAATTTTATAATTGAGCTGAAAATCAACAATTCGGTTCAGGAAGAACTTTTACAAGGAGAAAAATTGCATTTTTTGAATTACTTGCGAAAAGAGCTTAATAACTACGAAATTCAAATCGAAACGATCATTATCAGCGATCATACTGGTAAAAGTCTATACACAACTCGTGACAAATACGAAAAATTAGCTGAAAAAAATCCAGCCCTAAATAAGCTAAAAGATTTATTAAAACTTGATTTAGATTATTAGCATTTTTATCTTGACATAGGTCAGTCTTTCTACTACATTTGCACCCATTCTATACACTCATGTATCGATAATAATATACAATCTATCAGAAGAGGAAATATCATGGCCAAAGGAAAAATTATATACACCAAAACAGACGAAGCTCCATTTTTAGCAACGCAATCCCTACTACCTATTATTAAGGCATTTACTTCTTCTTCCGGAATTCAAGTTGAAACCAAAGACATCTCTCTTGCAGGAAGAATCTTAGCTAATTTCCCTGATTACCTTAAATCAGAACAAAGAATTAATGACGCTTTGTCTGAGCTTGGTGATCTCGCCAAAACACCAGATGCAAACATTATAAAATTACCAAACATAAGTGCCTCAATTCCGCAATTAAAAGCGGCAATAAGTGAGTTGCAAAAACAAGGATTTGGTATCCCCGATTATCCAGAGGATGCCAACTCAGAAATTGAGTTAGACGTCGCAAATCGTTACAATAAGATAAAAGGTAGTGCGGTAAACCCAGTATTAAGAGAAGGTAATTCTGATCGGAGAGCTCCAAAAGCCGTTAAGGAATATGCAAAAATAAATCCGCATTCTATGGGGGCTTGGAGACACGATTCAATTACCGAAGTGGCGACCATGACTCACGGTGATTTTAAATCGAATGAAAAATCAATTACCAATGTCAGCGCTACTCAATTTAAAATTGAATTTGTTGATGAATCTGGTACTGTCTCGATATTGCGAGAATTCGCACCCTTATTAGAAAAGGAAATAATTGACGCTTCCGTGATGAGTAAATCCGCCCTTGTATCGTTTTTGCGCGAACAGTTATCAGATGCAAAAAACAAAGGACAACTTTTCTCATTGCACATGAAGGCTACAATGATGAAAGTTTCAGACCAAATTATATTCGGACACGCAGTTCGTGTGTTTTTTAAGTCTGTATTTGAAAAATACTCGGAGCTCTTAGACACTATTGGAGTTGATGTCAGTAACGGATTTGGAGATTTACTAGAAAAAATACAAGAATTACCTCAAAATCAGCAAGAAGAAATTCACTCAGATATTAAAGCATGCATTCTCAATGGGCCCGATCTTGCTATGGTAGATTCGGACAAAGGGATTACGAATTTACATGTGCCGAGCGATGTAATAGTAGACGCTTCTATGCCTGCTATGATTAGAACATCGGGGAAAATGTGGAATGCAAAAGGGGAAACTCAAGATACAAAGGCAGTTATTCCTGATAGCAGTTATGCACCTCTTTACCAAGTTGTCATTGATTTCTGTAAAGAAAATGGTGCTTTTGACCCTACAACGATGGGCACCGTTCCCAATGTTGGTCTCATGGCAAAAAAAGCGGAAGAATACGGTTCACACGACAAAACTTTTGAAATAAAAACAAATGGTTCCGTGCGGATTGTCGATGCAAATGGTACTACTTTATTGGAACATCATGTTGAAGCTGGAGATATTTGGAGAGCCTGCCAGGTTAAAGATGAACCCATTCAAGATTGGGTAAAACTTGCTGTTAAACGTGCTCGTGCAACAGGTTCGCCTGCTATTTTTTGGCTGGATGAGAAAAGAGCTCATGACGCCCAAATAATTGTAAAAGTCAACACCTACTTAGCAGATCACGAAACCACTGGTCTAAACATAGAAATCATGTCTCCTGTTGACGCTTGCCAATTCACATTGGATCGACTAAAAATTGGTAAAGACACCATATCTGTTACCGGAAATGTACTTAGAGACTACTTAACGGATCTTTTTCCAATTTTAGAATTAGGAACAAGTGCCAAAATGCTTTCTATCGTGCCATTAATGAATGGTGGAGGTCTTTTCGAAACGGGTGCAGGAGGCTCTGCGCCCAAACATGTTCAACAATTTAATAAAGAAAATCACCTGCGTTGGGATTCATTGGGAGAGTTTTTAGCTATTGCTGTTTCCTTAGACCATTTAGGAGAATCCTGTAATAATTCAAAAGCAAATATTCTTGCTGAAACATTAGACGACGCAACAACCAAACTATTAATGAATGGCAAGTCACCAAAAAGAAAAGTAGGTGAATTAGACAATCGTGGAAGCCATTATTATTTAGCCATGTATTGGGCACAAGAGCTGGCCGAACAACAAAAAGACAAAGAACTGGCTACTATTTTTGCAGAGTTGTTTGAAAAATTATCAACTAATGAGCAAACTATTGTTGATGAGCTTAACGCTGTGCAAGGTGTTCCAGTAGATCTTTCTGGTTATTATCATACCAATGATGATCTCGGTGAAAAGCACATGCGTCCCAGCCAAACGCTGAATTCAATTATTGACGCAATGAATTAGGCCAAAGCATTCTTTTTATATTGAATTGACTCGTTCTAGCTTTTTTAGTAACTTTCCTTTTCATTATTAAATTTTCTTCCTTGAAAAAACTTCTACCCTCGATTGCTATTTTATTTTTTAGTGCAATACTCCTTTTTTCATTTAAAAGTGATGCGGAAAATAAAGGCTGCCATGTTTATGGTAAAATAAAATTTGTTGAATACGGTGAGGACTATAAAGTGAAGTTTGTTGAGTACGGAGAAAATTTAAAAATCAAGTACGTTGAATACGGTGAAGACAAAGTTGGAAAATGGAAAGTCGTCGATTACGGAGAAAAATACAAAATTAAGGTCGTGAAGTATGGTGAAGACTTCAAAGTTAAAGAAGTGGAATATGGCGAAGGTTGCTAGCCAGTATCGCTTTATTTCTCTAGTTTCTCTCTTTTTTTAACCTCCATTTTAATTTCTTTTAATTTATTTCGAATTAGTAATTTATACCCAGACAGGATAGTTTGATGTTTATGTAATTCTCGGATTCGGTATAAATGTCTGGACCGCTCAAAACGGTGGTTTGCTTTTCTTCTTGCCGACTCTGTTCTCTTTTCCCAAATGTAATTTACCTTGAGCTGTTTTTGGTTCTTTATGTCTGTTTTAAGCCACCAATTAATAGTGGTGTTCTGGTTTACAATCTTTTTATACCAATCGATTTGAGCCAGGTACTGTTCGATAATTTGTTGATTAAATACCTGTATAGATTCTCCCATATCATCAACATCAACAAATGGACTCATCTCAGTGTAAACTGTCTGATTAGCCTTTATTAATTTTTTCATCTCAACAATATTCCGGTAACCTCTGTTAATACATTCATTTCTATTTTTACTGAATAACCGGAAAAGACTATCTCGCTGGATTCGATGTATTGTATCAAAAATTTTTGCTCTTTTTCGTGCTTCGAAGTAAATAGAATCGAACTTAGCATAAAATTGAATAAGCCATAATTCTGCTTCAGCAGTATTATTAGCTTGTTCAATGAGTGCATCTTGAACTCTTGAAGAAAGTGGAAACAGTTTCTTTTCAATTGCAAATAAAAAACTGTAGATACTATCATTAGCAGTAAACAATTGTTGCAATTTTTTTTCATTATCAGCAAATGAATTCAAAGCAATATCAACTACAGCCCTGGACAATATTTCTTCAGAAGTTTTTGTCCTCAATTGCATCGCTTTTAACTTTTCACACGTTGCCGTCAGCTTTTCAATTTTATCAATCGTCTTTTTCCGGGCTCTTTTATGTTTTAAAATATACTTGGTATCCTTTTGTATGAACGCGTTCGTGCGGTTGATTACATCGGTGTTTTGTTTAAAAATCAATTTATACCGCCTTTTTTCTTGCTTGTTTAAATCGTTATGAACGATTTTTTCAACCTTACTTTGCCTTTTAAATGCAGATTTTGAAGTATCGATAAAATAATACAATGTATCGTATTCGTCATATCGCTCCATGCAATCTACAAGGTCTTCTGCTTCGGTATCGTTATACTTATTCAATTTAAGTTGGACATAATTCTCTTGACCAAAGCCAAATGAGAAATAATTGGTATCGCTGTATTCAAGATTAGAAAGTCCTAATAGTTGCGCTCTGTATTCATCAAAACGATATTGATTAATCTTCCCTTCAAAATTGAAATACTTGTTGCTAGGTGATCTTAATCGCATGTAAAGTCTTTTATTTGTAATAGACAATCGGAAGGTATCTATCGGCATCGGCACATTCAGTAGCTGCCAAAACGGAGCATCAGGCAAATGGTCTATGATCATTTCATCTGGCGCCATCTTGTATCTGCGGTAATTCGGTTCTTGAATAAACGATAGCTTATATCGAACATACGGTACCCCGAGTACGCGTTTTAATAGAGCAGACAACTTCCGCTCTCTAGTCGTGACATAACCCGCATCAAAAGTAGCATCCACTAACTGCCAAACTCCATTTATTCGGATTCCATTCCATGAATGATCAGAAACGTGATACGCACTAGAATGCACATAAGTCCATAATTGTCTATCTACATTGCCATCAATTTTTTCACATTTTAGACCTGCTTCTTGATACAGTTCATTCAATAGTTGAGCATAATGCATACAAACACCTTTTCTTCTTCTTAGTGTTTTTTGAATGGATTGTTCTTTGACTTTACTCAAAGTCATTTGTTTAATGTCGTACTTAATATTATGGATTACCCAAGTATAAACTGCCAGTGCCTTGTCTTCCTCTTTTGTTAGGTGCCCCGTTAGCTCTTTCGCCAGCTTAGCTGCATTTCTTGATTTACTAAACGGCACTCTTTGAGACGCACTAATGACTGCATCCTGTTGCGCTTGAACACTGTACATACTGATTAGTATACCCACAAAAAGGATACGAATAATTATACTAGTATAATTCAAGATTATTGGCATTGTAGCAAACCTATTCAATTAACTCTTTAGCAAAAAAAATATTGCCAATTATTGATCTCGTAATCATTCTTATTTTAACCTTAATATTAACATATTCTTTTAATTGTATTCGTTCTCTTTTCTACCTTCGCTTTTATGGAAAGAGTTTCCTTCAAAGAAATTTACCGTCTGGCAATACCAGCTATACTGTTTAATGTAGTTGAACCAATTATTGGAATGACCGACATGGCAATCATTGGTAGGGTAACCGAAAATGCTACAGAAGCTCAAGGAGGAGTTGGTCTTGCTGCAGGTTTAATTTCGCTATTGGTATGGAGCCTTGCTCAATTAAGAACGGCAGTATCTGCAATTACATCACAATACCTTGGCAGAGGTAAGATAGCGCAGATTCGGTCATTGATTCCTGTAGCTCTTTTTGCTAGCATTTTTTTAGGAATTGCAGCTTGGCTGCTCACTGCGTATTTTTACTTACCCATCAGTAGTTTTCTTTATGCCAAGTCTAATGCTGTGATTGTTCAACAGGCGAACATTTATTATTGTATTAGAGCAATTGGTTTACCTCTTTCCCTTTTTATTGCCTGCGCATTTGGAATCTTCCGAGGTCTTCAGGACACCTCTTGGGCAATGATCATTAGCTTAATAGGCGGCACCCTTAATCTCATTCTTGATTTGATACTTGTTAATGGCATAGGGTCAATACCTGCATATGGAGTAGCGGGAGCGGCTTGGGCCAGTGTAATTTCTCAGTTATTAATGACAGCTCTTTGTATTTTCTTTATTCAGAAAAGAACTCCATTTAGTCTTTTTTACTTCAGGAAAAAAATTCATGAGCTCAAAAACATGCTTGTCATTTTCCTGAATATGTTCATTCGAACCATCGCAGTAAGCGGCACCTTTATTATCGCTCTTAGATTTGCCAATAATTATGAGGAATTAAAAGAAGGTTCTTTAGCAGCTTATGCTATAGGAATTAATATTTGGTTGTTTTCTTCTTATTTCATTGATGGCTTTTCTAATGCTGGTAACGCAATAGCCGGAAAATTGCTTGGAGAGGGAAGTTTTAAAAAATTAGTTCGATTAAGAAATGATTTGTTAAAAATAAACGGAATGATTGGTTTGGGGCTTGCATTAACTTATTTGGCATCCTATCTGGTCATAGGAGATCTTTTTACCGAAGATTTAAACGTTAAAACCATTTTCTATTCATTTTTCTGGATTATCATTATCATGCAACCGTTTAACTCTATCGCATTCAGTTACGACGGTATATTCAAAGGACTAGGAGAAGCAAAAGCACTTAGAAACAGTCTTCTGCTCGGAACATTTGGAATTTTCTTGCCATTATTAATTGGACTCAATCAATTTCATCCTAATCTATTTAGTATTTGGGGCGCTTTTGCCGGTTGGATGCTATTCAGAGGACTCAGTCTTCACCTGATTTTCAACAGAAAATATTCCCTAAATAACACACAAGTAAACAAGAAGTAATGCAATAGTTTTTATACTTAGATGTCTTTCTAATGTAACTTATTGATGAAATAAAATTTAAATTATGTAGGCATAGCCCAATTCATGAAAAAATTACTACTGATTATATCATTGTTCTTATCCATTCAGGCAAAGGCAGGTCCTACACTTCTGACACCTGAAGAAAAGGCATTTCTATATCATGTGATTATGAAGAGTCCTGTGCTCAAGCGGAATCTTTCAGACCTTGTTCATTTTAAAGGTGATTCAATCATCTATAAAAATAAGGTAATCTATGACGACATTGAAGAACAAATCATCTATGAACCTTCACTACTAGAGTTAAATATTCAAGGCTTTGGCAATGTGTCACCAGGACTATTATCAGAATTGGCCACAAAAATGGCTTTGTATGCATTACAAAATGAACTCAGCCAATCTATTCCAAAAACAAATACACTGCATACCGATCGAATCTTTAAACTTTTCATGGATAAATTACTTCAATCTTTACCAGAAAATGCAACTCGAATTCGCAATCAAGAACTTGAAGTGCTACCAAAAATACTAAAGCTGTTTAATCCTGGGTTTTCTATGAATGAAAAAATAGCTTTTATCAATAGCATTGGAATCTACAGTGTACAAGACCAACAACAAATTCTTAATGCCTACCATAAATCCATTGACTTATATACACAAGAAAAAGCCTTGGACTACTTTTTAATGTTAGGTGGGGAAAATTTGGACTTTCAAAACACACTATTAGCAGCAGGAGACGGCAGCGGTACTGCCGGTTTGCTTAGAGAAAAAGACAACGGAAAACCTAAAGGAATTGGGCTTTTCACCTATCAAACCGAGATTAGTACTATTCCAAATCAAATTCAGATTATTCAGACACCTGAAAAATCATTTCAGCTTTTGGGCAACAAACGAACAACTAATCTCCATCTCAGTATATGGGGATTTAACTCGAAAAACCAAACCACTGTTGTCATAAAAAACGATTCTGTTTCTTATGTCTTATTTGCAAATAATCTTACCAAAGAGCTTTCGCCTGACACCACTTTTTCTGGCGGTAAAACATATTTTACATTATTAGAGGAAGTTCAGGATAAAATCGACTTGCTCAACGAAAAAACAAAAGGTAGTTCTGGTTTATTAAATAGAATAATTACTATTAATAATACGCTTTTAGAAGCCAATCTAACGATTGATAAAAACCAAGAAGCTATCGCCGATATAAAAAAAAGTTCTTCTAAAAGCAAAAAGAAAAAAATAGCTAAACATCAAGATAAAATAGCCAGATCTAATCATAAAAAAAGACTTTACCAAAAGAAACTAGAGAAGGCAGAATTTGATTTGAAAGTTGTCAAAGAAAAACAGTTAAAGTGGGAAGGTGAACTAAAAAAGATGAAGAGTAACCTTGGCGAAAAACAATTGTCATTTAAGAAAATTGGGGATGTGTTTTTGTTCGAAGATGGTTCTATTTTTAATGCCATTACTCAAGATTTTAAGTTCAGCGACGAAACTTCTAACGATAAATTCACCATTAAGTTAATTGCAATTGGCAATGCGCCTATGGCAAAAAAGGTGGACGAAGTTCAGCTTCACATTAATGTTACAGAAGGTAAAACCATTGATAAATTTTTCAATGAATTCGAGTTGAAATTGAAAGATGAATTCAAATCTGATTGTTTTGCCTTATCCGATTTCTCTTTAGACGAATTTCAGAAATTCCAGCTAAGGCGGATTGCGCTAAAAATGAGTTTGCCAGCCACCACCACATATGCGTCAATTCGCGGAAATGGCATTGGCATTAAAACTAAAAATGGAATTGAACCTTCAAAAATGGACGACATAGACTCTTATCCTGGGAACAATCAAGCAGACAAAAAAAAGATGAAAGAAAGCAAAATGTTCTCAGACCTCAGAGTAAGCAACATTCACATTTACTTTCTAGACAGCAACCTGTACATTGATATTAATTCATATACAGACCCTGTAAAAAGTAATATCCATAAAAAAGAAGAATTAAATTACTTGTTCAGGAGTAATAATGTAACAGGAAATGAAGTGCTTAGTGCATTGCGTTCGTATTATTTATTTCAAGAAATTTTAAACCGAATTAAAATGCAGTGTGTGCAGTCTTTACCAAAAAAATCTCAAGAGATTTGTCTTGAGAGAATAAAAAAACTTAAGACACAAATCAATGTCAGTTGTAACGGAAAAATGGAATTTGATCACTCTATTTTTGAACAGTTTTCTAGAAATTAATCCGATTGCTCTTCTGGAAAAAATGAGGCATGAAAATTAATGAGGTAGACTTTCTCTTGAGCACGCGTAATTGCCGTATACAGCCACCTTAAATATTCTTTATTCAGCAATTCTTCCGTGATATAACCTTGATCAATAAATACCACTGGCCACTGGCCTCCCTGAGATTTATGACAGGTAACTGCGTAGGCAAACTTAACTTGTAAGGCATTAAAATAAGGATTATCCAGAACTTTTTTAATCCTTTGTTTCCTGTTAGAAAACTCCATGTAGTCATTTTCAACTTCATGAAAAAATGCTTTCATTTCATTTCTTGGCAAATTAGGACCATCAATCATTATGGTATCCAATAATAGCTTCACCTCCAGATTAGATTCGTCTGGATAATCAACCAATCTACAAATGACATTAGCAAATCTACGTTGATAAACCTCCTCAAAACCAACAATTTTTAAAACTTCAATGGTATCTCCATTTGCGATGAAACCAGCTTTTGATTCTTCATTTAGCCAGGTGTAATTATTCTTAACTACCATTAAAAAATCTCCTGTACTGATCTCATCCTCATGCCATAATATCCGCGTTCTAATTTGTTGATTAAATTGATTGGCTCTTTTGTTCGAACGTGTTATTACTACACAGTTTTCAACCCCTTTGTTTCCTAAATTAATGTCTAACTCGTCTTCCAAATCATATCCTGAAATCTTAATTACGTCTTTAAAAGGGGCTGTTTTAAGCGAGGGAAATGTAACCGTTCCTTTTTTTGTTTCAATCAACTGATCTTGCTGGGACCTGATTTGAAATGAATTAAAAAGTATACCTGACTCCTTCATTTGACGCATTACTTCCTTTAGTACAACTTCAACTATTGGCAAAGCATACCGTTTTTTGAGATATGATGAATCTAACGCATAACTTTGTTCTTCCATAACGGGTGGCAATTGAGCAATATCCCCAACTAATAATAGCTTACATCCATCTCCTTGATAAACGTATTTTATCAAATCATCCAAAATACTTCGTTCTTCCTCGAATGGATTTTTCACACCTCTTTTTACAGATATCATGGACGCCTCATCAACAATAAAAAGCGTGTTCTTGTGCAAGTTTTGCATTAGAGCAAAATAATTTGTTCCCCCTTTACTTGTTTTAAAATAGAGCTTCCTGTGTATAGTAGAAGCGGGTTTACAAGCGTAATTTGCCATTACCTTGGCAGCTCTTCCTGTTGGTGCTAATAAAACTGTTTTTGTATTAAACTCAGGTAAAGTCTTTACCAATGCACCAACCGCAGAAGTTTTGCCCGTTCCAGCGTACCCCTTGATTAAAAAAACCGATCTGTTTGGGTCATTAAATAAAAAAGTACTCAGTGCCAGAAACAACTTAGATTGTTCCAAGGTTGGCTGATGCTCGAAGTATGTCTGCAATATCTTCTTGAATCGAACCGTTATTTCTATGGAATTGTATTCCTTCATGCATCTTAAATCGATAAATAGCTGTTTGAAATTAGCTGAAAATAACGAAGTAGAATTATTCGTTTTGATTTTTTTAGTGAAACAATTTCAATATGAAAAAAATTGTAGTTTTGTAACGCTTCAAAAAGAAGTTAAGATATGGATGGATACGATAAAATAATGCACACTGCCGGAAGATTTGTTTTTCCTGCAATCTTCACCATTACTGGTGTTGTCATGCTAATTATGGGTTTAAGTACTGATGAAGCCACTCAGGTTCAGCAAACATCTGAATTTATTTTTGGTGGATTGGCATTACTAATTATGGGGTTTTTGATGATTTTTCATGTCATGGGTATTTTTAAACGAAAGTCTAAATTTATACTAATCCCTACTTTAATAGCTATTTGCATTTGGTACGGGTTTATGAATTATCAATCCATAAAAGATCGGCTAGATCTGGAAGAAGAGTACATGGCTTATAATACAAATGTAAAACAAGCACTGCTTGACATTAGAGATCTGGAAGTTGCCTTTAGGAAAACCTACCAACGATACAGCAACAGCAAGCAAGAGCTTGAATCATTCTTAACCAATGGGACCGTTCCATATATCACGTCTTTGTGTGACGAAAGAGCGATTCCGGATGATCGTATGACACTGGCACAAGCGGATAGTTTAGGAATTGACCCAAATACGGATGATGGAAATAGGGCAATGGAAAGAATCGACGAAGATGAGGCAGTTAAGCTTGGTTTAATCACGCGAGACACCATAGAAATACCAGCGATGGATTTTATCTTTAATGGGTACCATATATGTAAATGTGATGAGTGGGATGTGAATGTTTCTCCGATGAGTAATATTGATAAACGTAAGTTTTCATTTGAAATTGGTTCACTTTGGTCCAAAAGATTAAAAGATGGAGAGTTTGAAGTTCAATCTGCAAATATTGGCGACTCTGCTCAGGCAAAACATGTTTTTAAAGTATTCGATCCAAAACCATTTGACCCTTTTCTAAGAAGGGATACATTAATTGTAGGAGACTTAACCAAGCATCATACAGAAGGTAACTGGCGAGACTAATGCAGCAATTGCTGTTTGAAAATACTGCATCTGATTTTAAAGACAGCAATCAAAACCACCTCAATATTGAATGTGGTTTTGGTCTTTTTAAAGCAATTGTTTATAACCCTATTTCCAAAGAAATTATTTGGGCTTGCGAAAAAGAAGCAACAGGAATAGAACAAGCCATTGCTGAAACAAATCTTCAGAAGTCTGGCTATGAAAATGTGCATATTAATCTAATTAACCCCTATTCTACTTTAATTCCTAACCAGCTTTTTGAGGAAAATCATCTTTCGAAATATTTAAATTACAATTTTGAAACCATTGAAAACACAATCTGTTCCTATGATTCCTTAAAAACAATAGAAGCAAAAAATTGCTACTTACTTTTCGAAAAAGAAAAAGAGGGAATTTTTAAACTGTTCAATAATGCCCGAATTGGACATCAGTCTACTGCTTTTATTGAATTAAACAGATCTACCGAATCAATCGTTACGATTGAAATGCACCCTACGCACTTTCAATTAATGCACATGAAGAACAATGAATTCAAAGTGTTTAATTGCTTCGCATATGAAAATGTTGAAGATTTATTGTATTACATTACTTATGCGCTGAAGCAACTCAATGTTGTTAATAAAAGCGAAATTAATATTGCTGGTTGGATAGACAAAGACCACGAAATCTATAAAAAATTAGCTACCTACTTCCCTAAACTAAAAATTACAAAAGCCAATCCTGCTCCTTTAAAGCCCGGCTGTATCCCACTAAACCAAATGCATCACTTTAACCAAGTAATTCGTCAGCACGTGTGCGTATAATTTCAGGCAAATACAGAAGCAGAAGAATAACAGCGCCTAAAGGAATTAAAGCAAGGCCAACTACTGATTTTGCAAAAGAAAGTCTGTTTAATATTCTTAGTAATTGGTTTGACATGGATGAAATAGAAGTGCTGGATCTATTTACTGGAACAGGAAATATTTCATTTGAATTTGGTTCCAGAGGAGCCAAGAACATTATTGCTGTTGACATTTCCAATCTAAGTTATCGTTTCATAACATCAATGGCATCAGAAATGGAAATGCCTATACAAGCATTAAAAGCCGATGTGTTTCGCTTTATTCCAAGTCATAATGGCAAGTATAACGTGATTTTTGCCGATCCACCGTATACACATGCACAAATTGAAAGCCTACCCTCATTAATCTTAAAACAAGACTTGTTGAAACCTAATGGAATATTAGTCGTTGAGCATGATAAGGAAGTCAATTTTGAAAGTGAGGAACGATTTTTGGAAAGCAGACAGTACGGAAGGGTTAATTTCTCATTCTTTGAATAAAATATTATGGAACGAATTGCAGTTTTTCCTGGTTCATTTGACCCCATTACAAAAGGGCATGAAGACCTTATTTTACGTGCTTCTAGGCTCTTTGATAAAGTAATTGTTGCCATTGGCGTCAATTCAACAAAAAAATCACATTTTTCTTCTTCGGAAAGAATGAAACATATAGAACAAACATTTGTAACAAAACCCAATATTTCAGTTGATACTTTTGAAGGTCTCACGACAGATTATTGTAGAAAAATGAATGCACACTATATTTTAAGAGGATTACGAAACACATTGGACTTTGAATACGAAAAATCAATTGCACAATTAAATTACCAATTAGCACCAGAAATCGAAACACTGTTTTTAACCACGTCGGCCGAATTTGCAGGACTTAGTTCAACAATAGTCAGAGAGATTATCATTAACGGGGGTGACCCGTCAATTTTTTTACCAGATAATGTACAAGTGTAATGAGGTTTTCGTTGATCATATTATTGTGTTGCGTTGCACAACTCACCATACATTCGAAAAATATTACGATTCACGGAAGAGCACCTGGTTTTACGGGTAAACACGTTTATTTAAATAAGTATTCCGATTACTTATCGCAAGCTTATGAAAAGCTCGACAACACAATCATCGATGAAAATGGAAATTTTCAATTTAATTCTAAAATTGGCGAAATCACAGAAACATTTATTCAGATTCAAGACAAATCTGCAACGTTATTTTTAGATCCGAAAACCAGCGATTATTTTATCTATTTCCCTTCTGAAGATCAATACGACTATTATAATGGTAAAACGGCACAGCTAATCCTGGATAGTTTAAGCAATAACGACATCAACACTCTAATAATTGACTACGAATCGCGTCTCAATCATTTTCTCCATGTTGGTCCTGAGGATAATAATGATGATTCTACATGGAACTTAGCCAAGATTATTTTATCACCCGAAGGACTTCAGGTAATCGACCATTTTAGAAAGAGCTGCGAAAAAGAATATACTGATATTTCAGAGCCTTTTTTCAAAAATTACATCACCTATTCCATTGCTGGATATGAGCAATATGCTGGAGGCATCGAAAATTTAAAAAACAATAAATTAAGCTTATTCAATAAACACATTAAGAATAAACCCATTTTATACACCAATGGGAACTACATGTACTTTCTTTTTGATTTTTTTGAGAATCCATTTGATATGTTGGGGCGGTCTAGTTTCGTTGCTTCAGAATTCATTGTTAATGATTTTGGAAGCTACACAAAGCTTTTGGCGCTTTTACAATTAGAGTATTATTACGAAAATCCTCAACTAGCAGAATTAATAATGATTAAAGGAATTATGGAAGAATATCACTCTGGCAGATATTCAAAACGTAATCTGACTCACATTTTGGACAGTACTGTACTTGTTTCTCCATTTGCCGAGAATAAATTACTCGCCCAAAATTTGAAGCATGTACTAACTCGTCTAGAAAAAGGTTATACTGCTCCTGAATTTAATTTAATCACCACCAAATTCGACACGATTTCTCTAGAAACATTCAAACAGAAATACGTCTATCTCGACTTTTTTCATACTCAAAGTACGCCTGCCCTAGCAGAAAAGCTACTTGTTCCTGAGCTAAAAGAAAAATATGGGGAATATATCGAGTTTGTTTCTATTTGTTTAAACGAAAATGCTGAAGACTTAACTCATTTTTTAGCTCAAAACCCGAACTATGATTGGCACTTTGCCCATTTTAATGGTGATATCGCACTATTAGAAAACTATAAGGTGAGGACTTTACCGAGCTACTTCCTTATTGGACCTCAAGGTGAAATGGTTGACGCCAACGCGCTCCGTCCTGCTCCTTTGAGCCCAGGAGCTGAATATACGACCATTGATAGAACATTCTGGGCGATAAAGAAAAAGTTTGAGCCAGAAAACAAATTTAATATCGGTATCAAAAATTAGCTAGACTGATCCAGTACATCCTGAATGGATCCGTACGTATTTTCTAAAACCACATTCCATTGTTTAGCAGGAATCCACTCAACTTTCGTAATGCCTTCTTCTATTTGTGGAGCTAGCTCCTCATTCCCTTTGTATTCCATTGCGTACCAAAAGGTTCTTTTTAGTACCCATTTACCCTCCTCGAAGTATGTATGAAAAGTATCGATTAAATGATGTAATAGCGTAGGTCGAATTCCACACTCCTCCTCCACTTCTCTGATAGCCGCAACTTGCTGGGATTCGCCCAATTCAATTTTACCCTTTGGTAAATCCCATTTATTATGTCTGTAAATAAAAAGAAAATCTTCTCCACATTTTACGAGACCGCCAGCAGCTTGCACAAGACAAAACATTGCACAGAAATTTTTCCAATCCTGCTCACTACCTAATAAAATCGTGACCATATTATGCTCATGGAAATCAAACAAATCATCTAAATCAATTTCTTTATCGAATTCTATTACACCAGAACCAGCCGCAATAGTAACCTCATCAAGATTTTGAAGAAAGAAAAGAGG
>Ga0315322_10001088_pt1 | contig 20865 bp, 24 predicted proteins | sample M110021515metaG_FD_203461 | JGI IMG/M metagenome (GOLD analysis project Ga0315322, IMG submission 203461) | Ammonia-oxidizing marine archaeal communities from Monterey Bay, California, United States - M1 100m 21515 | ecosystem: Environmental > Aquatic > Marine > Intertidal zone | place: USA...
TTTGCAATCCATTAATTCTGAGCACAAATCTAAAGAAACTATTGAAAATGAGGCTAAATTATACGAGAAATTACGTGAAATAATGAGTACTAAAGAATTTGTAAAACAATATGATGCTGGTATATCTCATGATTGAAAAACTTGCTGAAAATCTAGTAAATCTAAAAAAAGAATTTGTATCTAATTATGATGGAACCAGTCAGATTCAAGAATTAATTCCTACTTCTAACTCTGAATTGTTTCCAATTGATCAATCTGAATTAAATTTACTTCATGAATATGCAACTAAAAATCCAATTTATTATAATTCCTTTGAAAAAATTATTGGAGATGTTTCTTGCATGGTGTATGAAGGTGACATTAACAAATATTGGTTAAACAGTATTCAACATGATTCAAGTCATGCTCCTTTTTCCCCAACATGGATTATGTCTGGATATATTATGTCATTATTTGCAAAAAAAAATGGATATTCTGAAATAATTGATATTGGTTCTGGCGATGGACGTATTGCATATTGTTCTAAGATAATTGGTATGGAATCGTATAGTATTGAACTTGATAGTATGTTAATTGATCTTCAAAAATCATTAACAACTAATATTAATTTTAATCCAAATTGTTTTGATGCAGTACAATTTGATTATTCTTCATTGAATCTGTCTAGACCATTATTTTTCATAGGTGGTCTTGCTCAAATGGGTGGATTGGAATTAGCAACAGGTGTATTGAACAAAATTAAATCTAATTCTAATTTGTGGAATAATACTGGTTGGGCTTTTGCTGGAACTTTATCAAAAAAATATCCTGTAGATCCAAAAAATAATGCTGGATGGGGTAGTTTTATTGAAAATAATACTCTTCAATTAATTCAAAATATTTCTTTACCCACTGCTTGGTCATTTCATGAATCTGATGAAACACAATATGTTTTTGCAAAATCTCTCTAAGTAATAGCAATCCAAATTAAGTGTAAATTTCAAAATATTCTTGGACACGTGGCTCAGCTTGGATAGAGCAAGCGCTTGCGGAGTGCTAGGTCGTCGGTTCAAATCCGACCGTGCCCGTTTATTTTCTTATTTTAGCAATCCAATGAAATTTCATGCATTCTTAAATAATATCTTCTTTCAATATAGTGATGAGTCGTCAGGATTTTGATTCTAATTTAATTTTAGTCGGAGATGTTATGACTAAAGCAATTATTTCTGTAACTACTGAAACTACTGTATTTCAAGTGGCCAAAATGATGGAGCAAGGTGGAATTGGTGCTGTTCTTGTAAAGAAAAATGATCATCTTAGTGGTATTATTACTGATAGAGACTATGCAACAAAAATTGTAGCTCATAATCTTTCCTCTGATACCCCAGTGGAACAAATAATGTCATCCCCGTTAATTACAATTAATTTTGATGAATCAATTTCTGCTGCAGCAGAAAGAATGACTAGTAAAAAAATTAGAAAACTTGCAGTAACTGATAATGGAAAAATAATTGGGCTAATTACTTCAACTGATTTAGTTACTCAGCTTAGTAAATAACTAGAATGTTTTTGTTTTTCTGAGAAACACTGTTACTGATATCATGTAACATGTTGTTGCAATAATTTCTGAAATTATTGATGCTAAATATGGTTCAATACCTATTTCTAATAAATAATATAAACTTGGCCATCTGATTCCTAGATATATTATCTCCCCAACCCCAAATGATGATATTAATTTTAGTAATTCTTTTTTAATTAACCCTGATTCCATAGTTTTGTATCTTTTTCTATTGTCTATGTAAAACAAACTTGAAAATAATCCAAAATAAATTATATATCCAATAATGATTGTTATGGTTGTAGTTTGGTAATTTTCATAATCTGCTAATAGTTGAGCTGCTACTGCAGATAATGATGCTGATGCAATAAAACAAATTATAAAATTTCTATTAATTTGTAATAACTGCTTATTTAATTTCATAATTTATCTAATATTTTGTAATTAATCTTCTGTCTTAATTACTACTCGAAAGTTGTGAAAAATCATTATATTGGAAAAATAATTTGTTGTTTTAACCTGCTTTTTGTTATATATTCACGCCTATTTGATATGAATTAATTTTTTTACAGAAAACTTATTGCTGTCTTCTACAATCTAGATCAACTTGGATTGTTTACAATGTGATGGAAAAGGAAAATTCATGAATGAATTTGGTCTGATGGAAAAATGTACTTTCTGTAAAAACCCTGATTTAACTTTTGGATAGATATTTTTATCTAAATGATAGTTAGGAAGGAAATTGATAAATTGATTTCAATTAATCCAGTGTCTAATCATGAAAAAACGATGTGAGTGGGCAAAAATTGAACCTAATACTACTTATCATGATAAAGAATGGGGAATACCGCAACATAGTGATAAAAAATTATTTGAATTTTTAATTTTAGAAGGTGCCCAAGCTGGTTTATCTTGGAGTACAATTCTTAATCGCCGAGATGGATATCGGCTTGCATTTTCTAATTTTGATGCAATTAAAGTTTCCAAATATACTCAAAATCATGTTCAAAAATTAATCCAAAATAAAGCCATTATTCGAAATAAACTTAAAATTAATTCTGCAATTAATAATGCAAGGCAGTTTATTAAAATTCAAAAAGAATTTGGATCTTTTGATGAATATTTGTGGAAATTTGTGAATCACAAACCCATTAAAAATAAATTCAAAAAATATTCTGATTTACCTTCATACACTATAATTTCAAAAAAACTAAGTCAGGATCTTAAAAAACGTGGGTTTAATTTTGTTGGACCTACAATTTGTTATGCCCTAATGCAAGCAGTGGGTATGGTAAATGATCATACCATTGATTGTTTTAGATATTCAGAATTATGATTATTAATATGGATCAAAAATCAACTACATCTTCAAAGATCATAGATAAATTTGAGAGAGTAATTAGAAATTAGTGACAAAATTAGACTCATCTGCTGAGAAATTGATTTCAGAATCTAAAAGTAGATTGGAAAAGAGAAATACCTGGCTTGAACATTCAATTGACGATTTTAAAAAAGAACTTCCAAAACATGAATCTTTTCCCACCTCCAAAGATATGCTTACTTCCTATATTGGAATATATCAAAATGAAATTAATTTCAATAGGGGAATTTTAGAATTGTTAAGTAATGCTAATGAGATTCTTCTTCAACCTGATCTAGATAATTAATTTGCCTTTTTTTTAACTTGAATTTTTTTTGTAATGTCGTCATATCGATTTAAGGGAACTATTTTGACTATACTTGTTGATGCTATTCCTGTATCTATACAGAGTTTTTCTATGTCATGTGCATGTATTGCATCAATAATGATAATCCATTGATGTTCTAAAACTGACATGTAAAATTCAACAATTTTGTTTATGTTGTATTTTTTCATCTCTACATTCAATCGGTCTTTAAGTTTTAGAAATGTCTCTTTACTTGTTTCATTATTCATTGGACATGATTCTGGACTATGTGTGGCAAATACTCCAAATAGCATAATTGACTCATTTTTTACTCCTATTTAATGCATTTTCGTATTTTATCTTTTAAATCACTTCGTTGAATCTCTTTCTAAAATTTAATATTTCCAGTTATTGTAGTAAAAATTGAATTTATTATGAATGAAAAATCCTTTGCAACTTCTTTATCTTGTATAGATGGTAGAGTTCAACTTCCTATGATTACTTGGATTAAAGAAAAATACTCTGTAGATTTTGTTGACACTATTACTGCACCTGGTATTGATAAAGTAATTTTTGATGGTGATGTTGAATCTATTAGAAAAAGTGTGATCATTTCTATTTCTAATCATAAATCATCTCATATTGTTATTTCTGGACACTTTGGTTGTGCTGGAAATCCTGTTTCTGAGGATGAGCATTTTATTCATATCAAAAAAAGTGTAGACCTTGTAAATTCTTGGAATTTGGATGCTGATGTAATTGGTGTTTGGATTGATGAGAACTTTGTTCCTCATTTACTATAATTTTTTTCTATCTCTAACCATAAATCATACAATGTTCGCATTCACATACTTCTTGCTCTTTTGATTTTTTTAGACATTTTTTATGTTGACCTGCTTGACATTGAACGCATACTTCTTCAATATTTTCTACTTCGGTGTATTTTTTAGATTGATCAAATCCAAAACCTCCATCTTGTGGTCCCACCATAAACTTCCTTTAATTTATCTAGTATTTCTAGTTCACTAATTTAGTACACTTTTGATTGTGTCCTGTAATTCTATTTTGTTTTCTTCAATAATACCTCTAATTTCAAAAGTATCTACATATCCTCCTGCTGATGCACGTGTTGCTTTGAGTAGATAGTGTAATGATCCTTCTTCAATTTTTCCAACATAGTATCCATAAAGAAAATCTAATTCATCACTGCACTTCCAAATTTTTTTGATGTTTGGAAAAGTTTGTTCAATTTCAGTAGGTATTTCTTTAATTCTTCTTTTGATGTAATTATCTAATGATTTTCTAATTGTAGAGTCTTGAAGCAATTCTATTTTTATTTGATAATTGTTGTTTTTTAATCCTTATTTCCTATATCTTTTTTTTCATCATCTTTATTGTCCCACATATGCATGGTTCCTCTAATCATAAATGAGCCTACTATTATGGCCACTAATCCTCCTATCACAAAGACAAATAATTTTCCAATATCTTTGATACTTGCCAACGTTATTACTTCACTGTCATTCTAATTATAACTGTCTGAAATCATCAATTAGATTCAATAGTGAGTTTAATATTTTTTGAATATGACTAAAAAGCAGCAAGTTGTTGCATGGATTGCAATGATTGGAGGGGGTATTGGTTTTTTCTTTTTCTCCATTGAAATGGCTGAATTCATGCGTTAGTTCACTTGAAATAGGATAAATTAAACCAGTTCAAAAAATCCTTAGTCTTAATAGAAATCTAAAATCTACCTTGCATTTTCATCTGTAATATTGTAACAAGGCCAATTATTATCAAGATACTGCCAATAGGTAGAAGATAATCAAACGATGGGTATGCGAAATAAACAATCAATACAGCAATGCCTAATAGAAGAAAACCTACTATTCCATTTACAGCTAAATTATTCATACAACTAAATCAAAATACTCTCTAATATTTTGTAAATCTCTTTATGCTTGTTTACACTTGTGTAATGCAATGGTTCTGGTACTAATTGGGATTGCAATAGGTATTCTAATAGTGGCAATTTTGATAATAAAGGCAACTAAAACACCATCTCGTGATATAGTGGGAATGGACATAACTTGCAAAAAATGTGGAACTAGAACAAATGGATTAACATGTCTCAAATGTAAAAATAAATTTCAATCATTTGGAGTTTGAAAAATTATGAATAAATTAATTGAAAAACAAAGAATTACTGAGGAAGAATATTGATTAATAAAATAGATGAGAATAAAAAATGAATTGTAAATAATGTTGTCTGTTATTACTTCTGAAATTAAGATCTTTTTGAATTCCCAAAAACTAGGATTTGTTGCTACAGTTTCTTCAGATGGGAAACCAAACATATCTCCAAAAGGAACTATAATTCCATGGTCTGATGACCTTCTTGCATTTGCAGATATTCGTTCTCCTGACACCATGATGAATTTACAAAATAACCCTTTTGTAGAAATTAATGTAATTGATCCTTTATCTCGTAAAGGATATTTGTTTACAGGAACTGCTAAAATAATTAAAGATACTCCTTTGTATGTTGAAATCCTTAATCATTATCGAACTAATGGAATTCAAAGTCCAATTAATTCCATTGTACTAGTATCTATTTTATCTATTTCTGAAGTTACTTCTCCACTTTATGATTTGGGTAAAACTGAAGAAGAAATAAAATTAAAATGGAAAAAATATTTTAATGATTTTTAATTTGTTGATTTAATTTTCATTAATTCTTCTCGTGTTTTTTTATGTGCTTCTTTTTCTTCTTCTAAAAGTACTTGTATTTCCTCTAATTCTTTTTGTGTTGTAGTTAATTTTGATTTTAATGATCCTACAACTATACTTGCAGCCTCAATTACACCTGCATTAGTTTTTTTACTAGAATTTTCTTCTTTGGTATCTTTTTTTTCTTTTGGAGTTAAGACTCTTGTATCTTGTAATTGATCTTTTTTATTTAATTTTTCTTTTGCGTTGTTTAATCTAGAATTTGTTTCATCTAATTCTTTTCCTACTTCTACTTGTTGTTTTCTTATTCTCTGTAATGATGATTGTCCTTTTACAATTTGTTCTTTAATTTCACCATGTTCTTTTGTCATTTTATTCAATTCTTCTTTTATTTTTTTGAATTCTTTTTCAGTTTTATTGAATTCATTAATTGATTTTGTATCTTTAAATTGTTGAGAATTTTTAATTTTCTCTCTTATCTCTCTATATTCTCTTTGTACTACATCTAATTCCATCTTTTTTTGGTTAAACTCTTTTTTTATTAACATTAAATTACTAACTGTTGTATCGTATTCTTCTTTGACTGTTTTAATTTTCTCTGTAATATTTGTAATCTCGTCTTGTTTTGTTCTAAATTCATTTTGATCTCTCTCTACTTTTTCTACTTCTTTTTCTACTTCTTTTAGTATGGATTCATTATTTTCTTCTACTTCTGCTTTCTTTCTACTAAAAAATCCCATGGTCTTATCTCTTCTTTTCCAAAAGATGAACCTTTCTTTATTGACGTTTTACCCTGTTTTTGATAAATTTTAGATAAAATCCAATTCCTCCAATAGATATACCTCCAATCCATACTATGACGCTCAAACTTTTTGGAACAATCGCTTCTTGTGGTCCTATTATTAGCATTAATGCACCTAAAATTATTAATGCAAATCCTCCACTGTTTCTACTTTTGTTATGTTCTCCGTGAACCATGATTAAAGATACTCTGATAGTGTTTTAGCAACTTGCTTTCTACCAATATCTGTAATGAATGGTCCTATTTTGGGCCCTCTGGAAGTTCCTAGAATTATTTGATATAATATTTTAAAGAAATCTTTGGGTTGTACTTCGTTTGCTTTTGCAATCTGATATATTGTATTTTGAATATCTTCTGGTTCTTCTTCTTCTTGTAATGCTGTGACAAGAACTGATAATGCTTTTTTAGATATGTCGTTTAATTCTACTTCTATTTTTTCTTGTTCATCAAATTCATCTGAATAATTTCCTGCAATCTCAATTAATTTCTCAATTTCTCTATTCCCCTCTTCTTTTATTACTCCGTAATCTACTAATTTTTTCATCACTCTTTCATTTCTATTTTCTTTGAAAATTTTTGTTAATTCTATTAATAGTCTATAATTCACATGGATACTTGATTGCTTTGGAGGGTTAAGTAAATTCACATATTCGTATAGTCCTTTTAGTTTTGTCAGTTTTGCTTGATTATCTACTTTTATTCTTCCAAAGTAAGTATCTTCAAGTTCATTATACTCGTTCATTAATCCTGGAATGTCATCAAATCCTAATTCTCTAGCTCCTGTAATTCTTTTGTATAGTAATAATAGAATTGATTTTGAATTTCCAAATTCTAACCATTTTTGTGCTGTAATTACATTTCCTAGCGATTTTGAAATTTTCTTTCCTCCTTTATCTAAAAACATTTCATATTTTACATGATGAGGATGTGGTACTTCTAAAATTTCATCTGCTACCCAGTCATTGACTTTTACTGAATCCATGATGTCCTTTCCATATGCTTCAAATCTGATATCAAAAGCTGACCAGCGTGCTGCAAATTCCACTTTCCAGGCTAACTTTCCTAAATCTTTTGTGATGTCTGCTTCTCCTTCGTGACCACAACCTTTGATCATCTTAGATCCAATTTCTGTATCATGACAATTGTATTTTACTTTCTTTTCATCAATTATGTATTCTGTAGCTTCTGCAGTATAGAGTCGATTACATTCTGCACAAACTGGAAAATATGGCAAGTATTTTTGATATTTTTCTTGTCCTACTAATTCTGAAATAGCATCTCCAATTTTTGTACTGTTTTGTAATATTGTGTGAATGTGATCTTTTAGTAATCCTTGTTTGTATGTGTCTATAGCTCTTCTGAATTCATATTTTATTCCAACTTTATCTAATCCGTCTAAAAGAATACTGCTCATATGCATGCCGTATGAATCGTGACAACCATATGGATCGGGGATCAGTGATACTGGTTTACCAATATGTTCTTCTAAACCAAATTCTTTCATTCCTTCTGGAACTTTTCTTAATCCGTCTAAATCATCTGAGTATGCAATTAATTCTGATTTGTACCCCTGATTTTCTAATGCTAATTTTACTCCGTATGCTCTAACTGCATCTCCTAAACTTCCAATGTGCGGAATTCCTGAAGCTCCTAAACCGCTCTCTACTCTTATCAGATCTAAATTTCTTCCAAGTTTTTTTTCACGTTCAATTAATTCTGCAGCTAATTTATCTATCCATGTTCCTTTACCAATTATTTTTTCTTCTGACATTTCTTTTCACTAATTCAATATTTTTGACATGTATGGCCCATATAACGAATACCCTAATTTTTGATAATATTCTCTTGTTCCAACTGCACTAATTACTAGTATTTTTTTTGCATCAAATTCTTCTTTAGATATTTCTTCAGCTTCTTTCATCAAATTTTTTCCTAGCCCTGAATGTTGAATTTCATCTGTTTCCTTCTCTCCTAATTTTAACGATTTTCCATATACGTGAATTTCTCTAACTATGCATGTGTCATCATCAATTTCATCTCTATGTGCTTCAGTACTTGGTTTTCTTAATCTCAAAAATCCGTAAATTGATTCATTTTTGTCTTCATATGATAAGAAAACCTCTTTTCCTCCTGAGGAGTCATAATCTATTCTGTTTAATTTTATGTCTACATTGTCTGTTTTTCTATTTGTTAATCCTGCTTCTCTACATCTAATACATTTACATGATAATCCTTGTTTTGCAAGATTTTGATGTACAATTTGTCTCAAGTTTCCTGATTTTGGTCCTGCTATGATTTCTTTTGGTGAAATTTCCCTTTGCACTCTCATGATTCTAACCCATTTTGGAACTTTCTTTTTTGCTTCTGTTAAAACTTTGATCATATCATCATCTGAATATGGTGTGTATTTCCCTTGCTTGTATTCTTCATACAATGGTGTGTTTTCAATTACTAATGAGGGATAAATTTTTAACATATCTGGGCGTAATTGTGAATCTGAAAATAATTTCTTAAAATCTGCAATATCCCCCTCTGGTGTCATTGTAGGTAACCCTGGCATCATATGTGCAACAATTTTGTATCCTGCATCTTTTGAAATTTGAAATGATTCTATTACATCATTATAATCATGTCCTCTATTGATAATTTTGTAAACTTTTTCTTGTAATGATTGAACTCCTATTTCGACTCTCGTAATTCCGTAACTTAACATTAAATCTACATGTTCTTTTTTACAATAATCTGGCTTTGTTTCAATTGTAAATCCTACATTTCTTATTTCCGCATGTTCATTATTTGATTTAGCTTCCTCTAAATTTTCTGAATCTATTCCATTTTGTGCATCATAACATGATTTAATGAAATCTTTTTGATATTCTTTTGGCATAAATAGAAAAGTTCCACCTACAATTACAATTTCCATCTTGGATGGATCATGTCCAAATGCAATTAATTTTTCTATCTTTGATGTAATCTGTAATTTTGGATCAAATTCATTTTGAATTGCATTTAATGATGATGGTTCCTTTCCTGTGTAGCTATTTGGAGAATTAAATTCAATTCCTCCTGGACAATATGTACATCTTCCATGTGGACAGGCATATGGTTTTGGCATTAATGCTATCACTGATACGCCTGATGCTGTTTTAGCTGGTTTTCTTATCAACACTTTTTTTAATTTATCAAAGTCTGAATTACTTGCCATTGATAGTATTTCATAATTTTTTGGAATTCTTTCTAATGCATACTTTGTACAAATTTTAATAATTTCTTCCTTAACTTGTTTTTTAGTTGGCTGGTTAATTGTTAAAAGATTTTTTGTAATCTCAGTACATGCTTTAGATAGTGCTGGATTCAACTTATTCATAATTATTAATAAAATATCTCTGTTAAAATTTATTCTGATTTTTGCTCTACTGTTTTATTTGATTCATTATTGTCGTTTTTCTGCTCTTTCCTGTACTCCATTTTCAACCAAATTGGTGTGATGATTGTTGTTACTGCTACCATTATTACTATTGTAGAATATACTTCTGACGTAAGAATACCTGCTGTAACTCCTACACCTGCAACAATTAATCCTACTTCTCCTCTTGAAATCATTCCAATTCCTACTCTCATCCCTTGTGCCTTACTTTTCAAAAAGAACATTGCAGGTAATCCACAACCGAGCAATTTTGTTACAACTGCAATTATGATAACCACAGCACTTATCATTAAAATCTCAAAATTAACTGCTCTCAAGTCTACTTGTGCTCCAATGATTGCAAAGAACAATGGTGCAAAAATCAATCCTATTTTTCCAATATAATTTTCAATTTTCTCAAATACTTTTGTAGTTGACAATGCCATTCCTACAGCAAACGCCCCTACTATCGGCGATAGTCCAATAGAGCCTGCAAGTGCTGCTGCACCAAAGAAAGACGCTGTTGCAATTCCTTCTACACTGCCTTTTGCTTTCCATAATCTTGGTGTAATTATTTTTGGTATTACTACAACTGCAACTACTAACATTATTACAAAGAATCCTAATACTTTCAAAATTGTGATTGTAACTTCTGTAATGTCTATGTTATCTACTCCACCATCTGATCCTGCGATTGATGATACTACTGATAATACGGCAATTGCTAAGATATCATCAACTACGGCGGCACCTATGATTAATCTAGCTTCTGGAGTTTTAATTTTTCCAAATTCACTTAATACTTGAATTGAAATTGCAATACTTGTTGCTGTAAGCGCTGTTGCAATTAACATTGATTGTAGTGCATCAAATCCAAACATTTGGAAAACTACTAACCCTGCAAAAAATGGAACTACTACTCCTAATGTTCCTACTGTAAACGACGCTTTTCCTCCTTTGAGAAATTCTTTTGGAGTCATTTCTAATCCTGCCATAAATAAAATTACAATTGCACCCATTTCTCCTAGTATTCTAATTTCATCATTTATCTGAAGTAATTGTTTTCCATCAATTACAAAAAACCCTCCTAATGCAAATGGGCCAACAATCATTCCTGCTAATAATTCCCCTAACACAATTGGAAGTTTTAATCTAAGGAAAAGTTCTGCCATTAGTTTTGCTGCAAAAAGTAGTATTCCTACACCAATTATTGTTTCAATAAAATGGGCATCACTCATTGCTATCTAGTAAAATCAAAGAAATCTGTCATATAAGGTGATGTTGAGTTAAAAATTATTTTTTTATTGTTAAATTAAGTAATTTTTATTGAGTTTACTGATACTCCTTTTTTAGAAATTACTTGTCCTATTTGCTGGCTTTTGATCTTATGTTTTTTAAATATTGATTTAATTTTGCTAACTTGATCTTTTGGTGCCATTATGCAGAATCCTACTCCCATGTTGAAAGTTTTGTACATTTCTTCTGCCTTCACCCCTTGATCTTGTATTAATCCCATAATTGGAGGTATTTTTGGAAGTGAGTCTATTTCATAACCTATGTTTTTGAGGCGTAATAGTTTGGTAAATGAACCTCCTGTAATGTGTGCTAATCCATTTATCTTGCATTTTTGATTAACTTCGAGAACTGGATTTGTATAGATTTCTGTAGGTGTTAGTAATGCATCGCCTATGGTTCCAACTCCTTTAACTTTGTCTTTAACTGAATATTTTGTTAGCAAAGCTTTTCTTGCAAGTGAATATCCGTTTGAATGAATTCCTGAACTATTTACTCCAATAATTGCATCACCTGCTTTAATTTTATTTCCTAAAACCATGTCTTTTTTATCTAATAATCCTACAACCATTCCTGCTAAATCAAATGCAAATCCTTTTCCTTCGATAACATCTGGCATGATTGCAGTTTCTCCACCAACAATTGGCATTGTAGATTTTTTTGCACCTTTTACTAATCCTTCTACAATTTTTTTAAATATGCCTACATCATTTTTGTTTGAAGCAATATAATCTACAAATGATATTGGTGTTGCACCAATGCAGATTATGTCATTTACATTCATTGCAACACAATCAATTCCTATTGTGTTGTATTTTTTCATCATATTTGCAATTACTACTTTAGTTCCGACTCCATCTGTATGTGTAGCTAATAGTTTTCCACCTGGAATTTCAACTATCCCTGCATAATGTCCAAACCCATGTGTCATCTTTGCTTTTTTCTGAAGTTTGTGTGTTGATGCAATTAATTTTCCAATTGCTTTTTGGCTTTGTTTAATTTTTGAAATATCTACTCCTGCTTTTTTGTATGTTAAAGCCATAGTTTGTTGCACATTTATTGTGAATAAAAGAATTTGCTTGTTATTTCGATCACATATACATTCCAGATGTTTCTTCTCTGTGCTCTACATATTTTTGAGACAATTCGCTGAATTCTGAATGTATTCTGTCTTTTTCCTTTTGGAGTTCCGATGTGTTAATTTTCATTTCATAAAATCTGTTTAATGCTTCAATTAGGGTTGCAGCAGCACCTGCATCAGGCTCTGTTTTGTTTGCTTTTGCTAATAATGTCAATCCTTGAATTTTTCTTACTAGACATTCATTTAGTATTCCACCTGGAATTCCTGTGATGAACCCCTGAGGAATTAAACTGATGTCTTTATCTGCCATTGTTCTAACCAAATCTTCTTCTGCAGCACAGTATGCTTTATCATCATGTTCTGTACTTGCAACTCCATCTAAAATCACAATTTCTTTAGATCCATTATTTTCTGCCCAATCTAAAATTGATGATACTAATGTATACAGTCCTTCCATCCGTAATGTTATTTCACAAATTATTGCACAAATTGTTCCTTTTGGATTTGCATAAAATCTAAAAGGATGGCGTAATCTTCCTCTCATAAAAACAGTTGACGGTGGAAGATATTTTGATCTCATAACTGCAATTTCTGTCATTTTTAATTCTACAATCATGTGATTAATTGAAAGAGGACCTACAAGTCCTGCTCCAACAAATCCTGCAAAAATTATTGGATTTTTTAATTCCATTTTTTTAATTGGAAATACTTCTGCTTCTGGAAATTCTTTTTCCACAGTTTGCCTCGATATACTCTATCTAATTACTTTTTTGCATGAATAAATTTAGCATTACTCTTCCTTTGTCTGTAATTGTGTAGATTACATTTGGTCCTACTGTTTCTTTTTCAATGAAATTATAATCTACACATAGATGCAAATAATTCAAAAATGATCTTTTCATTCTAATTTTTGATTTTGAATATAGATGTGAAAATGTCATTGGATTTCCTTTAAGTTGGTATAACAACTTTAACAAAGATAACGTGCTGAAATCTCTGGTTCTTGCTTTTACTGCATCTAGAATTTGCTCTTCTCTTTTTATGATAAAGTCTTCAAATTGATCTGCAACTTCTAGTGGTACATATGTTAGTCTTGCTTTCATCATACCGTATAGTACGGTACGTTACCTTATTAGGTTTTGACTTGTTTATTATTGATCCTTCTGAGTGGTTTTTTTACACCTAATTTTGTATCTTAGATCGAATTATTGAGCCTATATTTTTCATATTTATGATTTTGCTGAACTTAACTTGAATTGGTAAACTTGTAAAATTATAGTGAATCATCTCCTTTAAACAATCATTATCTAAAATTTGATTATGGAAGTAGTACTAAGCGCAGTATTATTGTTAATTGGATTGGTAATGTTATGTTTTGGTGGAAATTGGTTAGTTAGCGGTGGTGTTACTATTGCTAAAAAATTTCGTATTAGTAATTTTGTAATTGGTATGACCATTGTTGCATATGGTACATCTACCCCTGAACTTGCTGCAAGTCTTGCAGCTGCTGGAGATCATGGTGCAATAATTTTGGGAAATATTGTTGGAAGTAATATTGCTAATGTTGGAATGGTTATAGGGGTTGCTGCAATTCTTGTGCCACTTGCAGTTCACAAATCTGTATTACGAAAAGAAATCCCCATAATGTTGGGTGTTTCTGCATTACTTGTTTTGTTATCTATTGATGGTGAGATTTCTCAATATGATGGTATTTTACTTCTTATTGGGTTGGGTATTTTTGTAGTTTATACATTTAGAAGTGCATTAAAACAAAGAGAAAAAAGTAAAGATGATACTAATCCTGGTCAAAATAATGTTTATCTAAAATCTATTGGATTAATTGGAATTGGTATTATTCTTTTATACATTGGAGCTATACTTACTGTTGATAATGCTGTAGTTATTGCAACTGAATTTGGTTTATCTGAAAAAATCATCGGTCTTACTGTAATTGCAATTGGAACGTCTCTCCCAGAATTAATTACTTCTATAATTGCAATTCGTAAAGGACATAGTGATATTGGAATTGGAAATATCATTGGAAGTAATATTTACAATATTTTAATGATAATGGGTGTTGGTGCATCTCTTGGAGGTGTTTTAATTACTGCTGATGTTTATGTCGATTACGCGATAATGATTATCTTTAGTCTTTCATTGTTAATTGGTTTGAAAACCCAAATAATTAACAGAACTGTGGGTGTAATTTTAGCTGCAGGCTATGGTTTGTACCTGATAACAACATTTTTGAAGTAATCTGTGCCTAAATTTGAAACTTTAAATCGAATTTACTGATATCTCTTCAACTTTGATTGATGGAGTAATTGATGGCAATGATGCCCATTGCATAACTCTTCTTTGATCATTTCCAATATCTGAAATATTCTTTAACAATGTTGGAAGATTATGTACTATTCTTACTGATTTTCCCGGTCCTTTTATTTTTCCATTTTCAATTATTCTAATTCCACTTCTTGCAGTACATGAAAAATCACCTTTAATTGGATTTACTGCATATGTGTACCATAATCTTCCCACTAACAATCCATGTTTTGTATCTTTAATCATGTCTTCTTGTGAGCTACTCCCTTGTGTAATTGTTAGATTGTGTGGTGCTGAAATTGGAATTGGTTCTGCACTTCTTCCCATAGGTGAATCCATTCGTATCGCATTACCTGATGATTTTCTCTCCCCTTCTTTGTAACTATCATAAAGGTTTGAAAAACTATTTTTAAAAATACCATTTTCAATTAATTTTATTTTTTCTGTTTTTATTCCTTCATCATCTATTGATTTTGTTCCAATGCCTTCTGGTATGTGTGGATCATCTATTAAATTGAATTCCTCTGTTGATATTTTATTTTTAAAATTATTTGAAAAACAACTTTTTCTTTCTTTGAATGTTTTAAAATTAAAATTTGCTGCTACCACAAATGCTAATAATTCTCCTACTGAATAGGGTTCAAAAATTATAGAATATTTCTCTGAATTAATTTTTTGGGGATTAATTGAATCTATACACATATTTTTTGCATCTAATCCTATTTGTTCTGGAGAAAATTTTGATAATGTTCTACCACATGCATGACCAATTCCTGAAACTGGTAATGTACTGTGTTCTGATTCTGCATTAATAATTCCTGAAATGTATGTAGATTCATTATTGAAATTTAGTTCATTAGAATTACTTAATTCAAAATTTTCGTAAACTATGTTTAATGAGCCTGTAATTGTGTCTATTTTTTTATTTTCAGATGAATTAATCATATTTTGAGCGATATCCGTTGCTTTTGAACCTGAAATTTGCTTTAATTTTTTATCAAAAGTCCCTTCTAATTGTGTAAATTCTTTCTTTTCTGGTAAACCTTTCCAAAATTCTCTAGGTTTTAGTTTTAGAGTTGTTTTTAATCCATTTTCAATTGAATCTAGTATGTTTTCTTTATTGGTTGTTTGTATTGATGTAATTTTTTTTTGATGAATGATTCTTATTCCATAATTTTTATCAAAATTTTGTTTAATCTCTACAATTTCTGAATCTGTGATTCTTACTGTTGTGATATTTTTTTTAACAACAACAACTTCACATTCATCAATACCCATATTCTTTGAATGTATTATTGCCTTTTCTAAGGCTGACAATTATTCTTCTCTTGGATTTTTGTATTTGAATTTATTAATTTTAATTAATTCTGCATATGATCCAAATTGAGAATAATCTGTAATCTTATCTAACCCCTCTTCAACTTCATTTTCTGTTTCAAACTTTTTTAACATTTTGTATTGTGTGTTTCTCTCAGCTGGAATTCTTCCTATTTCTCTTACCATTCGTCTTATTTCTTTTGGTCTTAACAATTGTCCGTATTCTGAACCTGCTGATGTTGATATACTTTCATTGATTAATGTTCCTCCAAAATCATTTGCTCCCCACATCAATAGTAGTTGTGACATTTTTTGACCTTCTTTTACCCAAGACATTTGGATGTTATCAATTGAATTGTTGAACATAATTCTAGCAATGGCATGTGTAAGTAAAACATCATTCCCACTTCCTCCTTGTTGGATTCCTTCGTGGAGTTGATGTTTATACATTGGTGCTTCTGTATGAACAAAATTCAGTGGAACAAATTCAGTAAATCCTCCTGTTTCTTTTTGAATTTCTCTTAATTTTACAATATGATTTACTCTTTCTTCTAGTGTTTCTAAATGACCAAACATCATAGTTGATGTGGTGTTTATTCCTATTTTGTGGGCTCCTTTGATAATTTCTTCCCATTGCTTTACTGTAATTCTTCCTGGAGAAATTTTATCTCTTAATTTTTGATCTAATATTTCTGCAGATGTTCCTGGAAGTGTATTTACTCCTGCGTCTTTCATCCTTTTTAGAAATTCTTCAATTGAAACGTTTGATCTAGTTGCTCCGTAAAGAATTTCTTCAGGTGAAAATCCATGAATGTGAATATTTGGAATTTCTTTTTTGATTTCTCTGCATATTTTTTCATACAAATCTCCTTCCATATCTGGAGGCAATCCTGCTTGAATACAAACTTCTGTTGCACCTAAATTATGAGCTTCTTTTGCTCTACGTACAATTTCTTCTGTTGGTAAAAAATAGCCTTCTTCTTCTCTAAAATCTCTACTAAATGCACAAAAACCACATTGCTTAATACACACATTTGTAAAATTGATATTTCTATTAACTACATATGATACAATATTTCCTACTCTTCTTTTTCGTAACTCATCTGCTACTAATCCCACAAGGTGGAAATCAATTCCTTTTGTTTTGTATAATTCCAATCCCTCTTTAGATGATATCTCTTTTTCAGATAATGCATTGTTTAAAATTTCAGATACTATTGGATCTGCATTTCTAAATAGTGAATCTATGTTAAGTGTCATCGCCAATATTCCTCTTTTACGTACCCTTCTTCATTTTCAATCACTGCTATTTTATCTCTTAACTTTTTATTAATAAAAGAAAGGAATTCTGGATATATTGGAAATCTACATTTTAAATCAAATCCTGCTTTCTTTGAATTTTCTTCTACTTTGTTAATTTCTGGCCAAGAAAATTCTGGATTTACATAATCTGGTGTAAGTGGTGATATTCCTCCCCAATCATTGATTCCTACTTGTAAGAAACTTTGATATGATCTTGGAGATAGATTTGGTGGAATCTGTATGTTCATTTTTGGCATTATGATTCTTGACAATGCTATAATCTTTTTAAAATATTCTTCATTAGCTGATGGGACATCTTTCATCATTGTATCTGGTTTTGGTTGAAAATTTTGTAAAATGACTTCTTGGATATTCCCATATTTTTCATGCAGGTCTTTAATTGCTAATATTGAATCTATGATCTCTTCTATTGTTTCACCAATCCCAACTAAAATCCCTGTAGTCATTGGAATTCTTAACTTGCCTGAATTTTCTAAAATTTTCAATCTGGTTCGTGGATTTTTACTTACAGCTAAGTAATGAGGCATTCCTTTTTTTGTTAATCTTTCACTAACATTTTCAAGCATAATTCCCATTGATACATTTGTTTTTTTGAGTTCTTTCATTTCATCAAAATTTAGATTTCCTGCATTTGTATGTGGAAATAATCCTAATTCTAATGCCAACTCTGATGAATGTATCAAATATTCTGCTGTTGATTTGAATCCATTTTCTTTAAGCCAGTTACGAGCTTCTGGATATTTTTTTTCTGGTTGTTCTCCTGTCACAAAAAGTGCTTCTATGCATTTGTATTTTTTTGCTAATTGTAATACATCTTTAATTTGTTGTTTTGACATTAATGATATTTTTTCTTCTCCTGGCTCTGCTTTGTATGTGCAGTATGAACAAGTATCTTTACAGAGATTGATGATATTGAAAAATGCTTTTTTTGAAAATGTAACTGAATTATTTTTATTTTTAATTCTTAGATTTTGTGCAGTTAAAAATAGATCATTTGAGTTTTTTATTGAATTTTGATAAATATCCATAATTTCTTGACGATTAATTGATTTATCTTCTAAGACATTGTTTAGGATCTCTGATTCTAATATCAAATTGGTCATCAGAAGAATTTTTTAGTGGATGTATTTATGCTTGTATCTATTTTTTCTAATTTGGTCTTTCTTGAAGGATAATTGTAACATTTGTAGTTCTATCATCTCTTAAAATCTCTAAATTCATTTCATCTCCAACTGTTTTTACTCTTTGAAGATGTATCAAAATATCATCTATCTTTCTAACGTCTATTCCGTCTACTGCAAGAATTATGTCTCCTCCAACTGGATACTCTTTTCCTTCAACTTCTATTGTTTTATTAGATCCAATTAACCCTGCATCTGATGCTGGACTGTCTTCTACTACTGTGATGATTAAGAATCCTAATGCATCCTTCAATCCTAATACATTTGCCATATCTGGATTGATATCTCTGCCTGAAATTCCAATCCATGGATGTTTGTATTCCCCTTCACTGATCAAAGTTGGAACAATTTTTGCAACTGTCTGTGATGGTATGGCAAACCCTACTCCAGTAAATTCACCTGTTGAAGATTGTATTGCAGTATTAATTCCTACGATGTCTCCTCTCATGTTTAATAATGGTCCCCCTGAATTTCCTGGATTAATAGCTGCATCTGTTTGAATTACATCTGGTATGGAATATCCTGAACCCGATGGAAGTAACCTTCCCATTTGACTAATGATTCCTGATGTCATAGAACCTGATAATCCAAATGGATTGCCTATTGCAGTTATTGGTTCTCCTACTTGTAGATTAGATGAATCTCCAAGTGACAATGGATGTAATAATTTTAGATCTGCATTAACTTTGATTACCCCTATGTCTGTATATTTATCAACTCCGATAATTTGTGCATTGTATGATCTGCCATCTAAAAATGTAACAACTGTTTTTGTTGAATCTTCTATTACATGTGCATTTGTAATTATGTGTCCTTTCTTGTCAAATACAAAACCTGAACCCACTCCGCCTGTTTCACTCTCTGTTTGATTTCTTTCCGTATTGACTCTGACAACTCCTGGCTCTGCTTTTTCAAAAATATCAATTAACGATAATGTTTTTGATTCTGTTAACATTAAATTATTAATTTCATCTATTTGATTTTGCATTTGTATTGCGGTTTCATCTGATTGTGATGGTATGATAAATAATGCTGTAAATATGATAAATACGCTGATACTTCCTACTGTTGCACCTACAAATATGCCTGATTTATCCATGAGATCGTTATTTTCTTATGTACATCTAAAAGTATTACTGCTTTTTCTATATACTGAGTGAACTTTGTGTATGGTCTTTCATTGAATAATTTCTTCCTCTCCATGAAACTGATGATGAACCTTTAGCTTGAATTAATCCTGTGAAAAATCCTAAAGTAACTATTAGTCCTCCTAGCGGTGCACCTAATGCATGAATTAATTTCAAGTTTAATCCCATTTTCACTTCAATCACTGCTCCTGTGTAAATTAATGCTGATGCAATTGCTGCTGAAGCATATAGAATTTTTGTAGATGCTGATTCTATTGGAATAAAATTTGTAATTGCAAAAATTGGGAATGGAATAAATAATAAAAATAGTACTGCAAGAAAACTTCCAATTGCAATTTTTTCACTTTGCAAATAAAGTGGAATCATTAATCTTTTTAGTGCATGCCATAATGTACTTGCGTCTCTTGCCCAAACCGCATCTATTAGATGATCTCCTCGAACAATTCTCATTTTATGGCCTGTTTCTTTTACTTTTCTTCCTAGTGCCCCATCTTCAATTATTTCGTGTTTGACTCCCTCATGCATTCCTACTTGTTCATATGTTTTTTTTGTAATTATGAAAAAACTTCCAAAAAAGTATGCTGCTTTTTTCTTTGGATTGTTTACATTTAATGCTGAAAATCTTGTGTGCAAAAATGTTGATATCATTGGTAGAGATACTTTGGTTAAAAAATCAAATGTAAGTAATCTTGGAATTGCTGATAATGCATCTAATTGTAAACTAAGTAGATGTGATACTGATAGAGAAATTACTTGGTTTGAATGTTTTGTATCTGCATCGGTAAATAGAAGTAACTCTCCTGTGGCTTGTCTGTATCCTTCCATACATGCCCAATTTTTGCCCATCCATCCTTCTGGTTTTGTATTTGCTGAAACATGTATGATTTTAGAATTTTTCTTTGAATAATCTGTAATTATGTCTCCTGTTGCATCATTTGATGAATCATCAATTACTACAATTTCATAATTTTGATAATCTTGATCAATTAATGAGTCTAAACAATTTGCTAAGTATTTCTCTTCATTTCTTGCAGGGAGAATGATTGAAACTTTAG
>Ga0315322_10001090_pt1 | contig 20851 bp, 18 predicted proteins | sample M110021515metaG_FD_203461 | JGI IMG/M metagenome (GOLD analysis project Ga0315322, IMG submission 203461) | Ammonia-oxidizing marine archaeal communities from Monterey Bay, California, United States - M1 100m 21515 | ecosystem: Environmental > Aquatic > Marine > Intertidal zone | place: USA...
TGGTAGAACCTCCCCCTATGCTATTGTGGGGTTCTGTGGCTTCAAATCCCGAACCAGGTCCCTGGATCAGGTTGTTGACCAAATAAAGGTCACTGCCGGAGGTGGAACTCGAGATTGAGGAAATCGGGTGGAAATCAGCGGCGGAAAGTCCAAGTGAAAGAAAAACGAGAAGAATCGAAGTGCGGAAAAGATTCATAGATTGAAGAAGATGAAGGTGGGATGTTGTTAAAGGTGGACGGAATTGGCGCGCTTGCAAGAAAGCCCCGACCGGATGTCTGATCTGGTCAGGGCTGACAGAGGGAAATATGTTTTGTCAGTTAGGGCTGCACGACGCGGTAGAGAACAATTTTTTCGTCAGCAAGTGGAGCGGTGTCAATGATGGTGGTCGTGTCATCGGCACTGCCGTTGATGCTCACAGGAAGCCGTTCCCAATCCAATCCATTGATCGAGCGGTCCAGTTGATATTCCACTCCGGTGTTCGAATAGAAGGTGATTGCGAAGTCACCGTTCTCGTCAAAATTCGAGGAAACGATCCCGAGGGCGGGATTGACTCCTCCGGTGAAGAGGGGGAAAGCGACTTCACCCAATCCAACACGGTCACCACCTGGAATACCTTCAAAGTTGATCCAGTTGGTTGTGATGGTCATCTCAACGTAACGGGCGCTCACCAATTGTTCGAAGACCTCGGTGTCTCGTGCGAGAGGGGAAAATCCTGCCTCAAACGAAGGCGAGAAGAGGATGGTGTTGCCGTAGTTTTCATCTCCAAGAGTGGCATCACCACCTTCGGCGTCGGTGGCGAAGCGAAGGGTGTAGTCTTTTCCACCGTTGGTGTTCCCGGCGGAGTATCCCCAGGTGCTGATCTCTCCCAAGGTGACATTGGCACCGAGGTCAAAGTAGAGAACCGGCAAAGGCTGGTCATTGTCATAGTAGCTATTGCCTGCGCCTCCATTTGGAGCGTCGGTGACCCAGGTGCTGGTTCCAATGGAATTGTGAGGCCAGGTCGATTCGAAGCCGGCTCCGATTCCGGCGATCAGATTGAAGTCCTCGTAAAAGTTCACCGTGTTGGTTGCCACCGCGGTGATGGGGTGGAAATTTTCAGGAAGGCCTCCGTTAAGAACGACCCCGGTATTGGCTTCATCCACATCATCGGATGCGACGATCATGGTGATATCGATCGCTCCCGCTCCGAGTTGGGATGCGTTGATCCGAATGTCGATCACTCCGTTGGCTCCGCTGGCGAGGGTGCCGGGTTGGGCAACGAGTGATGCGGCTCCGGCATCGGCACCGGAGAAGGTCACTCCACTAATGTTCAGCGGGGTTCCTCCGCCATTGCGAATTGGGATTCCAAAATCCGAGGCGACATCCGGGGCGATGAGGAGGTTTGCCGGGTCATCAATCACGACGAGGTCGGGACCCAGGGCAGGAAGACTTCCGGTGAGAAGGATTTCCAGCGTGCCCTGGTCGGGGTCGTTTGTGGTTACGGTGGCGGTGGCTTCGATTACACCTCCAAGTCCGGTGGAATCGAATTGAATTTGAAGTGGACCGGAGTGGAAGGGAATGATGGATGCCGGGAGCGTGCCGGGAACACTGAAGGCTCCTCCATTGGTTCCGGAAAAAACGATCGAGGAGATGACAAGGTCCTGGTCTCCGAGGTTGAGGAGTGGGAGGTCGTGAGACGTAGTGCTGGTGGCATCGAGCGTCAGGGCGAGCTCAGTGGGAGCCTGGACATCGGGAGACCCAATGGCGGGAGGTTGGGCGAAGGAGATTTCGCCAACCCCAAGTCGGTCACCTCCACGGACGATGTTGAAGTAATTTGTTAACGCTTTAATTTCGACGTATCGGGCGGTGATAGCCTGACCCAGCGGGAAACTTTGACGGGGAGACTGATCGTTGAGAGCAGTGAAGGAAGGGTTGTGGGTGATGGATGTTCCGAACGACTCGTCTCCAAGTCCGGCGGCTCCACCTTCGGAATCGGTGGCAAAGCGAACTTCGAAGTCCCGCATGCCATTTCCGTTGGTATCGGCGTAACCCCAGTAGCTGAGCTCGTAGAGAGTGGTATCGGTTCCCAAGTCGAGAATGATGATTTCGTCGCCGGGGTTCGACTCGATGTAGTCGGAAGGAAATCCGCCGGGAGCGTCGGTATACCAGGTTCCGCCGAGGCGAGCATGTGGCTCGTTCGAATTAAAGCCAACGCCAACTCCTTCGATGATATTTAAGAGCGGGTTACCGCCAGGGTTGCCCTCGATCATATTGGGCGTGGCGATGTCGGTGACGGTATTGAATGTGAGTGATTGTCCGGCTAGAGTGGTGCCGGCAAAAAGAAGAGCGGAAAGATGTTTTTTCATAATGAACTAAGCTGAAGTGGAGGTTGAAAAAACGGGATGCCGATTACTCCGCATCCCGCTGTTGATTCGGAAGGAAAGGGGAGCCCTAACGCTTGCGGCGGATCAGGCATGTCGCACCGAGAAGGGCAAGCATGGCGCTGGAAGGTTCTGGAACGGGAACGGCAAAGGCGACTTCTCCCAATCCGGCGCGGTCTCCTCCCGGAGGCGCAATACCGAAGAGGTTATCGGTGGGCACGAACTCGACAAATTGTGCTGTCACATCTGGAAGCGAAAAGCTTTGGCGTGGGGTGACCGGTTGGGTGATTCCACTGATGGAGACTGCGGTCCCGCTAAAAGTGGTGGTGTTGGAGAAGCGGAGGTCTGCCGAAATCAGTCCGTTGCCATTGCCATCGGCATATCCCCAAACGCTAATCTCGTTGAGGGGGACCGGGGCGCCCAAATCAAAGACAAAGCGAGGACTGGTGCCGGGAAGAGGGTTGAAGTAGTCACCGACGCCGCCATTGGGGGCATTGGTGACCCAGGTGAGAGTACTTGTGCGATTGTGGGGTTCTGCCGCGTCGAAACCGACGCCGGCGCCTTCAATGAGCCGTGAGGCAGGGAAGTAGTCGGTTGCGGAGGTATCGGAAGTGACACTATTGATGGTGTAAAAAGTGGCTCCGAGCGACATTCCGGTGCCGAGGCTAAGAATCGCAAGCGTTTTGATCATAACGAATGATTTTCAACAATTTCGCTTTCCGAAGCAAGTCCTGAGTTTATGAATGTGATTCATGGGGAGTTGTCGTGCTCTTGCCGTCAGTCGTTTGCAGGAAGCGAAGTGTTCTCAAAAGTGAGCTGCTGGCCTTGGGATACTTGGACTATGGCAGTGACCCCTTCCAACGCGCTGGCGAGGGTAATCCGGGTCGGACCCAAGGGAGCCAATTGTCCTTCAAGGTCCGCTTCGGCAGGTTTTCCACCTCCAAGCGAACTCCATGCCATCGGAAGGTTCGACCTGAAGCTCAACTCCACGAGCGATTTTTTGATCTCCGCCAATACCGACGCGTAGGGGCATGTTTGACACGGTGGGATTTTAGGAAGAACTCGGGCGGGGGGGAGTGTGGAAATCAGGATGAGCCATTTTTTTTACCAAGTTGGCAGAAAGCCCCTCTTTTCTGAGGGAGGCGATGGACAGGGCATCGTTTCTTTTTGCAAGACGTTTACCTAATTGATCGGTCACGAGTTTGTGATGGAGATACTTCGGTTCTGGAAGCCCCAAAAGGCTTTGTAAAATCCGATGGACGTGAGTGGAGGGAAGAAGGTCTTCACCCCGCGTGACATGGGTGATTTCCTGAGCCGCGTCATCGACTACGACAGCGAGATGGTAGGAGGTTCCGATATCCTTGCGTGCCAGGATGACGTCTCCTAGGAAGGTGGGGTTTACAGATGTTTTGCCATGAATGGTGTCATGGAAGCTGAGATCTCCAATGATGTGGGAAGCTGCTTTTGTATCGAGCCGCCAGGAGGGATCGCGCTCATTGGGGGGGCATTTTAAAGCCCGGCAGGTTCCGGGATAAAGCGGACCTTCGGGGCCCTGTGGAGCTTGGACCAGATGGGTTAATTCTTCTTCGACCTCCCGTCGTGTGCAGTAGCAGGGATAAACGACGCCCATTTCCTTAAGCTGCTCCAGAGCCTTCTCATAGTGGTTGAACCGATCCTTTTGTCTCCATGGTTCTCCGTTCCAAGAGAAGCCGAGCCATTCCAGATCCTTAAGGATCTCGCCGTAGTATTCCGGGCGCACGCGGGTGTGGTCGATGTCCTCGAAGCGGACCAAAAAACGGGACCCACTCACATTGGCAAGATCATAAGCCACCTTGGCCGCGTAGGCATGGCCGAGGTGGAGTTTTCCAGTTGGACTGGGGGCAAAGCGGGTGGTGATCATCGTGTTGCTAAAAAAGTAATAGCCCGATTAGGGGGTGGCGTCTACCTAACGAGCGGAAGTGAAGAAAATGGTGAGTATTGTCGGCGTAGGTCTCACAATTTTCCACTAGGATTTCACACTGGATGAGATCTTTGCGATGCGGTTGGAAAGGAATACTAGCGTGTTGATCCCGCTCCTGCTCTGCTGAAGACATGAGCGAGGAAATTTCCATGCGGCCGATTGGCTGGATCGAGAGCTGTTTTGGTGAGAAGTTTGGCACGCCCCGGCAGAGCGGGATTGTTCCCGAGGCGCGTGGACGGGTCGTATTCTCCGACGAGGTTCCGTCGGACGCGAGTCGAGGGCTCGAAGAGTTCAGCCATATCTGGATTGTCTTTCTTTTTGACCAGGTAAAAGAAGAAGAGGTCCGCTGGTTCGTCCGGCCTCCGAGACTGGGTGGGAATAAGAAGAAGGGAGTCCTTGCCACCCGTTCACCTTTTCGGCCCAATCGAATCGGGATTTCTTTAGTCGCTCTGGAATCAGTCTCCAAAGGGGCTTTAGAGGTAAGTGGGCTAGATCTCGTTGAAGGTACCCCGGTGCTCGATGTTAAACCTTATTTACCTTATGCCGAGTCCTTACGCGAAGCTGACGGAGGATTTGCCAAAGAGGCTCCCGAGCCACTTGCGGTCGAGTTTTGTGATGAGGCGAAAGTGGGGCTTAGTGACGAGACGCTGGCGTTAATTACGAGAGTTTTGGCGATCGATCCGAGGCCTGCTTTTCACAATGATGAGGAACGGATCTATGGCTGCCAACTGGCAGGGATAAATGTCAAATGGCAGGTGAAAGGCGGGCGGGTTTTGGTCCTTTCGCAAGAGAGTCTTTCCAGTGGCGGAAACATCGTTTAATTAGAACTATGGAATATGACTTCGAGAGCGAGCAGTCGATCGACTTTCAAAGCGACCTTTTTTTTATGAGTCAGGCTTTACGGGAGGCAAGTAGAGCCTATGAAGTCGGCGAGGTGCCAATTGGGGCGGTCATCGCCCGTGATGGAGAAGTCATCGCAAGAGCGTGGAACCAGGTCGAGACGCTCAAGGATGCCACTGCTCATGCCGAGATGTTGGCCCTGACCTCCGCGCAAACCGCCTATGGTGATTGGCGGCTTGAGGGGGCGACACTATATGTGACCAAAGAGCCTTGTCCAATGTGTGCCGGAGCGATTGTTCACTGCCGACCGGATCGTGTCGTTTATGGGGCGATGGATCCAAAGGTAGGGGCCGCTGGTGGTTGGATTAATCTGCTCCAAAGCAATCCACCTTTGAATCACCACTGTGAGATTACAATGGGGGTGATGGAGGAAGAGTGTGTCGCGATGTTGAAGAGCTTTTTTAGAGAAGCGCGCGAAAAAAAGGCCCGGCTCAAAGATGAGCGCGGGCCTGAAAAATGATAGGATTGGCTTACTCTCCGTTGCCGGACGGAAAGTCTGCTCCCCCGGTTTGTATTCCGTTTAAGAAGAGGCCTCCCAAACCTCCACTTGATTTAAGTTCGAGATCCTTACGATATTGATCTATTTGACTTTCGTTGAGAACGGGACGCATCGCCTCGACTTTAGCGTCGATCCGTGCGTCCATTTTTGCCTGTGCCTTAGCCATCATGGCCTGAGGATCCTGCTCAACTTCTCCGTTTGCAATATCGTCGGTGCTGGGAATCATTGCCGTGGCAATCCCCAAGGTATCGGAGTCTAATTCTATTCCAAATCCTTCGGTGATCATCGAAACGATTCCGCTCGCGGGAGACTCATTTCCGACCGAAGTTTCGGCATCTTTGTAAAGAATGTCATAGGCCGCATCCTTTTGTTCTTGGGAGAGATCAAGTTGGCTTAATTTGGCGAGTTCTTTGAGTGCTTGTGCTTCGACTTTGTTAGCGACTTCACGTTTCTTAACGGCTTCAAGCTCTTCCTGTTGTTCCGGGGTGAGGATTTCGGCAAGTGCTTCATCGATCACGTCTGAGTTAAATAATTCACTCATATTCGATGGGTCGAAATCTCCGTTCATCATTTCACCGAAGCGATCCATCCTATCTGCAGCGGCCTTTCTGAGGCTCGCTTCCTGTTCTGGAGTGAGATTCAGTTGCGCGACGAGTTTGGAAATACGGGCATCAAGCTTGGCCTGTTGGCGGTTTTTGAACATTTTCTGCATGCGGCTACCCATATCACGGGCTTGCTCGCTGCGCTCACCTTCAAGAGGAGTGATGTCGATGGGTGGGGTTACTTCTTGGGGGGTAACGGGGGTGCGTTCGCTTGTTTCGCGTTTCTCGCTTTCAGAAGCTGTGATCGGGCTTTTTGGCGGAGCCTTCTTTTCTGCGACTTCGGGTTTAGCGGTATCTGCTTTTGGGTCGGCCTTGGCAAGCCAAGCAATGGAAGCGCCAATTGCGATACAGCTGGCGGCGAGGAGGATATTGAATTTCATAACGTTAGAATTTGGTTCTTCATGCAAGCCTTATGAGCTTGGAGCAGATTTGGTTACATGAGGAGCGATAATTTTTCAGGAGTATTACAAAATCGTCAGGAGTAGGCGAGTTTGTTCGAATTCGTTGTGAAAAACGTCTGGGAGATTTAAATTGCGTAGTCGGTCGTTGGGTGAACCCGAGCTGATGACGCTGATTTGATGAGGATTACTTGCCAGTGCCGGGAAGGTAGCGGTAATAGACCTCAAGCATCAAAGTGGCGAGGGCGGTGTTGTAAACGGTTCCGGCCGAATGCTTGTTGCCCGGAGGGTTGGGCCATGAGCCGTCCTGACCTTGATTCTTAACCACTTGGTCGCGGAACATCTTGTTATAGCTTTTCCAGAAAGCACCACCTTCGTTGATGGCAGCCTGCGAAACGTAGTAATGTTCGTAAAAGTTGGCGTTTTCTTTGAAACTAAAACGGGAGTTTTTGGCGATGTGGGCAATCCCCTGACGGGCATCAAAATCCCTTCGTCCATGGTGTTGCTGGAGGCAGAGAACTCCGGCTCCGGTCAGGGGTAAATTCCCTTCGTCCTTCCGATTAGGATCGTATCCAAACCCTCCGCTGGGCAATTGGGCGTCGATCAGGGATTTGAGGCCTCGATTGACGGAATCCTGAAGCTTCGGCAACTTCAATCCGATTGACTTTGCGGCTTTTAGCGCCTGCAGGTGCCACGCCGTGATTGAGGTGTCATAACGTCCGCCGCCGCCGTAACGGTAACCCCAGCTCCCTACGGAATTTTGAGAGTCGATGATCCATTGGACGGCTTCTTGCACGACCTTTTTAAGATTAGGAATATGATACCCAAAGGACCGGCTGAAGAGATAGCTTTCGCAGAGCGCATAAGTGGCGATGGCGTGCTCGTAACACCACGGGCCTTTCTGATCGTCAAAGATCCGGCCCTTGTTTTTCATGGCGCGGTCGATGAGGTAAACGGTTGCATTAAAAACGGTTTCACCAAACTCCTCGGAAACCGGAGTTTCACAATGGCCAAGATAGGCCAATAGGGCTAGCCCGGTGATTCCGCAGCGATGCTCTTCGCCCCAAAACCCCTCCTTATGCTGTTTTTTTGTCAGGTAGCGAAGTGCGTTGATGACTGCTTTTTCGCATTCCGGTGAACCGCCGGTGGTTGCGAGACGGGCGAGACGATCATCGGTATTGCAACGTTTGCCCGCTCCACCAGAAACGGCACCAAAATCTCCTCCGCCAAACCCTTTTTCGGAGTCACTTCCAAAGGCTTCGTCGATCCCAAAACTTTGATCAAGAGTTGGCTCTACCGTTGTGGGAGCCGCAATAGGGGAGATGGTAATTGCAGAGATGATTTTTGAGGGAGTCCCTCCGCCTGGCGGGGTTGGTCTGCGTGCAACTTGAACCTGCGCTTTTTGTTGCGAAGCATCGTCATCAATTTCATCCGAAGGCGGCGCGATATAGGTAACCTGTTGAGGGATTTCTTTCTCGAGGATACTGAAGGTAATTAGGTAGAGAAGAAGCCCAATCAAGAACATCAAAAGCAGCGCAATAATGACGCTGCTAATCGAGGTCACGCGACGCTGCGCTGCAATCCAAGCGAGGACTTCTTTCGATGACTTGACGTGACGATCCATCAGAACGGACGAGCTTGCCGTAAATTTAGGAAATTTCCAGAGCTGTTTTTCCGAGGCGAGCTGCCTCCAGCTGTTGATTGCCCATGAATAGCAAACGTTTCTCTAATTTCCGGGAAAGGGATCCGCGTTGAAGCGGATTTCGACTTCCTTCATCGGGGCTAGGACCGGAGCCTCTGCGCGCTCGGGGACAAAGCGGACCAAGCTCATCGCGACCGCGCTGCTTGCAGTCACGAGAATGAGGCTGGAAAGCATGACTGAGCCCCGGCGGCCACCGCTTGAAAGGAAAATGATGCGTTCTCGAAGAGGAACATGGCCAGCCATTGCAAGAGAGAGGGGAGGTGCAGAAGCTGATTGCGCTACGTCGCAAAGGGCGTTGGCGTAGAGACGCGGGTCAGTTCCTTTCTCAACCAAGTGGGCATCACAGGCGTATTCGCACTGTGATAGGAAAGTGCGACGCAACCACCAGACCGATGGGTTGAACCAGTGGAGAACACAGACGACGTGTGCCAGTGTGGCCATCCAAAGGTCGCGACGTTGGACGTGTCCGAGTTCGTGAAGGAGTGCCATTCTGAGGGTTTGCGGCGACCAGTCGGTCGAGCTTTCCGGAAGGTAAATACGAGGGCGAATTAACCCGGAAACAACCGGCGAAGTGAGGCGCGGATGAATGCGCAAATCGACACGCCTTGAGATCGCAAGCTTGGACAAGGTTTCTTGAAATGCAGGGAGATCATTGGCAAGTCTCGATTCACGATTCCAGCGTTGCATCGAGAGAACATCGATGAGCCCACGTAGTCCGAAAAATAGGAATCCTAAGGTCCAAATGGAGGGGAGAAGTGAGGGGCTTAGCGAGGCGGAGGTGCCGATGTTACCTTCAACGGAAACCGAGTATTTGGGAAGAAAGTTGAGAAGCGGGAGAATAAGGAGCAGGGCAAGGATGGCCACGGTGACTCGAGGATCGGTGGCAGGGTTCCGGCGGACGAAAACCCACATCGCGAAGGCCGCGAGAAGAGAGAAGACGAGCGAGGGAATGAGCATGGCTTAAAACTACTTGATGAGATTACGAATCTCGGCGATTTCTTTTTCGCTAAGTTTTTGGTCGCTCGGATCGAGGAGGGCGGCGACGAGGTTCTCAGGTTTTCCTTTGAAAAAAGTACCGAGTAGGTTTTTGAGAGCGGTGCGTTTCGCCTTGTTTTCGTTTATGACGGGACTGTAAAGATAGCGACGACCTTCCTTGGAGTGTTTGACCATATCCTTATTCTCAAGGGTGGCTAAAAGAGCTCGGACGGCGGAGTAGGAGGGAGGGTCGGGCAATTCATCCTGCACATCTTGCGCAGTTGCTTCTCCCAAACGGTAAAGGATATCAAGAAGCTGTCGCTCGCGGCGTGAGAGTTCACCTTTTTCCAGACGGTTCATTTTTGGATGATAATGTGTGCTAAAAAAACCGCAACATAAATGTTGGAAAATTAGCATTGGCGTTCTTATCGTGATGGCGGTTGAATTTGGCGCCGTGAGAAGTTACTCACGGGAGTGATCTCGCTTGGTGGTGGAAATTCGTTTGGAGATGAGATGCGGATGGTTTTCTCAGAGACCGGTCTGCTCTCGAAATCTCCTGACTTCGAATACCGTGCCGAGCAGCAGCAAATGGCCGGTGAGGTAGCTGAGGCACTTGAGGGTGAGCGTTCTCTGGTGGTCGAAGCGGGCACCGGAGTCGGCAAGTCGCTGGCCTATCTGATTCCGGCAGTGGAGTATGCCATTCGCGAAGGGAAGAAGGCAGTTATTTCAACCCACACCATCAATTTACAAGAGCAATTGATCGGGAAGGATTTGCCGATTGTGCGTAAACTTTTGGCGGAGCCTTTTGAAGCCGCTCTCTTAAAAGGTCGGGGGAATTATCTTTGTCCGATGAGGATGCGCCGGGCCATGGACAACGGCGGTGATCTTTTCACGTCGAGCGAGCAGGAGGAGCTCATGGAGATTTGGAAATGGGCTGAGGCGACTCGCGATGGAACTAAAAGTGACTTGGACTTTGAGCCTTCACTTAAGGTATGGTTGCAGGTTTGCAGTGAGTCCCACATCTGTACGCAGCGGACGTGCGGGCCACGTGGAAATTGTTTTTTTCAAGAGGCTCGAAAGTTCGCTCAAAGCGCTCGCGTCCTCGTCGTGAATCACAGTTTGTTTTTCTCACTACTTAATTCTGAAGAAGAGATGTTGGAAAACGAATCGGGATTCTTGGTGCCGAATGATTTCGTCATCTTTGATGAGGCTCACACCTTGGAAGGAGTAGCGGCGAAATCGCTTGGCCTGCGGCTCAGTCAAGCGGGATTACGATTTGATTTGCAACGGCTCTATCATCCGAAAACCGGAAAGGGTTTACTGAAATATGCGCAAGCCGCCGAGGCGATGGATTGTGCGAAAAAGGTTCTCGATGAAGCGGATGACTTTTTCGAAAATATCGGTGATGCGGTTACCTTTGGTGACTGGGGAAGGGAGTGTCGGGTAAGGCAACCGGAGTTGGTAGAAAATACCCTGGCGGGTCCGCTTCGGGAATGTTGGACCGCGATTGAAGAGGTTGCGGAGGAGACGGAGGAGGATACGCGCAAGGGCGAGTTGATGGAGGGCGCGCGTCGGCTTCGTGAGATGCACGGCGGCTTGAAGATGTTTCTCGACCAGGAAGATGGTGGGAGCGTCTATTGGGTTGAAAAGTCGGGGCACGAAGGGACTTCGTTTATCTTGAATGCTGCGCCGGTGAATGTGGCGGATCGTTTGCGCCCGCTTTTATTTGGTCCGGATAAGACCTGTATTACTACGAGCGCAACTCTGGGGACGGGCGATGACCAGCTGGGTTACTTTCGCGAGCGTATTGGTGCGCAGCATGTCCCAGCAGTAAAAATCGGGAGCCCGTTTGACTATCAAAAGCAGATGGCGATTTATGTCATGAAGTCGATGCCAGATCCCCGCGATGATGACTACGAGGAGATGTTAATTCACTGGATTGAGCGAGTGGTTAAAAAGTCCGAAGGGCGGGCCTTTGTCCTCTTCACCAGCCACCGACTTTTGCGGTCAGTGGCGGAAAGCATGGAGGACTTTTTCGATGACAACGGCTGGACTCTTCTTGCGCAGGGAATGGGAATGCCGAGGCAAAAAATGGTCGAGGAATTTCGCAATGATGTGCACAGCGTTCTTTTCGGAACTGAAAGTTTTTGGGCGGGGGTCGATGTGCCTGGCGAGGCTTTGAGTAACGTCATCATTACCCGACTCCCTTTTGCCGTGCCAGATCATCCGCTCACAGCGGCCCGATTGGAAGAGATTGAAGCGGAAGGAGGAAATCCTTTCATGCAGTATTCTGTTCCCGAGGCTGTCCTCAAACTTCGTCAGGGCGTAGGCCGATTGATTCGAACAAAAAAAGATGAAGGAATGGTTGTGATTCTTGATAATCGCGTTGTCACCAAGCGCTACGGAAAATCTTTCCTTGCGGCTCTTCCTCCGGCTCCAGTGAAGATTGTGCCGTGATCAGATAGCGAGCGTTGCCTTGAGTAATCCGGCGGGCCACTGGTTTGGGGCAGTCGGAGTAGCGCCCAGAAAGCCATAGTTCAGAAGCGACCCGGCTTCAGCCATTAGAGGACGGGCGGCGGCACCGAGGGGTCCCATGCCCATGACTGATAAGGCGCGTCCGGATAGTCGTTCGAAAATTTCGAGATGCTTTTTGATGTCATCCGAAGACTGCGCCATAAATGCGAATTTGTGGAGGTCTGCTCGCGTGTTTATTTTTTCGGCTAGTGATGCTGGTTCAGGAGTTACTTCGAAATCATGGAGAGAGCCGATTACTTGGATTCCAATTTCTTTGGCATCGTCAATGACCGAGCTAAGAGCTTCAAAATCGCAGAGTTCAATATCGATGATAGCGGCATGTGGAAGGAATGCTCGATAAGCGTGCGCTCTTTCTTCTGTTGACCAGCTACTTTCCCCACCTTCCTCGGGCCCCCTCGCTGTTATTAAGACCGGAAGCGGGCATTCTTTTGCAAATTGATGCACATTTTCGCCGGTTCCCAGGGAATCGAGTCGCAGTTCAACCACGTCGCAGTCAGTCGGCGTGGTTGATAATGTGGAGGAGTCAGCAATGGCCCCCACAACAAGTCGTTTTCTATCCGACAAATGTTGGGTGATGCGGCCTCGGTGCTTCATAAAAGAAGATTGGGGTGTCGGCATTAGATTTGTCAAAGAGCTTCGCCCAGAATCGTGGGGCACTGTCAACTGCTAAAAAAACAAGGGTTTGGCAGTTTTTTGCTAGCCGCCCCCCGTTCTGATTTCCTACCTTCCGGAAAACCTTCAGTAAATGATGATTCGTCAGAGATTTTTCGCAAATATTCTACCCCTTGTGTGTGGTCTTAGCCTCCCAATCAGCGCCTTTGGACAACTCGAGCTGTCCAAGGATGCGAAGTTCAAGGTCGATGATCCGAAGTTTACCGAGTTGCAGTCTCCCGAAATTCAGGATGGCAACGCCAAGAGCTTCAAACCCAAGGATTGGCTCGAGGTTGAGGTCAAATTGCAGCCTGATCGATTACGAAACGAGCCCAAGGACGGGTATCTTGATCAGATCAACGTGAATTGGCATGTCGTCGTTAAGGGGCAGGACCGCAAGAACTACAAAATCAGTAAGTCGGTTACTTATGTGAATATTCCGGTCGATGAGCCGGTCTATGTCTCAATTTATATTTCTCCAAACACTCTTAAGCGTATCACTGGGAGCAGCAAGGCAAGCAAATCTGATCTCGAAGCCATTGGTGGTGAAATTGAGTGGGGTGGCAAGATGGTCGGATTCTTCACTCATGGGCAGAAAGCGGGTTGGTGGCGTGAGGCCCTGAAGGGCGTGGAAGCGACCTCAAAATTTCCTTTGCTCGACAAGACGCAGACTCCTTTTGCGGCTCTTTGGTATGATCGTTACGCCGAAGTTCAGCCTAAAAACTAATCCTCGGGGCTTTCCACCAATTTTTTTTCACACACCCACACACTAAAACTATGGCTGATCAACAGTCGATTATTGCACTAAATATCGGTTCTCAGAGGATCTCAATGGGCGTCCTAGCCCCGACCAAAAAAGGTCTAATCCTCAAAAAGTATGCCGCAACCAGTATCCTAGCCGACCCCGCTACGGAAGCCGCGCGCATTCCTCAAGTCAAACTTGCCATCAAGGAGCTCGCTAAAGGCCTCAAGGTTGATAAGCAAAAGGCCGCCTACGCTCTTTCAGGGCAGTCGGTCTTTGTTCGATTCGTCAAGCTTCCTAAAGGAATCGAGGAGGAAATGGACGACTTGGTGCGCTTCGAGGCCCAGCAGAATGTTCCGTTCCCACTCGACGAGGTCGTCTGGGATTGGGAGAAGCTTGAGACCGATGGGATTGAACAAGAAGTTGTCTTGGTCGCTATTAAGGCTGATTCGCTGAACGACCTTAATTCAGTTGTTGCTGATACCGGCCTGGGCACTCGCCTCGTCGACTCAGCGCCAACCGCTCTCTATAATTCCTTCCGCTACAACTATCCCGGTTTGGAGGAATGTGTTCTCTTGCTCGATATTGGAGCGAAAACCTCTAATTTGATTTACGCTGATGGGAAAAAATTCTTTACGCGCTCGGTTTCAATCGGTGGAGCTAACGTCACGGGTGCGATCGCCAAGGAATACAACGTTTCCTTCGCCGAAGCGGAGAACAGCAAGCTTACCAGTGGTTTGGTCACCCTCGGGGGTGCTCATGCCGGTCAGCTGGATGAAGCAACCGCTGCTCTCGGAACCGTGGTTCGGAATGCTCTGACGCGCCTCACTGCGGAGATCCAACGCACCAACACTCTCTTCAGAAGTCAGCAGGGTGGAAACGCTCCTCAGAAAGTGCTCCTTGCCGGTGGAACAACAAATCTTCCTTATCTCCGCGAGTTCCTAGAAGAGAAACTCAACCTTCCTGTTGAAACTTTCAATCCGCTTCAGCGAATTTCGGTTGGCAAAGGCGTCGATGTTGACGCTATCGGCCAGGAAGCTCATCAGCTTGGTGAGCTCGTCGGGCTTAGCTTGCGCGCAACAGGAAAGTCCGAGATTTCTATCGACCTTGTACCTGAAGCCGTTCAGGCCCAAAGGGATATTACTCGCCGGAAGCCTACCCTCATTACCGCTGCAGCCTTCTTCATCGTCGGTCTCGGCGCATGGACTGGATTCAAGACCAAATCGGTGAGTGATTGCGAGGCTCATCTTGCTAGCCTTGAGGAAGATGCTAGGAAGATCCAGCAGCCCGCCACCAAAATCAAAAAGCTTCTCAGGGCTGAGAAAGAAAGCTTGAAGCTCATTAATGACTACGCCGCTGCTGAAAACGGCCGCCTCAGCTTTGTCAATACTTGGAATGACGTGTCCAAGGCTTTTGTGAGCGAGAACGTTTGGCTGACTGACTTCGAGTATCGCACCAAGCATCAGATCGCAGGTGATGCGAAAAGCAAGCCGATCATGGACGAGAGCTGGGCAACTGCCACCTATGGCAAAACTTCTTTGATGAAGGAGGAGACCTGGGTTGATAGTGTTTCCATCAAAGGCTTGCACCTTAACAAGCAAGCTGAGGTTCTTGATATCCTCGAAAAGCTTAAGGGGTCCGGAGTCCTTAAATTTGTCGATGCCAAAGGCAATCCCATCCCAGATAACCAACTGCTTGTCTCAATCAAAGCGGCACCCGAAAAAGAGACCAACGACTACGCCGCTCCCTTCGAGATGCTTGTTCCACTGAAGAAGCCGTTTCAACACAAATAATTCACACGCACCCTAAAATCACTTACTATGTCTTGGTTTAAAGAAAACAAGTTCCTCGGCGGATTGCTGGTCGTTACGATCCTTTTGGCCGCAATCATCATCTTCCTAGGGATGAAGGCAGGCACCAGCCTCGAAGAAATCCAGGAGCAGGTTGCTGCTAAGGAAGCCACTCTGAAAAAAGATCAGAGTCTCAATCCTTACCCAAATCCTGATAATGCGATGGCGAAGGAGGCGAGTCTCAAAGAAGTCATCACAAAGGGAAAGGAAGCTCGTGAGAAGCTCCTCGCCTTCCGGCCTGAGAAAATGGAAAATATCTCTGGAAAGGATTTTGCCACCAAGCTTACTGATACTGTTAATAAAGTGATCGAGCTCTTTCCTGGAGAGAAAGCGATTCCGAGCGGTTTCCACCTTGGCTTTAAGAAGTATAAGGGCAGCCAACCAAAGGCGGAAGCGACCGGTGTTTTGAACTACCAACTCGATGGAATGGAATACCTCCTAACTCAGGCTTCCGAAGCCGGGGTGAAGCAGATTGAGAACCTCGTTCGCGAGCCCCTTCCTCAGGAAGACGGCTATGGTTGGCCTGGAACTAAGAATGAAAAACCCCAACCGCGTGGAGGAGGGCGAGCTAGAGGCTCTGCCCCCGGGGGAGTTCGCTCACCGAAGTTTGAGAAACTCCCTGCGATTGCACACCGCATGCCGGTTGAATTTACGTTCAAGGCTTCCGAGCCCGTCGTTCGTGACTTCTTTAAGCGTATCGGCAATTCTGACGAGTATTTCTTCGAGACCCGCGTCGCGCGGGTTTTGAATCCCGTAGGCATTCCGAGCGCTGGTAAGGCTGCTTCTTCTGAGAAGGAGAGCGGCGGCGGCGGCGGTGCTTTTGGTAACATTGAAATTGAGGGAGAGGAAACCGTCGAGGATGAGCCTGTTGAGTCTGTTAAGGTTCTCGATAAGGTGTCCGGCGGCGAAGAGCTCACTGTCTATCTTCGTGCCGACCTTCTCCTCTTTGATGAGGAAGAAAACCTCCCAGAACTCAAATAAAACACCTACGAAAAATGTCCTGGATTAAAGAAAACTATCATGTCGCAGCACTTGGCGGCGGAACTCTCGTTCTCGCGGGCCTCGGCTACCTCGGGTACAGCGGTAATCAGACCGTGAACGCTACGTTCAGTAATGACCGCAACCCCAACAAGGGGGAAACAACGACCGCTGAAGGAGGAGATATCGCCGCCTCTGTCACAAAAACGGTCACAGAGCAAAATCCCGTTATTCATCAAAAAACACCCTCCGGTCGTCCGGTCAATCTCTTCACGAGTGTCGACCTCTATACAAAGGATGGAAACAAGATGACGCTCCTCGATTTGTTGAAAATCGATCCGGTTCATCCGCCGATTAACAATCAGTGGTGGGTTGATCACCGCATCGATCCCTCCTACTCGGATTCTCCGACGAGGGATCAGGATTCAGATGGCTTTAATAACAATGAAGAATTTCTTGCCAAGACTGATCCTAACGATCCCGACGACTACGGTGCCCTCATCCAAAAACTCGAGGTCGTGAAGGTTGAGAGTGACATGTGGCGCTTGCTCTTTAAAACGGTCCTCGGAAAAGGTTATCAGTTTGACTATGCCTATGTCCCGTTCGGTAAAAGGCGCATGGATAACCGAATCCCCGCTTCCGAAGTTATCACGGTCGGTGATATATTTTTCTCGTCCGATCCTGGGAAGGACCGTTTTAAGTTGACGAATGTCGAGAAGCGTTCGTTCGATGGGCCCGCTGGTAAGCAAATGCGCGAGTGGGCTACGATCGAGGACCAAAATCCGAGCAAAAATAAGAAGCAGTTTGATCTGCCGTTCAATGCCAAGAAGGCGGAGCTACGAGACATCACCTTTTATGATCACCGTGTCACCCTGCGCTTGAATGCGATTGGGGAAGAGGGGAACGAGATCACTCTCGAAGAGAGCGGATCTTTTGCTTTGCCCGCCAATGGAGCTGATAAAATCTACAAGCTCGCAGAAGTTAAACTCGGCGCAGACCGGAAACCTGAATCGGTCATCATCGAGTATAATCTCGGTGATGGAGTCAAAACTATGGAAATTAAGGTTCCGGCTCAGTAACTCAAAACCAGCAAATTATCGTAAAATCTAACCCCGGAGCAGGAGAGGCTTAAGGAAACTTTGCCGTTTTTGAAAAAAGAGCTTCCACCTCCCTCACAAATCAACAATAAATCACTCAGATCATGCAGAAGAGAAATACACACCTAACTCATCGCACCATGTTTGCCTTAGCGGCACTCGTGATCGCGCCGCTCTCAGTCGAGACCGGATACGGTCAAGAGGACTTGCTACAGCAAGAAATGATTCGACGTCAGCAGGACGTGGCTAAGGCCGACGAACTTCTTAACGAGGGTCGTGAGGCCTACGCTAATAAGGAGTTCGAGACTGCGGTTCAAAAATATCGTGAGGCCCTCAATACCCTTCCATATGGAACCGCAACTAGCGACCGCCGCGAGTTCATTACGAAAAGCCTAGAAGAAGGCTCCGTTGCACTGACCCAGCAGTATCGCCAGCAGGGCAAATACCAGGAAGCTCGAGATCTCCTAGAAGAGATCGACAAAAACAATCCTGGGAATCCAGCTTCTAAGAAGGGCCTCGAGTATCTCGACGACCCGACTCGTACGGAACCAGCCCTGACCTTCGAGCATACCGAGAATGTCGAATTAGTCCGCCGCTCCCTTTACAAAGGTGAGAGCTTTTACAACCTTGGTCTCTACGACAAGGCTGAGGAAGAGTTTAAGCAGGTCCTTCGCACAGATCCTTACAACAAGGCAGCTCGCCGTTGGTTGGAGCGTTGTTCTTCGGTTAAGTCGGACTATTACCGCGCCGCTTACGACCAGACCCGGGCAGAGATGCTCATGCAGGTTGACCGTGCGTGGGAACTTGCCGTTCCTCCGCTTGGTGATCAGATCCGTCAGGGACCTGATATTGATTCAGGTCAGGATCGTGAGCGTTCAATCATTGCCAAGCTCAATCAAATCATCATCCCTGATGTTAAGTTAAACAACATCACTGTGGAAGAGGCCGTAGAGTTCCTGCGCCTCCGCTCCATTGAGTTGGATAACACCGTGATCGACGAGAGCCAAAAGGGCATCAACTTTGTGGTTCGCACTCCTAAGACTCTTGGCGAGGATGGCGGAGCTGCTGGTGACGATGAGGCTCTTGGCGGTGGCGACGGATTTGGTGACGCCACCGATCCGAATGCGATCTTGATCAAGAACCTCGAATTGAGACAGGTTCCTCTTCGCGTTGCCCTTCAATATATTTGTGACGAGGCAAAGCTTCGATACAAGGTAGACGAGTTCGCGGTTACGCTTCTTCCAATCACTGAAGGTGAGGACGCGGATATTGTTCAGCGTCGTTGGACTGTTCCTCCTACATTCGAGACTTTCATCACGACGAGTGGTGGTGGTGATGGTGGTGGTGCCGGAGGTGATCCCGATCCATTCGCTGCAAGCGATGATAACGGCCCAGCCGGGATTGAACCTCGCAAGGACATCGTGACTCTCCTCAAAGAGAATGGAGTTTCTTTCCCTCCAAATTCCTCTGCTAGTTTCCTGAAGAGTTCGAGCACTCTGATTGTGCGGAACACGCCAACAAACCTCGAGTTAATCGACGGTATTGTTCAGGCTGCCATCAATGACACTCCCCGCCAGATCCGGGTGACCACCAAGTTTGTGGAGGTTTCCCAAGAAAATGGTGAGGAGCTGGGTTTCGATTGGATCGCAACTCCATTTGGATTCGGTAGCAACTACTTCCTTGGTGGTGGCACCGTTGGAAGCGGAACTGCCCGCAATAACACGGACTTCATTGGAACAGTGGATCGGGTAAATATCCCTGGTATTCCTGCTTCTCCTCAGGAGAATGTTTCCAACATCGTGACTTCCGGTCTTAGAAGTGGTTCTGCTGCGGTCAATCGCAACAGCATCGATGCGATCTTGAATAATCCGACTCGGACAGCTGTGGGAAACAGCGTTGCTCCTGGCATTCTCTCCATGACTGGACTGTTCAGCAGTGGTCAGGTTCAAATGATCATGCGTGGTCTCTCCCAAAGAAAAGGGGCGGACATTATGACTGCGCCAAGCGTTGTCGCCCTTCCGGGTCAAAATGCTACGATCGAGATCATTCGCGAGTTTATCTATCCAACCGAATACGAACCACCCGAGCTTCCTAACCAGGTTGGCGGCGGTATCGGTAACCAGCAAAATGGTGGTGGCGGCGGAGGTGGCGCTGGTTTCCCGGTGACTCCTGCAACCCCTTCGGCATTTGATACCAAAAACACTGGTGTCACTCTTGAGGTGGAAGCCCAGATCGATGCAAATGACAGCATCATTGAGCTTCGCTTCACTCCGACGATCGTCGAGTTTGAAGGTTTTATCAATTATGGTAGTCCAATTACAGCTCCGGCAACTGATGCGCTTGGAAACCCTGTTCAGATCGTGATCACGGAAAACCGCATCGAGATGCCAGTCTTCTCGGTTCGCAGTGTTAAGACCGGTCTTACCATTTATGACGGCTACACGGTGGCGGTTGGAGGTCTGATGCGTGAAGATGTCCAGAGTGTTGAAGACAAGGTGCCCATTCTTGGTGACTTGCCTTACGTTGGACGTCTTTTCCAGACCAAGGCTCAAAACCACATCAAGAGTAACCTCATCATCTTCGTGACGGCTGAGATCATTGATGCAACTGGTAAGCGTGTGAATGGTGGTGATGCAGCTTCGACACCTCCGGTTGGCGGAGGCGCAGCAGACACTGCCCTTCCAAGTCTTCCCGGAGATTAATCCGGAACAACTCTTTCAAAGCGGGATCTGTATTCAGATCCCGCTTTTTTGTTTTTGGAGCCGGGGCTGGTATCTTGTAACGTTTCAGGAGATCATTCCCCCATGCGAGTGATTGCTCTGACCGGTGGGATTGCGACTGGGAAGTCGACGGCAGGGAAGATGATAAGTCGCCTGCTGCCGACGTCCGCCTTTTTTGATTGTGACGAGTCGGTGCAAGAACTGTTACAGCAACGAGATGTTTTGGAGGAGATCTCGGAGGCTCTGGAGCGACCGGTGATCATGAGTGATGGATCTTTGGATCGTGCGGGTTTGCGGAAACTTGTTTTCGAAAACGAGATATCAAGGACGAAGTTGGAGGCCATTCTACATCCAAAAGTACGAAAGGAATGTCTTGAGAAACTGGATTTTTATTCTAAAACTTCCTCAACGACGCTGTTTGTCGCAGATGTGCCGCTTCTTTTTGAAAGCGGATTTGACTTTGGTCAGGAGCTAAATCTGGTCGTGGCTACTTCTCAAGCTACGCAACGAATCCGCCTCAAGGCTCGAAGTCACTTCGAAGACAGGATGATTTCATCGATTCTCAAAGCGCAGCTTCCTATTATGGAAAAGGTTGCCAGAGGGGATGTCGTTTTTTGGAATGAGGGGAGTCTTGCCGTGTTGGAGAGCCAACTCGCACGATTCCTGAAATCCCTTTCTATTTCATGACTGACGAGCAAGAGCCTAATAAAGAAGTGGCCGCAAAGCCTGTGGCCGCAAAGCCTGTGGCCAAAAAGGCTGTGGCCAAAAAGGCTGCCAAAAAGGCTGCCAAAAAAGCGACTAAGAAAGCAGCTGCTAAAATCGCCAAGGTTGAGGAGGCTCCAGAGTTGGAGCTCCAAGTCGAGGGAATTGTAGACGAGAAAG
>Ga0315322_10001093_pt1 | contig 20829 bp, 17 predicted proteins | sample M110021515metaG_FD_203461 | JGI IMG/M metagenome (GOLD analysis project Ga0315322, IMG submission 203461) | Ammonia-oxidizing marine archaeal communities from Monterey Bay, California, United States - M1 100m 21515 | ecosystem: Environmental > Aquatic > Marine > Intertidal zone | place: USA...
TATAGAGCGACCAGTTTCGTGCTAGGCTCAATTCTCCAAGTTCGCTAAAACCGGCCAGCGCACTGACATCGGTAATGTTGTTGTTCTCCAATCTTAATACCTGTGTTGTATGCAAACGTCTTAATGGGGAAATATCTTCTATATTGTTGTTGCTCAAAAACAGGTGCTGCATTTCGATCATGGCTCTGAGGGCAGTTACATCGGAGATGGCGTTGTCGTTCAGGCTGAGCTGCTTCATGCCGGTCATGCTGCTCAAGGGGCTGATATCTTTGATCTGATTGTTATGCGCCCATAACAACACCAGTTTATCAAGGTTGGCCAGAGGGCTTATGTCCTCTATCTCGCTGTCATAGATACGCAGGTGAGTCAGGTTTGTGAGATTTGCTAGCGGGCTGATATCGGATATGGCATTGAGGTGAATACGCAGAAGACGCATCTCCGTGAGTCCGGCAAGCGCACTGATGTCGGTGATGCCGTTGAAAACTACATCAGGGTCGCGTCCGTCATCCATTGCCAGATAGTGCTGGAGTTGATAAGGATACAATCCGTGAACATGTAACTGTCGCAGCTTGGAGAGCCCCGCCAGCGGGCTTATGTCATAGATCGGGTTTTCACTGACTATTAACTGCTCGAGATTTACCAGCCCAGCCAATGGGCTTAGGTCACTGAACCAGTTGGTGTGCAAATTCAGATTAACCAGATTGGTCAGCGAGCTCAGTGGACTTATATCGGTAATCAATCGATTTAGTAGGTTGAGTCTGGTCAGGCCGGTGAGGTTCTGAATACCATCCAGACTCTCGAAGGGTTTTTCCGGTGACGGTCTTAATGTGCCACCATAAACAACGCGCTGAATTGTGGTGCCAACTACAAGCTGTTCCAGGCTGGCTGCTTGTTCGCAGTTTAAAGCTTCACCTGCGTCCAGTTCCAGGGCTTCATTAACAACTTCCGCAAGATCCTCATCGGCGAAGCTCACTATGGCACCCGCCGAGAAGTCCCGACAATGATCCGTAGGTGACAGGGTTACCTGTGCCTGAGTGCCGACAAAGGGAAGGCAGAGTAATGACAGCGTAAACAGGGCGGACAAGTTTCGATGATACTTCATGAGGCCTCTCTCTTTGTTTTGGGCTCTTGTTTTATTTTAAAGAGTGAAGTCGATCAGCGACCATTGAAACTGATTTCAGCGATGGCAATGCCACTCTCGCCCGCAACTGAGTACAGCAAATAGGTTTTATCACCTTCCTGGTAGATAGTCGGATCACGAAGCTGGTTGACTCGCACATCGATATAGCCTCTTCGGGATGGTTCGTTTGGCAAGTCGGCGCCTTCATAATCGAATTCGGGGCGCAACACTTCTACGGGATCAGACGCAACCCACTCCAGCCAATTGTCTGTTAGCTCGATGGTGGAAAGTAGAATTCGTTCAGGTTGTTCTCCGGCCTGGGTGTAAAACACATAGAGATGATTGTCTCGAATCAAAAGAGCAGAGTGCCGCATGTCGGGATTAAAAAATTGCGGCCCTGCTTCAAAAGTTGACAAGCCATCGGGTGAACGAAGCAGTAGACCAGGCATACTCATGGCGTAGAAGTAATCATCGTGCTCAATCACGCGGAAATAATGAGGGCCTAAGTCGTCTTCTCTGCCTTCGAAATGGATGCCATCTGTAGACACGGCTGCACGAGTGAATTGTCTGCCTTCACCACGGCCATGGTAGTACATCACTATTTGCTGAAGATCTTCGCGCACGTGCACGTCCGGTGATGCGATATGTGCATACAGTGGTGCATTGCGCCCGGGCGCAAGCGAGCAGGGTGGACAAGTAGTCGGAAAAAAAGAATTCTCGAGTTGTAAAGCGCCGGGAGAGTGCACGGTCCATGGTCCAGTAACCTCGTCAGCATAGGCCATGCGGATATAGGTGCCCCGATGGTCTGCAAAGTAAAGATAGTAGGCTCCCAACGGATCCTCTACCCATGCAGGCACCTTGATCAATGATGGGCCCTGAATATTGCCACCCATGCGAACGTCCATAGCAGGGGTGATGATAGGACCGTTACCCAGTCTCGTGATGGTGACTCCGGCTGGCTCTTGTGCCTGAACTCCCGCAGGGATAGTCATTAAGCAGGCAAGTAGTGCTCTACTCAGAATTCTAATTAGTCTCATATTTCTTACCATTTTTCATGCGGATGGAATTGCTTGAAGAGATTTAAACCAAGATCGAGGAGAAGTGCAAACTCGGCTTGCAAGAAGGCTATTGGGGTGTACTTACCGGCTATATCCGACTGCCACTTGGCTTATGGCAATACGGCCAGAACCGTGGTCGTATCGCCATATAGGATGGATAGAGGAGGCTAGTTTCCGCCCTGATCTATGTATTTCCAGTCCGCTGCGCCGAAAAACATTTCGTCCCAGCTTTGCAGTCCCCATGGAACTGATCGGAATGGATCAGGATTCATCTTGTTCTGTGATGAATTATCAAATGCACCAGTGGCGGTAATGACAGTTCCAGCCGGTACAAACTTTGGCTCTTCGTAGGTATAAGCCAGTTGCCAATTGTAGTTGTAGTTGGCGATATTAATCAGCTCTTCATTTGTGCCATCAGGGTACTCTGCGTAAAACCGCATGCGCTTTCCGCGGAAGTGCATGTGGGGTGTGAAGGCAAACAACTTGGCGTCTTTCTCGATTGTGAAACTTTGAGTCATTTCATAATCTGGATCCTGAGGAGGGATGTTTACCCAGGTAGGCGTGAAGTGACAGGCACATTGTCCGGTCATTCTCTCTTCAGGCACAAACTCTTCGGGATAAAACCATATACCTATACGGCTTGCATCTACAGACTCTTTGCCGGTTGTTGTGTAATGCATTTGCATGGCGATGTTTGTGCCGGCTTTAAGAAGACCGCCGGTGTTAGGTGGTTCCATGCGAGGAGACTGGCCAGGAATATAGGGAGCTATATTTGGTCGATCGGGTTCGCCGCCGAGCAGTGATCCGCCACGGGTAGCACCGGGAGGTATCAGGCTATGCAAGGTATGGTGAAGCACCGTGGGGTCACCGGCAATATACTGGCTTGCTCGTACCCATCGGTCTTCCTTAAGGTCGAGCTCCACCATTACATTGTAATAGTCGAGAACGCCGGTGGCGGGAATGCTCTGTTCAGGGATTTCGATGATGTAATCAGGCTCGCCAAATGCCCATTCAGTTTCGGGCCAAACGAGTTCAGCCAATGGGTCAGTGTTGCCATCTTTGGACGCTCCAGCCTCTATCCAATGAACAATTTTTTGGGAGTCCTCATCGCTAAGCACCATGTCATTGATGAACTCTCCGATATGCTGGTCGATTTGGCCGGGAGGCATGCGTTTGGTCATCAGCACTTCGCGAATCATTTGTGACCAGCCCAATACCATTGTGTGGCTATCGAATGCAAAAGGGGCTATTCCACCAGCACGATGACAGCTCGCACAGTTTTCGGCAATTATGGGTGCAATCTCGTTCTCGTATGAAGGTACGTTTTGTTGATGACTTTCCTGAACGGGGTAGCTCACCGTTGCTCCAATGGTGGCAAGTGCTTGATATTGTAGTTCCTTCCCTGTAACGATGCTGCTTAACGCTGCAGTGAGTTCCTCGCCAACAGCCCCTCTGAACATGACGGTAAAAGATTTCGGATCAAACAGAATCACTTCACTGGTTGTACTGATATCCAGTGCTTCGGAAATTATTCGGGCATCGTCCATTAATACCGGAATATCTGCATTCAGGCCTGCTACTTCTTCCCGAACTGAATCGCGATTCTTCAACCCCATAGGGTTAATCATGAAGAACTCTATGCCTTGCTCGTCGTAGGCTGATTTAAGATCGGCAAAGCGGGGTATGGCATCCAGAACAGCGGCATCGTCATTGGCCTGAACCATCAGGGCCACCGCTTTGTTGTTGTCATACCAGCTCATCTGATGGAAATAGCCATGCTGATCCAGCAGCGCGAAGTCTCCAACCCGCTCTGCGGCGAGCGTTGCGGAGGGCAGAAGCATGACTGTCAGAAAGATTTCTCCTAGATGATTTCTCAGTTTCATGTGTCGATTTCCTTATTCTTGTATCAAATTGAGCCTGTTTATAGGCGATTGGCTATTATTCACAATACCTGGGCAATGTACAAGAAGGCAGATTTGCAGGCTTTTTTGTGAGCCAATAGAGTGAATGAGAAAAAATGCAGGAATTGCTGGCGAGAGTCGTAGTTTGCGCGGCACTTTATGCTTATAATCCTGCCCTGCTTCTGAGAAGCTGTGAAATTAGTCCATTGAGTTGTTATTACCATCCAAATGCTCAAACTGTTGCTACCTGCAAGCTTTGCGGTTTAGGGCTGTGTGGGATGTGCACGCGGTTTCTGGATGACGGAAACTACTGCGAAAAATGTGAGACCGCACTTGAGAGTGAGGCCACTGTCTCCAAGTACAGCGATCAATTGAACTCCCCCAGGGATGAGGTCCGTAGCTTCACTTCCACTAGTGAAGAGTTTAAGGAGGCTTTTCCGACCACTTCAAGAGATAAGGATCGTGGCATTATAATGCTGGGTGTCGGTGGCAGTTTCCTCATGATCTTCATGTCATTGGCCATGTATGCTTTCCCTAACCTATTCGAATTCGATTCAGAATTGCTGGCGCAGAGAGAAGCTGAGCAGGCTTTAGAGGATTGTCGATTGGTGTTTGAAGAAATTGGCTATCTACTGGAGGATGGCGAATTACCCGATGCCTCGATGACTTGTTCAGGAACAAACACACCTAATATAGTGCGTCGACAGGGTGAGATTGTTAGTGTCTATCATCCGAATCCTACCCTTCATGGCCTGACGGAGATGTACGTAACTAGCGAAGACCATGAAGTGATATTGGTAAGGGGGCAAGGTTGAACAGACGGCAACACGGTTTTACCCTTATCGAGTTAATGATAGTTGTGGCTATCATTGGAATTCTTGCAGCTGTGGCACTTCCGGCTTACGATATGTATAGAAGTCGGGCACTATTCTCCGAGGCCCTTTTGGCCGTAACCCCCTATCGCACATTTATTGTTGTGGCAGCTGAGGCTGGGCGGTTCGAAGAGATGGACGATATTGATGAGGGAGAGGCAGGTATTCCAGACAGTGTGCAGCGTACCGAGACAACCCATGGGGTCCATGTTCACAATGGTGAAATCAAGGTGACATGGAGAAAGGACGGTTCAACGCTCGCTGGTACCAACTACACTTTAACGGCACAGAATTTTGAACCGCCAATAGAATGGGTCGAAGGTGGCAACTGTCTTGTTCGTGGGTTCTGCTAGAATATAAAGACTAAGCCACCTCGAAGGCTTTCTTATTTAGCGCTCTCTCGAGTATTTCACTTCATTTAGAAAGCATGCAATTTTGTGATTACCAGAATTGTAATTTTCCTGCCTGCAGGATCTACTGATATCGAAATTGAACAACTATCAGGAAGAGATTCACTCCACAGTTAATTGGCCTGTACAAATTCTACAATTAGCCGCGCCCATTCCTCTAATCCAAGCCCTTTTGCCAAAGCGGTTTGAGAATCAACGTGAAATTGATAGCTGTGTACATCCATGCTGACCGGCTTATCTGATCTGCCGAACCCGATTAGGTCGGGAGCAATGGTTCGATAGCCAGCTTCAACAAATATCGGAATCATTTTTCTATATAGGTAGGACCAGGTGTTCGCCATGAGGCATGAGAATGACTTCGCCATCTGCTGGCCCTACATCTACGTAGTGAACGCGATAACCATCGATATTCAGATAGTGTGGTTCAAAGTCATAGCCGGGCAAATTCTCGAATCAGCTGTCCGCTGTTCTAAGAACACCAGGTCTGACTTCCTGCGCCACAGAAATGCTCGGTATGAAGGCTGCCAGTTATCAACAACAGACAAATAAAAATACGCTTCATGACTCTTTTCCTCAACTAACTATAACTGGTTAATCAGGCGCAATAATTGTTTGTCGCTGTTCACCGATGTTTTCAATACCTACCCGAACCACGTCCCCCGGCTTAAGATAGGTTGGTGGATCCATGCCATCACCTACGCCTGCCGGTGTGCCGGTAAAGATAATGTCTCCCGGATGCAGTGTCATGAACTGACTAAGGTGACTGACGATTTCTCTGACACCGAAAACCATGTCAGTGGTATTACCCTGCTGGCGCATTTCGCCATTCACTTCCGACCAGATTGATAGGTCTTGAACGTCGTCTATATTATCCGGTGTTACCAAATATGGGCCGACGGGTGCGAAGGTGTCGGCACTCTTGCCTTTGGTGAACTGACCACCACGTTCTCTTTGAAAGGCTCGTTCGGACACATCGTGCCCAACTGTGAAACCGGCGATGTAATCAAACACTTCATCTTCAGAAATATATTTTGCGCGACGTCCGATAACTACAACCAGTTCTGCTTCGTAGTCCAGCTTGTGTCCATTGCGTGGCTGCAGCACGTTATCGAATGGCCCGGTAAGGGCGGAAGTGGCTTTCATGAATAATAGCGGTTCAGTAGGAAGCTGTACTTCCATTTCCGCAGCATGGTTCACATAGTTGAAGCCGATGGCCATGATCTTGCCGATTCCCGTCAAAGGAATGCCAAGCCGGGGGTTACCCTGTACCAGAGGAAGCTCGCTCATGGGGATTTGAGAAATCACATCAAGAGAAGCAGCGGATAATGTGTCGGGAGTAATGTCGGATACATGTCCAGACAGGTCGTGGAGTCTGCCCTGATCATCGATAATGCCCGGTTTCTCGCTGCTCGCTGGCCCGTATCGTACTAGCGTAATGTCTGCCGCATGGATGAGGCTGGAAAAAGAGACTGCTGCCAGAAGTGCTGTATAGGTGAATAGTTTGCGCATGAGTATTTAATTCCCTGTTCTTATTGATTGCAGAGAGTTTAGCCAAATGCATAAAAGGGGAACAGGCTTTTTTACCGGGGAGTGAATGAAGATAGAAAAAGGCGCAGATTTAGTGCTGTAACTCTAATCCCTTATGGGACACAATTAGATTATTGAATTCCCAAGAGTAGGATAATGGCTGAAAATTCAATAGCTTTAAGCAAGGGCTCTGTATCCGCGTCCCTTCATATCCTGACGCTTTTATTAACGCTGTGGGCCTCTTCGGTGAGCGCACAGAGTGGCGTGCGTCCTACAGAAAGGCTGAGCGAGCTAGCAGGTGATGGCAGTGTATTGCTTCATTCGCCCTCGGGGGAAGCACTGGTTAGTATTAATCCCGACCGAGCGCTAGTTCCTGCTTCTATTATTAAAATTCCCCTCACTCAAGTAGCCTTGACCGCACTAGGTGAAGACTTTCGTTTCGAAACCCACTTCTACACTAATGAGGACGGAGACCTGCTGATTCGAGGTTTGGGAGACCCTTTCCTGGTATCCGAGGAGATAGCTAGTATCTCAAATACTTTGGCTACGCATGGCCTTACGCAGGTTCGCCGTCTGGTTATGGATGACTTTGCATTCGAATCCAGCCCCGATTTGCCTGTAGAGCGGGGCACCGATCAGCCCTATGGTGCGCGCAACAGTGCGCTGGCTGTTAATTTCAACACAGTGAATCTCGCATGGTCGTCTGCAGGAAATCTTATCTCTGGAGAACCCCAGACCCCCCTAACCGAATTCGCCCGTGAACTTGCCGGAGACTTTTCGCCAGGTGAGGCACAGCGTATTAATTTGGGCGAGAACCCATTTGCCGGATTACGCCAGGCTCAACAACTTTTTCAATTTTTTTTGCAAGAAAATGGAATCACAGTGTCCGATAATAATTTCTATCGAAACGGGGTGAATGACCAATGGACACTTTTTTACCGGCATCGCAGTTCTCGCTCATTACAAGACAATCTGGATGGCATGTTGCGCTATTCCAATAATTTTATTGCCAACCAGCTTTTTTTAACTCTCGGAGCTCAGCGCTCGGGTTACCCCGCAACTACCGAGGCAGCCCGCAATCTATTACAGCAACAGCTGGTTCAGTTATACGGAGACAACTACGGACGCGATGAGAATTCTTTGCTGATGCTGGAAGGCTCAGGCTTGTCACGCACACAACGCGCAAGCGCGAGCGGCATGATTCATATACTGGAGGTGTTTAAACCCCATGCACAATTGCTGCCGGAAGTAGGAGGAGTGTTACGCAAGAGCGGAACCCTCGCTGGTGTCTATAATTTTATTGGTTATCTACAGGGCCCAGCCGGTCTATACCCATTCGTAATTTTGACGAATCAGTCGGTTAATAATCGTGCGGAAATTTTAAGGCTCCTGCAGACAATGCTTTGATGAGTTGTCAGGGTGAAATCTAAACATGGAGCCTTGTTCAGCTCTCTAATTGTTACACGGTCAGTGCAAGAACACCCAGGGAATACAGCAAAAAGATAATTGACCACACCCTGAAATACTTTGGAATAGTAATAACCAATATCATAAGTATTATCCCGACTGCGGGCACCAGAAGAGAAGGCAGAACAGCGATTTCGTACATAACAATATTGACGTAAGGGCCAACCAAAAAGTAAAGCAGCATGGATAGCGCTGACAGTCTGCCCAGTTGCTGGCTCTCAGCCAGCATATCGACCGTTTCGCTCTCAGGTGCTCTTATAGCCATTTCAGCAGCGCCATAAATACAGGAAGATCCAAACACGAGAGCAATAAAATCCAGAAATTCCCATTGCTCGATTACCCTAAGACCCCAACCTACCCACCAGAGTTGCAAGGCGTATAGCATAATGCTGCATGTCCAGATGGCAGGAGCCCAGTGAAAAATTACTCTTTTATGAGCGCGAGTAATCATTGCCACTGTATGCAGGAAGCGGGTAATGGCTAGGCCCAGTATTATGGATACGGCAATGAATATGTATTCGTGTTGAGTCACTTTATTTTTTATACAGTGCGACGATAGCGAAAAACGCCACAGCATATTCAAAAGTCGCTGCACCAACGGTGTATTCAGTGATAGAGTTAGATATTGATTCGGGTATTGCCAGCAGCGAAAACGATCGCGCCAGTGCCAGAGGACCCAATACGAAAACGAGTAGCATTAAAGCGGGACGGTAGTAATCAGGCTTCATCAACGCCATAACGCAAAACAGGCCAAATCCTGTTTGCAGTCCACCATACATAGCCGCCATTTCCGCATAACCATCAGCGTTACTGATTATCAGGCCAGCGTATCCAGCAGGTATAGCTGGTGATATCAGGCTGACAAGCCCATAACCTATAAATACAAGTGCGGAAATAGCTAATATTGCTTTGCCAAATGTCATGGCTATTCACTCCGGCAGGTCTAACAAGCAGTTGCGCATTAGGCTGAGAATCTTTGGTGATTGTTTAAAGAATTTTGAGTATTAGAGCTGATAGTATCAGAAGGGATCATCTTTTCGAAATAATCAATATTATATGCCCCCCAGATAAATGCTGGTCGTGGGCTATCAGGCTCGATAAAAAAGGGGCTGATAAAAATCAGCCCAATGGTTTGGAGAGATAAAAAAGTAGGAGCTTAGTTAGGAAGGACTACTTGATCGATAACATGGATTACTCCGTTATCGGCTTCGATATCAGCTGTGATTACCGAAGCGTTATCAACCATCACGCCATTCATTGCGTTCACCGATATATCGCTTCCCTGCACCGTGGTTACTTCTGCGGTTTTGCCGGCTATATCGCTAGACATAATTTTGCCTGGCACTACGTGGTAGGTGAGCACTGCAACCAGCTGATCTCTGTTTTCGGGCTTCAGTAGATTTTCTACAGTACCCTCTGGCAGAGCGGCGAACGCCTCGTCAGTAGGTGCGAATACTGTGAATGGTCCTTCGCCTTTCAAGACATCTACCAACTCGGCAGCCTGGACAGCTGCGACCAGCGTGCCAAATTGTCCAGCTGAAATCGCGGTATCCACGATATCTTGGGCTTTGACGCTAACGCTAGCAAAGGCTAGAGGCATGATTGCACATAGTGCGATGGTAAGTCGTTTAATTGAATTCATAACTTTCTCCGTAATGACTAAGGTTAAAAAAAAATTGTACATATAAGAGTTATACAACCATCAATACGGATTGAATTCGAGCGTGGATCACATTTTATTTTTAGTTTTTTAGACGATACCCGGAAGGCGTATATTTGATAGAGCTGGGGAAGTCCAGTTCCTCGATTTTCGAATGGCCAACGAAGACGGCATCCTCTGCAGCTCTTTGTGCGCCGTAACTTCGCATGAATGTACTTTCAGATTCACGATCGGGTACTTCACCGGTTAAGGCCATGCGCACAACCTTGGCTACTTCTTCAGGATTGTCACGCTGTGGATAGTGTCCCGCTGTAGGTAACACCCAGAAGCTACTTTCCACTTCTCTATCATTCAAATAGCTGGCCCAAATATGATTGGGAATTCGAATCGGGTTTACGTCATCCGCCAAACCCCACAGATAAGCAACAGGTATAGGGCTGCGCGGCAAATTCTCTAACCAGCGCACTTCGTTTGCCTGTCGCTCTAGCAAATAGCGGCCAACATAGAGCAGGGAAATGTTTCCCTGATTGAAGGCAAAAATATCAGAATAGGCCAGCGACTCCGCTTCTCCCTGGGTACGGCGAGGTTGTGCAGTACGCGTCGCGATCAATTGCTCGCCAGCTTCGCTGTCCAGTAGGCGCAACTGGAATGGAACCAGATTGGCCAGTGGCAGAAACATACCGCTATTGGACAGGAAGTGATAATTAACGTCATAGCCCGGGTCGGGGTTGTCGAGATAATTTCCGAGAAAGGCCAGACCAATACTCACGCCCCGGTCATGGGTATAAAGAGCAAAGTTTTCGAACTCAACTACTTCTCGAACAAAGTGATCCACAATCTCAGCATTCTCCGCCAACATATAATTGTAGCCATCTAGTGGCTTGTCAGAGAAGCCCGAGCCGGGGAAATCCAACGCCGCGATATGGTAGTCATTCTCGAGGAAGGGGATCATCTTGTAGAAATCGAAACTTGAATTGGGGAAGCCGTGAATCAATACCAGCTTTGGATTCGATTCATCGCCCCAAGTTTTATAGAACACATTTACTTTGGCGCCGTTGTTGTCCACTGTAGTCGATGTCCATTCGAAATAGTTGCCGCCCTGATGCCAGTCACGGGCAAGGTCGGAATAGAAAACAAAATCATCATCTTGGGCTAGCGATGACGGAGGAATGAATACTGTCAGCCATAACAATGAAAAAAGCGAAAAATGATTTTTAACTAGAGTCATAATAAGTCCCCGATGTTCTTTCTATGGAATGCTATTAGATTGCTTGGAAAAATTAGCGGTCTGCCAGACGTCCGGAACCGCCCAGTTCATAATAGACGACGGGAACAAAATCATCCGGTCCCCAGCCAGGATCATCTGTCCATTCTGCATCGTAGTCGGCAGTGGGCCTTGCTTCCATTACTTCCTCCAGTTTAAGGCCATCGCGAATCATGCTGTAAACCTGGCCCTGAATATCGAGAATCATGTCGCGGAACTCCATCATCTCATCGCGACCGACTACTTCTAACCCATGGCCGGGTATGACTTTTGTTTCGGGGCCGGCTATATCGATAGCTTTATCCATTGCAGCAATGGTGCCCCTGAGGCTACCACCATTATAAATGTCGATAATAGGGTAGCTAGTGGTGCGGTATACATCGCCAAGATGCAATACATCGGACTCGGGAAAATAGACGAAACTATCGCCGTCGGTGTGTGCGGGTGGCACCAGGAAAGCGCGAACGTCTTCGCCGTTAAGATGAAAGCTCATAGTGTCATTGAAAGTTATAAGTGGTCTGGCAGCGGCAGGCTGCTGCGGCGCAAAACTTCCACCTGCTCTGGGGAAGCGGCTTCTCTCTTCGAAAAAGCGAAGCCGCGTATTGTCGTGAGCAAAAATAAGCACTCCCATATCCGCCAGATTTTCATTGCCGCCAACATGATCGATATGAATATGGGTATTAATCAGAAAGCGAATTCCTTCGTCAGTTACTTCTGCGACGGCGGCCACCAGCTTCTCTGTTAAAGGTGCGAACAGCGAATCTACTAACAGCACACCATCGGGCCCGATCTGCACGCCGATGTTGCCTCCGCCACCGGGGCGCTGCACCATGTAAACATTGCCGGCAACGTGGCTAATGGAGAGCTCGACTCCTGCGAAATTCCCCTGAGTAAAGGCGGGGCTAGCTGTAATTGAAAATAAGAGAATGGTGCTTGTGACAAATAGGGCTTTGCGAAGAGTGTTCATTACTTTTTTCTCTTGGAAAGTGTATGTGCGAACGAATGTACTGATGTTAGTGATTTCAAGACTATTAAACAAATTTTATCTTTTCAGATAGCAGTGAGGCGATTGATATTCGCGAGCTGTCAGACAAAAGCAGGCATCACTTGCCCACGGAGGGCTCAAAAAGCAAAATGTGGTTCGCACAATGGGACTAAATATTGTATTTTCAGGTTTCGATTTAGACTTTTTGATGGCGCGACTGGTCGAAACCCGCGCTACTCATCGAAATGGAATTTACAGTTAACACTAATAAATCAGGTATTACTTATGTCCTTTCATTCACGGCTTAGATCATTTCTCACTTTTTGCTTTTTATTAGCTGCCAGTCTTGGCTTCGTTCAGCCGGCTTTGGCTCAGGCTCAGGCAGCTGCAGAGGAGGGAGAGGGCTGGATAGCTGCGACTATGTGCGCCGCTGATAATCGCGGGGTCAATCTGAGTCAGGCGCCCTCATTTACCTTTACTGCATCCGATGGTAATAATCCGCGCCATCTCAGTGCGGAACAGGCGGGCCTTACTACGGAGGATCTGTCTACTCTGGAATTGGCTTGGGCAGTAGCCTTCCCAAACACCTCCAGCATGCGTGCAGCGCCGGTAATTGTCGGCTCGACTATTTTTTTCTCCAATACGGATTCGGGCCATGTATTCGCGTTCGATACCAATAGCGGCTGCGCCAAATGGGTTTATGAAGCCGGCAACCGCCTGCGTTCCTCTATGGCTTACGACGTAATCGATGGAGAGGGCACCTTGGTATTCGGCGATCAACGAGGCACCGTTCATTCCCTAAACGCCGAAAATGGTGAATCCAATTGGGTGGCCAGCGGTCAAGCCACCGACAATCAGGCGATGATTACTGGTACACCTGTCATCCATAATGGCAAAGTCATTGTGCCGCTTTCCGGTTCCGGAGTAGTGACCGGTGGCAATCCTGCTTACGAGTGTTGTGAAAATCACGGTGCGGTAACTGCGTTGGATATTCGCAACGGAACCAAGCTGTGGGAATACCACACCATGCCAACTGCGGAATACACCGGCGAAGTTAGTTCTACAGGAGTAAGACAGCGCGGCCCTTCAGGTGCACCGATCTGGACTACACCGACTATTGATGCTGCCCGAAATCAAGTCTACGTAACTACTGGTGAGAATACTTCTCACCCCACAACGAACACCAGCGATTCAATCATCGCCTTGAATCTTGATACCGGGGAAGCAAACTGGGTATTCCAGGCGTTGGCAAATGATATGTGGAACTTCGGCTGCAGTGCCGGTGGTCCCAACTGCATTATTAAGGAAGATACGAACTCAGTAGATTTCGATTTCGGTGGCGCAGCTATTCTGGTTGAGTCAGACGAAGGCCAGTTATTGATTGCTGGTCAGAAATCTGGTGATCTCTGGGCTCTGAATCCTGATGACGGAGCACTGGTCTGGAATCAGCGAGTGGGAGAAGGAACAGCTCTGGGTGGAAATCATTGGGGTATCGCCACAGACTCCGAGCGCGCCTTCATGACAATCAACGATCCGGGCAATATGGCCGGAAATGCACGTCCCGGTATTTATACTTACTTTATCGGTACCGGAGAGCCAAGCTGGTTCTATGAAGTTGAGCCGGAATGTGGTGAAGATCGTAGCGATAGGCTAAGACGTTGTGATGCGTTATATGGTTTCTCTGCAACGCCTCTTTCGGTTGATGGAGCAGTGATAACAGCCGGCTTGGATGGCCGTATTTTCATATTCAATTCAGACACCGGCGAGCAACTTTTCAAATATGATTCGGCTATCGATTTTGAAACCGTTAACGGGCTAGAGGGCTATGGTGGTTCAATCGACAGTCATTCCATTGCGGCTGGCTCTGGCATGGTATTTATAGGTTCGGGATACGGATCATTCGGTGAAGTGCCTGGCAACGTGTTGCTGGCTTTTAAACCGTCAGAATAAAAACTCACTGGTGATACAAAAAAGGGTATGACTTTCGTCATACCCTTTTTTCGATTGAAAAGCGTTTTACTAGTAAATCAATCCTACCTTGATGTTTCCAATGCAAATTCGCAATCACCTCACCAGTATTTATAAAAAAACTAGAACTGTCTACACGTTCCGAAGCAATCGTATCTAACCGTTTCCTAGCTTGGTGATCAGGCCACTCTAGAATTTCGTAATCGTCTAGACTCAGGTGACTTTCTGTCTATTGCCATATATCTCTTGCAGATAAATTTGGTCTGAAACAACCTCCACCAACACTTCCACTGCCTTAAAAACATCAAGGTGTCTCACATAAAGCGGTGCAAATCCGAATCGTAAGATGTCCGGGGATCGAAAATCCACGATTACGCCTTGATCAATAAGTGCCTGGCTTATCTCGAATGCCTGTGGGTGGGAGAATGCCAGCTGGCTTCCTCTTTCTGTGCATGCTTCAGGAGAGACTAGTTTGAGAGATGACAATTCCTTTTTATCGTTTACCAGTTTTAAGAATAGTTCGCCGAGTGATAGGGATTTCTCTCTCAGCTGTATTAGATCGACCCCTTTATATACCTCCAGCGCTGCATCAAGCACGCTCATCGATAAAATGCCCGGTGTGCCGGACAGAAACTGCTGCACTCCGGAGGCTGGTTCATACTGATTGGCAAAAGCAAAGGGTTGGCTATGCCCCATCCAGCCTGATAGGGGTTGTTTTATTGCATGCTGATGACGCGTAGCAGCATAAATAAATGCCGGTGAGCCGGGGCCACCGTTGAGATACTTGTAGCCACAGCCCACAGCGAAATCAACATTGCATTTGTCCATCTCCAGAGGCAGGGCGCCGGTACTATGGGCGAGATCCCAAATCACCAACGCGCCTTGCTCGTGAGCTAAACGGCTTATGTTTTGAATGTCATGAAGCTTTCCCGACTTGTAATTCACATGGGTAAGAACGACAACGGCGACCTCATCGGTAATGCTGTTTTGAACTTCTGATTCGCTAACTAGTTGAAGCTCGCACTTGTCAGTACCAAGCAATTCCGACAGGCCCTGACCTATATATAAGTCAGCGGGGAAATTATCTTTTTGGGAGAGTATGATTCGCCGGTCGGGACGCATTGATATCGCGCAGCTTAAAAGTTTGAACAAGTTAACCGAGATGGAATCACAACAGATAACTTGGCCGGGGGCAGCGCCCAAAAGCGGAGCGATTTTTTCACCTACCTGAGTGGGAAGGTCTATCCAATGGTGTTTGTTCCAACTGGAAATTAGATCGATTCCCCATTGGCTCTCAATAACTTCCCGTGCACGCTGAGCACATACTAGTGGCATAGCGCCAAGAGAATTGCCGTCGAGATAAATCACTTCGGAATCAAGTTTAAACTCATGCCGCTTATGGGCCAGAATATCTTCTCGATCGAGTTCAATTGCCTGTGATTCGCTCACTGTGCAAACGCCTGTTCAAGCGATTCCAAAAACCTCGCAAAGGCGGGCGTGCCAGGATGGACCCAGTCAAAGTGACCGGCACCGTCTTGTATTATTGTGTTGGCTCCCCTAAGTCGGGATTGTTCCACTGGAACAATAGAGTCAATGTCTCCCTGCAGCAGCACAGTATCTTCGTGAAGAGTCTTTCCTGCGGGGTTTGCTGTGGAATAAGCATCGGGCATCGAATCATAATCGCCACCCATGAAATCCGCCGTGACTGTCTGACAGCTGTTGCTTCCCTGTGAGTAGGATACGATATCAGCAATGGCGGCAAGACCGATTACACCGTTTAGCTGAGGATATTCAGTGCCCGTTAACAAGGCCAGATGGCCGCCGGCGGAGTGCCCGCTAATAACAATATTGCTGGTGTCGATAGGCTGGTTTTGAAGCGAGTCGAGGAACTCCAGACCCGCCTTTATATCCTCATAGGTTCCGGGCCAGCCCCCACCTTCGTCACCGGTGCGACGATATTCCAGAGACCACACTGCGTAGCCGGCTTGAGAAAGGGCTGTGCTGAACGGATGGGTATAGGCAATATTAAAAGAGTTTAGCCAGCAACCCCCGTGAATAAAAACCACCACCGGCGCTTTCTGCACAATGGTCGCATTTCCCGGCAGCCATAGTTCAGCATACTGTAATTGCGGATTATCCGAACCATACGCATAGCTGCTGCTCGCTGAGTTCGATGCCAATGCCAGTATGTCATTAAAACTGACATTACCGGAGGAGGAAGGGAATTCGATTTCCGCGGCGGTGGCATTAGTGCTGGCAAGTAATACGAGAATGAGGAAGACTTTGCGAATCATAGAGTTGGATTTCCCGGATAATATGGCTGTAAATACTATACCAAAAACCCTAAGACGTATGAGTAAATATGCTGTATCACAGGCGGCTTACTGATTTGTTTTCAGAGTACGATCCGAGTTTGTGCTTTCAGCTCACATAAATTAAGGTATTCATAACTCAGGCTTCACTTATACAGAGCTTGCCGAACCTTTGGCTGGGTAGATTCCGGTGTTGCCGTAAACTATGGAATCGAAGCATTTTTCGCCTCACCCGACGAAGCTATTGCGCTGGAAAGGAGGTTGCGAACAAACACAGCGGTGGCGGAGATCATGGTAAGCAGTAGTGGTGCCGCCAGAATCAAAGCTATCCGCGAGCGGCGTGACGGCGAGTAAGACAGGCTGATGAGAATTGGATCAGGGAAGACGAATAAATTGCTAACAAGAAAAGAGATAAGAATACCTATGAAATCGAATTTACTCATAGCCTCATGTTTGGGCATTATGCTGTCGTTAGGTGCTTGTGGCATCAACAATGCAAACGTTGCTTATCAAACTCTCAACGTTATGACCTTTAATATTCGTTACAACAACCCCAGCGACGGCGAGTATGCTTGGCCGAACCGTAAGGAAAATGTTGCCAGTGTTGTTCGCTTCCATAAGGCAGATATTATTGGCATGCAAGAGGCCCTGCGTGGACAGATAGATGATCTGCAACAATTGTTGCCGGAGTATCGTTGGATTGGTGTCGGCAGGGACGATGGAGAGAATGCTGGCGAGTTTTCACCCATCTTCTACAGGCAGGACAGGCTCAGGGTATTGGATAATGGCACTTTCTGGCTATCGGAAACTCCTGAAATTATCGGCAGCAAGAGCTGGGATGCAGCGATTACGCGCATTGCCAATTGGGCAGTGATGGAAGACCTGCAAAGCGGCCAACAGATTCTGATGCTAAACACTCACTTCGATCATCGCGGTGAGCAAGCAAGAACTAATAGCGCGACATTGATTGCACGGTACGTGCAATCATTATCTGACGGAAGGCCAGCAGTCATTACAGGGGATTTTAACGTGCCGCCAACAGCGCTTGCCTATGCCACGATGACGGAAGACTATGCTGATAGTTATCTAAAATCATTAACTGTACCCCATGGTCCAGAAGGAACATTTGGCGGCTTTGTGGTTGGAGAAGATGGAAATAATCGTCGTATCGATTACGTATTTATTTCCGAAGAGATTGAAGTGTTGCGCTATGCAGCCCTGAGTGATCAGTGGAATGGTTTCTATCCCTCTGACCATCTGCCGGTAATGGTTGAATTGCAGCTGCCTTGATATGTTCGCTAGTAATCTTAATTCTACTGCAATACGAAGTAAGCTTTAGCGAGCAAAATGTTTGATCAGCAGTGCATGAAGTGCTCGTGTTGCCGGGCCTGCTCCTGGTTTTTTAGAAAGCATGAGGTATGTCTGTAGTACTCGTCTCATATCCTCTCTTAAGAGAATTTGAACAAGCTCACCACTTTCAAGTTCTTGCTGTACGCTATTCTAGATTCTAAATGTATAATGGAACTTAAGACTCAGGTCAGAGTGGGCGGTTTGAAAGGTATTGTCTTGATCCCAGTCCTGCAGATTGTAGTTCAATACGATAAACGCTTCCTGCCCCGCTCGCGGAACCCATTGTAGCCGGGTATTTACGCCGATCTCTTCAGAGATATTGTCGTATTGCACAAGGCTTATCCAGTACAAGGTCGGTGAGAAAGCGACTTGAGTATTCACGCTGCTAAGGCGCGTAGTGAAATCACCCTGTGGCAATTCGATATCGTTCCAGTCGTAGCGCAATGACATGGAAAAATTGCGTGACCGGTTCCAGGCGAAACTTCCATTGACGTTGACTCGTTCGCCATTAAAGAAATCACCTGTTCGATAATTAACACCACCGGAAAATTCCCGTTGACCAGCGGTATTAAGGCCGATTTCAGTTTCACTAAAGTCATAGTTTCCCGGTTGGATATAGACTTCGTTTCCGGGCTGACGAAATATAGCAAAGGAGCTACGCACCACTTCCTTACTTTCGGAATGATTGAGAGATATTTGGTCACGGGAAGTTGTTTCCAGTTCCATCAAACGATAGGTGACAACCTCTGTTTGCAGGCCACCATCGATAAGTTCGATGCGTTGCATGTCGATGCCGCCAAAAGCTGTTTGAAAAGGACCACTTTCAAAGAAATGGGTGTAACCGAAATCAGCCGTCAGGTCTTCTATGTTGGAGCGATTTACAAAACCCATGGCCGGATTAAAGTTCTCTTCGACAACCTTGTAGCCAACTCGGGTACGAAACCCCTCGCTGGCAGGGTAAGCAAGACCGAATCCATAGGAGGCATCATCGTCGTCTATGCCTTGAGTATCTGACTGCTGAAAAAACACATTACCCTGAAGCCTGCGACCATTTGCAAGCCGATTGTTAATGTATTGAAAGTCCACGCCAGCAACACTGTTATCGATATTAGATGTAGGGTCACCGTCTGTATAAATAAAACCGATTCGCGAATCATCCAGTACATTTGCAGAAATTCGGGTGATCAATAGGTCAGAGGCATTTACAGCGCCATTCTCATCCTGCCGAATAGCGAGGGTGCCTATATTGAACCGGCCCACGCGGCCACTGATTCGGCCTCCATAATTGATATCAACCGGTGCGCCGCTAGCAGACAATCCCAATTTGCGTGAGAAGTATGGGCGCGCATTCTCCCGACTACCACCGGATGATGCGCTATTGCCACGAGCCATGCCGCTGATGTTGCCAAACTGGAAGAGGTCGGAATCGTTATTGAAGAAATCCCGCTTCTCGGGAAAGAACAAATTAAACCGGCCAAGATTTACCTGGCGGTTATCAACTTCTATTGCCGAAAAATCGGTGTTGATTGTTAGCGCTGCATTTAGAGAGGGCGTAAGCCGATAGAAAGCATCTAGAGATGGTTCGAAATCTTCATTACTGCCAGATGGGTCAAAGCTCCTCTGCCTTATAGCGGCAAAGCTGGGCACTATGTCCAGACCCACACCCTGATCCATTCCTTCCAACCCTGTCATCTCGCCCATGATAGTGGGGTTGTAGGATCGGTCGAGAGAAACCCAGGCCATCTCTTCATTGCGACGGCGAATGCCGCGTCCAAAATTGAAGCCCCAGGTTTCCAGAGAAGGATCGAAGGGCAAAGACTTAAAGGGAATCTCCACCTCGGCAACCCAACTATTGCCATCTATACTGGTGTCGGTGTCCCAGATCGTATTCCAGTCCAGAGAGAACGACGTTGGCGATGTATAGAGCGCATCGTGGCGAACACCATTCAGGTTGGTTTCAAATCGATAACCGGCACGGCCCTGATTAAACGGGTCGAGGATAATTACCAGGCGATCATCGAAAGGCAGGCCCTGACCATGGCGCAACGTAGGGGCCGCAATCAAGTCAGGGTCGCTATCGTACATACGGGCGGCGACATAGAGAGCGTCAGGAGTATAGACAACATAGAGTTCGGTAGGCTCGGAAGGTGTTGTATGGTCGCCGGGTCGGCTCTGGTGGAAATCAGTTACTACTTCCGCCTGCTGCCATACCGCATCATCCAGTTTGCCATCCAGCACCGGTGCAGTATCTACCTTGATAGCCCGGAAGCTCTTCGCCTCGACCTCACGTGCTTCCACCGATTCCTGCGCGGACGCAGTATTGGAGCCCAGCGCTAAAGAGAGCGCTATGGAGATAGCTGCAGAAAGGGGGAGTAAGTTGCTTGCTGCCGGCGCTGGATGCTTTCTCAAGATCGGATTCCTCTACTGCTGAGATTTTGAATAAATACCAATAAGGATGCGGATATTAGCAATTGACCAGCACCGGAGTAAGAATCCGACACACTATGTTTCAACTTCAATTCGAATATACGATAGTGGCGTCAGGAAGCGTAAGACGTGACTGTGCTCTATGCTCTCTGACTCCTCTTCTTTGATAGAAAGGTCAGCAAGAAAGAAACTGGCAGGGTGAGTATAAAAAAGATCGGATAAGAAACTAACAGTGATACCAGAGCAAACAGAATCAGGGTAATCATCGGATTGGTCAAATCATTGATTATTACCAGATCAAGATTTACTTCGAGGGTTAAAAAGCCGGCCATCATCGCGATTGCTGCAATGAATAGCAGGCATACAAGAACTATGCCCCACCACGTGACGCAGCAATTGGTAAATTTCCAAGTTTGTTTCAAAGTGCTCAATAGATTGAATCCCGGAGATATGAAATGTTTATAGCCTTTGTTGCGAGCCTTGAACAAATAGTTCAGTTGACAATACA
>Ga0315322_10001094_pt1 | contig 20816 bp, 13 predicted proteins | sample M110021515metaG_FD_203461 | JGI IMG/M metagenome (GOLD analysis project Ga0315322, IMG submission 203461) | Ammonia-oxidizing marine archaeal communities from Monterey Bay, California, United States - M1 100m 21515 | ecosystem: Environmental > Aquatic > Marine > Intertidal zone | place: USA...
TGTAGTAATATCTGTATTGGCCCCGTCTTCAAAGGGAATGGAATGATAATATCCTGCTCGAGGAGTAAAGGGCAATCCAGACCCAAAGTTCCATCGTGCATTAATTTCCCAGCTTTCATCTTCTCCGAACTTGAAAGCACCTAGCAGATTGACATTGTGTCTTCTATCAAATATGGGTGCATAATTTATTAGACCGTCCCATCGTTCTACTTTGCCCAGTGAATAGACGGCCCATAAGTACAATTTGTTTTTTCTGTACTTAATAACAAAGTCTACGCCTTTTGCTTCGCCCGTTTCAATAATGAAATCATTTTTCAGTATGTCAGGACGGGTTGCATTGTTTTCATTATCCTCAAAAATTTTATTTCGATTGAGATTGGTTAATTGCGTAAACCACTTGTAATAAGCTTCAACATTTACGGTTACTGAATTTGAAATGTCTAGTTCAAAACCGGCAATTGCATGATTTGCTTTTTGAAGTTTGTGTGTAAGCTCTTTTACGGTGCCATCTTGGTTAACCAAATCATCTTGTAAATCTTCTGGCCCGGAAACAAAACCATAAAATAAGTTAACAACATCGCGGTCTGATGTCGCCGAAATGAGGTTTTGAGAATAAATTCCAGCAGACCCCTTCAGCCTTAATCGATCACTTAAGTTGTATTTCACACCTAATCTGGGTTCTGGCGAAAAATTATTCAGAGACGCATAATACTGAGCTCTGAAGGATGGGTTAATCACCCACAAACCTTTATTAATGGTAAAGTCAATATAGGCCGATGGTTGTGTTGTATTTTCACGCTGTGTAATCGATCTGCCAACAGAATTATAAAATTGGAAATCCGTAGTGAATCCTGCAATTTCAACACCATATTTTAGCTCATTTTCTCCGAAAAAATATTTAAAGTCGAAACCGAAATCCCACCCGTTAACACGGCTTGTTCTTGGCTCCAGTTCTCCTTCGGCCATAGATATTTTATAATCAGAAAAGGACAATTTACCTCCAACTAAAACAGGTGAACCAGGAGGAACTAACAGCCAATTCGCGCCTATTCCGTAACTGTCCCATTTTAAGTCTGAAATACTTTTATATTTTACTCTATCAGTAAAATTAAATCCGAAAAGATTAATTTTACTACCCGACCGGCTGTTCACTGAAATTTTCCCGTATATATCTGTAAAGTTAAATGGTAAACCTGCCGTATCATTCACATACTTGTACAATGATTTAGATGATTGTTCTAAATAAGAGTGTTTACCTGTTAAGATGTATGAAATGCTACCGTCACCATCCTCATTTGCCTTTTTTATGGGGCCTTCAAGTAATAGCTTCGCCATGAAGGGTGATAAAGAAGCACGTCCATGCTGGCCCTCGGTATTTCCGCCTCTGGTAGAAATGTCCATGATAGAAGAAATTCGACCACCATGTTCAGCACTAAACCCTCCTGTATAAATTTTTGCCGATTCAATAATTTCAGTTTCAAATACGGAGAAAAATCCAATAGAATGAAAAGGGTTGTAGATGGTCATGCCGTCTAGTAAAACTTTATTTTGAACAGGAGAACCTCCTCGAACATAAAACTGTCCACCTTGGTCTCCTGTAGAAATGACACCAGGAGTTACCCCAAAATAGGAAGCAATGTCTGCATCTCCTCCAGTGGTGGGTATTTGAAGAATGTCTTCTTTATCAATTTTAAATACAGATATGCCAACTCTTGTGGTATCTTCTCTTTTTGTTCTTACAACATCGACTCCCTCAATAACATTGGCATCTTCTATGTAGAATTTCTCATTGTAATTTTTGCCATTTTTAAAGGTTATTTCAATCGTTTGTTCCTTATGATAAAATTCTTCAACAACCACATTATAAGTTCCAGGAGGAATGTTTTGAATAATAAAATATCCATTGTCTTTGGTGCTGAAGGCTTTGAGCGGGCTAGTACCCATAATTTTAACATCAGCATATTCCACTGGTTTTTTTGTTTTCTTGTTGTAAACAAATCCCTTGAGACTAGCGCCTTGAGCGCAGGCAATTTGAGCTAAGAATAATAGAAGAACCGTTGTTATTATGTATCTCATCGTGCTTTTAATAAGTGGGCAAAAATAGCAATATCTCGCAAAGATAAGTTAAGAAAGGATGCTGATTCTTGCCAATGTACCAGCGGTGAAATTACTATTTAGTAGGTAAGAAGCTCCCAAGGATTAACGAACAGACGCTTTTGATTAGTGGAACGGGGTATTAAATTTAGGTAAAGGTTAATGAAGTATTTGGAAAACCAATTGCTTCAATAATTCTCCTGGCGGATTCGTCTCTTTTCCAATTCCCTTAGCTTGTTGGTCAGCATTGCGTAACAAGGAAATGATGTAGGCTAATCGTTTTGGACTATAAAAATTCAAAGCTTGTTTGTACTGTTTAATAAAAAAAGGATGCGTTTTAATTTCTTTTGCCAGTGCAGAATCGTTGTTTTTATTTTTTGAAAAATGGATTTTCATTAATTTTTGAAATAATCCGAATAAGATTGCAATTACAAATACATCCGGATTGTCTTTTGGATTTTTTGCGAAGTAATTAATAATTTTATTTGCTTTTAAAACGTCTCGTTTTAGCAATGCATCCTGCAATTCAAATGGATTGTAATCTTTACTTAACCCAATGTGCTTTTGAATAATTGTAGGAGAAATACTTTCACCCGGCTTAACTACGAGCGCTAGTTTCTCTACTTCGCCCGCAATTTTTTGAAGATTATTCCCTAAATAATCGGAAATCAGAACCGCGGTCTTTTGATCTATTTTAAAGCCTTTTAATTGAATATGATTGGCAACCCAGTTGGGCACATCGTAATCTTTTAAAGCCGGTGAATTAAATAAGCAAGTTTTGGCAAAAAGCTTTGCAATTTCAGTACGACCATCGAGTTTCCCGTATTTGTAACAAAAGACTAAGATGGTACTGTCTAACGGCTTTTCTAGATAATCTTTAAAATCATCTAAATGTTTTTTAAGGTGTTGTGCCTCTCTTACAATAATGACTTGTCTTTCGGCCATCATCGGATAGCGTTTTGCCGCTTCCAAAATGGCATCGGTCGTGGCATCTTTGCCGTAAAAAATAGTTTGATTAAAGTCTTTTTCGTGCTCTTCTAACACATTTTGTTCTAGTTCTTTTGCGATTTCATCAATGAAATAAGCTTCTTCCCCCTGAAGGAAGTAGATGGGCTTGAATTCCCTCGCCTTTAGCTCTTTTAACAGTGTTTTGTAATCCATCATTCAAACTTATGGTGCCGAACAGTAATTCCGTTATTGATTAATTCATTTAATGCTTCAATGCCAATAGTAATGTGTTTTTCAACAAATTGAGTGGTTACAAGTTTGTCACTTTTTTCTGTTTTAACACCTTCTGGAATCATGGGCTGATCGGACACTAATAGTAAGGCACCAGTGGGTATGTGATTGGCAAAACCAACAGTAAAAATGGTAGCTGTTTCCATATCAATAGCCATCGCACGAATTTTCTTCAAATAGGATTTGAATTCAATGTCGTGCTCCCAAACTCGTCTGTTTGTGGTATAAACAGTTCCAGTCCAATAGTCCATTTCATGCTCTCGAACAACATGTGAAACAGCTCTTTGAAGGTTGAAAGAAGGCAGTGCTGGCACTTCTTGTGGGAAATAATCGTTGCTCGCTCCTTCGCCCCTAATAGCCGCAATCGGTAATATAACGTCACCAATTTTGTTTTTTTTCTTTAACCCTCCGCACTTGCCTAAAAACAGCACCGCTTTTGGTTTTACTGCGGCCAAAAGATCCATAATGGTTGCTGCGTTGGCGCTACCCATGCCAAAATTGATAATGGTAATACCTCTAGAAGTCGCATTTGGCATGGCTTTATTACGACCTTCAATGGGGACTCCTTGTTGATCAGCAAAAATTTTAACATAATTATTAAAGTTGGTGAGTAGTATGTACTGACCGAACTTATTAAGCGCTAATCCTGTGTAACGGGGTAGCCAATTGTCAACGATTTCTTTTTTATTTATCATAAATGTTACCTTAGCTCAGCTATGGAAAAATTAAAATTTCCAGAATACAAATTTAATGTTAAACGTAACACTAAAGGAACGCAAATTTTTGATATTGTTAGAAAGAAATTTGTTCAATTAACTCCTGAGGAATGGGTGCGACAGCATGCCATTTGTTTTTTACATTTCGAAAGAGACTTTCCCCTGACCTTAATGAAAGTTGAAAAGGAGGTTGAAGTAAATTTACTCCGTAAAAGATTTGATTTATTATGTTACAATAATTTAGGAAAGCCAGTATTATTGTGTGAGTTTAAGCGATCAACGGTTGCCATTAATGAGGCAACATTCAATCAGGTTGCTCGATACAATTTGAGTATCCAAGCGCCCTTAGTTTATGTTACAAATGGGATAAAACATTTTATTGCAGAAGTAAATTTTTCCACAAAAAGCCATTCGTTTTTATCGGAAATTCCAAAATACGGTAAGTAGTTTTTAGTGAATAGGTACTTATTGGTTTGTTGTTTATACCTGTTTAAATATGGCAAAGAGAATTCCATGGTATAAAAATTCAAGTAGGAATTTAGCTGTATAGCTAGTTGAAAATGGTTACATTTGTCGCCTAAATTTTAGTATCAAAATGGATTTATCAGGAATAATTTCAATCTCAGGAAAGCCAGGCTTATTCAAAGTATTGGCGAATAACAAATCTAGCTTGGTAGTCGAGTCTTTGGTTGATGGTAAAAAAACCACAGCTTTAGCTACACACAAGGTTAGTGCATTAGAAGATATCTCAATCTACACGGAAGAAGATGATGTACCTTTGAGAGAAGTTTATAAGTCTATTTATGACAAAGAAAATGGTGGGGTAGGTCCGAATCATAAAGGTGAAATGGCTGAACTCAAGAATTATTTATCGAGTGTTTTGCCAGACTATGATGAGGAAAGGGTTTATAATTCGGATATAAAAAAATTATTTCAGTGGTACAATATTTTGCAGGCGGCAGGAGCCTTGAAAATTTCATCTGAAGAGGTGGAAGTTGACCACAACGAAGCTGAACAGAAGGAAGCAGAATAATGATACTTAATTATGAGTTCAATTAGCATAAGCATACCCACTCGAGCCGCAAGAAAATTACTTCCTGAGCAATTGGAGATTACAAATTGGGAGACGCTGCACCCTTATTTCGAGGAGTTGAAAGAGCGAAAAATCAATACGCTAGAAGATTTAGAGAGCTGGCTGCTTGACCGCAGTGAATTGGAAGCTGTGCTAGAAGAAGATGCTGGTTGGCGATATATTAAAATGACCATTGATACTTCTAATAAGGAACTGGCTGATGCTTATGCATTTTTTATTTCAGAAATAAATCCAAAAACAGCTCCGTACGAAGATGCTTACAACAAGAAATTTTTACAATCTCCCTATGTTAATTTTCTAAAGGGGCAGGAATTTGAAATTTATCTAAGAGGTATTAAAAAAGCGATTGAATTGTTTCGAGAAGATAACATTTCTCTTTTTGCTGATATTGCAAAAGAGTCGCAAAAGTATGGCTCGATATCAGGAGGGCAATCGATTGAGCTAGATGGTCAAATTGTCACGATGCAAGAGGCTGCTAAAGAGTTGAAGAGTACGGATCGAGCTCGGAGGGAAATGGTCTTTGAGTTAATGATTAACAGAAGACTGAAGGATGTTGAAGCTTTAGATATCTTATTTGATTCATTAAGAGAATTAAGACATAAAGTTGCTGTGAATGCGAATTATAATAATTTCAGAGATTACAAATTCGAAGCAATGGGCAGGTTTGATTATTCGATTCAGGATTGCTTTAATTTTCATGATAGTATAGCTGAAGAAATTGTGCCTATCGTTGCTGATTTTCAAAAAGAAAAGAAGATTCAGTTAGGTTACAAAGAGCTAAAGCCATTTGATTTAGATGTAGACCCATCAGGTAATGCGCCTTTAAAACCATTTAAAAATGGCGAAGAATTGCTGGATAAATCGATACAATTATTTTATAAAATTGATCCTTATTTTGGTGAATGCCTGGAAACAATGAGAGAAATGGGGCATTTGGATTTGGTTTCAAAAAAAGGGAAATCTCCAGGAGGATATAATTATCCATTGTATGAAGTTGGAGTCCCTTTTATTTTTATGAATGCTGTGGGTACTCAACGTGATTTGATCACAATGATTCACGAAGGTGGGCATGCTGTACACAGTTTTTTAAGCAGAGAATTAAAGTTGACCGCATTTAAAAGTTTGCCGAGTGAAGTTGCCGAGCTGGCTTCTATGAGTATGGAATTGATTTCTATGGATCATTGGGATGTTTTCTATGCTGATGAAATGGATTTAAAGCGTGCAAAAAAAGATCAACTAGAAACCCTTTTGAAGATACTTCCTTGGGTGGCAATTGTAGATAAATTCCAGCATTGGATATATACCAATCCGAATCACACACAGGAACAAAGATTAAATCAATGGAATAGCATCAACGATTCTTTTTCTGGAGGTCATATTGATTGGTCAGACTTTGAAGATGCTAAGTCAACTTCTTGGCACCGGCAGCTGCATATTTTTGAGGTTCCATTTTACTACATTGAATATGGTATGGCTCAATTAGGAGCCATTGCAGTTTGGCGAAATTATAAAAACAATCCTCAAAAGGCCATTGAGCAATATATGGCTGCGTTAAAATTAGGGTTTACAAAATCAATTCCGGAAATTTATGCAACGGCTGGAATTAAGTTTGATTTTTCTCGTGAGTATGTTAAAGAATTAGCAGACTTTGTAAGAGAGGAATTGAGAAAACTGAATTAATCTTTTCAGATTACATTTACTTCTCTTTCGAGTTCTATCCCGTATTTATTTTTGACGGACAACATTATTTCGCTACTCAGGTTGTAAATTTCTTCTCCTGTTGCTCCGCCATAATTTACCAGTACCAGCGCCTGATTCTTGTGTACTCCATAATTTCCTTTGGTATAGCCTTTCCAACCTGCGTTATCAATTAACCAGCCAGCTGCTAGTTTGGTATATGATTCGCCCACTGGATAAGCAGCAATTTCTGGATACTCAAATTTTATTTTCAAAAATTGCTCGTTAGTAATTACCGGATTTTTAAAAAAACTTCCTGAATTTCCAAGCTCTTTTGGGTTCGGCAATTTAGAAGTGCGTATTGCAATTACTGCGTCACTTACATTTTTTATGCTAGGATCAGAGACATTCATTTTTTGTAATTCTTCATTGATTGCGCCGTAAGAAGTATTGATTTGGGGTTTTTTAAAGAGGCGAAAAACAACGGATGTGATGACGTATTCTTCTTTGAGCGCATGTTTAAATACGCTCTCACGATATCCAAATTCACAGTCTTCTTTTTCAAATGCCTCAACCTCTAATGTGCCCATGTTTAGCGCTTCTAAATACTCGAATCGATCTTTTATTTCTACGCCGTAAGCGCCAATGTTTTGCATTGGACTTGCACCTACACATCCGGGTATTAAGGATAAATTCTCTAATCCTGCCCACCCCTGTTCAATGCAGTATAAAACAAACTCATGCCAGTCTTCTCCTGCACCTGATTTTACATAAAAGTAGTCCTGGTCTTCGTGTATTAATTCAATACCATAAAGCTCATTTTTAAGAACGATTCCATCATAGTTAGCAGTTAGCAGCATATTGCTACCTCCACCAAGAATCAGTTTTTTTTCTTTTATAACAGTATCATTAGACAATAATTGCTGCAAATCTTCAATGGTTTGGAAAGCTGCGAAAAGTTTAGATTTTACATCAATCCCGAAGGTGTTGTACTGCTGCAGTGATTTGTCTTTTTCTATGAGCATAGTACAAAACTATAACTGAAGGGGTCTATTTATGCATGTTATGAAGTTATTCCATCAACACCATTAACTGAATAACTCCACGGTTTCTTATCTTCGTGAAAGCAAATGCCTGCAAAAAAAGTTATAGTTTCAGTTACTAATGATTTAACGACTGATCAGCGTGTCCATAAGGTTTGCATCTATTTACACAATCAAGGGTGTGAAGTCACCTTGGTCGGGAGAAGACTGTCTAATAGTTTGCCCATACAACGGGCTTATAAATACAAACGAATGAGACTGTTTTTCTCTACAGGGGCACTATTCTATGCGGAGTTTAATAAACGACTTTTTTTCTATTTGCTTTTTCGTAATGTCGATATTCTAGTTGCAAATGATTTAGATACACTTTTAGCTAATAAAACAGCATTAAAGTTTAAAAAAAATTGTGCGCTTGTTTACGATTCTCATGAATATTTTACAGAAGTGCCAGAACTTGTTGCAAGACCAAAAATTCAGAAGATTTGGGAGAAAATAGAGGGGAAAATATTTCCAAAACTTGATTATATCTATACGGTTAATGCAAGTATCGCCAAATTATACGAAGAAAAGTACCAGAAAAAAATTCATGTCGTTCGAAATATGGCTCCCCAATTTGTTGCTAAGAAAAGCCATACGAAGGCAGAATTGAACCTACCCATGGATAAGAAGATAGTTCTTGTTCAAGGTGCTGGAATCAATATCGATCGGGGCATTGAAGAATTATTGATGGCTATGGATTTCTTGGTGGGTTATTATTTGCTTATTATTGGTTCTGGCGATGTAGTGCCCCTTTTAAAAGAGCGAGCGAAAAGTAGATCGGACGTTTCATTCATTGATAAAATGCCATACGATGAAATGATGTGCTATACAGTTCATGCCGATGTTGGTGTTTCATTAGATAAAGACACGAATATTAATTATCGTTTCAGTCTTCCCAATAAAATTTTTGATTATATCCAGGCTGGAGTTCCCATTTTAGCTTCTAATGTTGTAGAGGTAAAAACCATTGTTGAGAAATATAAGCTAGGTGCAATTATACCATCACATGAACCTTTGGATATTGCAAAAACAATAAGGACAATAGTTGAAGAAATGAATAAAGAGGATTTGCTTAAAAATCTAAAAGCAGCTGCGGCTGAATTAAATTGGGAAAGCGAGTCAGGGGTGCTCGATCGAATTTATCATCCATTAATAAACAGCAATGAGCATTAAAATTTAGGCAGAGGGTGTACGAAAAACTAAAAAAATTAGCTATTCTGTTGGTGCCTAAAAAGTTATTAGAAAGGTACGAAGGTTTCTTTCGTAAGCTAATTTCGTATAAGTACAGAGGGCAAAAATATTGCTGCAATATCTGCGATTTTAACTTAAAAGATTTTGCAGTTCTATCCAATGGAAATAAACTGTGCCCGAATTGTGGTAGTTTGCCAAGAACCAGGAGGTTATTTTCTATAATTGATTCGGAATATAGTTTTAAAAACAAGACTGTACTTCATTTTTCTCCTTCAAAGGCAATGGCCTGTAAATTACGCGAGCTAAAAGCAAAGGAGTATGTCACTACCGATTTTGAGGGTGAATTTTTGGCAGATGAAAAAATTGATATTACTCAGATTAACAAAAAAGATAATAGTTTTGATTTGATTATTTGTTATCATGTTTTGGAGCACATCAAGGATGATGATAGTGCCATCTCGGAATTATATAGAGTACTTAGAGAGGGCGGCAAATGTTTCATCCAAACTCCATTTAAGAGTGGGGAAATTTTTGAAAACGATTTAATTCAGACACCTGAAGATAGATTGCTTCATTTTGGGCAAAACGATCATGTGCGCATCTATAGTGTTGAAGGATTAATTGATAGATTAAGTAAGGTTGGTTTTAAAGTGGACAGACGTGAGTTTAATTCCGTTGCAGATAATCATAAGGGACTGAAACAAAATGAAACTGTTTTAATTGCACAAAAAGAATGATTTCAATTTGTATTCCGATATATAACTTTAATGTTGTTCCTCTTGTAAAGGAGCTATTAAGACAAATAGAAGGACGGCAGTGTGAGCTTTTGCTTATTGATGACGCTTCTACAACGTTTGTTATTGAAAACAGCGAACTGCATAACATTACAAATTTAATTGTTCTGGATCAAAATATAGGCAGAGCTCAAATTAGAAATTTATTTTTAAAACATGCCAAGTACGAGTACTTGTTGTTTTTGGATTGTGATTCTTTAGTTGAGAACAATGATTTCATAGACAACTATATAAACATTATTCAGCAAGGTCAGGCGAAGGTGATTTGTGGCGGTCGAGAATATGCAAAAAATGCACCTGATTTGGAGCGCAGGTTGCGATGGAAATACGGAGTTGAGTCTGAAAGCAAACCCACAATTCAAAGGGTGAGATTACCTTATCGCTCTTTTATGACTAATAACTTTATCGTTCGAAAAGACGTTTTAGAACAAACGCGATTTGATGAATCATTAACGCTTTATGGGCATGAGGATACGCTTTTTGGATTTGAATTAAAAAAGAAATCGGTACCTATAGAACATGTCGATAATCCGATTCGTAATGGTTACCTGGAAACCAATGAGGAATATCTTTTAAAAACAGAAGAAAGCATCATTAATTTGGTTCAAATTGTTAGAAGTATTAGTAATCCAATGGAATTTTGCGCGGAAGTTCGATTATTAAATTATTATCAATCAGTAAAAAAGAAAAAGAACATTTGGAGTCTAAAAGTGCTCTTTTTTATTTCTCGAAAACGATTGCTCAATAAGTTGCTGTCGGGTAAAGCAACAATTAAAGAATTCAACTTCTATAAATTAATGCTCTTGATTAAATCCTTAGAGGGTAATTAAAATCGAAACTCTTCCGCTTGTGCCAAATTAATTTCTAATACAGCTCCGGATTCTGTTTTTAAGGTTCTGGAAGGGAATTTATTAATAATATGGTAATCGTGGGTTGCCATAAGAATGGCTTTTCCACTGCTGCTTATTTCAAAAAGTAATTTCATGATTTCATCACTGGTAATCGGGTCTAAATTTCCTGTTGGTTCGTCAGCTAGAATTAATTCTGGATCATTGATTAAGGCTCTAGCAATGGCAACGCGTTGTTGCTCTCCGCCAGATAGCTGGCTTGGTAAATGGTGATGTTTCCCTTCAACGCCCACCCTGCTTAGTAGTTCGTCAACTTTTAAGTTCATTTTTGATTTGTCTTTCCAGCCCGTGGATTTCATTACAAATACAAGATTATCTTTAATAGAGCGGTCCATTAGTAATTGAAAATCTTGAAACACGATTCCAATAGTTCGTCGTAATGCAGATATCTTCTTAGATTTTATTCCTTTTAAATTATAATTAACAATGCTGCCTGTGCCGGTTTTAAGTTTAAGCTCACCATACAGTGTTTTTAAAAGAGAGGTTTTCCCACTTCCTGTTCTGCCAATCAGGTAAACGAATTCACCTCGATTTATCTGGATATTAACTTCGTTCAAGATGGTGATGTTGTCCTGTTTAATTACGGTATCCGAAAGGCTAATTATCGCGTTGTCATTCATGGTCAATCGATTGGATTGGATAAAACTGGGAAAAATAATTAGAATCACTTAGATCATTACAATAAACTTATTGACAAAATAAATTTAACAGAACCGAGTTAATAACTATACGTCAAACAGCATCTGTTATCGAACGCCCTTAGTACTTTTATGGATATTCCATTATTGTACTTGGGATTGGTATATCTGATAAGTTGACTGTGGTGAAAATAGTTTTATACATAACCGTGCTTTGTATGTTGTCTTGGGTTCAAATTGGGGCTCAGCAGACCCTAATATATACCGAAGATTACAAGCCTTTTAAAGATGGAATGGAGCTTTACAATAAGGCCCAGTATCAGGCAGCTCAAAACAAATTTATTGAAACAGTAAAAGGAATTGCAAGTCCACAAGATGAGATACGCATTGATGCAGAATATTATTCAGCTGTTTGTGCCTTAGAGCTCTTTAATCAAGATGCAGAATATTTATTAAACCAATTTGTCTATAATCATCCGGATAACGTAAGAACAAAAAAAGTCTATTTTAATCTCGGAAAGCATCACTACAGAAGAAAACGTTATCGAGACGCGATTAAATATTTCAAATTAGTAGACAAGTACGAATTATCGGAAAACCAACAATTAGAGTACCATTTTAAATTGGGATATGGTGCATTTTACACGAAAGATTTTAAGGTAGCACGGGACAACCTAGTTGAAGTGAAAGATGTAGAGAGCGAGTACCAAGTTCCCGCTATATATTATTATTCGCACATTGCTTATTCAAAAGAACAATTCCAATTGGCTTTAGATGGATTTCGATTAATAGATCAGTCGCCAAGTTTTGGAACTATTGTACCGTATTATATTGGCCAGATTCTGTATCGTCAAAAAAAATATGAAGAGGTTGCTCAATATGGCCCGATTCATTATGCTTCAATATCTAAAAAAAGAAAGTCTGAGTTTGCGCACATTATCGGGGATGCTTTTTATAAAATTGCGAAATATGATAGTGCGGTTTCTTACTTGAAAACGTACAATTTTATTGAAAAGTCTTCTCGAGAAGATTACTATCAATTTGGATATTGTTACTATCAATTAAAAGATTTTAAAAACGCTATTAAATACTTGAGTAAAGTAAAGTCGAAAAAAGATTCATTGGCCCAATTAGCATTTTATCAATTAGGAGATGCTTACATTAAAAATGGTCAGAAGGATTATGCACGTAATGCTTTTAAAACAGCATCTCAGTTGCCGTTTGACAAGGAAATTGAAGAGGAGGCATTATGGTCCTATGCGAAATTGGCTTATGAACTATCTTACAATCCTTATGATGAAGCGATTGGTGCATTTCACGAGTACATAGATAAATATCCAGAAAGTCCGAATGTTGACGACGCCTATGAATTTTTGTTAAACGTGTACACTACAACGAAAAATTATGAAGCTGCTCTAGCTTCTATTTCTAGAATCCAAAATAAGAATGAGCAAATGAAGAAAGCGTTTCAGGCGATTGCATTTAACCGCGGGGTAGAGCTTTATCATAATAATTCATTTGAAGCAGCAATCAATAGCTTCGAAGAAGCCAGGACTTATAGAATAGACAAATTACTTTCTTCTGAAGCCGTTTATTGGCAAGCAGAGGCCTATTTTGGAATCGGAAACTACCAAAGTGCTATTGAGAAATACAATGCATTCAAGATGGAATCAGGAGCAATTCTAACTGGTAAAAGGCCATTAGCAGATTATAATTTGGGTTATACTTATTTAAAAAGAGAGAACTATTCTGCTTCACTAACGGCATTTAGGCAGTTTATACAGGGTGCGGCAACAACAGATAATGATAGAAAAGCAGATGCTTACCTCCGAATTGCCGATAATTATTTTCTTTTAAAAGAAGATGAAGAAGCCATTAAAAATTATCAAATTTCAATTGAAATGGCGGTTAGGAATGGCGATTATGCTCACTATCAAATGGCCAGGAGTCAAGGGTTTAAGGAGGACCAAGAAGGGAAAATAATATCGCTGAAAGGATTGCTTGAAAAGTTCCCCCAATCTTCGTACGTAGTAGCTGCTCAATACGAATTAGGTGAAGCATATTTGGTACAAAATAAAAATGAAGAAGCACTTAATTATTTTGAACAAATCGTTGCTAACTATTCGCAAAACGTAAATGCCCGTCGTGCTTTATTCAATATTGGGGTAATTCATTTTAGAAACGACGATTACCTTTTAGCTAAGGATGTATTCAATCAAGTGGTAGATCAATATCCTAATTCAGAAGAAAAGAATGCTGCTGTTGTTCAAATGAAAGAGGTCTACAAAGCTATTGATCAGTTGGATGCTTATGTTGAGTGGTTGAAAAGTAAAGGCATCGATGCTTCTTTTGAAGAGTTGGATAATGAGTATTTCTCATTGGCCATGAATGAATTGGACAAGGATCCTGTTAGCTGTAATAAAGTCATTGAAAAATTTGAAAATTACCTTTCGAAAATATTGAAACCCAAGCATGAAATGGTTGCTTATTTTTACATAGCTCAATGCAATTATGAGCTGCAAAATTATGAGAAGGCTGTAGCGTCTTACGATAAAGTAATCGAAGCAACCAACAATGAATATACAGAGCAAGCCTTGGTTGAAGCAGCAGAAATCAATTATTATAGATTGAAAGCATATCAGGCTGCACTTAGTAATTATGCTACATTAGAAAAAGTTGCTCAGGAATCTGAAAATGTGAATAAAGCGCTAATTGGGCAAATGAACTGCTTCTTTCACCTGGAAAACTTTCAGTATGCACGGGAATACTCCAGAAAGGTTCTCAATAAAATTACGGATGATGAAGATTTAAACGTCACTGCGCAATACATTGAAGCCATTGCTTTAAAGGAACTAATGGAATATTCAGCTGCTTTAATTGCGCTCCGGAAAACTACAGAGATTACAAAAAGTATCAAGGGTGCTGAAGCAAAATTCTGTATTGCGGAGATTTTCTTTATGCAAGAAAAGTACGAAGAATGTGAAAATGAAATTCATGAGCTGGTTGAACAGAAACCAGGCTATGACTATTGGCTTGCTCGGGGTATCATTCTATTGGCCGATGTGTATATTGTTAATGGTGATAATTTTAACGCAAGGTATAGCTTAGAAAGCGTAATCAATGGTTATAAGGGTGATGATGACATTATACCAATGGCTCAAGAAAAATTACTACAAATAGATGAGCTTGAGAATAAAGACGCAGAAAACTCTACTAACGAAGAAACTGAAGAGATTGATATTGGTGGAGATGAGGGGCTTCGTAAAAAGAACCTCTTTGGTGACAGTGAGGAAAGTGTTCCAGAAAAAGATAATGGAGAGGAGGATGACGATGACTAAAGTAATGTTTATGTTGTGTACTTGTTTAGCTATTTCGTGGTCTTTTGGTCAAATTGGCGGTAATGAAGAAGATTTTTCATTAAACGTACATGGAGAAGGCAAACGAACCATTGTTCCTCCTTCTAAAATTTCAGTTCTACCAGAAGTCAAAGAAGAAGCACATCAAAAACCACTGGTAAAATACACAATAGTGCCTAAGAAGATAGAAGTTTCGTTTTTACCGGAGCCCATTAAACCAGCGCGGCTAAAAGTAAGTGAACCATTAGCAAAGTTGTACGGTGGCTATTTAAAAGCAGGTTTTGGTAATTACATCATGCCATTGCTTGATTTTTATTTCAGCGGGACAAGATCACGGAAAAATAATTGGGGAATCAATTTGAAACACTTTTCAGCAGGCCAAGGTCCCGATGATGTTGGTTTTTCGGGATTTAGTGAAAATACTTTGAAGGGGAGCTACAAACAATTTTTAGATTACCATACATTGAGTTTTAATGCCGGTTACGAAAGAAATGTAGCGCACTTTTATGGTTTTGAATTAACAGATTCTATTTTCTCCAATTTTAAAGATGCCAGGGATGAAATAAAGACGATATACAATAAGCTATACTTTAGCTCTGTACTTGAAAGTAAGTATAAAGATTCTGCTAAGATCAATCATAAAATAGGGCTCAATTATTATTATTTCCAAGGTAATTTTGAAAACAGAGAAAATCAATTTGTTATAGACGGTCGTCTTCAGAAATATTTTGGAAAAGAGCTTGCTCGCTTTGATTTTTCATTAGACTATAATGATTATGCACATCAACGATTTGAGCCGTTAGATTCGAATCAATTAATTTCTAGTTTATCTCCAGCTGGTTTCAACGTTTTACAGAATTCTGTGATTTTAAAATTATCACCGAGTATCAATGCATTAAGAAAAAACTTTAAAGCAACCATTGGCGCGTCTATTCAGATTGATTCCAAGAATGGGGGCAACTTTCACTTGTTCCCGCGCGCTGAGGTAAAATACAGCATGTTTAACAACATGTTTATTCCTTATGTAGGTGCAACAGGTGATGTTAAGCGAAATTCGTTTGATTCCATGACTGCGGAAAATCCATTTTCTACGAGTGCGATGGAATTAACTAATACGGTAAAACGTTACGAATTGTATGGGGGTATTAGGGGCTCTTTTAGTTCTTCAATGTCATTTAACGTGAAAGTCTCCCAAGCCAGGTACACGGAAATGCCATTGTTTTATAATGACACATCGACCTCTTTGCAGAATCAATTCAATGTAGTTTATGATCATGTTAATATTGCCACCGTTGGTGGTCAATTGAGTTACAGGTTAGACGAAAAAATAAAGATTTATTTGAGGGCAGACTACCGAAATTTTAAAATGGACTACGAAGCTTTTGCATGGCACATGCCCAGTATAGAGCTTTCTGTCGGGGGTGTTTATAAGCTCGCTGATAAAGTTGTCGTTAAAGCGGATTTGTTTTTATTGGGTAGCAGATATGCTAAATCACTTATGCCTGTTGCTGGGGTTAGTTCAGTTGAATCAACAAATATAGATGGAGTGGAGGAGGTCTATTACCCTGTAGAATTGAAAGCTATTTTTGATGCTAACCTTGGAGTTGAATATCGACTTACACAAAAGTTTTCTGCCTTTATTAACGTCAATAATTTAACCACTAAAAAATACCAACAGTGGCTAAGATATCCTTCGCAGAGCATCAACTTGTTGTTTGGTGCAACGGCTCGATTCTAAAAACAGTTTACTAGCCTAACAATAGCATTAATTTTCTGTCATTATTTCGTGAGTTAAAGTTTTGTTTAACAGTTGTTTATGTGATCTTTTTGTGTGTTTCTATTTATGGGTGTTGATAACCTAAAATCATGTTGATAAAACACCTTAATTACAGGGTTGTCTGTTAGTATATGACTGTTCTTAATCTTATCTTTGTTCAGTTATATTTATAAGCTATTTTTAGTATGAGCGAAGAAGAAAAAAAATCAAGTTATTCAGCGGACAGTATTCAGGCCTTAGAAGGAATGGAGCATGTTCGAATGCGGCCTTCCATGTACATCGGAGATGTTGGAGTTAGAGGTTTGCATCACTTGGTCTATGAAGTGGTTGACAATTCAATTGATGAAGCGCTTGCTGGCCATTGCGACGCAATAGAAATAGTGGTTACTAAAGATAACGCGGTTCATGTCCAAGACAACGGAAGAGGTATTCCCGTTGATTTGCATAAGAAAGAAGGAGTATCTGCACTTGAAGTGGTGATGACAAAGATTGGTGCTGGTGGTAAGTTTGATAAGGACTCTTATAAAGTTTCAGGTGGACTGCATGGTGTAGGAGTTTCGGTTGTAAATGCATTATCTTCTGATCTAAAGGCAACGGTTTATCGAGAAGGTGTTGAGTATCAACAAGAATATTCTCGTGGGAAAGCTAATTACGCTGTTAAAGAAGTTGGGTCGGTCGATATTAGAGGAACAAGAATTGAATTCCAGCCTGACCCTGAAATATTTGATGTTTTAGAGTATAACCTAGAAACTTTAGCCACAAGAATGCGAGAGCTTTCTTATTTGAATAAAGGAATTAAAATTTCTTTAACAGATGAAAGAGAAACCGATGAAGAGGGCAAATACTTAACAGAGCTATTTTATTCTGAAATTGGTTTACCAGAATTTATTAGTTACCTAGATGGTACTAGAGAAAAGCTAATTGCAGATGTTATTAGTATGGAGGGCGAGAAAAATGGAATTCCAGTTGAAGTAGCCATGGTTTATAATACTTCTTATTCTGAGAATATACATGCCTATGTTAATAACATCAATACACACGAGGGAGGAACTCACCTTTCGGGATTTAGAAGGGGATTGACCAACACACTAAAAAAATATGCAGAATCATCAGGATTGCTGGATAAACTTAAATTTGAGATATCTGGAGATGATTTTAGAGAGGGGTTAACTGCAATTGTTTCGGTGAAAGTGGCAGAGCCACAATTTGAAGGGCAAACGAAGACAAAACTAGGTAATAGGGAAGTTACAGCTCCTGTTAGTCAGGCAGTAAGTGAAATGCTGACTAATCATCTGGAAGAACACCCTAATGACGCTAAGATTATTATACAAAAAGTAATTCTTGCTGCACAAGCTAGACATGCTGCTCGTAAGGCTCGTGAAATGGTTCAGCGAAAAAATGTAATGGGAGGTTCTGGACTTCCAGGTAAATTAGCTGATTGTGCTTCAAAAGATCCTTCAGAATGTGAAATCTATCTTGTTGAGGGTGATTCTGCCGGCGGAACAGCGAAACAAGGTAGAGATCGATTCTTTCAAGCGATTATGCCACTTCGGGGGAAAATCCTTAATGTGGAAAAAGCGATGCAGCATAAGATTTTCGAAAATGAAGAGATTAAAAATATTTATACTGCTTTAGGTGTAAAAGTGGGCACCGACGAAGATGCGAAAGCACTTAATATGACAAAACTGAGGTATCACAAAGTAATTATCATGTGTGATGCTGATGTGGATGGTTCTCATATTCAGACACTCATTATGACTTTCTTTTTTCGACACATGAAGGAGTTAATTGAGAGTGGCTACTTGTATATTGCAACACCACCTTTGTATTTGGTTAAAAAAGGAGCGAAACAATCGTATGCGTGGGATGATGATCAGAGAGACAGATTGGTTCAAGAGTACAAAGGATCAGGTAACGAATCAAGTGTCGGAATTCAGCGGTACAAAGGTTTAGGAGAGATGAATGCTACACAATTGTGGGAAACGACAATGGAACCAGAAAATAGAACTTTGAGACAAGTTACAATAGACAATGGCCTAGAAGCAGACAGAATTTTCTCGATGCTAATGGGAGACGAAGTTCCTCCAAGAAGAGAATTTATTGAAAAGAATGCGAAATACGCAAATATCGACGCGTAGGCATTCGGTGCACAAAAAACAAATAAGAAGTAGAAAGAAGAAAAAGGTCTTGATTATTCAAGGCCTTTTTTTATCTGATGACCGTTACACTTCCTCTAAGCTCGTGAATCTCGTCTGTGTACAAGTCTTTAGCTTTTATTTTCCAAGTGTAAACACCAATAGGAACTTTGGTTCCCATGTAATTCCCATCCCAGGCATCCATAAAATCCTGCGTGTACCACATTAATTCTCCCCAACGATTAAATATTCGAAATTCAAAATGGTCAGGATTAAGCATATCACCTTCAGATTTAAAATAGTCGTTAATTCCATCGGCATTAGGTGTAAATGCATTGGGTACATAAAGCGTGAAAATACCATTAATTATAAGTGTGAATGTAGTATCATGAGGACAGCCGGCGTCGTTAAAGGCCGTTAAAGTAATGTCATATGTGCCTGGGTTAATAGAGGGAAACTCAGCTGATGGATCAACATCATTTGATGTTGCAGGATTAGTATTTAGACCGAAATCCCAATTATAGCTAGTTGCATCATCACTTAAGTTTGTGAACTGAATAATTGTTTGATTAAGATTGGTTGGATTGGGATTCATGGAATAATTTGCGATCGGATAGTCGTCTACACAAATCATATTAGCCTGAACTAAATTACCCACACAACCTTCGGCACTTGTTACTGTTAAACTGACATCATAACAAATCGGGTCTGGATATACTGCTCCCACAAGTCCAGTACTAGTCGTTGTACTTCCGTTTCCGAAATCCCAAAAAACAGTTTCAATTAGCGCAGAAGGTGTTGTATTCGTGAAATTAACAGTAATAGGAAAGCAACCTGAATTTATGTCTGAAGTGAAACTTACAGGAGGTTCTGGGCTCACGATTACAGAATCACAGATTGTAAGAGGTGTAGTTTCACATCCGTCTGTAACCGTCACACAATAAACAGTAGTGTTCACCGGATTGGTATTAATCTGGGTGCCGATGCTACCATTGTCCCATGAATAAGTATAAGGGCCACCATCGCCGCCAGTAGCAAGTGCATCGAACGTTACATTTTCATCAGGACAAATCGAATCAGTTCCTGTAATGGTACCTGTTAAGGGCGGTAATAAACTAACACAAATAGAGTCGGTTGCGGACGTACAACCAAAAGCATCGGATACAAAAAGGCTATAGCAGGTATTTAATACGGGATTTACAGCATGAGGGGAACTGCCAATTAATCCATTATTCCATATTTGTATGTATGGCCCGCCTAAACCACCAGCAGGAGATGCAATTAATTGGGCTGTTCCGTTTTCACAAATTACCGTATCGCTGGATAAGTTCAAAGAAAATGGTTGGGCTACATTTACGGTCACAAAAGCACTATCTGAGCAGCCTCCTACACCCACCACATAGACAAATATTTCCGATGATTGTATTAATGGATCGAAAATATTATTAGCCGGATTCATTCCAGCATCGAACCAAAAACCACCAGAATCAGGCGAGCCAGGTAATAAGGCAAATAAATCTACAATAGGATCTGTTTTGCAGTAATTTAAAGTAGTATCATTTCCTGCAGTACCTGTTGTAGTAATTGTAATATTAATTGTATCAGTAGAAGAACACAGCTGGTGATTTGTTTCCCACCCTTCAACAACGTACTGAAAAGTTCCACTTACTGATGCAATAGGGTTAGCAATTAATGGGTTAGATAATCCAGTAGTTGGTGTCCATGAAAAGCTATATTGTGGGGGGACATTGCTCACTCCTGTTGTTGAGAATGCTAGTCCGAGTATTGGTGCTGCACCGGTGTAATTAATGCCGTCTTGAAAAACAACGTTACCGTCACAGTCAATAATTTGATAACTGACTTCCATATCATAGAATCCCGAGACTGTCTGAAAATCTAGTACGGCACCATCGTAAACTGGGAAGGTAGCAGTGCTCGTTGCACCCGCCGAGAATGTATAGATTCCAATGGAAACTCCATCAGCAAAAACCTCAATACTAAAGCCATTCCAACCATCTCCGAAAGTATCGAACATATTGATTTGGTAATCACAGGTCGGGAAAGGTTCAATTCCTCCAGTTCCTGTGGCGAGCAACTGAAGTGCGCCAGGGCAAAT
>Ga0315322_10001101_pt1 | contig 20724 bp, 14 predicted proteins | sample M110021515metaG_FD_203461 | JGI IMG/M metagenome (GOLD analysis project Ga0315322, IMG submission 203461) | Ammonia-oxidizing marine archaeal communities from Monterey Bay, California, United States - M1 100m 21515 | ecosystem: Environmental > Aquatic > Marine > Intertidal zone | place: USA...
ACAAACAAGCAACTGAGAGAGCATCCGAACTCCCCCTGCGCTCGTCCGCCGGAAAGGGTTTTTTCGAACGCGTCTTTTTATCCAAGCTAGCGGAGATTTCAGAGGGTGTCCTGAAGATCGAAACGCTCACGGGTTCCCTGACCTTGGGGAACAGGGACGAACAGGGAATACGGGCTGAACTGTGCGTAAAGAACAATGATTTCTTCCGCAAAGCCTGCCTCGGCGGTTCGCTCGGGGTTGCAGACAGTTATGCGGATGGCGACTGGACGACCCCTGACTTGGTCATGGTTTTCCGTCTCTTCCTGCAGAACCTGGAAGTAATGGACGGGATGGAAGGCGGATGGGCAACCCTACTCAACAAGATCGCCCGCTGGGGCTATGCCCTCAGCCAAAAAAACACCGTCAAGGGAAGCCGTAAGAACATTGCCTTGCACTATGATCTCGGGAACGATTTCTACGAACTCATGCTCGATCCGACCATGACCTACTCGTGCGGAATTTTCTCAAACCCGGAAACGACCCTTGAGGAAGCGTCCTTGGCCAAGTACGACCGGATCATCGACCAACTCGAGATCAAACCCGGACACCACTTGCTTGAGATCGGATGCGGATGGGGCGGATTCGCGCACCGTTTGGCTCAGAGAACGGAAGCCCGGCTCACCGCCACCACGATTTCCGAGCGCCAATATCAATACGCCCTCGAACGGATTCGGAAAAACGGATGGGACGATCGCATAACCATCGTCAAGCAGGACTACCGCAACCTGTCAGGACAGTTCGACCGGATCGTTTCAATCGAGATGATCGAGGCGGTCGGACACGAATACTTGCCCGGATATTTCTCAAAAATTTCCGCTCTGCTCGCCCCCGACGGGGCAGCCCTGATCCAAGGCATCACCATGCCGGACCACCGGTACGGGCAATACCTCAAGGAGGTCGACTACATCCGCACTCGGGTTTTCCCCGGTAGTTGCGTTCCTTCGGCCTCCGCCATGATCGCGGCCGCCGTAAAGCGATCCGATCTCCGCCCGGCCGCTCTTCACGATTTCGGCTACCACTATTCGCGCACCCTGCGCGAATGGAGAATCCGCTTCAAGGAGAACGAAGATAAAATCTCCGCCCTTGGGTACGACGATTCCTTTCGCAGGGCTTGGGAATACTATCTTTGCTACTGCGAAGCGGGTTTCGAGGAAGGATACACCGGTGACGTCCATCTTCTCCTCGCCAAGCCCGCTTGCACGCTCGCCCGGGGATTTCCGCAATGAATCCCCGGTTTTCATTCCTGATCGACTTTGCGCTTTTTCAAACCGCCTGGTTCGCCTGCGTACTCGCCACCCGCTCCCCCTACCCTTATTTAATTCCGTTGGCCGGATCGATCCTCGTGACTGGGCGGGTCATGTGGAAAGGACGCTTCCGGGAAGTCCTTCCCCTTGCTTTTGCCTGCATCGCAATCGGGATTCTTGGGGACGCCCTATTGGTCAAGCTCGGGTTTCTTTCCTTCGGGCCTTACCCGGGGTTGTTCGGAGCCCCCCTGTGGATGATCGCCCTATGGATGAATTTCGGGCTCATGCTGCGCCCCTTGTTCGCATGGTTTTTAGATAACTGCGTCCGTACCCTTATCGGGTTTTCGATCGGAGGCGCTTTGGCCTATTTTTCGGGAGAGAAGCTCGGGGTGCTCGGGTTGGAAAAAGGTTGGCAATCAATCCTTGCAATCGGAGTCGAGTGGGCAGTCGCAGGCATTATTCTGCGCTACCTCTGGCTGAAACTTCCGAAAGGCCGAGAATCATGAGTCTGCTCGAGCTCCTGCTCTACGGACAAGCCTGCGCATCTGCCCTGATGATCATCGGTTGGCTAGTCGCGATCAAGATCAACAACACTTCCTACGTTGACGTCCTCTGGGCCTATGGGGTCGGTGTACTCGGCTTTGCCTATCTTCACTTCCAACAGGACTTGACCCACCCGAACCGCCTGCTCGTCCTTCAATTCCTGCTAGTCGCCTGGTCGCTCCGTTTGGGAACCCATTTGTTGGCAAGATGCAAAGGGAAACCCGAAGACGTACGCTACTCATACCTTCGCGAATACATGGGGAAGCGTGCCAATTCCGGCTTTTTCCTCTTCTTTCAGGTTCAAGCCTTCTGGGTTGTGCTCTTCGCCTCGCCTTTCCTCATTCTGGGACGCAATGCCGCCCAACTCGGTCTGCCCGACTACTTCGGACTCGTGGTTTGGATCACCGGATTTGTCGGACTGGCCATAGCCGACCGTCAACTCGCCCGGTTCAAGCAATCCCGCGGACGCACCCGTTCCGAAGTATGCGAATCCGGTCTATGGAAATATTCCAGACACCCCAATTATTTCTTCGAATGGATCCTTTGGCTCGGATACCTCCCGATGGCTTGGCATTCTCAGGACGGTCATTTCTTGATCGCCCTGCCCTTCGTACTTTACCTCTTTCTGGCCAAGATCACGGGCATTCCTTTCGTGGAAGCGCGTAAACTGGAAGCCAGTGGGGATGCCTACCGGGCTTACGTCGAGCGGACCTCCTCCTTCTTTCCCTGGTTTCCCAAAAACAAGAACACCGATTCATGAGCCTGACCGACACCTTCATCGAACTCGCCGAGCGGGGTCTGGCACCCGATTTCCTCATCCGGGCGGGCATCCGCAACCTTTGCCGCAAAAGACTCCGGCAATGCCTGGCGAATGACTGTGAGGCAAATGCCGAACTAGCCGAAAAATACCTCAAGGACTCGGACGCATCCCCTATGGCGGTGCTCACGGACAAGGCGAATGAACAACACTATGAGGTGCCGGCCAAATTCTATCAATTGGTTCTGGGGAAAAACCTCAAGTACAGCAGTTGTTTCTTCGAGAAACGGGTTAGGGACTTGTCCAAGGCGGAAGACCGGGCCCTCCAGTTGACCTGCGAGCATGCCGGACTGGATGACGGACAGAAAATTCTCGAACTCGGATGCGGTTGGGGCTCGCTCTCGCTTTGGATGGCCAAGAACTTCCCGTCTTCACGGATCACCTCCGTCTCCAATTCCCATTCCCAACGCAAGCATATCGAAAGGCAGGCCCGGGAACGGGGGTTGGAAAACCTCGAAGTGATCACCGAAGACGTCAATGCCTTCGAAACGGACGAACGCTTTGACCGGGTGGTCTCGGTCGAGATGTTCGAACACGTCCGCAACCATCGGGAACTCTTCCGGCGTATCCATTCCTGGCTCAAACCGGAAGGGAAACTGTTCACCCACGTTTTCTGTCACCGCTCGACCTCTTATCCATTCGAAGTCGAAGGGGAGGATGACTGGATGTCCAAGCATTTCTTCAGCGGAGGAACCATGCCCGCGGACGAACTTTTTCTCCGGATATCCGGCAACTTGGAATTGGAAACGAGATGGCGCTGGTCGGGTAAACACTATGCCAAGACATCGGAATGCTGGCTGGACAACCTGGACGGCAACCGGGAAGAAGTCCTACGGTTATTCGGAAAGGATCTCTCCATGGTCGAGGCTCACAGAACTTTTTACCGCTGGCGCATTTTCTTTCTCGCCTGCGCCGAGACCTTCGGTTTTCGAAATGGACAGGAATGGTGGGTCAGTCATTATCTATTTAAAAAATCATGAATACGAAAATATCGCTCCTTCTCATTGCCTTATGCTTTGCCCTGCAACCGGCGCATTATTCAGCCCATGCCAGTGATCTGTCCTGGCCAGAATGGAGAGGACCGACCCGTGACGGTATGGTCAAGGAAGACGCTCCCTGGCCCAAGAAGATCTCCAAGAAAAAGCTCACACAATCCTGGCGCAAGAAAATCGCCAAGGGATACTCGGGGCCGATCGTTTCGGAAAACCTGGTCTTCACCGTGGAAACCAATGGCAAAAACGAAATAGCCCGGGCATTCGACCGGACAAGCGGTGAACAGAAATGGGAAAACCAATGGCCCGGTTCCATGAGCGTGCCTTTCTTCGCTTGGAAGAACGGGAGTTGGGTACGGTCCACTCCGGCCTATGACGGGAAGAATCTTTACGTCGGTGGCATGCGTGACTTCCTCGTCTGTCTGGATGCCCAATCAGGAACCAAGAAATGGGAAGTGGACTTCATGAAGCGCTACAAGGCCCCTCTTCCCGCATTCGGGTTCGTATGTTCCCCTATGATCGAAGGAGAACACCTTTACGTTCAAGCCGGATCCGGGTTCGTCAAACTCAACAAAGAATCAGGGGAATCCGTCTGGCGAACACTCGATGACAAGGGAGGAATGTACGGAAGCGCCTTTTCCTCACCCACCATGGCCAAGCTCGGAGGAATCGAACAAATCGTGGTTCAGACCCGGACGGATCTGAGCGGCGTGGAACCTGGAAACGGCAAGGTTCTTTGGAAAAAACCCATCAAGGCCTTTCGGGGAATGAACATCCTGACCCCGACCATTTTTGGGAATTCCGTATTCACCAGCAGTTATGGCGGAAAAAGCCTGCTCTTCGACCTGGCCAAGGATTCGGACGGTTTCTCGATCAATCAAAAATGGGAAAACAAGCAGGAAGGATATATGTCCAGCCCGATCGTCATCGGCGACTATTGCTATCTCCACCTGCGAAAACAACGTATGACCTGCTTGGACATGAAGAGTGGAGAAACCAAGTGGATCAGCAGCGAGTCCTTTGGGAAATTCATGTCCATGGTTTCCAACGGCAAGGAGATCCTCGCCCTCGACGAGGACGGGACTCTTTACCTGATCGAAGCCAACCCGGCAAAGCTCGTGATCAAGGAAAAGCGGACCATTTCTGATTCCCCCTGCTGGGCTTACCTCGCGTTATCGGGCAACCAGTTGTTCGTGCGCGAACTCCAAGCCATCGCCTGTTACGAGTGGTGATTTGATTCGAGAGGCAAGGTCTTGCCTCTTGCCTCCAAACCTTTTTCGGGGTACGGAAAAGAAATGAGCATGTCGAAATTCCTTGGGTTTTTCTTCTCATGGAAAGGAGAAATCGGACGATCGGCCTATGCCTTAATGGGGATCGTCCTTTTTCTAGTCAAATGGAACCTGGACCGGTTCTTTTCCGTTCTCGTCCATAGCGAAGAGTACCCGACCCCCTTCTTCTACCTGCTGCCCGAGACCGACTTTGTTGGGATTGCGGACCCGATCCGTGTAATCCTTCCGATCTTTGCCCTCGCCCTTCCCTTTATCTACGTTGGAATCGTCCTTACGGTAAAAAGGCTACGGTCCCTCGGTTGGCCCATCTACTCATCCATCCTCTTTTTCGTGCCCTTCATGAACCTTCTGTTTTTCTTCCTCCTCTCCATCCTACCCAAAGATTCGGGTTCCGCCAGAAATGAAGAAAACAATGAAAAGGGACAAGACTGGCTCGACCGTTTGATCCCAAAAGGAAAGGTAGCTTGCGCCGCTCTGGTTACCGGCCTTTCCGCTGCCCTCGGCACTCTGTTCGTCTTCCTTAGCCTGCTGAGTGAAATCGGACAAGACTACGGATGGGGCTTTTTCGTCGGCCTGCCCTTCGCCATGGGTCTCACCTCGGCGGTTACCTACGGCCATCACGAAAGAAGAACATTTGGGGCCTGCCTGGGGGTCGCCCTGCTGACCCTCTCCTTTTCCTTCCTCCTGTTGCTTGCTTTGGCAATCGAAGGAATCCTCTGCCTGTTCATGGCCGCTCCCATCGCCCTGCCCTTGGCTTGCGTGGGAGGCTGGGTGGGCTACCTGATTCAGAACCGGACCCTCCGCCACAACCCCTCGCTCGCCCTCTTTGCCGCCACTTTTCTACTCATGGGCTTTGAAGAAAAAGCCCTTCCCGAAGCCCCTCTCTTCGCCGTCCGTTCGGAAGTGATCGTGAACGCTCCGCCCGAGAAAGTCTGGACCAACGTGGTCACCTTTTCCGATCTTCCCCCGGCCGATGACTGGCTCTTCGATCTCGGGATCGCCTGCCCGACCTGCGCCACCATCGAGGGAACCGGCGTGGGAGCCATCCGCCACTGCAATTTCACCACCGGACCCTTCGTCGAACCGATCACCGTCTGGGACGAACCAAACGTCCTTGCCTTCGACGTGACCGCTCAACCTCCCCCCATGAAGGAACTCTCCCCCTATGATCTGCACCCACCCCACCTCGACGGGCACTTGGAGAGCAAACGGGGTGAATTTCGTTTGGAAAGACTCGATGGAGGCAGGACCCGATTGACCGGCACTACCTGGTACAAGCACAACATGTGGCCAGCCACCTACTGGCGGGCATGGTCGGACTTTCTAATCGGCCGAATTCACCGGCGCGTGTTGAACCACGTCAAGGACCTCTCGGAATCGAACTAGGCTTATTCCGTTTCCTTCGAACAACAACGTTTTCCGTCGCCCATAAAGAAAAGTTTTGCATCCCCCTTGCTCCGGACAAGCGCAATCACCGCATATAAGCCGCTGACCACGTTGCCACCCAAGAGGATGGCCACCGACCAGAACAAAATGATCCCCGGACAACTCTCGCGGTAGCAAACCCAGCCGATGAACAGGAAGAAGCCGACGTAAACGTCGAAGAGCGAAACGATCCCCCACGGGTTGTCCATCAATTCCCCTCCGTCCTTCCAAAAGTCGCCAACGGTGAAACCGTAGTACAAGGCCCCCGCCATAACGAGGGTCAGGAAGACCAGATAGGAAAGGGCAAAATTCCTGCCCATTGAACTGACTTAGGAAGTGGCTGCGGAAAGAGCCTGTTCGACGTCAGCGATAATGTCGTCGGCATGCTCGATTCCAACCGAAAGACGAACCAGTTCGGGACTGATGCCCCCGGCCTTTTGCTGTTCCTCGTTCAACTGGGAATGAGTCGTGGTGGCCGGATGAATGGCCAGACTCTTGGCATCCCCTACGTTTGCGAGGTGAGAGAAAAGTTGCAGGTTGTCGATAAACTTGGGACCGGCCTCGGCGCCACCCTTGATTCCGAACACAACCATCGCCCCGCCTTTTCCTCGCAGATACTTCTGGTTAAGCGCATTCATCGGGTCGTCCTCCAAACCGGGAAAGCGTACCCACTCGACCGAGTCATGTCCCTTAAGGTATTTGGCAACCGCAAGGGCATTTTCGCAGTGACGCTCCATGCGCAAAGGCAAGGTTTCGATGCCTTGCAGGAACTGCCAGGAATTGTCAGGCGATATGCAGGCTCCCAAGTTCCGCAAGGGCACGGTGCGCATCCGTAGGATGAAAGCGAGCGGAGCGAGGGGCTCGGGCAAATCATGTCCCCAGCGCAAACCGTGGTAGCTATTGTCGGGCTCGTCGTAGAGTGGGAAATTTCCGTTCTTCCAATCAAAGGTACCGGAGTCGATCACCACGCCCCCGATTCCGTTGCCATGGCCACCCAACCATTTGGTCAGGGAATGAACCACGATGGATGCGCCGTGAGCGATCGGGTTGGTCAGGTAAGGGGTGGAAAAGGTACTGTCCACGATCAAGGGAATGCCATGATCGGAAGCCACCTTGGCAATGGCCTCGAGATCGGCCACGTCGAGACCGGGGTTGCTCACGCTTTCGCAAAAGAGGGCCTTGGTCTTGTCGGTGATCGCTGCCGCGTAGTTTTGGGGATCGTTCGGATCAACGAATTTAACGTTAATCCCGAACTTAGGGAGGATGTCGTTGAACTGGGTATAAGTCCCTCCGTACAGGTTGTTGGCGGAAACGATCTCGTCGCCTTCCTGAGCCAAGTTGATGATCGAGTAGAATACCCCGCTCGTACCGGATGCAATGCCCAGTCCGGCGGCGCCTCCCTCGAGAGCGGCTACCCGTTGCTCGAGAACGTCCGTGGTCGGGTTCATCAAGCGGGTGTATATGTTGCCCAGTTCGCGCAAGCCGAACAAGTTGGCGGCATGCTCCGTGTTGTTAAAGACGTACGAACTCGTCTTGTAAACGGGCACGGCGCAGGCATTCGTGGTAGCTTCGGGCGAATAGCCCGCATGGAGGCATTGGGTCTCTAGTTTCATGATAAAGGAATAGGGTTGAGGTTAACGAAAAGGGTAAAGCAAAGCAGGTTGGGGAAATTTCCTACGAAATCAACCCAATATCTTGGCCAAGCAAAGCAGGTCAACCACTCGGCACGTCATAAATCCGTCAATCGACTTGGACAGGATGCATCAGGTAAGCTACCAGGTCGCGGCACTCCTCCTTGCTCAGAGTATCGAGTAAACCGGCGGGCATGAGGGAGTTCGGCAGGACTTCCCGGGAAGCGACCGTAGACTTCTCCACCACCGCCTCCGAGCCAGGCATGCGCAGGGCAAGCGAGTTCTTTCCCCGCTTGGACTCCATTCCGCTAAGGATCCGTCCGTCCTTGAGACGCAGGATGGTCATCCGGTAATCCGCAGAGACTACGGCGCTTGGGTCGACCACGTTCTCCAAAATATAGTCCAGGCTCGAACGGCCCGAACCCGTCAGGTCGGGCCCAAGTTTTCCTCCCTGCCCGTACATGACGTGACAACTGGCGCAGGTCCGCTCGTACAGGATTCGCCCCTTTGCCAAGTCTGCCTTGGCCAAAAAGCCGGAGGTCAATTCCTTGCTCAATTCTTTCCGGCGCTTGGCCAGGGCTTCCGGAGTGGTCCGGATTTGCCCCCATGCCTTTCCCAACCTCTTTTCCAATTCGGGGTTCTGCAATGCCAAGATTTGACGGGCATGAAAAGCGGAGATCGCTGACTTCGGGATACGTCCGCCCTCGATCTGTTCGAACAGGGCACGGGCCCACCCGGTCCGACCGCAGAGAATCTCGACCACCTCATTCCTGTCCTCCTCGCGAAAGCCGAAGTAGCCAATGGCCAATCTTTTGCCGATCTCCGGATCCTCGAATTTTGCGAGCCCACGAGCCGCCAAAAGGCTTAGTTTCAGGTCCGCGAGCAAGTCCATGCACAGCTTTTTCAAGCCCGGAGCCTGAGCATCGATGAGGGACTGCAAAGCTCCCCTGCGGGCTTGGGAATCAGCTCCCGCATCACCGGCCAACTCGGCAAAATCATCCAAGACGCTCCCATCCCCGAAAAGTGCGCTCAGCCTGAGAACGCCCGGCTTCTTGCCGAGCTTTTTCCTGACCCGATCCCAGTTTTTCGGCTTGTCCACTTTTTTTACCCCACGAAAAGCTTCCTCCATCCCGAGGAGCAAGGGATCCGCCCCTGCAGGCTGCTCCATCATCAGGGAAAGAATGGCCTGCAATCCCTCCGGTCGTTCCCTGCCCTGATCGGTCAATGAACGAGCAATCCATTGACGAAGGTTCGTCCACTTGGTCGATCGGGCGACCCCGACAAGAGCCTGCGGATCGAACTCCGCCATCGGCGTGATCCCGTACCAAACCATCCCAGGCAGGTTATGGTCTTGTGCATCTTCCGCCCGCCCGGCCAGGGCTTGGGCAAGGCCGCCACGAGAAGAGACGGGCAAGCGCTGCAAGGTCGAGGCGAGAGCCAGACGGACCAAGCCCGAAGGATCGCTCTTCGCCAATTGGACGAACTTCTTTTCGAGTTTGGGATCACCCTTGGGCAAAAGGTTTTCCCGTGGACCGAATAGGGAATCAATGGGCCACTCCTCGGTCAGCAAGCGGATCGCCCAGGTACGGACGTGTTCGTCGTGGTCATCGAGCAAACTTTCGGGATTCGCCAAACCCATCGCCTGCAGACCCCACAAGGCCCGCAAACGGATCGAAGCCGGTTCCTTTTGATCGCTCAAGATCTTTTCACAGATCTCGATGGTTTTCTTGCGATGGGTCAGCCTTCGTTCCGAAAGGACCCGCAACCACTGGCGTGCAAACCAGGCATTCGGGTGCCTCAGGACCGCGTCCGGATCATCCGCCGCCTTTTCCAAGACCGACAACTCAGCCACCGGATTTCGCTTGTAATGAAACTTGTAAATTCTGCCGCTCGTACGGTGGACCCCAGTGTGGTCGTGACATTCCCCCGTGTCGCTCCAGTCCAATCCGAAAAGCGCCCCGTCCGGACCCACGCTTGCTTCCATCCCCCGGAACCATTCGTCCGAGTTGAGGAAAGCGTCGGGTTCGTGCTTGCCTACGTATCCACTCCCTTCCCGTTCCAAACGCTCGACGTTGAGCCGCCTGCCATGCTGGTTCCAGGTCAGGAGCTTGTTCCTCCAGTACTTGGGAAAATGATCCGCCTGATAGACCGCCATCCCAACGTGAGCATGCCCGCCCCCAAAGCCATTGGCCGCCCCGGCCCGCGAACGGTTCCAGGGCAAGTTGACGTCATAATGAAAATGGTCGGCATGCTGATGCATACGCTCGTACACGAGGGGGTTCTGGGATGATCCGCTTCCGGATTCCCGATAGTGGGCTCCCGGGATGACGTGCCAGAGATGCCCGATAACCGTGTTGATGAAAAAGAGTTCCCCATGCTCGTCCCAATCATAGCCCCACGGATTGACCGTTCCGTGAGCCAGGACCTCGACCACCTTGCGTTGCGGATGGTAGCGCCAGACTCCACCGTCAATCGGAGCCCGCAGTTCGACGGGAGTACCCGGGACGCCGGGTTTGCCGGGGCAGGAATGCCCGCAGCGCCCGTAGAGCCAACCATCGGGTCCCCAGCGCAAACCGTTGGCAAAATTATGGTAGTTTCCACGTCCCACCTCGAAACCATCGAGCATGACCTCGGGCTCCCCGTCAGGAACCAAGTCGCCATCCGCATCAGGTATGAAGAGCAGGTTGGGCGGGCACATCAACCAAACGCCACCATGTCCCACCTCGACGCTGGTCAACATCTGCACCTTGTCGGTAAAAACCTTGCGGAACTCCGCCTTTCCATCCCCATCCTCATCCGCCAACACGACCACCCGGTCACGCAAGTTCATTTCGAAACGCACCCCTCTCTTGGCATAAGTGTAATTCTCCGCCACCCACATGCGCCCCTTGTTATCCCAAGCCATTCCAATCGGGTTTTGCACGGCCGGCTCGGCCGCCCAGACCGAGACCCCGAACCCATCGGGCAAGCTGAAGGACTTGGAGCTCTCATCGGGACTAGGCGGATCACCGTCCGTGGTCGACTCGGTATTCGGGAGCTCGGGAAAATCATCCCCGAAAACAGGGAGGAGGGAAAAGATCAACAGGACCAAGCCACGAAAAGCGTGCATGTCCCTTTTTAACAAAGACTGGGGAACTTACTAAAGTCCAAAAAGAAACAAACCTAATGTATTTAACAACGAAGCGGACAAATTTTGGTAAATTCTTGGTTCCTTATTGATCAAGAAGTAATATTCGTTCTTCTTGGACGAATGGAGAATTACAAAACCCTAATCCTTGCTCTTTCACTCTTATCGTTTTCCTTCCTGGAAGCTCAGACCAAGAAAAAACCGGTCCGTGTCAGTCCCATGACCCCGATCGAGGAGGTTGCGGGCTTGCCCAACGTTCTGATCATCGGGGATTCTATTTCCATCGGGTACACCCTGCCGACCCGGGCCTTGCTCAAGGGAAAGGTCAATTTGCACCGGATCCCGACCAATGGCGGTCCGACCACCAAGGGAATTGCGGAGATCGAGAAGTGGCTGGGCAAGAAAAAGTGGGACCTGATCCATTTTAACTGGGGTTTGCACGATTTAAAATACATGGGACCGAAGGGGGAAAACCTCTATCCCAAGGAAAAGGGTGGAAAAGTTCAGGTCCCCCTCGCTGATTACGAGAAAAATTTGCACAAGTTGGTCGCCCGGATGAAGAAATCGGCCAAGCAACTGGTCTGGCGCAACACCACGCCTATCCCTGCCGGCTCCAAGGGGCGATACGTGGGGGATTCGGTGAAGTTCAACGAAGCAGCCGCCCGGGTGATGGAAAAACACGGCGTACCCACTCTCGACCTTTATTCCCCGAGCAAAAAGAACATGAAGGATTGGATGCGCGAGGCAAACGTCCATTACCATGGGCACGGTTCGCAAGCCTTGGCGGAAATCGTCGCCAAGGACGTCCTCGAGCGCCTGTAGGACTAGTCCTTTTTCTTCTTGGCCGCACGCACCGCGGCGAGAGCATCGATCAAACCGGCCCCGTAAACGTTGTCCCGACCCTTGGGGCCGAGGTCCTTGGCGGTCCGTTTCAGGATTTCGCTCACTTCCCAGGAATTAATTGCGGGGTTGGCGCTAAAAACGAGGGCCGCCACCCCGGCGCAATGGGGTCCGGAAAAGGAATTGCCCGCCGGGCCGATAATAAGGGAGGCCCCCTGGTCCTTGCTTACTTCCTTCCAGCCCGGGCGGAGCCTATGGGAACCGGTCACGTTCCACACGGGATATCCCGTTGGAAAAGCGGTGAGGTCGGGCTTGCCGAGGGGCTTGTCCTTCGGGTAATCGGAAAAGAACTGGACTCCTTCCCAAAAACAGGGACCTTCGCTACTGAAGGGCAAAGGAACGCGCTTCTGGTCCACCCCGGCCACTGCGAGCACGCTGGGTATGTCCTTGGGCAAGCCGATTTGCCTGCCTGCAGGCATCGCCCGGCGGGATTTCGGGCCGTAGTTTCCGGCTCCGCCCACCGCAAGCACGCCCCCGAGGGACATATGCTCGAATGCATTTCGGAAAAGACCCCGAATTTGCCCAAGATCACGACCCACGATCATATAGCTCATGGAGACAAGATCGGCCCCGTTCAAAAGGAGGTATTCCATGCTACGCAGGTCAAAACCGCCCTTGAGCAGCAGGAGGCGGGAATCGGGCGCGATGGCAGTTTGCCAGCCCTTGGCGGAGGACCGACCGGCAATGATCCCGGCGCAGCAACTACCATGTGACATGGTTCTCCCTGTTTCCAGTACGTATCCGGTATTCGACATGAAGTCATAGCCGAACACGTCGTCGATCAGGCCGTTCCCGTCATCATCCTTCCCATTGAGCTCTTCCTTGGGGTTCTTGGCCAGAGTCCGAATGAGCGAGGGGGTGGGCAGGATACCGGAATCAATGACCGCGACGGTTACGCCCCGCCCGGTTGCGTTTTCCTCCTTCCATGCCATCTCGGCCCCGATTTCCCGGACGTTCCAAGGAATCCTCAAGGACAGGATATGCTCGGGCTCCTTTTTCTCCCATGTGGCAAGAACCTCTTTCATGGCTGCCGTTTGATTCCCCGACATAGGCAGGGGTTTCTTCGCCGGTCTGGCAAAGCGGTCCAGGTAGACATACGAGACGTCGTCCCGCTTGGCCAGCTTACGGATGGCGGTTGGTTTGGCCAGGCAGGCGAAGCCGTTGACGATCCAAAACCGGCGAAGGTTCCGTATTTCCCCTTTTTTCACCAAGGCATCAGCCGTCTTCTCGAAATTCCCCCATGACTTGTCTGACTTGTCACGAAGCAAAGAAAGCACTTCCTTGCGGTTTTGAGCCCGCGACTTGACGGAACGTTCAAGACAAAGCTTTTCGTACTCCCCTGCCCGCCCAATCACTTGATCGCTCATCCGGGCAAAGACGGGAATGAAGGATTCCTTCTTCAGGTCAATGGCTTCATCGATCTTGTCCGCGCCCGACAAAGGGACACAGAAAAACAAGGCGAGCCATGCAAAGCCGCTACAACTGAGTTTCATCACGGGGAACGCGTGGTCCCCTTTTGAGATAAGGGCAATTTACTTGGCCAAGTACTGCTTGACCTTTGCTTCGAGACCAGAACGGGCGTTCTGATCAACGAGCTTGCCTTTCTTGTCCACAAGCCACATGGCGGGAATACTGCTAATGCCATGTTCCTGAGCCAAGCTGGTCTTCCAACCTTTTCCGTCGAAAAACTGGGGCCAAGGCATGTCGTTTTTGGCCAAAAAACCTTCCAACTTCTTCTTATCACTGTCAAGGGATACTCCTATGATCTCAAATCCTTCCTTGTGCAATTCGTCGTAGGTCTTCTTGACACTGGGAATCTCCTTTACGCAGGGTCCGCACCAAGTTGCCCAGAAATCAATCAAAACGACTTTTCCCTTCATCTTGGAAAGATCGACCTCACGACCATCGACCGCGGTGAACTTCATGTCAAGGGGCTTGCCGAGAGCTTCCATCTTCTTGAGCTGACCCTTGGCTTGTCCAACGATGCGGGCAATCTTCGGGTCCTTGGAATCAAGGGCCGCGAGCTGGTTTAAAATCTTCAGGCTCTTCTCTTGGTCGGAAGTCATCCTGGCCACTGCGGAAAGCATGGCATAGGGCATAAATTCCTCGGGGTAATCCTTGGAGAGCATGCGGCCGACTCTTTCGAGCTCCTTGATTCCTTCAGCCTTGTCCTTTTTCAAGGCGGCCCGGACTTCAGCGTCGAGCTCCTTAAAGACTTCCTGAAAGGGGGGTTTCTCCGCAGTTTCCGAATTCTTTTCTTTCTTGGCAAATGCGGGGCCTTGGGCAAAAGGCAAAAGAGACCCGGCAAGGATCCCGAACAACAGATAGGGTATTAGTTTCATTAGGGAATCCTACCCTTAAATGATTAATAATGCTAGTGAAAAGAAGGGTTTGTAATAATTTAGGTTTTTGATCCTAGAGCCCTTTCGAAAAGGTGATTTTCGAAGGAAAGGCAAACCTCGGATCTCCGCGCTCCAGCAATGTCCGACAAAGAACGGGCAAGGACGGGCTTAGAGAACGCTCGAGTACTACTTTTCCGTTTACCTCGATCACTACGGGTTTTCGGTAATCAACCATCCGTTCGTTCAGGTACAGGTTCAAGGATTCGATTCCCGTGAGATTGATCTCGAACCGGTTGCCCTTTCTGGTCGCCTCAACCAGTTGTTTCTTGGAGGGCTCGGGGTTCTCCAGCCAGGAAAACCTGCGGACCACCGAATCCGTCGATTCCCAGACAAGGGATTCGGGAATCGTATTGCGCACGGCGGGAATCATGGTTGCCAGGTGGTCGCGATCAGGCAAGCCACCGTGCCCAAAACCCTTTTTCAGGAACATGCGGACAGGGTATGCGTCCTTGCGCTCACCCCGCAGCTCCTTCACAGCCTGGTCGAAAGCCAGGCAACGCTTGAGCCGGCCAAAAGCCAGATCGCGTTCCCCTATCATGAAGGTAAAAGGGGTATTCAGAAGGTTTTTTGGGGTGGATTCGCCATCGGTCGGGGCGGCTGCCGAGCTATGGACGGACGCAAAACGGTCGGCCATTTTCGGGCCAATGGCAAAGGCTCCGTATCCACCATGGGAATAGCCGATGAGAAAAACCTTGTCCGGGTTCACTTCCTCGCAGACCAGCATCTGCCTGATCAATCGGGCAACAAGAGGATAGACGTAACCGGTATAGAACCCGTTCCAGGCATCGGTCGGAGCGCGCAAGGCCAAATAAAGATACCCGCCGTCTCCCGGATGATCCTTGTAATACCTTTGCATGATCCGCCATTGACTGTCGTTGACTTGCTTGGGCGCGTTCCCTCCGCCATGCATGGCGATGACCAACGGCCAACCACCCTCTGGCATCTTGCCAACTTGACGAACGACGTACGGGCTGACGTATTCTCCGGAAACCACTTTGCCGGCCTTGTGATCGGGCTGCATTTCATCAAGCGCCCCACCCTTCCGGTAAGCGTTCCAGGCAAGGGAACGGAAAATCTCCTCGTTACCAGGCAACAACGCATCGAATTCGGACAAGTCGGCAAAATCGTAATCCTCTTTCCGCACTTCGGAAAAACTTGTGGCCAGAGCCTGCTCGAGCGCTTTTTGCTGGGTTTTGGAAAGAGGCCGCGCCTTGACATAACGGGAAGCGGACTGGGTCTTGGCCAACTCGCTTGCCAGAGCCTGAGATTCAGTGCTCAGCGAGCTGAGTTTGAGGACGTAAGCCTTGCCCTTCATGGAAAGGGTAACCGTTTGGGCGTTGGCAGAGACGAACTTCGCCCGAATGGTCTTTCCTTCATTATTGATCCATTCGCGCTCCTCGGCCCGGGCGATTGACAGAGTAAACAAAAGCCCGCAAAGGACGGAGGCAAACAAAGGGATGAATTTCATGGACTCAGAGGATCGAAGGATAGTATTTCATTGTCTACGAACTCGATCGTAAATGGCCCGGTCCAGATCGACGAGCTTGGAAGGGATGGTCTGGATTTCCTCGGGGAACCAGGCTCTCACAGCAGAATATCATCAATGAGCTTCCCGTGTACGTCGGTCAGTCGAATGTCACGGCCGCTGAAGCGGTAGGTCAACTCCTCGTGGTCGATCCCGAGCAGGTGCAACATAGTGGCATGGAGATCGTGTATCTGCAATGGCTTGTCCACCGCTTTGTAACCCCAGTCGTCGGTTGCGCCATAGGTCACTCCTGGCTTGATCCCTCCTCCTGCCATCCAGAGGCTGAATCCGTGTTCGTTGTGGTCCCGGCCTTTTCCGCCTTGAGCGAAAGGGGTGCGCCCGAATTCCCCGGACCATACGACCAGGGTTTCATCCAACAGGCCGCGTGACTTCAAATCGCGGATCAGGCCGGCGATCGGTTGGTCCACGGCCCGTGCGTTGGTGCTGTGATTGGTCACCAGATCGTTATGAGCATCCCAGCGCTGGTATCCATTTACCATGGGAATAGTCAATTCGACGAAGCGTACGCCCCGCTCGATTAATCGCCGGGCGATCAGACATTCCCGGGCATAGGTCTGCGTGTGCTTGTATTTGGCATCGAAGCCATAAAGCTTTTTGGTGGCTTCGGTTTCGCCATCCAGGGACATGACCTCAGGGATGGCAAGTTGCATCCGAGCCGCCAGTTCATGGTTTGCAATCGCCGATTCGAGGGCGTCTATGCCCCCCGCCCTACTCTTGTTCAATTGATTCACCAAGCGTCGCTTGATCTCTTGAGCCCGTTCCGGTTTTTCGTTTGGCTTCACGTTGGCCAGCGGAGTGCCAATCACGTTCAAGAGGTTGCCGCGGTAAGTCGCCGGCAGAAAGCCGTTGGAAAAATTATCCAAGCCACCGGAGGGAATCTGTCCTCCATTGAGTACGACGTAGCCGGGCAGGTTTTCATTCTCGCTGCCTAGTCCGTAGCTTGCCCACGCCCCCATGCTCGGCCGGCCTTGCAAGCCCAATCCGCTGTGCATGTAGTAACAGGCACTAGTGTGCTCGGGGAAATTGGCGGTCATCGACCGAATGATCGCCAGTTCGTCCGCCAGTTCCGCTATGTGAGGAAAAAGTTCGCTGATCCAGGCCCCGCATTTCCCGCGTTGTTTGAATGCCCAAGGTGACTTCATTACCCTTCCTACCTTTTCAAACTGGGTGGCCTCGATCTTACCGATGGCTTGGTGCGGATCCTCCCCGTGATACTTCGACAGCATTGGCTTGTAGTCGAAGGAGTCGACTTGGGAAACTCCGCCTTCCATAAAAAGAAAGATTACGTTTTTCGCGGGCGGGGCGTGATGTGGAGTCATCGGCGCCCCGTATAGGCCTGCCAAAGCCAGGCTTCCGAAGCCAAGCGAGGCCTTCTGCAGAAAATCACGGCGGGTGCCCACGAAATGTTTCATTTCAAGTATATGAAATCCGTCATGCTGTAAAACGAATGACAAAGATCGCGCCAAGCCTCGTGACCGTTGGGATCGCCCCCGTATAATCCGATAAAAGCAGTGAGCGCATCCAGGCAGGCCGCCAACTCGCCATCACTGGGCGGACGGGCAAAGGCCTCCGCGTACATGCGCCCGATGCGTTCCGGCGCAGGCACAGGCTCTTTGATAACCCGGTTCGCCCAGACGGCGCTCTGCTTGTACAAAAAGAGATCGTTCATCAAGGCCAGAGACTGGCCTGCAACGTTGGTTACGTCCCTTTTCCCAACAGTGCTGAAGGGTGCGGGGAAATCGAAGGCAAGCATAAGGGTCGGCATGAAGTTGCGCCGCAGAGCGGTATAGATGGATCGTCGACCAGCGCCGTCGAGGGGACCGCTCTGCTTGGGAAGTCCGCGGCCTACGACAAATTCAGTCAGGTGAACCAAAACCGGTTTCCCTCCGACCCTTCGGTCCAAACGTCCCGAAATGGCAAGGGCAGAGTCACGAATCGCTTCTGCTTCGAGCCGACGCACCGGCATACGGTGCAGCCATTGATTGTCCGGATCCTGATCCGCGTAGACCGGGTCGGCCGCGGTGCTCGACATACCGAAGGTCTTGGTCAGCGCGATTCGTTCAATGAACGACTTGATCGAATACGAGTGGGTCTTTGCGAACTCGACGGCCAGGTAGTCGAGTAATTCCGGATGACTCGGCCGTTGGCCCAGCCAGCCAAAGTTGTCAGGCGTAGGCACGATTCCACGACCAAAGAGCTGATGCCAGATCCGGTTAACCATGACCCGGGAGGTCAAAGGATGATCCTTTGCCGTGAGCTGACGGGCAATTTCCAAGCGACCCGGACTTCGGTTTTGCAACGGGGTCATTGCAAGAAGCTCAGGCAGATTTCGAGCCACGCGTTCCCCGGGCGATTGAGGACTACCCCGGTCGAGAACATGTTCATCCACACCGGTTCCACCCCACCAACTGACTGCCAGCCGCGATTCCCATTGCACTTCTTCGCGCAGCTCATCGAGTGCTTTTTTCCAGGTTTTTGACAACTCGTCCGGGATCTTAACTTTTCCATATTTGAGCAACCAGACGACATGGGGCACATGGCGGGCTTCCACCCTGCCATCCACAAGGTCATCGAGCGCCTGATGTAATTCCATGCGTACCATCGACTTCCTCTCTTCCGGCTCCTGCTTAGGGGTTCCGCCATCGATAACTTTAAGGAGCTCGAAAGGGGAATCGCCGACCGGAGAAAATTCGAAATGAACGCGCTGTCCCGCATACCGCTTGAGATTATGCCCGATCCATCGCGGTGTGTCGCCTTTAACCTCCACCGTTCTAGTCAGGCCTCCGTGCAAAGGGCCGGCAAAATGGGTTTGACTGACCGCGGCATACACCACCGCCTTCCCCCTTATCAAATAGGATACTTGGCCCGAGGTCAGGGTAACCGTCGGAGTGCGAATGGTTTTACCCGCTCGCGTCAAGCCATTCAACAATCCTCCGGTATCATTTTCACTGTCGATGTTCTTGAGCTTGCCCCAGAAGGCATCACGGATCGCCCCTCCGTTTCGTGACAATGTCAGTGGTTGATCGCCTGCCCCCAACGTCAACTGGCCCGCCAGAAACGATGACTTCCCAAAGGTCGGTCCGTCCACTAGCCAAGGCGTATGCCCCTCAGTATAATCGGCCACCATTTGATGCTTCCCTTCGACGACATAGATGGGCGACGTAACAAGCTCAGGTCTGACAAGGGCGGCCTGTTCATTGAGTGTATTCAGGTTCGCCCCAGGGGCAAAATGCCAGGCATTGGAGAGGGAAATGGTTTCCTTCCCCAACTGCAGGGCGAGCTGCTCCGGTTTGCCGGCGATGCCTCCGGGCCAGCCATGGTCCATGACCCGGACGGCAATCACGTTCTTGCCCGTTTTCAGAAGACCCGCGGGAACGGGATATTTACGCACCGTGTAATGGTGGCCGGGATTCTCGTAGCCCCCTACCCTGGAGCCATTGACCCAGGTGACGTCCATATCGTCGATTTGACCAAGGTTCAGGACTGCCTTGGATTTGGCCTGCTCGGCGGAAAGTTCGATTGTTTTGCGAAACCACACCACGCCATCGTGGCCGGGCAACCCGGCGTTTTCAAAATGACCGGGCAGTTTCATGGTTTTCCACTTGGCGTGATCAAAGGAAAGCTTGGCCCAAGCTTCGCCTTGGGAGCCAGGATCCACTGCCATGATCAGCCTCGTCCAACGAGGCAATGTTTTGGAGACAGGCTCGACAGGCACATCGTAGTCGAGAGCATCGACCACGGGCCGGGCGGCTGCGGCAAAGGATTTCGCCATCTTCGGGAGGTATTTCCGCCGTAAACCTTCCAACTTTGAAGCGACCACTTTGTTCTGCTCCATCGATTCAAACCGTGCCTGTCGGTAACTGGAACTAAGGATCAAGCCCGCCATGGCATAGTAATCGCTCTGGCGAATAGCATCGAACTTATGGTCATGGCAGCGGGCGCAGGCGATGGTCAAACCAAGGAAAGTCTTGCTCATCACGTCGACCTTGTTGTCAAGGCGTTCGCATTCGTCCTGACGGAGATTTACGGGGGTGCCGTTCTCCTCGCCGAAGAAGGGCCAGCCGGTCGCGAGGATGGATTCGTTGGCGCCCGTTTCAGGATGTAGTCGCGGGTTTTCCAACAGGTCGCCTGCGAGATGTTCGGTGACCAGCGCATCGTAGGGGAGATCCGCATTGAACGCACGAATCAGGTAGTCTCGATACCGGTAGGCATTGGGCAGAATGGCATCCCCTTCATGCCCGCGCGATTCCGCGTAGCGCACGAGGTCCATCCAATGACGTGCCCAACGCTCGCCGAAGTGGGGAGAATCCAGCAGGGTGCGTACAAGCGTGCGTTTGCGATTCTTGGACGTGTCGTTGAGGAAAGCATCGATATCCTGAGGCTTCGGTGGCAAACCGGTAATGGCGAAGTGTACACGCCGTATCCACACCCGTTCATCTGCCGGTTTAGCTGGGCGAAGCTTTTTGGCTTCCAACTTTTGGAGTACAAAACGATCAATGGCATCCGTCGGCCAGGTCGAGTTCTTTACCTTGGGCGGCTCAACCTGCCGGGGCGTTTGCCAGATCCAAGGCAAGCGGTCGCGGAACTTTTCGAAGTCGAACTTCTGGCCTGCGCAGGTGGCACTTGCCACGAGCCAACAGAAGAAGATAAGAAACGGGCGATTCATCAATACCTCAACCTAAAGTCTCCTACTTGAAGGGCGATCACTTTGTTCGAGTTTTCTTGAATAGACTGCCGAAGGGCATCTATTTCTCCAACCTCAAACAAAC
>Ga0315322_10001102_pt1 | contig 20724 bp, 15 predicted proteins | sample M110021515metaG_FD_203461 | JGI IMG/M metagenome (GOLD analysis project Ga0315322, IMG submission 203461) | Ammonia-oxidizing marine archaeal communities from Monterey Bay, California, United States - M1 100m 21515 | ecosystem: Environmental > Aquatic > Marine > Intertidal zone | place: USA...
GACCAATGCATATGAGTAAAATTGCACAGATGATACTGCCGATATTTGTCTTCGTTACAGCGGGTTCTGCGGTTCTTTCCGAGGAGAAGAATCAGTCTATTCCAGTTGACCCTAAGTTGGAGGCTCTCAACAAATTCCGTCCGGTGCTTAAAACCGTGAAAAAGTTTTATCCAGAAGCCTCCTCCATTTTGTTTATGCAGAATTTTCATTTTGAGGATTCAACCCGGCTTTATGTTGAGAGTGCAATCACGAAGCTTCGAGCAGGAGGGGAGTCTTTCTTGGAGGACGTTCGCGGCCCAAAGGAGGAAGGGGGTGTGTGGTGTGATATTTTTTTGTTGGAAGGGAGTAGTAAGCGGTATTCGCGAGCTGAGGGTGCTGTGGAGCGTAGACATTTTGTAGAGCATAAAATTTATCAAGATCTTCATGGGATTGATCACCACTTGCATGTGACTCTGCGTGTTCCTAAGGGAGCGACGAGCCTTGGTTTTGTTAAGGAATTTAAGGCTCTCATTCGTTCTTACAGCCATGATTTTGTGACCGACAAATAGGTCATTGTATGGATCGGGTGACTGTTAGATAGAATAGATGAATATTAAAACAGTCTACCCGGTAAGAGTCGTAAGCGTTCGTTCGCTTAATCTTCTTCCGATTTCATTTTAATAACGAATGCACGCCCCACCCCCGATCCCGCCATGTGCGACTAAATCTTCCCGATGGAAAGTGCCCCTCATCGTGATCGGAGTGATCACCGGGCTTCTTATTCTCTTTGTTATTCAAGTAGCTTTTTGGGTTTTCAGCGCGCGTGATTTCGAACCTACGAAATCTCAAAAAGACTCTGTGATCACGATCGACTACGCTGCTGAATTTTTCACCATCAACCGGGAATCCGGAACCGAAGAGTGGAGTTGTGAGAGGTATATTGATGGCTCAATTCAAATCTATTATCTCTATTCTGACGAGTTGACTGCTCTTGACTGTACTATTTCTGTCGAACGGAATAAGAGCGATGCTCTAGCCTCTTACATCGCCGAATGGCAGACTCTAAAGCTCGCCAATAAGATCAGCGAAACAGAAATTGTGCTTGAAGAGGTGAATGAGGTGTTTTCTTGGGGCGATGGTTCAAAATTCGCTTTTCAGGTTTCTGATAATTCACGCAATGGATTTGCTTTTATCACACGTAAGGGCAACAAGATTTATTTCGTTGATGCGTGGGGGCTTCTCCTTGAAACCCCGGATGAAATTTCAAAATTCCTTACCCCGAAACTCGAACTGTTCGACACCGAATCTTATCTCAAGTAGCCCTTTGCGCGGCATTGTTTTTCAAGAACGATGAGTCAGGATTAGGATGCCTAGAAATCGCTTGGGATCCTGATAGCCTTCACCTTTTGAACTTTGCACCACGAACGAAAGAACCCGAATGATGATTCGGGTTTACTGGAGGTGGAGAGCCTAATCCGGATAGGGGAATCACTCGATCTTACTCGATCCTGAGACGGGCGGAATAGTTCTCATCGTTTGATTGAGGGGCTTTGGCCAATGTGTATTACGATCGCATCATATTTTTCGTTATGAACAAAGCGGAAAGACAATAGCTGCAATTAGGGTAGTTACAGATATGAATAATCCAAGTTACTCGATAGTCTTTGCCGTCGCTGTCTTATTTTTTCCCACTTCGGTTCTTGTGGCGGAAAATTGGCCTTCTTGGCGAGGACCTTCACACAATGGAAGTCGGGCCGGCGAAAATTACCCGTCCCAATGGAGTGTCGACAAGGTCGCTTGGAAAGTTGAACTCCCTGGTAAGGGGGCTTCTTCGCCGGTGGTGTGGAAGAACCGCATCTTTCTCACCGCACCCGCTGAAGGTGTCGATAGCGCGCTGGCATTTGATCTCGACGGGAAGCAGATCTGGAAAACCGAGTTTGGCACCGAAACTAAAGCTAAGCATATGAAGCTCGGCACTAGTAGTAACGCTTCACCAGTCACCGATGGAAAGGGGGTGTTTGTTTACTTTAAGAGTGGGACCTTTGCGGCACTCGAGATGGACGGGACGATCCGCTGGAAACGCAATCTAGCCGCAGAATTTGGTCGACAAGAGCTGTATTGGGATCAAGGGAGTTCTCCGGTGCTCATCGGAGATCTCGTCATTCTTCCTCGTCTCCATGCGGGAGATTCGTGGGTCGCCGGATTCGATAAGGCGACTGGTAAGATCCGCTGGAAGCAGGAACGTAACTACGAGGTCCCTGCTGAGAATGACCAAGGTTATACCACGCCGATTCCTTTTCGTCACGGCGACCGAAATGCCCTGCTCGTATGGTGTTCAGACCACTTGACTGCCTATGCAGCTGACAACGGTTCTTTGCTGTGGTCCTGCGGTGGCTTCAATCCGAAAGGAAAGAAGCTCTGGCCGCCAATTGCAACGCCCGTCGTTGTGGGTGATATAGCGGTGGTCCCAGTGGGTCGAGATGATCGGAAGCAGGCTGAAGTTCATGCGGTCCGCCTTGGTGGGAAGGGTGAAGTTACGCAGACTCACCGAGTTTGGGAGCGCGACGATTTTGGGGTATTCGTTACTAGTCCAATCGAATACGAAGGAAGGATCTATTTGCTTCGGCACAAAGGGGAGTTGGTCTGCCTCGACCCAAAGACAGGAAAGCCTTTCTGGACGGCCAAGCTACCAAAGTCTCTTATTCCCTACTACGCCTCTCCGGTGATTGCTGGAGGAATTCTCTACGCCCCTCGCGAGGATGGGGTCGTGTTCGCTGTCCGCATAGGCAAAAGCTTTGAACTTCTTGGTGAAAATGACATGGAAGAGCAAATCCTAGCCACCCCGGTTCCCTTTGATGGTAAGTTACTGATTCGCACTTCCAAGAGCCTTGTTTGTGTTGAGTGAGACGGTTGTTTCAATTGTTGCGGCGTTTTATGCAACTTAGTTCTTTTCTCAGGTTCATTCGAACGCGGAGTGGACTGGTTGTTGTTTTCCCATGCGCAAATCACAAAGCCCGCTCATGCAAGGATCAATCCAACGAGCAGGATCAGCAAATTATACAAGAAGGCAGACCTGTAAGTCTTTTCGGTTTGAAAACCTCAAGTTAAATAGATGAAAATGAAATCGTAAAGATTTGTCCCATGCCTGATCTGGTCAGTCCATAAAAAGTTATCCCGAGACCACTGATCGAAAAAGAGACTGTTCAAATAGTTAATTAAGTGGTCGGAACTTATCCTCATGAATGTGCAATCGACTGCGTGGCTGGTAACCTAGTCAAATTAGACATAATAGGTTTGTTGTTAGTTGTTTAGGGTCATGATCCGGGATGCTTATTCACAAAATTTTGTGAATAAGCATTTCAAGGTTACCCACAAATTACCCACATCCCTTTTGATCGTCACAAGTTTGGGTGATGCTGATCGGAAGAGCGAAATAGGGTCACTACTAGGGCCTTTTTATGCCGAATCCTGAAAGTAGATTTGATAAGTAAAAAACAGGTAAGATTAATTCCGGACCATCATTCGGGCAAGATACTGATATTATCGCCCCATCACTGCATAATGAGTGACACAAAGGCCGTCAGAAACACGCATGAATGAGTAAGACTGCCTCTTTCGCTTAATCTTAGATTGAGAATGAGGCAGTGGATGATGAGATATTATCGTATGTGTGAAAGTCCGTCCCCTGTAATGGGGGGCGGATCCTTATGCGGTGTTTGAAATTTTCTTTGCTAGAATGGAAGCGCAGCGGTGTAAGCAGGTAGGTTTACCCCTATCTCTTAGCTTAGGTTCGGAATTTCGAATCAGGAGTGGGGAAACTGGATTCAGAAATTTGAACTCAGCGACAACTTGTAGATCCCCTTTACCATAGTTATGCTGAAGGAAGACTTCATTTTTAGACTTTTACGAATTTCTAACTGTGGTGTCCTCTTAGGGCTGTGAGATGCTGGCTTCGATATTTGTTGGGATTCTGCAGCGTGCTGGCTGTAAGTGCTCACGAGTTCACGGAAGAGGAAGAGAACTGGTGGGCAGTGCAGCCGGTGGAGGAGGTGGATGTGCCGGAAGAGGGGCATGCGGTGGACTTTTTTGTGGGGCGGAAATTGGGGGAAGCTGGATTTGAGATGGCGGAGGAGGCTTCGGCTGAGGAACTTGTGAGGCGGGCATATTTTGATCTTCATGGCTTGCCGCCGAACCTTGAGCAGGTTGCTGACTTTTCAAAGGCGTGGGAAAAGGATGCCGAATCGGCAATGGCTGGGTTGGTTGATGAGCTTTTGGAAAGTCTTCGGTATGGGGAAAGGTGGGGGCAGCATTGGCTGGATGTGGTGCGCTATGCAGATAGCGATGGATATCGGGCGGATGAATTACGGCCAGCGGCTTTTCGGTATCGGGACTATGTGATCCGGTCGTTTAACGAGGACAAGCCTTACGATGAGTTTGTAAAAGAGCAGCTGGCGGCGGATGAAATTTCGCCAAATGATCCAGAGAGAGTGTCCGCGACGGGATTCTTGAGGCACGGGGTTTATGAGTGGAACCAGCGGAATGCGGAGATGCAGCGGGAGATCATGATTAACGAGATCACGAATGTGACGGGAGAGGTTTTCTTGGGAGTGGGGATCGGATGTGCTCAGTGTCACGATCATAAGTTTGATCCGATCTTACAGAAGGATTATTTCGCCCTGCAGTCTTTTCTTTCTTCGACCTACTGGCCGGATGATCGCTATCACGCGACGACTGATGAGATTGCGGAGTATGAGAAGAGGCTGATGGTATGGAAGGAGATGACGGAGGAGATTCGTGTTGAGATGAAGTCGCTTGTCGAGAAGGCGGAAAAGGCGAAGTATGATTTTCGGGTGAAAACTTTCCCGCCGGAAGTGCAGAAGATGTTTGCCAAGGGTTGGGGCGAGCAGAGTTCTTATGAGCGTCAGATTTCGTTTTTGGTGAAACGTCAGGCGGTGAGGGAGGTTAAGACACTGGCTAAGCCGGAGCAGGTCTTGCAAAAAAATAGTCCGGAGTGGCTGCGTTTTGAGGTGTTACGAAAGGAGTTAGAGGCCTTTTCCGAGCTCAAGCCGTTGCCTTTGCCGAAGGCTTTTTTAAGCACGGACACAGGAAGCGAAGCAGCGGTCGTTAAGATAAAGTTAGACGAGATTTCGCCCCATTTCTTAACATTGCTTGGAGCGGAAAAACCGGAGATCACGAAGCGAGAGATGACAACGGGTCGGCGATCAGCTTTGGCGGAGTGGGTTGTGCGGGAGGATAACCCATTTACGGCACGGGTCATGGTGAATCGGATTTGGCAGCATCATTTTGGGAAAGGAATCACTTTGTCTCCGAATGATTTTGGGATGTTGGGTGGGAAGCCAACGCATCCCAAAATGTTGGATTGGTTAGCTAAGGATTTTATAAAGGGAGGCTGGAAGATGAAACGGATGCACAAGTTAATTATGACGAGTGCTGCCTATCGACAAACGGCGAAATTTGAGCCTAGTAATTCCCACAATGTGAAAGATCCGATGAACAAGTTGCTGTGGAGATTTCAGCCGAAGCGATTGAGTGCGGAACAGATTCGGGATGCGATGTTAGCGGTTTCGGGCGAGTTGAAACATTGTGATGGAGGAAATGCACAAGAGAGCTCGGAACCAGTTAGGTCGATCTATGTGAAGAAAATGCGGAACACACCGGATCGGATTTTGCAGTGTTTTGATAGTCCGCTGGGTTTTGCCTCGGAGCCGGAGCGCGTGCATACTACGACGGCGACTCAGTCGTTATTGCTTGTGAATAATGAGTGGCCTTTGGCACGAGGGCGGGCCTTGGCGGGGAGGGTGATGGCTTCGAAAGAGTTAGCGGATGAAGAAGATGTGGCAGATGCTTATCGGATAGTGTGGGGGCGAGAAGCGAGTGAAGAAGAGTTGTGGGCGGCGATGGGTTTTTTGTCGACGCAGAGGAAACTTGCTGATGATGGGGAGCAAGCTGTGGAAAAGAAGTTTGCAGCGCGGGAGGCTTTTGCTGACTTTTGCCATGCTTTATTGAGTTCGAACGAATTTCTTTACCTGCACTAATTGAATTATGGCCTGCAATCGAATGGTAATGCCGGATTCGCGTCGGGATTTTCTGATGAAATCCGGAGCGGGGTTTGGTGGGGTTGTGTTGTCGGCGCTGACAGGACAAAGGCTTTATGGAAATGAGTTTGGGGTGAGGAATCCCGTAGCGGAAAAAATACCTCACCATCTTGGGAGGGCGAAGAATGTCATTTTTCTTTTTATGGAAGGGGGGCCGAGCCATTTGGATCTCTTTGATCCGAAACCTCTTCTGAATAAGTTGGCGGGGCAGCCCTTGCCAGAGAGTTTTGATCGGCCGGTGACGGCGATGGGAGAAGTGGGCTCACCTTTATTGGAGTCTAAGCGGGAGTGGATTCAGCACGGGGAGAGTGGTCTTTGGATTTCAGACTGGCTGCCGAGGCACTCGGCAATCGCGGACGAGCTTTGTGTGATTCGCTCGTGTGTCTCGGATGGGATCAATCATGCGGGAGGGGTTTCGCAGATGAATACAGGTTCAGTTTTTGGCGGGAGACCTTCGCTGGGGGCATGGGTAAATTATGGTTTAGGATCAGTGAGTGATAATCTACCGGCGTTCACCGTGATAAAGGACAGCAATGCGATGGTGGTAAATGGGACGCGTTGTTGGGGGTCCGGATTTATGCCGGCAAGCTACCAGGGGACGCTTTTTGAATCGGGTGAAGAGCCGGTGGCGAATTTAAATTTACCGAAGGGGATGACGGAGAAACGGCAGCGAGGGAAGTTGGCGTTTCTGGAGCGTCTGAACAAAGGGCATTTGAAGGAGAGACAGTCAAATGTCGAGCTGGAGGCGCGGATTAGAAGTTACGAGTTGGCGTATCGGATGCAGGCTGAAGCACCAGAGGCGATTGACTTGGAGAGTGAATCGGTCGGGGTTAAAAAACTATATGGTCTGGAAGAGGATGATACAAAGGTCTTCGGGCGTCAGTGTTTGATGGCGCGGCGGTTAGTGGAACGAGGGGTTAGGTTTGTGCAGTTGTATCATGGAGCGGGAAGTAAGTGGGACAGCCACAGCGGAATGGAGAAGAATCATGCTCGTCTTTGCGCAAATGTGGATCAGCCGATTGTGGGGTTAATTCAGGATTTGAAACAGCGGGGTTTGCTGGATGAGACACTGGTGATTTGGGGCGGGGAGTTTGGTCGGACTCCGATGAGTGAGAAGGGAGATGGTCGTGACCATAATCCGACTGGATTTACGATGTGGATGGCCGGAGGTGGTGTTAAAGGTGGTCAGACTCTAGGTGCGACAGATGACTTGGGTCTGCATGCGACTGATGACAAGTTGCATGTCCACGACCTTCACGCGACAGTGCTTGATTTGTTGGGTTTGGATCACACCAAGGTGATTTATCAGCACAAAGGTCGACCGGAGAGGGTGGACTTGAATGAGGGAGAGAGCGCGGCCGCAGAAATTTTTGCGTAACTGCTAGGAATTTTCTTTTGGCGGAAAGGTGATTCGAGAAAAGGAAAACGAGGAAGGAGACTCAGGATTCGGGGTGGAAGCCTCCCCCTTGCTGATAAAGTAAAGTGAATTTTGGTAGTAGCTGGTTTGCGCGTGAAAATATCGTCGCCTTTTTACTACTGGTTCTTAGCTCTCCTCTTCATCCACTCTTTTGAAAGTCTCTCAGCTTCGGCGATTTGCTCTTTAGTTATCTTCTGACTAAGAATGTCTTTGTAAGACTCAGCTTTCTCTAAACCTCCAGCAGCTGCAAGATTTAACCACATGTAAGCAAAGGCATAATTCTGTGGGACACCATTACCTCTATCATACATGCGACCCAAGCTGAGTTGAGCGTCTGTGTTTCCTTGCTCGGCCGATTCACGATGCCATTTCGCGGCTTCGGTGTAATCCTGTGGAACGCCATGTCCCACGCTGAACTTGAGACCCAAGCTATACTGGGCATTCGAATCTCCCTGCTCAGCCGCCTGCCGGAACCACTTCACTGCTTTGGAGTAATTCTGCGGGACACCTTCACCGTTTTGATACATGACACCTAATTCGTATTGTGCTTTGGAGTCTCCTTCTTCAGCAAGGGTGCGTGTATCGTCGGTTTTACATGAGGCGAACAGTAGGGCCGTAACCGCAACGATAATAGAGGAAAGGAAAAATGACTTCATTAACAACCCCCATGATATGGCGGAAGATTGCCGGTAGGTATTATAATTTTAACGTGATTTATAACGCTGATTCCTCGACCTCGACGAGGTTACCGTGTCTCTCGTGTCCTAATACCTTTGGGCTTTACCAAGATAACCCATAAATCCTAACCGTCGATTTCGATTCAAATCGCAGTTTTAGAGTTACCCCGAGCCCCATATCCGGAAAGGTGATTAGGAAAACCGGATTTGGGGCTCAGGGTTCGTGCGGGGGGGGTGCATGAAATCATTGGGTGAAAGAATTTTTCAGGAGACCTACTTGCCTTCTTTCTTGTTTTTTTTGTTTTCTTCGGGGAACGAAACGATTCCATCGTAACCGATAAGGACCATCTTCATTTCCATTTTTTGAAGCAGTTTTAATTTCTCTTCGTTGGTTTTTGCCTTTTTTAAGGCGGTAGGGAATTTAGTAACCAATACTCTCCAGTAATCACCAACCGGTCCGCCTTTGATCATCGCGGAAAGAAAAAAATCGTCGTCTTGCTTCCAGTTAAGTTTCTTGTTTACAGCTTCAAAGGCTTTTCTTGGGATTCCTACTTGGCGGGCAATGGCAGAATAAAATGAATCAGGATCATCATATTGTTCGATAGGTTTGATACCCTCGATCTTGATGTCATATAGCTTTTCAAAGAATTCGATTCTTGTTCGGTCTGAATTTGCTTCATCAGCAATGGAGAGTCCGGTAACTAGAAGAGCTAGGGGCAAGAGTAGGATGATCTTCACAACTAAACTCTTCCCACTAGAATGTGAAAATTGTGTGTCGCTGGGATGAGGACTTTGTGAATTCATTCCTAATACGGCACCGGGCATGGTCGTTGTCGAAGATATTTCATCTGCAGAAGAGCTTCAAAAAATAGATGGTAGGTAAAGCTAGTAGCAGGAACCTAAACCAAAATATTTCCAATTTTCAGGAATTGGTATGAACAGGTCACCTCTGAGTCCCCTTGGTGGATTAGGAGCAACGGAATCATTTTTCGGTTGTAAGGGTTTGTCCAGATTGGGGGAAAAGGTGGGTGGCAGGCGAAATTTCATCGGAATATGGGCCTTTCGTAACTGTCGGCGTGTTTCCGCCTCCCTTCTCATCAAATCCTTATGTTGATTGGTGTAGCTTTGTGGTGATGGGACAAATACTGCCATGATTCCCATCCAAGCTCCCGATTGAGAAGCCCCGCGATACGCTGTAAAATTGAACCAAAAAGAAGCTAGGCCATCCGTGAAATCCCGATTGACCTTCAATATCCGAATACTCCTGCCCCATGTCCTTTCAAAATAAACTCTTCGTTTCACTCCCACTCCTCGCCATTGCCAAAGGACACGGGCAGGAGATCCTGCGTTACCGGGCGCAGTATTATGGTGAGGACGATGGCCGCATGGAAGTTGAATCCCACTATCTGGATTACAAACACAGGTTTGACGTTGGAACGACCCTTGGGCTCCGTCTCGCAATTGACACTCTTAGCGGTCAAACCCCGATTGGAACCCACGCGAGTCTCGACGAAAGTGACTGGAATTTTCAAGACATCTCTGACGAACGCACTGTGGAAGTGATTACTGTTGAGCATGAAATTGATGATTACACCCTCAGCTTTGAATATGCCCACAGCAAGGAATCCGATTACGGTTCTAATGCGTTTTCACTTCGACTCAACCGGGATCTTTTTAGCAAGAATACCCTTGTGAGCGCCGGAGCCTCCTTTGCCTTTGATGAAGTTCTAGCCACTCCGTTCACGTCTATTGCAGAGAACCAGGACAAAGACTCCATCGATTTCTCATTGGCCGTTTCTCAGGTTCTAGGACCCAACACGGTTGTTGATCTTAATTTTGGCTACGGGCACAGTGCGGGATACCTTTCTGATCCTTACCGCCAGATTTCGCAAACATCGACCGTTGATGTGGTTACTCCAGTGGGAACTTTTCTGGTCACAGATACTTTCGATTTTCCGGAAAATCGGCCGGACACGATCGATCGCTGGGTTGCGAGAATTGCTGCTAAACATTACTTTGAGTCAGCTTCTGGGGCGCTTCACGGTTCTTACCGTTTCTTTGCCAATAGTAATTCCCTGACCGGACATACCTTTGAACTTAAGTGGGTACAGGAATTTGCCGAGCACTGTAGCGTTACTCCTTATTTGCGGTATTACCAACAGAAAGGCGCTGATTTTTATCAACCGTTTCTCACTGGCAGCGGAATTGATGGGCACGGAAGAAATGACGGCAAGGGCCCCTTTTATTCCTCGGACTACCGACTTTCAGCTCTCGATTCCCTTACTTATGGTTTGCAGTTTTCATATTTTCCGGTTGAGGAAATCTCGATTGATCTGCAATTGGAACGATATGAAATGTCAGGCCGCCAATCTTCCACGCCGAGTGTCCTTTTCCCTTCCGCCAATGTCATTTCGCTAGGCCTCCAGTGTAATTTCTAACTCCAGCTATATGATTAAATGAAAAACATCGCTATCTGCTTTCTGACCGCCCTGGTTTTACTTGCAACTTCTGGTGCAGAGGTTTCTAGGGGAGCTTCATTTCCAAATCCAAAAACCTTTGGAGTTACTGGGATACTGCCCTCTACAAAGGGCAAAGTCGTTCTCTACGACTTTTGGGCATCCTGGTGTCAGCCCTGCCGCCAGGCATTCCCGGCCTACGACCGGCTCTATAAAAAATATAAGGGCCAGGGCTTGATCGTCGTGGGAGTTGGAACCGACAAAAAACCCAAAGATTCTGCAGGGTTCCTCAAAAGACTCTCTCCAAGTTTCCCGGTGATCTTCGATCACTCGCAGCGATTTGTCGCAAAGGTGGGGCCAAAAGGAATGCCCACCGCTTACCTTGTTGGAAAAAACGGCAAGGTCGCATTCATCCATAGCGGATTCCGGGGAGCGAAAACGGTTAAGACCATTGAGGCCCAGATTCAAGTCGCACTTAAAAAATAGTAAAATTATGAAGCCATATTTCCTTCTTGTCACCCTCTTTTCTTTCACTTCCTGTGGAAAAGTTGCGCCCTGGGAGCGTGCCAACCTCGCAAGAAAGGCAATGGCTCCCGATCGGAATCCGCTTGGGGAGGCGATGGCCGACCACATGTATTTTTCCCGGGAAGGTTCTCTGGGAGGAAAGGGTGTTGGAGGCGGTGGATGCGGATGTAACTGAATCTAAATTCCAAACCTAAATTCTATGACCAATCGATTTTTAATTCAAAAGTTACTGCATTTGTTAGCCAGCGGTCTTTCCATGACAGCTCAGAGACTCCCGTTTCTCAAGCAGTTGTTCCCATTGTTGCCCGGTTCTCCCGGTGGCCAGTTTGCGGCTCCTCTCGTAATTTCGTTCGTTGGAATCGACACCCTCTCGGGAGCTTCTCCCAGTGTGAATCCCACCGGTGGCTCAACCAATCCCGCTACGGGTAATGTGGATGAAACCTTCGCTTGGCTTTTCCGAACCATCGGTGAGACCGCTAAATCATATAGCGTTTCGACCCTGCCCCCGGGGCTCACTTATACTTTTGGAAAGCCCATTAGTTCAATTACAGGAAGCCCAACTACAAGTGGCACATTTGAGGTTCAAATTGTGGGATGGGAGGATAAAAACCAGAGAGGCAAGAAAACCCCTCCCTATACGTTCACGCTAACTGTCAATCAGCCGGCTTCTCCGCTTGAAATATGGACTGAATCATTTTGGTCCGGTGCGGACCTTGATGATCCCGCTATTTCGGGACCAAGTGCCGATCCCGATGGTGATGGGATCGAAAACCTTCTCGAATTTGTCTTTGATTTAGATCCTTTAGGAATAGCGGCTTTCCCCGGAACATTTGGTCAGGATCCACAAGATGAAAATATCTGGGTCTACACCCTTCCCCTCAATCCAGAAGGGAGAGAAATGATCAAGTTTCAAGAATTGTCCGCGCAAAATGGCGGAGAGTGGACGGATCTTAACCTCGCTGCATCGGATGCTGAAATCACAACCACAGCCAACTCGATCACCTTGCGGATGCCTATATCAGCTGCTCCCAAAAAACTGATTCGAGTCGTTGCAATAATCGGAGGTGGCGGGCCAACAGCAACTGTCTTCGTCGATAGCGGTGACGATTGGAAATACCTCGACGACGGCAGTAACCAAGGCACCGCCTGGCGTGCCGCCGCCTTCAATGACACAGACTGGGACTCAGGGCCCTCCCAACTTGGATACGGCGATGGTGATGAAGCCACCATCGTCAGCTTTGGCGGAGACGGAAACAATAAGCACCCCACCACTTACTTTCGCAAAACCTTCTCCATCGCCGATCCATCTGTCTTCGAAGACTTCACCCTAAACTTTACCTACGACGACAGCACTATTATCTACCTCAACGGCGCCGAGGTCGCCCGCGAGAACATCGGCGCCAATCCCGCTTTCGATGACTTCGCTAACGGTAACGAAGACGTTACCGTTAGCCGTAGCCTCTCGCCTTCTGTTTTTGTCTCCGGCTCAAATACCTTCGCTGTCGAAATTCACCAAACAAGCTCCACCAGCTCTGACATTAGCTTTGATCTCGATCTCATCGGGAATCCTCCATAGGTCACTATGGTTTTTCTTAACGGGCCGAGATGCAAAGTCGTCTTCTGGCTTGGGGATTCTAATGGTTTTCTGAGATCGTTCCGACCACGACAAGAAGTTTTCTTCCGGTCATTGGCTGTGTCGAATTCAGCGGAGCCCCCACGTTTTTCATCAGCAATCAAGTGAGCGGTGGCGAGTTTACTCTTTATGTCGATTGAGGTAACTGCCAGTAAGTTTCTTTTGGTGGAGGAAGGGGAGGGGTGTGGCGTTGGGCTGACCGGATGAGGCCGAGAAATGGGGTTGACTGGATTTGAAGCTATACGATATTTCCAAGGTCAGTCCATTCCTCCAAAGGATAATCTATGAATCAACATTTTTGTCTCTGCTCCAAATTAACGTCCGTCTCAAAAATTCTAGCCTGTTTTGTCACGTCACTATGTATTTTCGGTTCAAACCAAATCGTCGCGGAAGCGGCTCAGGTCGATCCGAGGGTGGTGAATATCTTGATCGAACAAGGGGTAGTTGATTTATCAGTTCGCCTCCCTCCCCCATTGGATTGGAAAAAAGAGGCCTATCTCTCAAAAAAAACGTTTCAAGTTGATGGTCCACCTGGAATCCCGAATCTAGGGACAACAAGACATCGATTGACATGGAATGATAACGATTTTTTCGAATGGTTTCAATTTGATTTCATCCAGATTGGAGCCTATCAATTCACAGGAGAGTTTACGATCGAAGCAGAGCTCTTTGATGGACAGCTAAGATTTGGAGTTTTTGATCCAGTCTCCAAGGTGCTGCTATTTGATGGTCTAGAATATGTTGCGGAGTTTCCTGTTCCAGATTTGATTGTCGAAGTGTCTAACGATCTTAACGACTGGGTTGAAGTCGGACAATTGGAGGAGGTGTCTCAAGATTTCACTGAGGGGTATGCGCTCTCCGTGAAATTTAAACGTGAAAAAGTAGGCTCTGAATACTACAGGGTCAGAATCAATGGTGGAGGTCAGCTTCCGGTCGAAATTAGCAATGACGATCCGGAAACTTTTCAACTCGATCCGTTTGCGCTTCAAAACGTCTCGCTGAAAGGGTGCTTGCTTACAGTTGATGTCGACTACGGTGGAGGCTGCGAAGACCATGAATTCGAGGTTTTCATGAGTCCGTCTATCTTCGGTGAATCGTTCCCAGCGCAGGCAAATCTGTGGCTTAAGCACAATAGCAATGGAGATCTTTGCCGTGGGCTGGTATCAGAGAAACTCGAGGTTGATATCACTGCCGTGATTGATCAGTATCGCAAACAGAACGGGGAAGATGATGAAATTATTCTGAATGTCTACGGTTATTTTTCTGATAAGCCGGAAGCGGTAAAGGTGGTGAGATATTCTCCTTAGGCAGTATGTAGGCAGAGGACTATGGCTTTAAAAGGTATCCCGCGTCTTGAATCAGAATTCGGTAATTTTGGTGGACGAGAAAAATTGGGGATGGATCGAAGAGGGCCTAAAAAACCCGCTCGCTGATTAAGCAAAGCGGATTTGAGGAGGTTTTGATTCTCGAACCCTTCTTCTTAAGGAATAAGAACGACGTAGAAGCGCTGCTTGGTTTCAAGGGGAACTCCGGTCTCAGTGAACGAAGTGGTTGTTTCTCCAGCTGCGGCACTAAAACCATCGTCGAGTTCTTCCCACAAGTCTAGGTTGCCTTCGCCAAGATCGTCGCTTGCTAAAATACTGTAGGTGCGGCCTTCTTTGGAATTCCAGGTAATGGTAACTGCTTGCGTCTGGCCTCCGTCTTCGACCTCGGTAGTGACGGCAATAATTTCGAGAGGTTTTGCACTTGCTCCTCCGTCAACAAGAAGAACTAGGTTATCAATCCCGAGATTCATGCTTGATCCTCCGGTTCGGCCCATGACCTGAACTCGGAAGTCTTGCAGGTCCATGTCTTTGATCTCGAAGTCAGTGTAGATGTTTTCAGCTTCTCCTTGGCGGTTGCGGTCAGGGTAAATAGAAACATCCACAAGCGCGGTGTTAGTTCCTGGATCACGTTCGACATCAATCGAGAGCGAGGCCCAAGTGTCAGTCGTCAAGGAGAATGGAAGTCTTCCACTCACGTCAGCACCATTCCAAGTAATTGAGGCTTCGGTTGATTGGAAGGTCTTGAAACCAACACCGAAAGAGTTGTCGACAGTCGCATTTTCTTCGTTTCCGAGGTTCGGTATGACGCCAGAATCACCGTGAACAGCAGTCGAAAGAAAGTTAATTCCCCATCCGTCAGCTGCGACTGAGGTTGCGAGGAAGTCCATTGTGAAGGAGAAATTTTGCCAACCTGCGTAGTCCTCTTCAGACTCAAAGGAAATGAAGTTCCCTAAGTTACCAAAGGTCTGGAGAAGTTGGTAGTAGGCTCCATCAGATTCAGCATTCGCAGCTGCAAGTCTTCCAACAGGCTGAGCTCGGCGGGCCTCTTCGGTATATTTTTCTCCGGCATCGTCGAAGTTGGCGACAATCCCATCGCGTGGTCCAGTGCTATCAGCCTCTGTCGGATTGCGACCAACGGAAACTTCAATTCCGTCGTTCACTCCGTCGCCGTCGGTGTCGGCTACATGAGGGTTGGTTCCAGTTTGGTCGGCGTCGACGAAATCAAGAAGGGGGTTTTCGACACCATCGAGAAGGCCGTCATTATCGGAGTCAGGGTTGATGGGGCTCGTTCCGGTCTTGCTGGCATTCACAAAGGTTCCACCTCCATCCTCGACGCTATCGCTGAGGCCGTCAGAGTCGGTGTCGGCCGATGTTGGATCTGTCTCCGCTTCGAGTTCGGCGAGGTTATCGAGGTCATCATTGTCAGGGTCGCCGTCAGGGCCATTATTGATGTTGACCGACCCATCATCGTTTGTGCTCAACCCATATTTTATCTCCCAGATATCCGGGAGGCCGTCTTTGTCAGAATCGCTCTCACCTTCCTGAACAACCCGGAAGTTGCTGATAATGAGGACTCCTCTAACGATCGAGGTCGAATCGAAGTTCTGGCCACCAATACGAAAGCCGAAGTTGTCTCCTGCTTGGACGTTAAGTTTTTGGTCAAAGCCAGAGAAAAAAAAGCCTCCGGAAGTATTAGATAGGTCAACGGGGCTTCCCACGACCTCGCCGTTTACGATGATTCGAAATTCGGCAAAAGCCTGCCACCAAGCGTGCATTCCACTGAATTCCCAATCAAAGGTGATCTCCGCATTGTTTGCCAGAGTGATGGTGTAGTCCGCAGTGCGATTACTCACTCCACCACCGGGTAAGGTGACATCGTAGCTGAATTCCGCACTCTGCGCGACACCATCGATATTACTCCCGAGCATGTTGGTGATTCCGTCGGAAACCAACTGATCGGTTGCGAGAATTTCGGTTTTTTCCCAGTTTGCGATCTCATAACCGTCGGTGAATCCGATTGTTTGAGCATGTGCGCTATGCCCCAGCAGGCTCAGCAGGGCAAAGAATAGATTCCGTCTCAAGCGTTTTGCTGTATTAGATGACATAGTGGTGGAGGGTATGAAACGTTGAAGACGGTAGCAAGCTTGAAGAGAAAACTTCTTCGCCCGGGCGTCATGAATCATTTTTATAGATGTCCTATCATGACACTTCGGATCTGTTGATATTTCGAGTGGTCAAATCACTTGTGCTGCTCATCTCTTTTCGGGCCGGAGTGGCACCTTGAGAAAAATTATTTCCGAATACAATAGATGCGGGCGGAAGTGCGGATGAGAAGGTTTTTTCCGGCGATGGCGGGGGTGGCCATTCCCATGTCGTCTTCGGCCAGTTGATTGGTGCGAAGGAGTTCAAAGCTTTTGCCGGCTTTGCAGACATTGGTGCCGCCGTCTTCGTTGAAGCAAAAGATTTTCCCGTGATATGCCCAGGGTGATGCGGTGAACCCGGTGGAGCCGGGGAGGCGTTGTTTGCCGTAAATCGCAGTTCCGGTTTTGGGATTGTAAGCGGAGAGATAGCCGCGGTCGAGGAGGACATAGATTTGGTCCCGATAAAGAAGAGTGGAGGGATTGTAAGGGGCGGCTTTCCAGCTGCTCCAAGCGATGAAATCATTGGAGGTGTTTTTTGAGGTGACCGAGATGTCACCCTTGGCGCCCGGTTTGATGGCGTAGATTGGGCGCTTGCTGTCACCGACATATCCGGAGGAAAGGTAGAGTAAGTCATCGTGAGCATAGGGTGTGGCGATCGTGATGCTGGACATTCCTTTTAAGGACCAAAGTTCCTTTCCGTCGAGACCGTAGGAACGGGTGCGGCCGGAGCCAGGAACGATGATTTCGGTCCGTAGTTTATTTTTCCAAATGTAGGGATTTGACCAATTGGATTTCTCGTCACGAGAATTTTTCCAAATTTCTTTACCGGTCTTCTTGTCTAAGGCGAGAAGATACGAGTTTTCGTCGTTGTCGTTGACGAGATAGAGGCGGTCCTTGTGGAGGACGGGTGAGGAAGCAGTGCCCCAACCATAGCGAGTCGGGTAAGCGGGAACCTTATGGGACCAGACGACCTTACCTTCAAAGTCCATGGCATAGAGTCCCAAGCTGCCGAAGTAACAGTAGACGAGTTCGCCGTCAGTGACGGGGGTTTCGGAGGCGTAAGAATTCTTAAGGTGAATCGAGGATTTGGGCTCTCCTTTGTGAACGTCCTTGTCCCAGAGAGTTTTACCGGTGTCGAGATCGAGGCAGATCACTTTCCAAAGGTGGGTGGACTCGGGGATTTTTAGCCGGTTTCCACCGAAGTAGAGTCCCTTCTTTGGTCTCTCGCTTTCGCCTTTGTTGACAACAGTTGTTAAAAAGACCTTCTGGTCCCATACGATGGGCGATGACCAGCCTCGACCAGGAATGTTAGTTTTCCAGGCGACATTTTTAGTAGTGGACCAGGTGTCGGGGAGGTCAGGATTCTCAGAAATGCCCCGAGAGTCGGCACCTCTAAAAGCGGGCCAGTGATCCTGGCCTGAAATTGGCACAAGGAGGATAATGGATAGGATGAAAGTGCGCATGATAAAATGAGGATCTCCAGACAGAGCTGTTCGTAAAGCCGAAAGGCGAGCGAAGAGCTTTTCCGAGTAATGCTTGGTTTAGATTGAGCCACTGCAACAATTATAAGTTCCTTCCCAATGAAGATGAGACTCACCCGTTGTTCTGGAGAGGGCGAGAAATGAAGATGATTTTTGGGTTTTGTTCCCTGATCTCCGAAACTTATTAAACCTAAGGCGGTGGCTTAGCGATTTAAAGGACAATCCAAATTTGAGGAAGTTCAGGTGCCCTAAGGCAAATACACTTTGTCGCTGATTCTACGAATACCAAAAAATAAGTTGAATTGATTTTGACCGAGCGACTTGGTGAAACGGAGAGAGGCACTAAGCTGATCAGGTTTCCTTCCTCAAATTTTTAGGCGCGCCAAGTCCTGATTCGGAGGTTAAACTTTGGCGTCAGTTAATGCCCTCGGTTGATATGTTCAAGAGATCTCGCTTCGCCATCTTCTCAATTACCTTTTTGGTGATGATTGGATGTCTCTTGTTTTTAGGATGCTCGGAGAAGCAAGAAGACCCAACATCCAATGTTGAGCTGGCCGTTTCAAAAGAGACCTCAACAACTGAAGAAGCTGAAGCTTGGAGCGCTGCGGTCAAAGAACAATTGTCCGAGCTTGCCGATACTCTTTTGGAGCCGACGGAATCTCTTAGTAAAGACGACTCTGCTAAAACGATCACCACGATAGACTTCCAGTCAAAACAGCAGAAAGAAAGGAATGCGGGATCTTCAATTCGTGTCCGGGATCTTTCCTATTCATTTTCTGAAACGCCAACGGGACTCGGAAAGTTTTTTGAACAAATGAAGACAGCTCTCTGCTTCGACGTTGAATCGGATGAGTCATACCTCAAGTTTAAGGTTTATCGAGTTCAGAGCGACGCGGGAACTTTAAGGACCCGGCAACTTCTAACTGCAAGTGGTTTCAATGATGGAAAGAATATCCGTTCCCAAGCGGTGGTCGAGGCAGTGTGGACTCTACCCGACGATAATCAACTCCCCGAACTCTTGAGTTTCTCGATGCCAAATCTCGTTCAAAGCGAGTTTAGAGAAAAAGATACTGAGGGGTTTGAGGATATTGCTCCCAATGTTTTGGGTGGGAATGATTCTTGGAACCAGCAACTGCAACTTGGCATGAATCATTGGGTGCGACGAATCGATGAGGTTCTTAAGCCTGACTTTCTCGGCTATCATGGCGTAGCTGTTGGGGATGTTGATGGCGACGGTCTTGAAGATCTTCACCTCTGCCAACCTGGTGGTCTGCCTAATTTACTCTTTAGGCAAGAAGAGGATGGCACCCTGACCGATATTTCAGCGGCTGCAGGTATTGATTGGCTGGACAACTCGACCGCCGCATTGCTCGTAGATTTGGATAACGACGGTGATAAGGATCTCGCTGTTGCAACTAAGGCCGCATTTTTAATTCTGGAAAATGATGGAGCAGCAGTATTCACGCTTCGCTCTGAATTTAGGGAGCTTAGATCGGGGTATTCTCCAACCGCTTCAGATTATGATCTCGATGGTGACTTAGATCTACTGATCCTTCGCTACAATGCCGACAGCCGGGAAGTTGGTGACTTCCCGACTCCTCACCCATTTCATGACGCCCGTAATGGCGGAGCGAATATGCTCCTGAAAAATCAGGGGCAGCTCCGCTTTTCTGACGCCACCCAAGAAAGTGGCCTGGGCGAAGGGAACTTCCGTTTCTCCTTTGCGGCTGCTTGGGAAGACTACGATAACGATGGCGATTCAGATCTCTATGTCGCTAATGACTTTGGTCCCAATCAACTGCTGCGTAATGATGGCGGAAAGTTTTTTGACACCTCAGTGGAAAGCATGTCTCAGGATTGGGGCTTTGGGATGTCAGCATGTTGGGGAGACTTGGATCGGGATGGAAATATGGATCTTTATATTTCAAGCATGTTTTCCGGGGCTGGCAACCTGCTCATTCCGCGGTCCAACTTTAATCCTTCGATGGCCGAACAAACGCGTCAGCGTTACCTGAAAATGGTGCGTGGTAATTCGCTAATGCGGAACAACGGTTCTGGAGGATTCTCCGATGTCACCAGCCCAATGGACGAGGGGTATGCGGGTTGGGCTTGGGGGGCAGGCCTTGGAGATTTTAATAACGATGGCTGGGAAGATCTCTATGTAGCCAATGGCTACATCTCACAGCCCAAGAAAGACGATTTGTGAATGTTCCTTTGGAGGCGGGTCGCGCCACAAAGCCCCGAGGAAGGCCTCAAGCCTTCTGCGACACCCGGCTACGTTCGGAATTTTCGAACCCTGAATCGTCTCATCTCGGAGGGAAATTCCTTTAGTGGTTACGAACATAACCCTTTTTTTCTGAACCTCGGAGGCGAAGGGTTCACCAATGTTGCCGGGCTGCTCGGGATTGATTTTGACGATGATGCTCGTGCGGTCGCAACCGTAGATTGGGACCATGATGGAGACCTAGACTTGTGGGTTACCAATCGTACTAGCCCCCGAGTTCGGTTACTGCGTAACAATCACCCACATCACGGAAAGTCTCTCCTGATCCGCCTTATTGGAAATGGAACAACAACTAATAAGGATGCTGTCGGAGCTCGAATCAGCCTAAGCCTTGAAGGTCAGGGTGGGCTTCAACAGATCAGAACGGTTAGAGCTGGTGAGGGATTTCTCGCACAGTCGAGCTCTTGGATACACTTTGGTTTGGGTGAAATCGAGAGAGCAGTCAGTGTTCAAATCGCGTGGCCCGGCGGCGAAACTGAGAGCCTTCATGGATTAAAAGCCGGGAAACGGTATCTTATTAACCAATCAAAGGGCGCTCAGGAAATTCGTGTAAATTCCCTTTCTGTGGATGACTTTCCTGTTCCGGAAATTGATGAGAATTGGCAAGAGGAGGGTCTCTGGCTTGTGAATCGTCTCCCGTTACCTGAACTGAGCTATATAGATGAAAAGGGTAGCGTCCAATCTACTAAG
>Ga0315322_10001103_pt1 | contig 20721 bp, 15 predicted proteins | sample M110021515metaG_FD_203461 | JGI IMG/M metagenome (GOLD analysis project Ga0315322, IMG submission 203461) | Ammonia-oxidizing marine archaeal communities from Monterey Bay, California, United States - M1 100m 21515 | ecosystem: Environmental > Aquatic > Marine > Intertidal zone | place: USA...
AATGCCATCGGAGAAGTTTGGTATTTCGTGAGAAGTTTGGAAGGGAGAAACAAAGGATGGATCAGGCAAGACCAGCTCGAGCGGATTGTCGCCCCAAAAAACAACTGAAACCGGGGAGCGGATCAAGCTCTTCAAATTAGTCTGGTTTCATCTATTTTTTCAATCGAAACAAAGTCTCCCTTGAATTTTTTCTCCATGATCTTCCTGACCCCATCCGGTAATTCCGAAATCCTTTTCTCGATAATCTTGGAATCCTTGATTTGACGGACTTGTTTCGGCGGTTCGAGGGAATTCGTATCATAATCCCCAGCGAGGTGATCGGGCTCTTCCTCTCGCGAATTTTCCTCCCGTTCAGGTTGCTCAGGCTCTGCTCTGTCGATTGAAACAACAGGCTCACTGACTTCCGCCTTTTCCTCTTGCTTGGTTTCCTTGCCTTTTGTTTTTGAGGCAAGTTCTTCCCCGTCTAGAAGAGTCTCGGGGTCGACGGATAACGGAGCGGTCAGGTTGTTTGGTTGCTCAGGCCTTTTTTTTTTCACCTCATCGGGAATCATTCCTGATATCCTTCGGATGACTTGGTCTATCGAACGAGAACGACCCGACTCCACGGCTCGGAAAAGAGTCACTTCGAAATTCGTCTTTTCAGAGAGTCCCATCTTTACCAAGTCTTCACCTTCTCGGAGGGAATCCAAAATACGAACGCACTGTTCGGGAGTAACGTTGTTTTTGGTTTGGCCTTCCCGCAAGCTTGCGAGCAAAAACTCGCGAAATACTTCCGACAGGTCGAGTAAAGAACGATAAAAATCAACGCCTTCCGAGGAGAACTCATCCGTAATTCCAATAATTTGGTCATAGTTTGCCTCAATCAAGGAGTTTGCAAGATTTTCAATCATTTCCTTGGAAGCCAAGCCATACACTTCAAGCACATCCCGTTGGTTGATTGATTTCCCGCAAAACGAAATCATTTGATCTAGAATGCTTTGGGCGTCTCTCATTCCTCCCATTGCCATCCGGGCGATTGCTTCGAGAGCTTCTCCATCGACATCGATGGATTCGGCTTTGCAGATTTCCTCGAGTTTTCCGATGATCAAGGGAACAGGGATGGAACGAAACTCGAAACGTTGGCATCGTGAAACGATCGTTGGCAGTACCTTGTGTGACTCGGTAGTGGCAAAGACGAACTTCACGTGAGGCGGAGGTTCCTCCAATGTCTTCAGCAAGGCATTGAAAGCTTGTTGGCTAAGCATATGAACCTCGTCAATGACGTAGATCTTGTACCGGCACTGAGCTGGCGCGTACTGACATTCGTCCCTCAAGTCTCTGACTTGATCAACGGAATTGTTTGATGCACCGTCTATCTCAATCACATCCAAGCAACGACCATCCATGATGGCCTGACCAATTTCCGAGTCCACGGGAACGTCGAGGGACGGGCCATTCTCCCAATTCAAAGATTTCGCAAACAAGCGGGCTGATGTGGTTTTCCCCGTGCCACGGGGACCGACGAAGAGATAAGCGTGGGCAATCCTGCCCATTTCGATCGCATTGCCCAAAGTTCGAACGACATGATCCTGCCCGACCAATTCGGAAAACTGCTTGGGTCTCCACCGGCGGGCAATCACTTGATAAGCTTGTTCGGACATGATCACTCTTTTCTGATCTTCTTCACGGTTTCAGGCAAGCGAAAGTGAGAATTGCAAACGATTTTGTTCAAATATCGACCAGTCGAGCGAACACAAAAAAGGCCAGGCACCCCACAGCACACGACCATTGCGATTACCGCTGCTTCCTTCCGGACCTGACGGAGTTCATCCAATTGTCGTCGCATGGGACCCGACCTTAGCCTTCATGATCGAGCATTTCGGAGGACAGAGCAACCTTTTTTCGACACATCACGGAATATCTGCCAACTCAACTCGTTTCTTTTAGCTTTGCGTTTTCACATTCGATAAATTGATTAGAGGGGATGGGTAATTCATTCGGCAATCTTTTTAAAATCTCGTCATGGGGAGAAAGTCATGGAGGAGGAATTGGGGTCGTAATCGACGGATGCCCCCCTCGCCTCCCCTTGAACGAGGAAGACATCCAACCTTTTCTCGACCGCAGGCGACCTGGGCAAAGCAAGATCACTACTCCGCGGGAGGAAGATGACCGGATAGAAATCCTTTCGGGAGTCTTCGAAGGACTGACTCTTGGGACTCCACTTGCCATGCTCGTCAGGAACAAGGACGCCCGCCCCCAAGCCTATGACGAAATGAAAACAAAATTTCGTCCATCGCATGCCGATTATACCTACCTGAAAAAATACGGGCATAGAAATCATGAAGGCGGAGGACGGTCATCCGCTCGTGAAACAATCGCCCGGGTTGCCGCCGGGGCCATTGCCCAAAAAATTCTCGGCATGGAACAAGTATCCATCACCACCTACGTCGAAAGAATTCATGACATCGAGGCTCCCGTCCTCAAAGATGCGCCCAGCTTGAACCAGGTTGAGGCTTCCCCCACTCGCTGTCCTCATCCTGAAACCGCATCCCTTATGGAAGCACGGGTGTTGGAGGCCAAAAAGAACGGGGACTCCGTCGGTGGTTCCGTTCTCTGTCGCGTGAACGGTTTGCCCATAGGCTGGGGATCACCCGTATTCGACCGGTTGGAGGCAGATTTGGCCAAAGCGATGCTTTCTCTCCCCGCAACCAAAGGATTCGAGGTAGGAAGTGGCTTCAAGGGTACTTTCCTCAAAGGATCCGAACACAATGACCTTTTTGAAAACCGGGACGGAGAAGTGAGAACCAAATCCAATCTTTCGGGCGGCGTACAAGGGGGCATTTCCAACGGTGAGGAACTTTACTTCAGGGTTGCGTTCAAACCCACGGCCACAGTTCTCAAACCTCAACAAACGGTTGACGACGAAGGCAACGACACCGAATTGATGGGGAGGGGGAGGCACGACCCATGCGTCCTACCACGGGCTGTCCCGATCGTGGAGGCAATGACCGCCCTCGTCTTGATCGACCACCGCATGCGACACCACGCTCAATGCGAATCCTTTCCATTTCAGGGATAAATGAAGGGAAGGCTCCACATCATTCTCGGGACTCCGGAATCCGAAAGGCGATCGCTTTTATCGAAATTTACGGCAAAAGACGAGCAGTCCCATCCATCTTTCTTCCTTCTTCCCTCCGAACTGGAGTCAATGTCGTTACCCCATTCGAATTGGATTTGGAATCAGAACAAATTCGAGTTCAGCGAACCGCCCGGGGCATCGGATGTGGAATACTTCCTTTTCTTTTCAAACGAAGTCAATCTCGCCAATCAATTCGAAGCTGTGCTGGAGGTCCTGGCTGAAGAGGACGACCTCTCCATGGGTAGGGTCATCCTGTTTATAAACTCGATTCTGCTCCCCGGGGGAAGCCAGGAACTGATGGCATGGATTGATGCTGCCGGTCATTTTTCGGATGCAATTTGCTTTACTCATAGAAAAAATGAAAATGCTATGGCCATCAGCAAGTGCAAGGAACGCTTCGAAACCATGAGGTATCCTTTGGAAACTTATGTCTTGGGCGGCAAAAAAGTCGGGATTTTGGAAAAGATCCTCTATGCAACCCCCCGACGCATTACACACCTTTTTGACCCGCCTGACTTGCTTGACGAAGATGACTCACCTCAAAACGACCCGTATTTGGCCAAGCTTGCAAACGGAAGAAGGGAAAGACCAGTTCCCTCACCCTTCAGTTCTTGAAATTCAATCAAATTCTTTTTTGCTCGACCCAACGGTATCTTTGAATTGTTTTGCTTGTTTCCCTTTAGCCGGGGTGGCGGAATTGGTAGACGCGCTAGATTCAGGTTCTAGTGTCCGCAAGGACGTGCGAGTTCGAGTCTCGCCCTCGGCACCACCCCATACTTCTTCGACAATCAATCGCCTTACCCTTGCAGATTCAAATTGATGGGAAACCTCGTTAGATTACCCTTAGTGTTTGCATTCGTTTTTCTTTGCCTGAATACCAGCGGACTTTGGGGAAAGAGAATAACCGATCTGAAAAAAAAGGCCCTAGAAGGAGACGTCGATTCGCAACTTCAACTTGGGTTCATCTATTCAAAAGGGCCTCGGGAGGACGGGAAAGAAGCCCTCTATTGGATGACGATGGCCGCCAGGAAGGGCATGCCCTCGGCATGCCGCTATTTGGGTTTTGCCTATCTTGAGGGAAGAGGAACGGCTCAAAACAAGAACTTGGCCAAGAAATGGTTCGGCATGGGATCACGGAAGGGAGACACCTTGTCAATGATTGGGCTTGCCGAATGCCTAAGCAAACAGGAAGAGAGGATCGAGAGCGCGACTTGGCTTCTTCTGGCAAAGGATCTCGGTGAACCTCGATCCCTCTGGCGGTTGGAGCAAAGCATGACGAGATTGAATGCCATGGAAAAAACAAAAGCCAAGGAAGAGGCAATCAAGCTGAAAACAAGCCTCCCAACAGGTTCGTCAAGACAGGCCCCGAAACCCTTCGTAATAAAAAAAAGCAGCTTGACCCTCCAAGACGGCAGCAGCTATCGGGGAGCAATCCGAAACGAACTGCCTCATGGGTTTGGTGAAAGGGTTTCTCCGGATGGCGAAATTTATCAAGGATCCTTTCAGGACGGAAAGGAGGAGGGATACGGAACCTTGTTTTCCCCCAAAGGACTTATTGTCTACCAAGGCCTTTGGTCAAAAGGAAACCCAGTCGACTCTCTGCCAGAAGCAGAGAAAGAAAAACCGAAAATTGATTAACTCAAAGAGGAATGAGCCCCATCGCACATGGCTCCGTTTCCCGAATGCTTGCAGTTGCACAAGGCAACTCTTCCGATTTCCTCAATCACTATTTTCTCGGGAACAAAAGAAGATCCCTTGTGGGAACCATCGCAAAAAGGCTGATCCTTTGATCGCCCGCAGGAACACCACCAATATTCACCGGGCTCCAACTGAAGGACTGCCGGTGTCTTCGATGCGATAACAGGCTCCTCCTTCATCGCAGGGATCAATGAGATTCGGAATGTGAATCGTCCATTATGTTGTCGACATAAATCTTCGATACAACGATCCCCAAAATGAGAACGGCAAACATAATCACCGGAACCAAAATAACCGGGAGCTTGTACTTAGTGTGGCCAAAAGTGGGTTTGTCAATGAATTCCATAATGTTTCTTAATCAAATGTTTTTATGTCAACATGTAAGGATGTCGGCAACTCAATTCCAAGGGTTGTCCCCGGAGGTTTTCAATCTTCCACGACCCAAGAGTTGCGACCCGTAAGCAACTCCTGTAAATTCCCATCGCCTTTCGATTGGGCCAGGCTTACCTGCTGGCACAACGCATCCTCGTAGGTTTCCCGTCCGTCTAATTGTCTTATGACCCCCATTGGCGTAGGAAAGGACGGATAGGACATTTGAGCAAGCAAGTTGGCATAGGCAGAATTGGAACTTTTCGGCTGATGGATCAACAGATCCTTCTCGGTAACCCCATCACCAATGGTCACGACTTCCGGTTCAAGTCCGTTCAAACGGATGCCCTTGTCCTTGTTTGCACCGAAAACGAGAGGCTGACCTTCCTCAAGGACGAGGACTTGATCATCCTTTGAATCACGCGAGGTAACAGGGCCAAAGGTTTTGTCATTAAAGATCACGCAATTCTGAAACACCTCGACGAAAGACGTCCCCTTGTGTGACTGTGCCGCCTTGAAAGTCTCCACCATGTGTTTCATGTCGGTATCACTGGTACGGGCAACGAAGGTTGCTTCGCTACCCAAGGCAAAGAGAAGTGGATTGATCGGATGATCAACCGAACCGAGAGGGGTGCTCTTCGTTTTCTTGCCTACCTCCGAAGTCGGACTGTATTGTCCCTTGGTAAGTCCATAAATCCGGTTATTGAAGAGAAGAACATTAATATCGAGATTTCGTCTGAGCAAATGGAGCAAGTGATTGGCTCCAATGGAAAGACCATCCCCATCTCCGGTTATCATCCACACGGACAGATCGGGATTCGCTACTTTGACACCGGTAGCCACAGTCGGAGCTCGCCCGTGAATCGTGTGGAATCCATAGGTATTCATGTAATATGGAAACCTGCTGCTACACCCGATCCCGCTTACCACCACGAATTTTTCTCGAGGAATCCCGAGCTCAGGCAGAGTTCGTTGAACTGCGTTCAAGATCGCGTAATCTCCACATCCCGGACACCAACGTACGTCGTTTGGGGTGGCAAAGTCCTTTTTGGTCAAGCTTGCGTCGTCTGTGATAGTATTGCTCATATAAAGGTTCGAATGTCGCCTTAGTTAAGATGCTCGATAAATTTCTCCCGTAACTCCGATACTTTGAACGGCTTGCCCTGAACCTTCCCGTAAGAAATTATGTCCACCAGGTACTTTGCCCGCAAAACCATAGCCAGTTGACCAAGATTGAGTTCGGGCACGATTACTTTCTTGAACCGGCTCATGAGATCTCCCAGTTCGTCAGGGAGAGGATTGATGTATCTCAGATGGACACTGCTTACCGAGAAACCCTCGTCTCTCAAGTTTCCAACCGCAGAAGAAATCGCTCCGTAGGTGCCTCCCCAACCGATGACAAGCAAATCACCCTCAGGTTCACCTCTGACCTCCAATGGATCAAAGGACTTGGAAATCCCGGCGACCTTCTCGGCCCGGAGTCGTGTCATCTCTTCATGATTGTCCGGATCGTAACTCACTCCACCATCTTCACCCTTCTCCAAGCCACCTATCCGGTGCTCAAGTCCAACCTGACCGGGAATGGCCTGAGTCCGGGCAAGGGTTTCCGGGTCTCTGCGGTAAATGACATACTCCTCATCCGGATCCGCTAATGAATTTTCGATGACAGGTAAGTCGCTGACATTCGGGATCCGCCACGGTTCCGACCCATTTGCAACGTAAAGATCGCTCAGCAGGATTACCGGCGTCATGTAGATAAGCGCAATACGCACAGCTTCCAATGCGCATTCAAAGCAATCCGAAGGGGAATGAGCGGCCAAGACCGGAATCGGACAATCGCCATGGCGGGAGTACAAGGCCTGAAGCAGATCGCTTTGTTCGGTCTTTGTCGGTAGTCCCGTGCTCGGACCACCGCGTTGAACGTTACATATGATGAGGGGCAATTCGGTAATGGAAGCCAACCCAATGAATTCACTTTTTAGACACATCCCGGGACCACTGGTCGCGCAAACGGACAAATCCCCGGCAAAGCTCGCTCCGAGAGCCACCCCCATGGCGGCAATTTCGTCCTCCGCCTGAACGCACTTGACACCGTATTTCTTAAGTTGAGACAGGCCTTCCAGAACAGGGGAGGCAGGGGTAATGGGATAACCCGAGTAAAGTAATTCTCGATTCGCCTTCTTGGATGCGACCACTAGACCATAAACCAAAGCCTCATTACCGGAAATCTTACGGTAAACACCAGGATGAGCAGCGGCTTTGGAAACTTGGTAGCGATTACGTGCAGTCTCAAGGGTATCGCCCAAATTATAACCAGCTTTCAAGACCAAGGAATTTGCCTGGGCAACCTCAGGAAGTTTTTTGGCCCACTTGTCATCAAAAAACTTGAGCGTCGGCTCCAAGGGGCGACCATAAACAAAATACATGAAACCCAAAGCAAAGAAATTCTTGCACCTCGCCTTGTCCGAAGGCTTGAGAGGACTTTCGGCAAGCGCCTCCTTGGTCAGACCGGTCAAATCGAGTTCCACCAAATGGTATTTCTTGCGAAAGTCCTCGTCCTCCAGTGGATTGACTTCATACCCCGCCTTCGAAAGGTTCATCTTCTTGAACGAATCGACGTTAACGACCAACATTCCGCCTTCAGGCAAATCGTCAATATTGGTCTTGAGCGCGGCCGGATTCATGGCCACGAGGGCATCAGGCACATCGCCGGGAGTCAGAATCTCTCGACTCCCGAACTGCAACTGGAATCCGGAAACACCGGCCAAGGTGCCGGCAGGGGCTCGAATCTCAGCAGGGAAATCGGGTAAAGTCGCGATATCGTTCCCGGCAAAGGCACTGGAGTCCGTAAAGCGTTCGCCCACGGTTTGCATGCCATCGCCGGAGTCACCGGCAAAGCGAACTACGGCAGATTCAATCTCTTCAAAGGAATCGGTTGGTTGAGTCATTGAGGATCTTAATATGAAATCTTGGAAAGGGCAGGTGCGAACTTGTTACGTTGACGATAGAATCACAACGATTTTCGGCAAGATTGCAAAGAAAAGATGTGACATTTTTCACAAATTTCAAAAACCGAGGAAATCAGATCATATTTCTTCCGTCGGAAGTGGGAACGAAAATAAATTGAAGGCAAAGGAAATTCTGTCCGAATCCGATCGATTTTCATGGACTCCATGCTTAAGCGCAGGATCGAAAATCACGACTTTTCCGACTTCGGGAGCAATCTCCAAGTCATCCTCCCCATCCATCCTAAAGTACAGATTACCCGAACTCTCCTCACAAGCCAAGTAAGTCACCGCCGACAACCGGGACAAATTCACGTGGTCATGCAAACCGGTTCGTTCTCCCGGTCGAGCTAGATTAAACCAAAAGGGCGGATAAGGATTATGTGAACGGGAAAGCGGTTCGAACAAGATCACGGAGGTTATTTCCAACTCCTTCTTAGTTAAGTCGCGCACGAAACGCATGGGGTCGCGAATGCTTGGAACAAGATCGACTGGCAAATAGGAGTTTTCCCAACGACCTCTGATTTTGTGCGATGTTTCGACATTCTTCCGATTTGCATCAAATTCATCGAGCAAGCGAGGTACCCAAATATCTCGATCAGGCACCCAAGCCTCGATTATCTTTTTCCCTCCGAACGACAAAATTTCGATCATTGCAGATAAGCTAACCGACGTATGACGGCCTCTTGCGCGGGAAAGTCCCGAACAAGTTGTTCGGCGTCGGGCCAAAAGAAATCCGCATAATCAAAACCAGGGCACACCGAACAACTCACGAGCGACCAATCCTCGCTTCCAAGAGGATTCGCCCCGAAAACTGTTCCGGCCGACAACGTTACTTGGGGAACTTCTCCAAGTGTAACGGCACAACCCAACCGATCGGATTCGTATTTCCCATCGGAGAAAGAATGCAATTCAACTGGGTTTCCAAGATGGAAATACCAAGTTTCATCGGATCTCAAATAATGTAAGCGGGATACTTCGCCCTTTTTCAAGAGATAAAGAATCGAGGTACCGCAAGGACGAGTACCTTGAGAAAGTTCGATCTTCCGATCGGATTCGTAAGTTCTCCGGAACCAACCTCCCTCCTCGTGAGGCTCCAGTCTCAAAGTTTTAATCACGGCAACCGCGGATTCCTTCATCGGTTAACGGAAATTGGTGGGCAACTGAAAGGCGTGGGTGAGAAAATGGTCGGGACGGTGAGATTCGAACTCACGGCCTCCTGCTCCCAAAGCAGGCGCGCTAACCAGACTACGCTACGTCCCGGAAAAAGGAACAACGTTAAACGATTCGTTTCAAATAAGCAAAGCAATTCAGCATTTTAGAAACCCCCAGAAGTCGAGCTCTCTTTTTCGGTTTGCAAAAACGCATCAAGATATCATGATGCGTTGATACGTACATGAAGAACTTTTCCACATCGCCCCCGACTTCCGAAGACTTGGAAAAGCTTTTGAATGAACGCATATTGATCATGGACGGGGCGATGGGCACCATGATTCAACAGGAAAAACTGGAGGAGGAAGATTTCAAGGGAGAGCATTTCAGCAAGCACCCATCCGAGCTCAAGGGGAACAACGACCTTCTTTGCCTTACCCGACCCGAAATCATTCGGAACATTCATCGTTCTTATTTCGATGCCGGAAGTGATATAGTCGAAACCAATACCTTCAGCGCCACCAGCATTGCAATGGCCGACTACAACCTGGAGGAAATCGTCCCCGAACTCAATGTCGCGGCGGCCAAACTGGCGAGAGAAGCTGCAGACGAAGCCATGGCAAAAGATCCTTCGAGACCGCGCTTCGTGGCCGGAGCCATTGGTCCAACCAACCGGACAGCCTCTCTTTCTCCCGACGTCAACGATCCATCCCTGCGGAATGTCACTTTCGATCAACTCGTGGAAGCTTACTTTGCCCAAACCAAAGCCCTCGTCGAGGGTGGGGTTGACCTGCTTCTTCCCGAAACGACTTTCGACACCCTCAACCTCAAGGCAGCGATATTCGCAATTGAGAATTACTTCGAATCCTTGGGCCGGCGGATACCGGTAATTTTATCGATTACCATTACCGATGCATCGGGTCGTACCCTTTCGGGCCAGACTGCCGAAGCTTGCTGGAATTCAATCGCCCATGCCAAGCCACTTGCCGTTGGATTGAATTGTGCCTTGGGTGCAGATGCGATGCGCCCCTACCTGCAAGCAATCTCAAAAAGCGCAGGGTGTTTTTCCCATTGCTACCCTAACGCAGGCTTGCCCAACCCCCTCTCCGAAACCGGCTACGACGAGAAACCCGAAGATACCGCTTCATCTCTTTCCGTCTTCGCCGACGAGGGACTGCTCAATTTGGCCGGAGGCTGTTGTGGAACGACACCGGACCACATCCATGCCATTGCAGAAAAACTATCCGAATTCGCTCCTCGGAAAAAACCCGGAATAGATCCTGCTCTCCGCTTAAGTGGGTTGGAACCCTTTGAACTTAAAGGTAAGGCGACCTCTCTCATGATGGTAGGAGAACGGACAAATGTCACGGGATCGCCCCGGTTCCGAAAATTGATAGAGAGCGAGGATTATGAATCCGCCCTCAAGGTTGCCAAGCAACAAGTTGAAAACGGAGCCAACGTAATCGACGTTAATTTTGATGCGGCAATGCTCGACGGTGAAGCCTGTATGACCCGGTTCCTCAACTTGGTTGTTTCCGAACCAGACATCTCGAGGGTACCCATCATGATCGACAGCTCGAAGTGGTCGGTCATAGAGGCAGGACTCAAGGTAATCCAAGGCAAGTGCATCATTAACTCAATCAGCCTGAAGGAGGGTACCGGGGTATTCGAGGAGCACGCCCGTTTAGCCATGCGCTATGGTGCTGCCGTGGTTGTCATGGCCTTTGACGAAAAAGGCCAAGCCGCCACTCTTTCCGACAAAGTCAGGATTTGTGAAAGGGCGTACCAAATCCTCGTTAAGGAAGTCGGATTTCCGCCCGAAGACATCATTTTCGACCCGAACGTGCTCACCCTCGCCACGGGCATGTCCGAACACGACTCCTACGGCATCGACTTCATTGATGGAGTCCGGGAAATCAAGAATCGGTGCCCGAACGCACGCACCAGCGGTGGCATCAGCAATGTTTCTTTCTCCTTCCGCGGCAACAACCTTGTCAGGGAAGCCATGCATGCATGTTTTCTTTATCACGCCTGTCAAGCTGGTCTCGACATGGGAATCGTCAATGCCGGCATGCTGGAAGTCTACGACGAAATCGAACCGGAACTTCGCAAACGGGTTGAGGACGTGGTTCTCAACAAGGATCCGGAGGCGGGTGATCGCCTTCTCGAGCATGCCGAACGGATCAAAGACCAATCAACGAAAAGAAAATCCGAAGGGCCCGATCTTTCCTGGCGTGAGAAACCTGTCGGCGAACGTTTGTCCCATGCCCTGGTAAAGGGAATTGGAGACTTTGCGGAGGAAGATGCCGAGGAAGCACGTAAATTGCTCGGTCGCCCGCTTGAGGTTATCGAGGGTCCTCTCATGGACGGAATGAAAGTGGTCGGAGACCTCTTTGGACAGGGGAAAATGTTCCTTCCCCAAGTAGTCAAGAGTGCCCGGGTCATGAAAAAAGCGGTCGCCTATCTCGAACCTTTTATGGAAGCGGAAAAGGAAGGTTCCGGTTCGAATAAGCGCGGAACCATGGTGATCGCAACGGTCAAGGGGGACGTTCATGACATCGGCAAGAACATCGTCGGCGTCGTGCTCGCCTGCAACAACTGGGAAGTGATCGATCTCGGGGTAATGGTTTCTTGGGACAAGATTCTCGAAGCCGTACGCGAACATGGAGCTGACGTACTTGGCTTGAGCGGGCTCATTACGCCCTCCCTCGACGAAATGATTCACAACGCCAAGGAAATGCAAATTCAGGATATGAACATCCCCTTGCTCATCGGAGGAGCCACGACCAGCAAAGCGCACACCGCCATCAAGATTGCCCCGCATTACGATCACCCAGTCGTTCAAGTACCCGATGCCTCACTGGTCGTGAACATTTGTAACGATCTCACCAATCCGAAAAAGAAGGAAGAGTATGTTCAAAAACTTCGAGAGAAACAGGAAAAACTAAGAATCGACCACGAACAAAGGGGTGAACGTTCTCTTCTTCCCCTCAAGGAAGCTCGCAAAAAAGGCCAAATATTCGACTGGTCGAATCAAAAAATTGCCAAACCGACCAAGGAACGGCTCGGAAAGCAGAAGATCGAGGCCGACCTGAAAGAAGTCCTTTCCTATTTCGATTGGTCCCCTTTCTTCTGGGCTTGGCAACTCAGAGGACAGTATCCTGCGATTTTCGATCGTGGAGAAACTGGCGAAGAAGCCAGAAAGCTTTACGATCAGGCCCAAGTCCTCCTCGCCCGCATCATCGAAGAGGACCTGTTCAAATGCGAGGCCGTGGCCGGACTCTGGCCGGCCGGTTCTTCCGGCGACGATGTGCATGTTTTCGAGGACGAGGACAGACAACGCGAACTGGGCGCCTTCCACTTTCTCAGAAGACAGCAGGTCCTCAAGAACAAGCCGCAATTCTGCTTGTCCGATTACCTGGCTCCTCTCGACTCAGGAAAAAACGATTACATCGGAGCCTTCGCGGTGAACGCAGGCGAAGGAGTCGATAGGCTCGCCCGCGAATTCGAGGACAAAAACGATGATTACAACGCGATCATGACCAAGGCTCTAGGCGACAGATTCGCCGAGGCAATGGCCGAGTACACCCACAAGAAGATTCGCGAGTGGTGGGGTTTCGGAATGGACGAGAATTTGGACAACGATGCCCTTGTCAGGGAAGAATATCGAGGGATTCGGCCGGCCTCTGGTTACCCCTGTCAACCTGATCATACGGAAAAGGACCTGATTTGGAACCTGCTTTCCGTGAAAGATCAAATTGGACTCGAACTGACCGAATCCCGGGCCATGAACCCAGGATGCTCGGTCTCCGGACTATACTTCTCACACCCTGATGCCCAATACTTTAATGTCGGATCATTGGGTAAGGATCAAGTGGAGGATTATGCCTCCCGCAAAGGCTGGCCCTTGGAAGAAGCAATGAAGTGGCTACGGCCCAATATCGATTTCGAAGACTAGGCACCCGCCCTTTGGCATTGCAGGAACCGCCTTGCGAAAGTAGTACTCTTTCCATCATGAAGGAAATGACTCCATTGGAAGAAATTCGGCACTCCGCCGCTCATGTTCTCGCAACCGCGGTTCTTCGCTTGTACCCGAACACGCAATTGGACATTGGCCCGCCCACGGATTCCGGTTTTTACTACGATTTCGATTCGGAAATCCCGTTCACGCCGGAGGTCGTCGAGGCAATCGAGGCCGAGATGAAGAAAGTCATCAAGGAAAACCAGAGGTTTGAGAAAATCGAAGTTTCCCGCGAGGAAGCAATCGGAATGATCAAGGAAATGGGACAGGAAACCTACAAACTCGGGAGGCTCGAAGACATTCCCGAAGGCGAGGCAATATCGTTCTACCGAAACGGCGAATTTTCCGATCTTTGCGCCGGGACGCACGTTTCCTACACCAAGAAAATCAAGGCCTTCAAGCTCCTTCAGGTCGCTGGCTCGTACCACCGTGGAGATTCGGACAACAAGCAACTCCAGCGCATTTACGGTACGGCCTTTGCCACCAAGGATGAACTGAAGGAACATCTCGAGCGTTTGGAGGAAGCAAAAAAGAGGGACCACCGCAACATTGGTCGTGAACTCGGACTCTTTCATATCGACGAGATGGTCGGTCAAGGACTCGTTCTTTGGAAACCCAACGGTGCCATCATCCGTCAGGAATTGGAGAACTTCATATCCTCGGAACTCAACAAGCAAGGATACTCCCAGGTCTTCACTCCTCACGTGGGTAAGCTTGATCTCTTCCGGACTTCCGGACACTTCCCCTATTACCAAGACTCCCAATACCCTCCCATTATCCACCGCGACTGCTTGACTGAACTGGCAGAAGAAGGGTGTTCCTGCTCGGATTTGTCAAACAAGTTGGATGAAGGAGAGATAGACGGCTACCTGCTCAAACCGATGAATTGCCCGATGCACATCCGCATCTACAAATCGGAGCAGCGCTCTTACCGCGACCTGCCCATAAGGCTTGCCGAATTCGGCACCGTCTATCGCTGGGAACAATCGGGTGAACTCAATGGGATGACCCGCGTACGCGGCTTCACCCAAGATGACGCCCACCTTTTCATTCGGGAGGATCAGCTACAAGATGAAATTCAAGGCTGCCTCGGTTTGGTCAAACTGGTCTTTTCCGTCCTTGGAATGGAAGATTACCGCGTTCGGGTAAGCCTGCGCGACCCCGAATCCGACAAGTATGTCGGGGAGTCCGAGGCTTGGGACAAAGCGGAGGCAGCCCTTAGGCAAGCCGTCAAAACCCTCGGAGTCGACTATGAGGAAGAATTGGGAGAAGCCGCTTTTTACGGCCCTAAGATCGATTTCGTGGTCAAGGACGTCATTGGCCGTGAATGGCAATTGGGCACCGTTCAAGTCGACTACAACCTTCCCGACCGGTTTGATCTATCCTATGTCGGATCCGACAATCAGGATCACAAACCAGTAATGATCCATCGTGCCCCCTTTGGTTCGATGGAACGCTTTTGCGGAGTCTTGATCGAGCATTTTGCAGGAAACTTCCCGACTTGGCTGGCTCCCGAGCAAGTCCGGATTCTGCCCATGAACGACGATTTGGTCGAAAAGGCCGATGAAATCCTTACCCGGTTGAAGAAAAAGAATGTTCGGGTAAGCATAGACAAACAATCCGGAAAACTCGGGGCAAAAATCCGCAAAGCGGAAACCGACAAGATACCCCATATGATTATCCTCGGCCAACGCGAGATCGACGAAGGAAACGTTTCCGTCCGATCGAGGAGCAACCCGGACTGGGACGGAACCTGTCCACTTGATGAATTCATTTCCAAGATCGAAGAGGAAATTTCAACTAAGGCGTTGCCCAAGGAAAGGACGGCATCCTGATTTTGGTTCCGGCCGGAGACCCTGAAATCGAACTCTTTTCGGCGCTCGTTCCTTGCCCCCTCGACCTTCTTTGGATAAAATGAAAGCCGTGGAACAAAAATTTCAGGCCAGCCCAATAAGAAGGTTGCTCGCCTTTCCGTTCATATTGCTGATTCGAGCCTATCGATTGGTATCCCCGTGGAAGCAATTGATTTTGGGGCCTTATGCCCGCTGCCGGTTTCACCCCACCTGCTCCGAATATGCACTCGAATGCTTCCAACGCTTCAACTTACTCAAGGCCGTGTACATGACCTTTTTCCGGATCGGACGATGCAACCCTCTTCATCCCGGAGGGTATGACCCGGTCCATTGCTCCGAAAGTGAACTAGAAAGCAATGAACCCGGAACTAACTGATCCGCCACCGTCCTTTTGCGATGAATCAACCGACTTGCTTCCGTTTTTGAAGCAAGCGACCGAACGAGCGACCTTGTCACGCGAACCCTTGTTCGTTTCGGTAACGATCGAGACTTCATACTCCGACCCCTTGGCCATTCTGGAAGAGATCCATCGGACGGACGAACCCATTTGTTATTTGGAAAGACCTTCCAACGAATTCTCCATCGCCTGTGCTGAGTTTGTCGCCGAAGCATCCTTCGAAGGTTCCAGTCGATTCAATCAAGCAAAGGTTTGGGGCGACTCGGTATTCAACAGTACCCTAATTGCCGGAGATCACCTCGATCCCGGTACTGGCCCCACCCTTTTCATGACCGCGACTTTTGAGGACGAAACGGATAAAGACTCTTCTCTTCCGGCACTTCAGATTTTTCTTCCCCGTTGGCAGGTTTTGAGAAAGGGAGGTTCCCACTTCGTAATCCTAAACGCCTCCATCGACAGTCAAACCGACCCTGTCCGTCTAACCGCAGAATTCGCAAATTCAGTCCAACGCATCAAAGGCATGCGACCCGACGCCTCCAAGCCAAAGGAAACCGGTTTGGTCGAACTTGAGCACCCCGAGGAGGAATTCGACTACAAAAGCGCCGTCGAACAAGCGCTTGCGCAAATCAGTTCTGGGCAAATATCCAAAGTCGTTCTGGCCCGCAAGCTTACCTATCGCACTTCAAGCCCGTTGAACCCCTTCTCCATCGCCCACGACTTGCGCCAACGCTTTCCCGAGTGCTTCACTTTTTGCCTGAATACGCCTGGTCAAGGGGTCATGGTCGGAGCGACTCCCGAAACCTTGGCCAAGGTTTCGGGCACCACCCTCGAAACCGAAGCTCTTGCTGGTTCTGCCCCACGAGGGCCCTCGGCAGGAAAAGATGCCCATTGGGGGAAAACCCTGCTCGGACGGGAAAAGGAAGTCCTTGAGCATCGATTGGTCATAGAAAGCATCAAGAGAAGGCTTGCTTCAATCGGATTGAGCGATTGCGAGGAAGGTCGATCCCGCCTTCTCCGGCTTGCGAACCTTCAGCACGTCAGAACTCCTTTGCGGGCAAAGTTACCTGTTGGCGTTCACCCATTCGACGCGCTTTGCGCCCTGCACCCAACGCCTGCCATGGGAGGGACTCCCAGGGAATCCGCCCTATCGCTTGTCCATAAACTCGAGGGTTCGCCAAGAGGATGGTACTCGGGGGTCACGGGATGGCTCGACTCAAAGGGGCGCGGAGAATTCATCGTTCCCATTCGCTGTGGAAAAATCATGCCCGACTCCCTGACCCTTTATGCCGGTGCCGGCTTGGTGGAAGGGTCCGTTCCCGAACAGGAAAAAATCGAGACGGACTGGAAACTGCAAGCCATGCTTGAAGTTATCACCGGGGGAACTACTCTTCCCGGTGAATGAACGCTGATTCCCAGTCAACGGCCCGGGCCAATTCCGTATGGGGGAGTTTCATGGCCAAGACATTGGCTGATCTTGGTGTAAAAATCGTCGTTTTCTCCCCCGGTTCCCGCTCCACCCCTCTTGTCTTAGGATGCGAAAACCAGGACGGACTTCAGACAATTCCCATTCTTGACGAACGAACGGCCGCTTTCTTCGCCCTTGGCCTAAGCAAGCGCACTCGCACGCCAACCGCATTGATTTGCACGTCAGGCTCGGCCCCAACTCATTGGTTTCCCTCGATGGTTGAGGCTGATCACTCAGGCGTCCCCCTTCTTTTGCTCTCCGCAGACCGCCCGCCCGAACTCCAGGACTGCGGAGCCGGCCAAACCATCAACCAAGTCGAACTATTCGGCCAATTCACACGGGCATTCCATCAGATCCCCCTGCCCGATCAATCGGAAAAGAGTCTGCAAAAACTGAGGAAGCTCATCGTTCATGCCTACTCGCAATCCATAGGAAAGAACCCCGGTCCCGTTCACCTGAACTTCCCTTTCCGGGAACCCTTGATTTCCGAAGACAAGGAACCGTTCGTGACGGATCTTCCCGCAATCACTCCGGCACTTCCCTCCCCCCCCGATGAAAGTTTGTCCAGAACATCGGAGATTCTGGGCGAGCTAGGTTCCTGCAAGTGCCTGCTCGTGATCGCAGGCGAACACGCTCCTCTTGAAACCTTCTCCAAGTGGAATCATCCACAAAGCCCGCCCATCCTTTGCGACTCCCTTTCCCCCCTTCGCGAAACGCCTTACCCAACCCGAATACTGAGGTTCGAGAATTTGCTAAGGAACGATGGTTTTCGCCAAAAGGCACAGCCTGACGCCATTCTCCAGTTAGGTCCCTTGCCTACCTCCAAAACCTTGCGAAAGTGGATTGGGGAACAAAACGTTCCACGGATAATCATCGAACCTCGGGGCAAAAATGTCGATCCATTGACCAACCCTAGCCGTTCCTTCGACCTCAATTACGAGCTTATTCCATCCCTGGGACTCCCGGAATGCGAAAAGGAGTGGAGTGACCTTTGGGTTCAATCTGAAAAGCAAATCGAAGAAAAGCTCGACTTTTTCTTCAGTGATGAAACGGACTGGTTTGAAGGAAAGTTAGCCCGAATGTTATCCACCCATTTGCCCAAGGGTTCCCAATTGTATGTGGCCAACAGCATGCCCATCCGTGACCTCGAGTGGTTTTGGAAAGGCAGCGATCTCGGACGCTCCCTTTTCGGAAACCGCGGAGTCAATGGGATCGATGGTACTCTCGGAACCGCCCTCGGGCTCGCTCACGATTCTCAAAAACCAAGCTTTCTGCTTACCGGCGAACTCGCATTCCTTCACGATTCCAATGCCTTGCTCGCCTCCCGGCAGTTCTTCGGAAACCTCACCGTATTCCTAGTTAACAATCAAGGAGGAGGCATATTCGAGAATTTGCCCGTTGCCGAATTGCCTGCCTTCGAGAAATGCTTCGCCACCCCACAGGATTGCAATTTCAAGATGCTCTGCGAAGCCCACGGTGTCGAGCACTACCAACCCGATAACTGGAACGCTCTGATCGAACTGATCGAGTCCTCTCCCCCATCAGGCATCCGCGTAATCGAGATTAGAACCGACCGAAAGAAGGACCGGGATACGCGCCTCGAACTTCTCGGTTTCGGTCCGGATTCCTAGAAAACGAAATGCCGGAACTCGCAGAAGTCTTGTTTGCCACCAAGGCATGGGAAAAAGGCAAAGGACATAAGATTCTCAAGGTCGAAACGAAGAACGCTTCCCGGGTATTTCGGGAACTTGATCCTGGCCTTGTCAAACGAACGCTCAAAGGAAGCTCCCTCCAAGGATCCGAAACCCACGGCAAAAAAATGCTCTTTCGCTTTTCAGGAGAAAAATGGCTCGGACTCCATCTCGGAATGACCGGTTGGCTTTTCGATGAGGATTCGGCATATCCAACCGCCAAGCACGATGCCCTCGTCCTGCGACAAGCCGACCGAACCCTCGTTTTTCGGGACCCCCGCCAATTTGGCCGCGTTCTTTGTCACAAGGGAAAGGACGCCCCTGAGTGGTGGAGCAACCTGCCACCCGAGGTTCATTCCGATGCCTTTATCCTTGAATTGGTCAGGGATGTTTTGCAGCGGCGAAAGCGGGCTCTCGTCAAGGCTGTCCTGCTCATGCAGGAATTCTTTCCCGGAATTGGGAACTGGATGGTGGATGAAATTCTCTGGCGGGCACGTATCCACCCCGCCGAACGGGCAGGCAACCTATCCCCTGCAAAACAAAAGGTACTTTGGGAACAAACCCGTTTCGTTACGAACGGAGCCCTTGAAACGGTCGGAACACGAGGAGGAGATCCACCGAAAGACTGGTTGTTTCACGTTCGCTGGAAGGACGGGGGGAATTGTCCGCAATCTGGCAAAGCACTCGTCCGGGAAACCGTGGCCGGACGAACCACCTGTTGGTGTCCTGCTTTGCAGCGCCTTTCCAAAAGATAATTTTTTTCTAAGGTTTCGCCCTCGTCTGCGTCACTTAAGTTGACACGCATCCCGTGTGCACGATTTAACTTAATACGACCCTTTAGAAAAAAATTCTCCGAAAAGCGCGAATACCCATTATGAAAATTCCATTGAATCCAGCGTCCTTCTTTCTTCTCCTCGCCTCCTTGACCATCAACCAGGCACAAGCCGCCCCCCTTGGGTTTCTGGAAAAGTTCGCAATTTCCGAGAACCGCGAAGACGCCCTCAAGGAACTGATCCCGGGAACCCGCGATTATTATTACTACCACGCCCTCCACGCCCAGAACCAAGGGAATGCCCAAGAGCTCAAGCGAATCATCGGGTTATGGGTCAAGCGCTACGGGCACTCCAACCAGGTAAAGGAAATCCAAAACCGCCAAGCCTTGCTCGACTTTGAAAAAGACCCCGAAAAAACCTACTCGCACCTGAAGAACGAATTACGCCCCAACTTCAACCACAGCCGCTTGATCGAGGGTAGAAAACCCACTCACCCGACCAAGCTCGATCCGGCCGCCATCAGTTACGACAACTATCTCAACCAAGCCTTCCGCCAGTACAAGAACGTACAGGGAGTCTCGGACCGCGGACTGGAGACGCTGGATCACGATGACCTCAATGCGGATAGGCTCAGGCACTTTCTCAGCCGCCTCCAAAGACCAGACGTGCCCAACTTGCCCGCTTTCGTGGCCAAGGATCTCAAGGCAAAACTCAGCCGGGGATTCGGTTCCCACGGCATTCACCGCAACATGACCAAGGCCCAACTCGACGAGCTTCTCCAGTTGGAACCGAAGCTCATCGACAATTCGAACTTCATCAACGTCTACCTCACCAAGCTCGCACCCTCGGACGATGTGGACGTCGCTTATGATCTCGAGGAAAAGGAAAAGCACCTCAACCTCATCTACCTCTTTTCCAAACGACTCGCCCCCGCCCACAACTCACTCAAGGCGAACGCAATCTACCACATCCTCCAGTTACAGCGCGCCCGGGGCGAATGGAACCGTCAGCTTTTCATGGAATACCTCTCGCTCCCCCGCCGTGGCGTCTACGTCAATCCGAAGAGATGGGAGGAAGCCTTGCGCAGAGATCGTCGAATCGAAGTAAACCTGCATGCCGACTACCGGTCCTTCACTGGGCTCGACAGAATAATCAACGACGAACCATTGGTCCGGTCTT
>Ga0315322_10001104_pt1 | contig 20720 bp, 15 predicted proteins | sample M110021515metaG_FD_203461 | JGI IMG/M metagenome (GOLD analysis project Ga0315322, IMG submission 203461) | Ammonia-oxidizing marine archaeal communities from Monterey Bay, California, United States - M1 100m 21515 | ecosystem: Environmental > Aquatic > Marine > Intertidal zone | place: USA...
GGAGGGGCACCTTGTGAACCAGTTCAAGCAGTTTGGCTTCAACTTTGTCACACTTGATCTGGAAGGATTTCAGTCAGGAAAGTTGAATCGGGCAATCGTTCCACTGGAATTACCGAAGCCGCGATCGGAAAAAAGGGATGTCAATTAATGAGCAGGGATGAATTCGAGCAGTCAGACGGCGATAGCAACGCCGGTGACGAACCTGAATCAGAAAGTTCGCGCGCGGTGGGTGAGACCCAAGAGGGTAAGACCCAAAATCAAGATACCAACCTTATGTCTGCGGGCAGCACACGTGAAGCCGCCTATCCAAGTCTGGTCGGTAGTCGCCTTGGTGATTACCAATTGCTTCGAAAACTTGGGCGTGGTGGAATGGCGGACGTCTATGCGGCGCGGCAGCTTTCGCTGGGTCGCGAGGTTGCCTTGAAGGTGCTCCGTCCCGACTTTGCACGCGACAATGACTACATTCATCGGTTTCGTAGAGAGGCTCGCGCTGCAGCGAAATTGAATCATCCGAACATTGTTCAGGTGTACGAAGTCGGAAATGTTGATTCCGTCCATTACATTGCTCAAGAACTGATTGATGGAGAGAATCTTCGGCAATCGCTCGATCGAAGTGGTGTGATCGGTACGGAGGAAGCGATCGAAGTCCTGGTTGGTGTTGCATCGGCACTCGAAGTGGCGGCCGAAGCCGGGATCACGCATCGGGACATCAAACCTGAAAACGTGATGCGTAACGTGAGAGGTGTCATCAAAGTTGCTGACTTCGGCTTGGCACGAATTGGCACCGACGTGGATGCGACCCAGTCGAACTTGACTCAGGTGGGGCTGACTTTGGGAACGCCCCGCTACATGAGTCCTGAGCAAGTGCAGGGCAAGACGGTTGATACTCGCAGCGATCTCTACTCACTTGGGATCACGGTGTATCACCTGCTAGCAGGACGGCCACCGTTTGAAGCAGAAGATTCATTGGCGTTGGCGTTGATGCATCTACACGAAACGCCGCTACCGCTGGATCGAAACCGGGCGCGTTATAACTCCGATGGGGAGCCCGATCTGCCGGAATGGTTGATTGCAGTTACCAGTCGTCTGATGAGTAAGTTGCCGCAGGATCGTTTTCAGTCACCGAGTGAATTGCTCGATGCGATTCGTAACGAAGCTGCCATCTCGAGCTTGGGGGGGCTAGGCGTTGGAACAGCAGCGGCAACCATTCGACTTCAGCGTGCAACCGATCGCACACGCAAACGCATGGCAAGGCGTAGCGTGGCAATGGCAGTCGGCATCTTGTTGCCCGTCGCTTTTGGGGGATTGGTGTGGTGGTTGGCCAGTGGCAGGCCGCGAAAAAGCGTGAATGATCTACTCAGTCCTGAGGTCGTTACCAAAGCGGATTCGGTTGACCAGCAATACATCACAGCGATGTACCGAAATGATGAAGCTGCCTGGCGGTCCGTGATGGAGTTCTTTCCCATGGAAGATAATGCCACCAACGCGGCATACCATGCCAAGGCGACTCTGCAATTGTCCCGCCTTTTCATCGGGGATGGTCGACTGGGGGAAGCCAATGTCTTGCTTGATTCCTTATTGCAGGAAGCCAATATTGATCAGGTTTACCAAGTTCTGGCGTTAGCACAGTTATGTCAGTTGTTGGATAAGTTGGATCGCGCGGAAGAGTTTGCAGAGTCCCGCCGTGAATTTCAAACGATGTATAGCGAACTGCAGATCAATAATCCCACGGCTGAACGTCTGATCGATCAGACACTGCCCTCTGAAATGCGTTTGACTCTGGGCATTGACGATTCTTGAACAGGCGGCCTATGAACACGGGGCCTATGAACACGGGGCCTGTGAACAGACGCCCCATGAATACGGGGCTCATGAAAAAGGCGTCTGGCTGTAGGCTGCATTCCCCGTCGCCGTAGGCAGGGGCATGCTGGCCAAGTGTGGCCCCAGAGGGTGGCTTCCAAAAAACATGAGGTGTTTTGCGGCTGTCACGCGTCGCCCGCAGTGTCTGGGAAAGTCTTGCGTTTTGCTCTCAAGTACCCGAATCACGCAGAAAACGGGTGCCTGCTGTACGTTCAGGCGAGACGTAAAAAGTGGTAGAATTCGGAAATTGCTTCTGAACTGCTGTTGAACTATTGTTTTAGCTGCTCCGGTTTTGCTTTTATCTTTGTCTTGAACCCCTCTGACCGTCATGCTTTTTTTCTCTCTCTGGGTCGCACTCATTTGCTTGTCCATCATTGCCATTCCAGTTGCGGCCACTTTGGATAAACGAAAGCTGAGAGCCGATTTTGCTGCGGCCGAAGCTGAGGCCATGAGTGGCGTGGATGAGCCAATGGCCGAAGTGGCCGAAGTAGAAGCGTCCCAAGAAGAATCTACGAACTCGCTTTTTGATGTGGAAGTAGATGGATCGGAGACGCGACAGGCAGACGCCCTCGATGGCTTGGGCGGTGAGGAGATGGTGTCACAGTTTCCTGATTTTGATGTTGCTTACTTGACGGCTGCTTGCCCGGGTGGCGCTGCCGATGCGGGTAACGCGAATGTGACACTGCTGAAAACTGGCGTGAGATCCTGCGTGCGAAAGAGCTGGCTGTTGGGACGAGTATCTTCCTATTGGCAGGTCAAAGGGGATGCGGACAAAGCGTTTCAGTTTGGGATTCAATCCCTGTTGGCAGCGGGCGATATCACGGCACAGGACGTTGCTGGAACGATCCACTTTTTGCAGCCAGTGTTTGCAGCGGCTAAACAGAAAGACCTGGCGACAAAGTTGGAAACGATGCTGCCAGGAACGGATGGGGCTGTCGATGCCAAGCAGATGAAAAAGCTGGTCAAGAAAATGGGCAATCGGAAAAGCAAGGCGACTGTATCCGAAGCGGCAGCATTGCTGTTTTCAAAAGGTCTTTGATGACAGTGGTGTCATGGCTTGACCTGCACTGTTTGACCCGGTCTCTGCTGATTTGTCAGTATCGAATCAATTCGCCTTCGGGTTGATGTCAGGACATGCTGACTGACTCGACTACCAGTTGATCGATGGCGTTGCAAAGCAAAGGTGACAAGGGACGTGCCAAAGCGGTTTCACGGATTTGGTCTGGTGTGTGTCCTCCGACCAATGCCATGCTGATCCCAGGCTGCGACAGCACCCACCCGATCGCTAATTGAGCCGTCGTCAGTTCCGCTTCCTCTCCGATGCGATTCATTCCGTCCACGATATGGTGTGCTCGCTCACGGGCCGCACCCTGAAATATCGGATAGCCAGGCCTACTGTCACCCTCAGCGAATTTGTGGTCGCGTCTGATCTTCCCAGCGAGTAGGCCCTTCATCAGAGTCCAGAACGTGTAAACGTCTACATCAGACTCTTGGCAGTGTGGAACCAGGTTGGTGAGCGAGTTGCGCTGCATCAGATTCAATGGGCACTGGATGGCGTCACACTTCAGGACGCTTTGGAATTTTACCAGCTGGTTGGTGTCGATGTTGCATACCCCAGTTTGATGACAAAGCCCGCGTTGTTGCAGAACAACAATCGCTTCTGCAGATTTCTCCAGTGCCACGTTGGGGTCAGGACTATGCAACATCAGCGTGTCAAAATACTCGAGGTTCATGCGGCGTAAAGACGTCTCTGCATCTGCGATGAGTGACTGTCCTGATCCGTCGATGACACGCTCTCGGTGGCTATTCCAACGTTGCCCGACTTTACCGATCACGGTGTAGTTGTCACGCTGCCCCTTGATTTGTGTACCCAGAATCTGATCGCTTTCACCCTCGTAGCCATAGCTGAATGCAGTGTCAAACGTGGTGATGCCAGACTCAATTGCGGCGTTCACCGTTTGTTCCGCGTCTTTTGCAGTGACTCCGACAGTGGTGATGCCAGCTATCGGCCACAAGCCAAGTGCGATGTGAGGATTGGGCATGAATAGCTCTATTTAGGTCGTGCGTTGGGTTTGCGTTGGGCGAACACAAAAAAACAGCGTGAAGACAAAAGTCTCACGCTGTCGAAGATTGTTTGCTGGGGCTTCTCAACTGGGCTGAAGCAGCTTTTGCAGCCGGAACTGAGCTCTCAGTCAGACATGATTTTTCCTAGAAATCCCACCGGAGACCGAGGTCAAGCCCCTGTACCCACATTCCAGAATCATTGAATTTGAAAGCTGGGTTAGCAGTGAATGGACCGCCGCTGACAATGGGCAGTGGATTGATGTTGCGATCAATTTGCGAGCCCGCCAACGCCACGTTGTCAAAGTATAGGAAACTGTAGCCCAAACTCAGGCTCATGTTATTTCGGATGCAATATTCAAGTTTGAAATTGGCTTCGGGAATGAATGCGAATTTGTTGCGTTCGTAGTTACCCTGGTTGCCCTGTGCCAGCAAGCCACCGTCTTGGTAAACGATTGGGTCGCCGAGACCAGCGAGTGCATGCTCACCATTGATTGAAACCTGCTGGTTCATGTTCCCAAGGTGCACCTTGGTCATGGAACGGAATGTCAAACGCCCTTCGGTCACACTGATTTCAAAGCCAAGTTGTCCACCATTGAACTGGTTGCGAGTCGCGAATTCGTCGTGGGCGAGGAATACATCATTGGGTATCACAAATGTATCACTGCTGATTCTGAGAGTGTCGTCCAAATTCAGGTGGGAGTATCCGGACAGGAAATCGACTTTGCAGTTTGCGTTGCATTTGAGTCGTAGTCGTGTGTAGGCTTCTGCTGCCCACATATTGACAGCACTGTCCGCCCAGACTTTACCCTCGGTTCCGCTGCCTGGGCTCAGAAGTAAGCCTCCGTTTGTGCTGATCGCCAGTGCATCCTCTGATCCAGTGTTGGTATTAAAGAATGGGCGGCTCATCGAAATCACTTGACCTGGGCGAGTTGGATCCTGGGTTGCCGTGGCGAAAAATGAATCGTTATTATTCGCAAGGATCCAGAATCGTACGCCGACACCGAAGTTCTCGGTGACATATTTGCCGGTGTCTAATCGGAAACCGCCAGAGAACTCACCCTTAAGCTTATCGCCGAAAGCAACTTGAGCGTCCGGCAAGATTGGGAATCCAGGTACTGGTCCCGTTGCAACGAGGGCCGGTGAATCCCGATCCTGCGTGTGCCAAAGCAGAAATTCCGTGCTCATCCAACTGTCTTCTGGGCAGCGGTCAAACAGACGCCCAAGACGCGATTTCCGGGGGGACTCGCAGGAAGTGTCGCAATCGCCGTCGCAGGTCTCACCACAATCACAGTCTGTCGTGGTCTTTGACTCGGACTTGAAAGCGATTGCCTGGAACGGTTGAACCCTAACGTTCTCGAGGCCATCGGGTGTCGTGGTGCTGCCTTCCGGCTTTGGTGCCTTTTTATCTGTGGCAGCCTGTGCTTTCGCTACTTCGGCCGGGTCAATCAGGGCCTCGGAAGCCACAGTCGTTGGTGGCGCGATAATGGGCAAAGGCACCGCTTCGACAAAGTTCGAGCGGGCACCTTCGGGGACGTCCGTGAGCATGCTGGGGGCCAAACCGATGACAACGGTCCCGCGTTGGCCGCTAGGAGCGAAGTTTGGCACAACGTCACCAACCACGTTTGTGCCGAAATCCGAGACGACATTCGTTTGGTCGTCGCTGACATAATTAGATCCCAGATCTGACACGGTGTTGGGACTGTCGGAACCAATGAAACTCAGATCGCCAACGTGGGTTGCTGAGGATCCCAATGCAGGCAGCGTTGGAATGGCTCTCGATTTTGAAGCGTATCCAGGTAAATCGCCAACGGCGCTTGCACCCTCGTCCGCGAGTGTCATGCTGGTGTTCGAGAGTAGGAGGGCGGCGAAGGTAAGCCTTCTCAACTTGCTTTTCATAGGACGGTCCGTGCAGGCCGGGTACGTATATTGACTTATACGACTGAATCGACCTATTTCATCGGTAGATCAAGTACCATGCGAATCGCCGGAAGAGTTGGCGCATCTTACCCAGTTTGTTGTAAGTGGGCGGTTGCCTGACTCCTGAGTAACGGTAAGTGTCGTTAGACTGGGTGTTTCCGGGCGTCGTCTTGGGAAACACTGATTGCTTTGCCCCGTGAAACACAGCACTTCGTTCTTCACTATTTTGAAATAATCCTGATGTCAGCCGAAGAACATCGATCCGGTACAGATAAAACGCCAACCGGAGCAGACGATCGCTCGACAACCGATGTGCAGCACACCGAGGTCCAGCACACCGATATTCCCGTGCCCGAAATGGGGTCCAGCGCTGGAAAGGGGGGTGATCCCGAAGTTGCTTTGAACAGCGAGACTGGTCTGCGACCCACAGATCATCCAGAAGCCATCGCTCCGACGCATGGCGAATCTGCTATCGGTGTGCCCAGTCAGGATGAATTCGATGCAGCGGGTGAGGAGACGGCAAGTGATCTGCCGGCCATCCCCGGGCAAAATTCTGACTTGATCGAGGCAGGTGCCGCATTGGAAGCAGGCAGCACTGAGGTGGTTAGCAGCGATGGTCGTGGCGAGTCACAGCGAGCCTTGTCGGTGGCATCGGCACGTGGGTTCCGGTTGAAGATGCTGCGTTGGCGGCGGCAACTCGCCGAAATCTCGGCCATGGAACCAACGTTGATGACCGAGAGCGATGCTCTGTTGCGCAAGCGGTCACTCGCGCTTCGCTACCGTGCGATGGCCGGTGAGCGACTTGGCAGTTTACTGCCTGAGGGATACGCACTGGTTCGTGAGGCTGGGCGCCGAGCTTTGAAGATGCGTCACTATGACGTGCAGATTGTTGGCGGGATTGCTCTGTTTGAGGGCTGCGTTGCCGAAATGCAGACAGGCGAAGGAAAAACACTTACCGCGACGCTGCCTCTTTATCTGCATTCATTGTTAGGCAAGGGAGCCCATCTCGCGACAGTGAATGATTATCTCGCTCACCGCGATGCGGAATGGATGCGCCCCTTATTCGAGCGGCTGGGATTGACGGTCGGAGTGATTCAGACACCAGATGATCAGGGGAGTCGACGAACTTCCTATGGTGCAGATGTGACCTATGGGACTGCCAAAGAATTTGGGTTCGATTTTTTACGCGATCGTTTGTTGTTACGTGCCCAGAACCGCGTTGAGACAGAAATGCTGGGTGACGGTGGCGGTGGCTTTTCTGGGGCGGGTGATCAAATTGTCATGCGGGGCATGCACTTTTGTCTTGTCGATGAGGCCGACAGTATTTTGATCGATGAAGCACGGACGCCGCTTATCATCGGCAGCATTGAAGATACCGTCCGCGATCAGATTGTCGAAACCTATCGCTGGGCCGCAGAGCATGGTGCAAGCTACGTCAAAGAAGAAGATTACACGATTGACCCCGAGACAAAGCAGTACGAACTGACGGCTCGCGGCAGGCAACGTGTCCGAGCACTCCCCAAGAGTGATCTTGTTCGCACCATGGGACTGGTTGATCTTTACGAGTACACCGAACGCAGCATCAAAGTACATGAAGAATTTCTGCTCAATCGGCAGTATGTCGTTCGGCCAGGAGACAAAGGTGTCGACGAGATCGTCATCGTGGACGAATTCACGGGACGGCTGGCGGAGGGGCGGAAATGGCGTGACGGAATTCATCAGGCGATCGAGGCCAAGCAGGAATTGGAGATCAGTGTACCCACTGGACAGGCTGCAAGGATCACGGTGCAGGACCTGTTTTTGCGTTATCCCCATTTGGCAGGGATGACGGGAACAGCTGCGTCCAGCGCTGGCGAGTTGAGAAAAATCTATCGTACGCCTGTGATCCGCGTCCCCACCAATAAGCCTCCCCAAAGAAAGCAACTTGCAGACCGTGTTTTCGGCACCATGGAAGCAAAATTCGAAGCGATTGTGCAAGAGATTCAGGAGGTTCATGAAACCGGACGCCCTGTGCTCGTCGGCACGCGCTCAATCGACAAAAGTGTGATCCTTTCAAACATGCTGGAGGAACTCGGGATCGAGCATCAGGTTCTGAATGCCAATAATGTTGAGCAGGAAGCAGAGATTGTGGCTGCAGCAGGAGGTCAGGGAAAAGTAACCGTGGCTACGAACATGGCAGGACGCGGTACCGATGTGAAGCTGGACATGCAAATTGAAGCCTCAGGAGGCATGCATGTGATTTGTACGGAACTGCACGATGCCGCTCGGATTGACCGACAGTTGATTGGACGGTGTGGTCGGCAGGGTGATCGGGGCTCCTACCGACAGTACCTATCGCTTGATGACGATATTCTCAAAGGCGGACTGGGCCCCAAAAAAGCAGAACGTATGAAAGAACAAGGTGCACAGGTTGACGGAGCTGTGGACCGCTATGCCGGACTCTTTCGAAGAGCGCAACTCAAGGTGGAAAAGACACATTTTCGGGATCGTATGATCCTATTGCACCATGAAAAAGAACGAAAGAAAATGCAGCGCGAAATCGGGCAGGATCCGTATCTTGATACGCCTGATTGATTGAAGCGGCAGGCCCACTGGTCCTCGCCAAAGTCATCAACTCAGACGCCGTTGGCTGAAGGCCAGCTAGCTGCGATCGGGACGCTAGAACTCGATTTTCAGCCCATCCTTGGCAATCAGAGTTTCCGCGTCGATTCGTTCCCGAATCAAATCGCTTTGGACAGGGTCAGAGGCATGTTCGAGTGGATTCATGTGAGTCAGCAGCAACTTCTTGGGAGTATTCAGGGTGGCGATCTCCGCCACTCGATCAGTCCAGCTATGGCCGGTTTCTTGCGCCCACTCGGAAGCCTCATTGCGAAAGTAGCACTCATGCATCAACAGATCCGCATGGCGACTCCATTCAACGTACTCGGGGCTGCTATCGCCAGTGGTGTCAGTCGAGTACACAAGCCGTTTTCCATTCGGCCAATCCAAGCGGTAGGCCACTGAGCCACCTGGGTGGTTTTGGCGACGCCATGAAACCTTGGTTTCGCCAATTGCAAACTCCGCAGCGTCATCAATTGGGTTCCAACTGGCATTCAGCTTCGCAGGAAAGATCAAGGGATGGAATAAATGGTCACGCACGGCTGCAAGTTTTTCTGATTCCCCCCAAATCTGGATTTCGTCAAGCGGATGGTTGGCAAGCACGTCCAGCAAGAATGTCAAACCTGCGGTGTGATCCAGATGCGCGTGCGAAAGCAGAATGTTTAGGGAGGTGCCAGCTAGGACGTTCGGGAGCCGATAGGTGCCGGTTCCGGCATCCAGTGCAATTCCGGCCTTCGGCAGGTAGTAGCAGGAGGTCTGGCGCGTGTCGTTGGGATGATAGCCGGCGGTCCCCAGACAGTGGATTTTCATTGATGATGCCCTCATTCACGAGCGTAAGCTTCCAGCGTCAATTCCATGCGATGAAGCAAAGCCTCAAGTCAGCGGTTACAGAACACCATTCTACTCAATCATAGGACAGGCAATGTAGGAACGTCCAACAGGCAGGACGCCCAAGGATGACCCTTGTCAGTAATCCGACGAACTATTATTCTCTCCTGAAGTCGTGATGGCAGCCCGGACGGTTTGCCACTATTTTCCTTCACAAAAGGAAAAGCCAAACGCAGTGCAATTCGCGGATGTGGCGGAATTGGCAGACGCGCTAGATTCAGGTTCTAGTGCCCGCAAGGGCGTGGAGGTTCAAGTCCTCTCATCCGCACTCGTTATTTTCGGGGTTTCTCGCTATCGCGGGGAGCTCCGTTTTTTTATGGGACACCCACGGGGACACCCAACCGACAAAAAACGTGTATATTGGGAGCAGTCAAAAAAACACCCCGCCCCGCTACGGCCTACGCTACGGCCTACGCTACGGCAGCTCAGTCGCGGCTCCGCATCGCTCCTTCGAGCCTACGCCTCGGACTCCGTTTACCTGCTGAGGCTCCGCCTACTTGCCAGACGGACTCAGGCAGACGCGAAAGCCGAAGTCGTAGTCGCGGTACGACGGGATGAACCTGCCGCGGAACGCCGACCGACAAATCACGGCGGAGTCGCTCCAACTGCCGCCACGTTGCACGCGGTTCGAGCCAGATGTAGCACCACTCGGGTCCGTCACGCTACCTATCGGGTAATCTTCTTCCCAATCCTGACACCACTCCCAAACATTCCCATACATATCGTACAGCCCCCAGGCATTGGGGAGCTTGCCGCCTACTGGACGAGTGTTGCGGCCAGAGTTGTCATAGTACCAAGCGTAATCACTTAAGCCTGATTCATTATCTCCAAAACTGAACTTCGTCGTTGTCCCAGCACGGCAGGCATATTCCCATTCTGCTTCGGTGGGCAAACGATAAACATTACCTGCTGCTTTCTCCGCCGGTAGTTCACTCAACCTGCGGCAAAACTCGACCGCATCCTCCCAAGTCACCATTTCAACAGGGTTACAAGCACCATTAAAATCACTCGGGTTAACACCCATGACCTGTTCGTACTGATCCTGCGTCACTTCATGAACGCCCATCTTGAATGGTTTTGTAAGCGTGACCTTGTGTGCTTCTTTCCCTTCGCCCATCGTGAACGTACCAGCGGGAATCAACTTGAACTCCATGCCAATGGAGTCCGCTGATTCAGGCAACTCCATGTCCTTAACGGGTGTGGGGTCGAATGTTGCGACCGGTATGGGGTAACTGGCAACAGGTGGTGTTGGCTGCCCCCGATCACATCCACACATCGCACTAACCGCAATACAAACAACAGCAGATTGAAAAAGATTCACGCTCGCTCCAGTGGTTCAAGATTGATTACCAGCAACAAGCATAAAACAAAACCCCGCCGCTCGGAGCAGAGCGACGAGTTCTGTGCTTCGCTTGTTAGGGAATGGGTGGCACTTCTAGCGGGGTTCTACATTTCCGCTGCCGTACTTCTCAAACAATTCGTTCTTGTCTGCCCTTTCGATAATTGGTCGGGCGTTACTCACTCGTTTTTGAATTTGTCGATCAGCGGTTGGAGATCTTCATCTACTTCAAGGTGTGTCATTTTACTCAAGCTTTCCGCCTGCGCGTGAGTGATGTCTTTGAGGCCGTTTAAACGAAGTTGGAACACGTTACTCAGACTTTCCGCCTGTTCGTCAGTGATGGAGGTCAGGCCGTTTAACGCAAGTAAATAGTCAACCTTACTCAGGCTTTCCGCCTGTTCGTCAGTGATGAGGGTCAGAGCGTTTAATTCAAGCCATCCGACCTTACTCAAAATTTCCGCCTGTTCGTCAGAGATGGAGGTCAGGCCGTTTAAAAAAAGTTGCTCGATCTTACTCAGGCTTTCCGCACCCAAGCTTTCCGCCTGTTTGTCAGAGATGGAGGTCAGGCCGTTTAATTCAAGCCATCCGACTTTGCTCAAACTTTCCGCCTGTGCGTCAGTGATGAAAGTCAGTCCGTTTAAGACAAGGCTATGAACTTTACTCAAGCTTTTCACCTGTGCGTCTGTGATGGAAGTCAAGGAACTTAACCTTAGACTGTTAAGCTGACTCAGGCTTTGTGCCTGTACGTCCGTGATGGACGTTAGGCCGTCTAAATAAAGGTGAAAGTCCTTGCTTAAGCTCTTCGCTTGCTCGTCAGTGATCGAGGTGAGTCCGCTTAAACTAAGAGAAAGCCCGACCTTGCTTAGACTTTCCACCTGTTCGTCAGAGATGGAGGTTAGGCCGTTTAATTCAAGCTGTTTGGCCTTACATAAACTCTCTGCCAGGGTGTCAGAGATGGAGGTCAGGCCGTTTAAAGAAATTTTCTCGGCCTTGCATAAACTCTCTGCTTGGGCGTCAGAGATGGAGGTCAGAGCGTTTAATTCAAGACATTTGACCTTGCATAAACTCTCTGCCTGCACATCAGAGATGGAGGTCAGGCCATTCAATTCAAGCCATTGCTTAACCTTACTTAAACTCTCTGCCTGTGCGTCAGTGATGAAGGTCAGGCCGTTTAGTTGAAGACGAAGCCAAACCCTGCTCAAGCTCTTCGCTTGCTCATCAGTAACTGAGGTGACTCCGCTCAACATAAGACAAATTTTGACCTTGCTCAGGCTTTCCGCCTGTTCGTCAGAGATAGAGTTCAGGCCGTTTAAGCAAAGTACCTCGACCTTACTCAGGCTTTCCGCCTGCTCGTCAGAGATGGAGGTCAGGCCGTTTAATTCAAGTTCTTTGACCTCGCTCAGTATTTCCGCTTGGGTGTCGGTGATTGTGGTGAGGCCGCTCAAATCGAACCCCTTTTCCCCAGCCCCGGCCAAGCGTTCCGTCTGTGCGTCAGTTATCTTTCCCTTGACGTTGACCTCTCGAATGATTTCACGGGGTGTGGGAGGCACAGGTGTTGGAGGCGTAGGCTGCCCCTGACCACACCCGCACATCACAGCAATAGCAACACAAACAACAGCAGATTTAAAAAGATTCACGTTCACCCACGTGGTTAAAGGTTTTTATTGCCCAGCAACCAGCATAAACAGAGCCACGCCGTTCAGGGCAGAGCGACGGGGCGAGGCTGCAATAAGCAGAGGACGATTCGCGGTGAAAACCGGACGCGGAAACCGGAAATGTTTTGGAATTGCTTTTCGGGGTGACGTAACGGGGACACCCGGGACACCCATTGAGTCGTTTTCGGTCCTGTTTCAGCGGTTCAGTCATTTCGGAAAACCCGTGTTTTGCGATGTTTCCCGTGTTTCAGAACTGCGTGAATTAGTTTCAGGTTCTAGTGCCCGCAAGGGCGTGGAGGTTCAAGTCCTCTCATCCGCACTCGTTATTTTCGGGGTTTCTCGCTATCGCGGGAAGCCCCGTTTTTTTTGTGTCTCCGCTTACGATCAATTGACGTTCAACTCTCTGGTTTTTCACTCAACCGGCATTTTCGACTTACTCAACACGACAGTCGGCACAGAGATAGACTTCCCGACCTTGTGACTAACCCCCAGGCTTTGCACCCGGCTGAGTGAGAGAATTGGGGTTGAAGTGGGAGATCGCTGATTGCGGATTTTGTGTTTCTGTAATTCCGTGGTGGTTATCGGTTGATCTGACAGTTGGGAATTGCCTTGTTAAGCTCAGCAACGCCAGCAGGGGTGACTTTAGTGTCTATGACACTCAGGGTCTCAAGTTGCTTGAATCCAATCAGATGGACAAGACCAGCATCCGAAATTTCCGGGCATGTATCAAGTGCCAGAAAATTGAGGTTCGTGAGGCTTTTTAAGTGCGCTAGACCGGCATCCGTAACTTGGGGTGCGTAGACTTCCAGGTGTTTCAAGTTCGATAGTGTGCTTAGGCTTAAAAGTGCCGAGTTGGTGATCTGCGGACCAGCGATAGAAACGATTTTCAGGTGGTTCAATCTTGCAATCTGTTTGACTGCGGCGTCGTTACCTCCGCTTAAGGCCAACGATGAAAAGGATTGATCGTATTCAAACTGTACACCCAATTTCTCTAATTCTTTAAGGACTGGAAGTTGCTTGTCAGTTGTACTTTCCGATTTTGATCGGTCCACTTCCTTCTTTTCTCGAGCGTCATGGTTGCCAGCCTCATGAGAGTGATTACTCTCTGCCATTTTTTCACATCCAGCAATTCCAACAAGCAATAAGATCATGGTTGCGCTTTTCATAGCAATTCCGTCGGGATGTGGGGTCGTGTTTGAACATCGCCCTCTCTTTACCCTTGGAGAAGACTATCCACATCCTACCGCATGGCTGTCTTTGAGGGCAAAGAAAGGAGCATTGGGTGATGTGATAGGGGGCAATATGAATTCTCGGCCTTGGTCAAACAACAAAGCAGATTCACAATCAGGATATTAAACGTCAGTCTGCACCCTTGTCGCTTCCTGAGATAGACTACCCTCCACTCCAAGCTTTGCACTAAACGGAGTGAGAGGATCGAGGTGAGTAATGCGGCAGAGTGATTCGCTCTGGGAAAGGTTCATGCAGTGGACGCACATACGATGCGGTCCAGCGGTCAGACGATAAGCAAACTTCACGTTGGTGGCTGCCTGCTCGGTTGGTGGCGAACGTTGTTTCTTGAGTTGAAGCCGCTTTGATCCGACGCGGCACTTATGGGTGGTTTTGCTCAGCGCCTCCGCAGAGATGCTGAGGCGAGAAGCCCATTCGACTCGTTCTTTGGGAGGATCCTTGCGCACTTCAGGGAATGAACGCCACGGTCCCGAGATGGTGTCGCCAGCAGGTCACTCTTTTCGCGACCCTCGCGGGGCATTGATTACCTGCTTTCACGCTCTCGCGTGAATCACACGACGATCAGCAACAAATACTCGCGGTATTCAAGTTTAGCTTTTTATCAGCATGCTTTTCCGATCTGTTTGCCAAAGCATGTCCCCAGAACGTTACACTGTTTATTCGAAGGTGATGCCGGTTTTCTGAAGGTGAGGCTGGGTTTCAGTAACGTTACCCTGGTGCTCGCGTCACGTTCGCACCCTTGTTCGCCGTTTTGCCCTCAGTTCTCCGCAGTCGCCGAATCACAGTCATCGCGGCACCTGCCTTTATTCACTCTGTTCTCAACGCCATGTTGCCTGTCACCCATCCTGCAGATTACGCCGAAACTCGCGTCGTGCATCAAAGGTGGTTGTGCAACTCGCTTGCCTGTTTGATCGCGAGCGCACTTTGGTTTGGCAACGCGCTGGCGAGTGACAGCCAACAACTCGAATTCTTCGAATCCAGGATTCGTCCCATACTGGTCAATCATTGCTACGAATGTCACAGCGAAAGTTCCACGAAGCTCGCCGCCGGCCTTCGCCTCGACAGCCGAGCGGCAATCCTGCAGGGTGGTGACTCCGGCGGCGTCATTGTGCTGGGCAAGCCGAATCAGAGCTTGCTGATACAGTCAGTACGCTATGAATCCAACGAAATGCCGCCGAATCAGAAACTCGATGCCGCCTCGATCGAAGCGTTAGAACAGTGGGTCGAATGGGGGGCGCCTTGGCCAGACGAAGACACCCACGACTCCATGACCCCGGAGGCGGGTTACGATTGGCCTGAATTGCAACAGCACTGGGCTTGGCAACCAGTCAAGAGACCCATTCCGCCGACCATTTCTGGCACGGCATTGATTAAAAACCCAATCGACCAATTTGTTGTCTCTCTTCTTGCTGAGAATGCTTTACGGCAACCATCGCCCGCGGCTACCACAACACTTGTCCGACGCAGCTTCATCGACCTGCTTGGCATTCCTCCTTCGCCAGCGGAGCTGTCACGCTGGGTCACTGCGATTGACGACACGCCAAGCAAACGCGACATGCAGATCAGTCAGATGATTGACGAATTGCTTGAGCGGCCACAATATGGTGAACGTTGGGGCCGGCACTGGCTGGATGTCGCACGTTACAGTGATACGGGCGGATGGACGCAAGACAATCGTCCTCACCCTTTTGCCTGGCGTTATCGGGACTGGGTTGTGGCGGCCTTCAACGCCGACATGCCGTACGATCAATTCGTGACCAACCAGATTGCTGGCGACCAAGTGGATACAGAGTCTGCCATCGGCACAGGATTCTTCGCATTGGGGCCAAGCTATTCATCTGATGGTGGTGATCCCGAGAGCGTTGCTCAAGCCAAGAGCGAAACGTTAGACGATCGCGTCGACACCTTCTCCCGAGCGTTCCTTGGATTGACCGTTGCCTGTGCCCGTTGCCATGATCACAAGTTCGATCCCATTCCAACCCAGGATTACTATTCGATTGCAGGAATTTTCAACAACTCGCGAGAGACGGAAACGCCCCTCGTTGATGAGGAGATTCAGAAAATATATCACGCCCATCAGGGAAAAATCAGAGCAGCGCAGGACAAAGTGAATCAGCTGCAAAAGATCCCCAAGGACCAGAAACGCGATCCGACCGACCAGGAAAAAGCTGAGATCAAAACCTGGCAGGAGAAAACAAAGGAACTGAAAGCGACAGCGCCTCCCAAGTACGACTTCGCCCACACGATCCACGACTCGGGATCCAGTGACATGAAGATTGCGTTACGTGGCAACTTGCTAAAGTCGGGCGAAGTCGCACCTCGTCGCTTTCTACGCATCGTTGAAGGTCAAGCCCGCGATCACTTTCAGCAGGGCAGCGGTAGAACTCAACTGGCCAAAGCGGTCGTGGCTCCCTCCAACCCGTTGACAGCACGCGTGATCGTCAACCGGATATGGATGAATCATTTTGGCAAAGCCTTGGTCAGAACCCCCAGCAATTTCGGCATTTTAGGCGAGTCTCCCAGCCATCCCGAACTACTCGACTGGTTGGCAGTTGAGTTCGTGGAATCAGGCTGGTCCATCAAATCCATGCACCGAATAATCATGAACTCGGCCACTTATCAAAGCAGCAGCGATTTTGATCAAGAGGCGTTTGAATCCGACGGGGACAATCGCCTTCTGTGGCGGATGCAACCCCGGAGAATGGATGTCGAAACCTGGCGAGACTCGCTGCTGGCCGTTACCGGTGAACTCGACACGACGCTTGGAGGTCCATCGATTGACCGAATTGTGGACAGCCAGCGACGCACCCTTTATGCCAAGGTGAGCCGTAATGAGCCCCAAGGGTCCGATGAATTCCTGAGGTTGTTCGACTTTCCTATTCCGCGTGCCAGCGCTGCAAAACGGACTTCCAACGTATTGCCTCAGCAATTCCTGTTCATGATGAACAGTCCTTTCATGATCAAACGTGCCAAAGCACTCTCAAACCTGCTGCAACACAAGGAAGCGACGGATGCAGCAAGGGTGGGCCTTGCCTACTCGTTGCTTTACGGCCGTTCACCCACAGATCAGGAACGCGAAATTTCTCATCAATTTCTTACAACACAGCCAATTTCAAACGAGGCGCTTGATCGTTGGCAGCAATATTGCCAAGTCATGTTGAGCGCAAATGAATTCATGTACATTCGTTAATCCCGTCCACCAAGTCAGATTTCAGGCAGCCTCGATGTTTCGTCGCCAACACTCAAATCGCAATCCTGCTGGAGACCGCAATGACACACAGTGACCCCGCACCGCCCGTTTCACGTCGGGATCTCTTGCAGCGTCTTGGCTCTGGTTTTGGAACCCTCGCGGCCGCCAGCATGTTCGACGGTACAATGCATGCAGGTCGCCCGCAGCTCGACATCGGGCCTTCACCATTGTCACCAAAACTGCCGCATTTTGCTCCCAAGGCAAAGCATGTCATTCAGCTATTCATGCCAGGTGGGCCCTCGCAAGTTGACACATTCGATTACAAGCCGCTGATCAAAAAACATGCCGGAGAACGTCCCAGTACCGTTGACAGGAAAACGCTCCGTAATACCAAAAATGGGCTCTTCCCATCTCCCTTTGGTTTCAAGCAATATGGACAAAGCGGGAAATGGGTGAGCGATATTTTTCCGCACACCGCAAAGTGCGTTGACGACATCTGCTTCGTGCACTCCATGCACACTGATATCCCGGAACATGCGGGGGCCATGCTCATGTTCAATCTCGGACACCTGCAACCAAGTCGCCCCAGTTTGGGGTCATGGCTTTGTTATGGGCTCGGCACGGAAAATCAAGAATTGCCGGGTTTTGTGGCCATGAGCCCTCGTGCACAACCGCGGGGAAAAGCGGCTAACTGGGGAAACTCTTTCTTGCCAGGCGCTTACTCAGGCGTTTACGCCAACATTGCCAGTATGAAGCCAGACCAGATTCTGCGAGACCTTAAAAACCCACATCTCCCTCGTGCAGAGCAACGACAGCAGGCCGAATTGCTCAGTCAACTGAATCAACTGGATCTGAAACGCCAACAACAGGACCAGCAGCTTGAATCAAGCATTCAGGCAATGGAAATGGCGTTCAAAATGCAGTTCGCTGTGCCCGACGCATTCAACACTGAAAGCGAAACGAAACCAACACTTGAGATGTACGGGAAAAGTGAATTCGCCAAAGGCTGCCTGCTTGCACGTAGGCTTGTGGAGCGCGGCGTGCGAATGGTTCAACTCTCTCATTCGATTGATGGATATGACATCGCGTGGGACACCGGGCACGGTGATATCAAAGGTGGACATGCACGCCTCGCACAAGCGTGCGACCAGGGAATTGCCGCTTTGCTTCAGGATTTGAAACAACGCGGACTTCTCGATGAAACCCTGGTCATTTGGGGTGGAGAATTCGGACGAGCACCAACGTCCGAAGGACAGAAGGGGCGTGATCACGACCACTATGGCTTCACGGTCTGGATGGCGGGCGGAGGTGTCAAGCCAGGATTTACTTATGGTGCTACCGATGAATTCGGATGCTCCGCAGTGAAGGACCGAGTCCATGTTCATGATTTACACGCCACAATCCTGCACCTCATGGGACTTGACCACGAACGACTTACCTACCGGTACTCTGGTCGCGATTTCCGACTCACGGACGTTCATGGCAATGTTGTGCACGACATCATTGCTTAGAAAGTGCGTAAGCCGTATTCCTGTCCACTGTCCACCACGCTGACAGAGCGTTAACGCACAACGCCGAGTCGCGATGACCGCCCTGACCGCCCTGATCGAGCCTGCACAAAAACAGGTGGCCAGGAGAGCCGGTCCTTTGGCTCGTTTGCGTCATGGCCCCATTAGTGCAGAGAAACAGACCCCAAAAGCGTTCATTGAACGCGGCAAGGACCTACGGTTTACTCTACGAGGCGCCCTTTTCAGAACCCCTCTGACCAGCACTTTAACTCCTCTCAAGTGTCGCTAGCCTGTTTCACGGATCTGACCGTGCACTGCACCGAACAGACTTGGGAAACACACGAGTACAACCCGCAATGAGTGGAACATAGGCTGCGTAAAAAATGACACAAATCCCGAGTTTTTGACGAGCTAGCCTCAACCAAATGGGCACCAACCTCAAAGAACAAACGGGTTCCATGCTTCAATTACCTTTGCGGAACCCTGAATGGCGATTGAAAACTGGAGAGCGAAACTTCGGGACTAATCGCTCGAGGGTGCTTTCATTTGTTTTGCTTGAGGAACGCAATTGATGGAAAAGTCAGAAACAATTACTTGCCTGGAAAAACAACCGACGTCGTGTGATTCCGCAATGGGCCCGCGATTCACAATCAAAGCGATCATGTTCTGGACGGCTGTTGCTGCCGGTGCGATACCCATGGCCATGGCAGGGGCAGACTACCCGCCAAGTGGGGTGTTTCTGGTCGGCATCTACCTTACCGTCGTGTGTGGAATTGCGACCCTTGTACGCTTCCCGAGATCTCTGGATGCTTGGATTCCCATTGGGATCGCCGCACTACTAGTTGCCCTTTTCTTCACAGTTGGGTTTCTCCTTCCCATGGTCAGGTTCACAGACGAATTCATCCATCTATTGTTCTTTGGCGGCATGCCACTCGGGATCCTCTTTTTGGTTCGCAACGTGATACGGATGAAGAGAACAGGATTTTCATTGACGGTTTTCGCTTATCATTCAGGTGTCTGGCTTGGCTGGATGGGACTCACGGGGGCTATCATTGCCGCTCCAATCACTTGACCAGAGCAACACGGATGTCTTTTGTGCTTTATGAGCGGCATCGGTGATCTGAGCCGCTGCCATTTTCTGATGCGATCGAAGTGCTGGAAATTAGAGTTGCATCTGGCTAGGCTAGCTTGGCCAGATGAAGCGATGTCTTCGGGGTCAGGTTGTCCAAAACGCTGCGAGGTCGATGTTCGTTGCAATCTTGTCGCTGGGATTCTGTTTTCTCCTCGCGTCATCCAAAGAAAAGAAGCAAATTGCATCTTGGCATTCCATGCGAATGTTTCCGCTGAATGATTGGATGAACGCGTTGACATTTGCCCTCGTTTGAGAGCCAGTGTAGTGACGCCATTGCTTTGGGGGGGGCTCGCTATCGCGGGGAGCCTCGTTTTCGTTGGGGCCACTTGGCACTCTTTTGGCACTCATGCGTGCTAGCCAGTCGTTTCCCGACCACCTTCTTTCGGCGGTATGCACCACAGACGCTGCTACGCTCCGCGAGGCGTGCTTCGAGTCAAAACCGAGATCGAAGCCAGATACATGACTGGTAGATCACTACTGAAAAGCTTGCGTTTACCTTGCAGACTTTTCATGCGCAGGCAAGATTTTCATCCCTCTGGCTTCCCTGTCCTTCTCGCCACAGCGAGCATCCCAAATAAAAACGCCAGCGATACAAAGGCTGAGCAATATAGCTTGCACGACTCTTCCGCGATCACCGAAAAAACCGTCGGTGGTTCAACTAGGGAGTCTATGCTGGTGTGCAATACAAAAAACACAAAAGCAACAGCCAGTAACTCCAGAAACCTGGCGATGGTTGAGAAAAAGAAACCGAGAAAACCGAGTGCAAGTACGCCATAGGCAATCACGATCACATCATTCCAGTGCCTCACAGGGCCTGCACCGATTCCCAACGCATCAATACGATCTCCAATGCGTTCATGGAATTCGAGAAGCTCGTCTAACGCAAGTATTCCGAGTGCCGCCGAAGAGAGTACCCAGAATATTCTGGTTCTAAGACATTCCTTCGTTGCAAGCAGAAAGCTTGCCAAGCCAAAGGCAGCGTCGCTGGCGAGGAGAACGGCAGATAATGCTGTTACCGTACCTCGCTCATCAACGAAATTGCAATCCGTCGGTTCATCGCCGGGAAGCACTAAAATCGAGGCTAGGATATAAAGTCCCACCAGTACAACCACAGCCGTGACAAAGCCTTAGGCGGACGCGCGTTGATACGCTTGTCTGGATGCGATTCTATTTTCAAGGGCCTGACGGATGACGTTCAAAATGCGAGCCGCTTATTCTGTTAGCCTTTGAAATGGCAAGGTTTCCACAATGGAAATCAATCGCAACTGAGTTAATGTCTGGCTTGGAGTTAACGTATTATACTTGCGACAAACTCAAGCGA
>Ga0315322_10001105_pt1 | contig 20712 bp, 17 predicted proteins | sample M110021515metaG_FD_203461 | JGI IMG/M metagenome (GOLD analysis project Ga0315322, IMG submission 203461) | Ammonia-oxidizing marine archaeal communities from Monterey Bay, California, United States - M1 100m 21515 | ecosystem: Environmental > Aquatic > Marine > Intertidal zone | place: USA...
TAGCAAATGCAGCATCAGTCGCTGCCGCATCTATCTCCAGTTGAGGCGGCGCTTGCGTGGCATCGATGCTGAATTTTCCTTTTACGTTTCCATAGCGTGTGCTACCCCAAATTACGGGAACATTAAGTACGCCATCGCGAAGTCTGCCGGCAAGACCAAGATTGCTGATAGTTCGGTTGGCCACAATAAATTCTTTAAGCAAGATGCCGAAGTCGGCGTTTGCCTCTTGCAGCAAGCCAAAGTCTATGGGCGCTGCAGACAGCAATCGTGTTTTTGAGCTGTTTACTGGCGGCGTATTTTGCGCCTCTTCGGGCACTGCATTTTTCGCATCAACATCATCAGTTTTTTCGACTTTTTCTACAAAATTATTCAGGTTGATATATTGCGAGGTCAGTTTAGCGGCAATATTGGGCAAGCCTTCCGTGTTAATTTCAATGACACCCTTGAGATCACTGTCGTTGATTTTGGCGCTAAAATCGCGAATTGAAAGATTATTTTCGAAGCCCGTCATTGTGGCCGAGATGTCAAACTTCACCGGGTTGAAGCTCCATCGGCTAAAGCTTCCAAGGTCCGATAATCTAGGGCCACTTAGGCGCAAAGAGAGCTCCTTTGTTTCTACCTTTGGGTGAGTCTTTAATGTCCCGTTAATGTCTATTCGCGCATCGCCTAATCCGCCTTTAAACGTGTCAAATTCGATCGCTTCGCCGCCGAATGAGCCTATAGCAGTGAGGAAGTAGGCACTCGCAGGCGGGGTATAGCCAGCAATGTACGGTGCGGTTTCCCGAAGGTCTTGTCCCTCTGCCTTAAGATTAAAATCAATAGTGCTTAGCTTCTCTGGCCACCCTGAAAAGATGCTGCCGCTTAGCGAGTCATTATTCAGACTCGCCACAATATTGTTTAGCCGGACACCTTTTTCTGAAAGCTTAAGCTGGGTGCGCAGCGAATATTGTTTTGTTGGAATATTGTCCAGCTCAGCGAAGGCGAGCGTTTCTGCAAGATTTTGACCGGAGGCAAACAGAGTGGCATCGATGGTGGGTGTTGGGTTCCCGAATTTGACTGTGCCACTGAAACGTTGTTTGGCCTTGTTTAGCATTGAGTTGCCATTGCTGATTTTGAGCTGATTGTCAGCGTAGCCGAACTTCCCTGACAGTTGCCAGGACTCCGCTGGCATGGGGGCATCGCTTTGTGTCTGTATAAACTTATTAATTGTTGCGCGAAGATTCGCTCCTTCAGCAGACCCATCAAATTGAATATTCAAAGTAGGCGAAAACGCAATTTTCCCTGAACCTTTTGCCGAGTCTTTGTTTGCGGAGAGGCTGATTGAGTCCAGCTGTACAGCCTTGGTTTCTAGCGTTGCCGAGGCGATAAGTTTTACGGGTGTCGGCCCATTGAGTGAAATATTGTAGAGATCGGCAAGGTCACGTACGTCAGTACTGTTGATTTCTGCCTCGATGGAGCTCCCTGAGAAATCAGTATTGTCACTGATGCGACTGCTAAAGCTTGCTGTGCTGCTCCCCAGCCTCCCTGTGCCGGTAATAACATTCAGTGAGTCTTCTTTTATGCTTGATGCGGAGGCTGCGAGGCTAAAGGGTAGGTTTGGTAGGTCTTTCAAACCCGCAATAAGGCCCAGCGTTTGCAGGCTATCGGATCGGGCGTTTAACTGCAGGTCGAAATCGCGAAGTTGCGGTAACTTATGGATGGTAGCGAAACCATCAATATCGATGCCTTTGGTGCTGGCTGAAAATTTGCTGACCTTAAGGTCGTCGTCAATACGGTCTGCTTTTATACTAATGACAAAGGGGCTCTTGGGTAAGGTATTGATCCCGGCAAGCTGCCCCAACGAGTGCGCACTGGGACCGGATGACTTGAACATGAGCTTCAGCTCAGAGAGTTCCTTTAAATTGGTGGTATAAAACAATCCGTCAATCTTAAAGTCACCGGCATTGCCAACAAGAGTCATGTCGGCTTTCTCATTTTGAGTTGTGAGTTTTGCCTTCAGGCTAAGTGGCCCACTTGCAACCGCAGGAAGCTTGATGGCCTTCAGTATGATTGCTGTTTCTGGTGCGGTGTAGCTGAAATCGATATTCGGCGACTCAAGGCGCGCTAAATTGCTGAAGCTGCCTGCACTGCTTAGCTCGGCTTGTGTGCCGTTAACGTGCACGTCGTAGTTCACCGCTCCAGCGACGAGCAGTTCGGGAAATGGGCCAATTGATCCGCGAAGCGTCATGTCATAATTGTCAATACGCAAATCGGCGTTGACAGCGATCCCATTATTGTCGATCTGTATTTCACTGGCTTTGACGATGTCGAGGATAATTTCCTCGGGCAGTGATGGATTCACAAAGCTGAGTTTTATGTCGCTTACATGCGCATTCGACAAGAACAGCATGATCGGTTTATGTGGGGTATTTGAGCGCGGTGTATTTGGGCGACTCATATCCCAGTTCATTTCACCATGACTCCATTCAAATAGCAGTTCACCGCCTTTTGCCTCGGCATCAGTGATCGTTAGCTCACCTTTGAACAGGCTGAATAGATCAATGGCTACTTTGGCTTCATCGATGCGCAACATATTTGGGCGGCTGCTCCAGGGTGGGTTTTGCCAGTTGATCTTAGTGGCATTTATCGTGATGGTCTTACCGAGTGTGTAGTCGAAGTCCCCATTAATTTGCAGTGTTCGCTGGGTTAATTGGCTTACGGTATTTTCAATAAACGGCTTCAGTCGGTTAGGGTCTGACAGATACCAAAGGCCATAAGCTATGACTGCTGTGAGTGGCAATACAATGGCGAGCAGTAAAATCTGCAGCCAATGCAATCTTGGTTTATTAGGGAATGTGCTGGTCATGAGGCGATTTATTCGGGTTCCGGTATTGTTTCGGCACATTATACGGGCTGTAACGCATTGGTGCGGGGTAAAAAAAGAGTGCTGAGAGAGGCCTGAAGCGCTGTTTAATCATCCAATATTGTGAGATACGGATGCCTATATCAATAGCTATGGCTGAGCTATTGACTCTGAAGCCGTTGTGGCGCGCAGTCCTGTGGAGGCAGCAAAGCGTTCTTCTTTAAGTCAGCTGTGGGGGGGGGCAATATTGCCAGCAAGATGTTGCTGGCTTAGGTGCAAACCTTGGGTCCGGTGGTTGCGTTAATGCCCTGTTTGGCTGATCAGGAGGAGCAAATGCCTTTCGACGGCCGGATTAGCCCTAAAAAGCTAGCGATTACCCCAGCACTCCGGTTCATTCGTTGCCTCGCTTATCGGTGCAACGCCCCCAAACTTCTGCCCGACTTCGTTCATTGCGAACAGAGTGCATTCTTCATCTGCAATCTGCCCTTCTCTGGCCGTTGCAGTTGCAGTAAAGCCCGTCGCATCGGCTTCAATGATGGCAATAGTGAAATGTTGATAGGTCGATATATCATCCATCCCTAACCCTGACGGTTCGTCCGTTGTGGCGCCGGTTAGATTGCCGGTGTAGGTGTTATTCTGTAGGTAGTGCTTCTCCTGCGCAGAGGCAAGCCTTAGCAGACTTGTCTTCGCATCTACCCTGTTGGCTTTGAGTATATAGTTTCGGTAGGAAGGCACGGCAATCGACATGAGAATGCTGACCATAACAACCACGACCATTAGCTCAACCAGCGTTATGCCTGAAGCTCTGTTGGGTAGTGCGGTGTTTCGATAATTCATGGTCTAGATTCCTGCCTCGGTCCAGTAGGTTCGGCTTGGTGGAAGCGGCAGTTGATCGCTTGGACAAACCAGACTGGCGCAAACGCGGAACACGCTGTTTTCCTTCGTGGTGCCATCAGGGTTGGTAATGGTTTCGGTCTCCGACATCAGGTACACCTCCGAAGCGATACCACCAAACTGAAGCTCTGTAGCAAAATCACTGAGGTCATAATCCGCAGATTCTGCAATGACCTCGCCGTCAATTACCGGACGACCCCACGTTAGGTTAATGTCATACAATCTATTCGACCCCTTACCTGCAGTGCATGAGTTAGCGTCTCCGCCCGGCGCGAAGGAAGAAAAGTAAACCACACCATTAATAGTGAGACTTTTACCCAGTACTTTTTCGCCTTCACTGAGGTTCATGCTCAAGCGCCAACCCGGTGAGCTTGATGATACCGGGATAACGGGTTTGCTGGTGATGTCTATTAACTGGCTTCGCACCACAGGATTATCATAGGTTGGATCATTAGATGGCATTGGTGTGTAGGGCTTGAAATCGCGAATTGAGTAAAACTCCTCATCGATATCGCGATCCAGTGGGTGAGCCCGATAGCCTGAGCCAATATTAAGTGCAAAGTACCTTGTTTCACCGTTGGCATCTTCAACCAGGTCAACCTGATTATAGAATCGGCGTAGGTCAGCTGTTGCGGGCGTGCCGCCCAAGTCTGCACCACCTAAGGTGGCAAGTATTCCGCCACTGGCGAAAGTGGATAGAGAGTTGCCGTTAAAGAAGTCCATGCGCCACACACGACCACCAGTATCAGCAACATAGAGACGGTCAAGCAGACCATCACGATTAGTATCGATGACCAATGGAGGTGCGGGAATTGAATGCTGCATATCCAGAACCAGATCATGCTCTGTGCTGTTATTGCCCGCGCTCCAAACCTTTTCACCGGTGAGTAAATCGACCATGTACACGGCATTGCCTACCGTATCTGTGGAATAGGCGTTGGTGTCCTGAATATCATCGTAGCCACCACCGAAAACGGCAACAGCCGTTTCAGAACCAGAACCCATTTTTATGAAGCCCATTTGTGGAAGTGACCACGTCTGCCCGATGCCCGGGAACTCGCCTGCAGGGTCATCGTCAATCTCCCAAAGCTTTATCGGATTGCTCTTGTCGGTAATGTCGAGTGCAAAATAGCTGGAGCCACCGCGACGCATACCAAATACCATAATGGCCCGTTCGCCGGCGCCGGTGAACCCAGGTAGACCGTCATCATTCAGAACATAGACAGTGGGCTGACCATCCAGCATATAGGTTTTGATGGCGGTAACTTCATCGCTGTACATCTCAAGCATGCGGTCAAGCAGCGACTCTGGGATATACGACCAGAGTTCTTCGCCGGTATCGGCCTGAATGGCATGCAGGTACCCATCATTGGTAGTGATGTAGACAATGATATCTGGATTATTCTCACTCAGTCCGTATGCCACAGGAGTCGGTCGCACATGCAGAGGATCACCCATCTGGCGACGAGTATCATTTATTATGGGCCCGCTGGGATCTTGGTTATCGTTTGAATCTTGGTAGTCCTCGCCATTGAGCCAGTTTATGAGCACTTCACGCCACAAAACTGTCGATCCGTTAATATCAGTTGTACCTGAGGGCTCACCAAAAATACCCGCCGTGAGATTGGTGTTATCAATAGCGATTTTGTTCTCGGTCGTAGCGATGTTGCCGCTGTTCAGATCGGTGTAAAGATTGCGCGCACTGTATTCCGGCAGCTGCTCTGCTGCGCCACCAACAACGACATCCTGACCATCGGGCCCTGTGCTCCAGAAGCTCCATGCGTTGTCCTTAAAGAAACCGCTTTCTGAATTAACCGCAGTCTCGCCATCTTGGCCCACGAATTCACCGCCGGTGAAGGCGTAACGTTTGAGGTTGCCAGGCCAATGAACAGAGGAGGAAGGCTGGAACAAGCTGGTGTATACCGTGTTTAGTGTTTCGGTTCTATTAAACGAATTGACCGGTACCGCAGGCGCGGTAAAGGTGGTGGAATCTTTTAAGATTTCGACCACAATTTTGGTGAGCGTTTCAGAAAGCTCAGCGGTGTCATCGGCACGGAAGTATTTGCCGCCACCTTTGCTGGCGGTATCTGCTAATAACGGCAGATCGATATTAAAACCAATGGTGTAGGTATTGATCGGCTGCCCATTCGTGAGAATGGGTGTGTTGGCGTAGTATTCCGCCAGTTCATCCAGACACTTGCCGTTACTATTGTTGTGGTCATTGACACAGGATGTGCCAATCATGTTCTCTATATCCGAGATAGAGCCTGTGTCTTTGGTAGGCTCACCATCGGTCAGATAAACAACGTAATTTTTCTGGCACAGAAACTCAACCGGGCTCTCATACTGCGAAGAGTTTATATCATTGCCGGTGCGTGACTCGGCAACGCTATCGTATTCATAGCCATCGCCGTATCGAACGTTATCGCCGTACATGTATCTACCGAACTCATAGAATGTTTCAGCGAGAGGCGTCCAGCCGTCATCGGTTAGGCTCGAAACCGCAGCGTTCATATCTGCGCCATTGGTTGCAATATCCTCAATATCGATGAGCACAGGACCGCCAGCATAGTTGTTAAAGCGCATTAGGCCTACCTTGACGTCCTGCAAGGTGTCGAGCAGGTTAATAACCACATCCTGCACTGTTTCAAGGCGTGTTTTAGCTTGCGTGACGTCGTTGGTCCAGTTCAGGACATTGCCAGACCAAAGGTAGTAGCTATTACTAAAATTAGGCTGATTTTGTTTCTGCGTTGAGTAAGGCCCATTGTTGCCATTGCGGGCATACTTATCATCATTTAGATTTTCGCCATCGGGGGTACGACCGTTGTTGTCTCTCTGGTCATCTTCGCAGTCGACTATAGAGGGGATATTCCCACTGTTGCGTAACTTCCTCCATTTTTTCTTATTGGCTTTCCAGTATAAAAGTTTACCTTCATAAAGTTGGCCGCTATCGAACATCGTTTCGGCAGCAAAGCAATTGTTTAGGCTGCGTTGAAAGCGTCTTGGATTGGATGCGCTGCAATTGGGTGGGTTACTGGTTGTGGTGATATAGATGGTATCCACATCGCAGGCGCCGTTTTCATAGCGCGTGTCTTTATCGTAGTTAGCCTGCGTTTGCACTTCAGTGCCCATACTGCCCGAGGTATCGATGATGAACATGATGTTCGGAAGCACGCCACCGTCTTCATCCGGATCTTCACCAGCAACAAAGATTTCAACGTCATCGGCCAGCACAGGCAGGCTTGCTGAGAACAACGCAAGCGTTACGCTAATGACAGCCCAGGTTAATTGCTTCCCCGCTTTATTCATGATCATTTCCTCAAATTACCGGCCAGGCTGCCAGGCCGGGCTCTTTTTTTGCTTGGCGGGTCCGCTGGTGACTGGTTTTTGCTGGGCGGGACCGCGGGCAACAGGTTTTTGGCTAATAAGTCGTGCTTCAGTGACGGTCTGGGTATCGATTTGATAAAAGACCATGACCATGGCATCACGGTTGTCGATAAGTCGCATTGCTTTGGCAAAGTCAGCAAGGCTTACGCTCTCGCTATTGCCGGATTGGTCACGAATAACAAAGTTGGTGGTATCGGCGGATGTTTTTAAGCGCAGGCGGTCGCATTCATCACACTGTTTCACAGTAAGTGAACCATTCTCGCCGCTTGGCAGCGTGATCATCGCTGCATCCAGCTCGAGTCCCTCGTGGGTCTCGATGAGTGTGGCTTGTGCGGTTACGGATAAACCGCATAAGCCTGTAATTAACATAAACGCCGCGATGGTTCTGTTAAATGTTTTGCTGGTATTTTTCATTAAGTTCTCCGCAGGCATTCATTAATTGGCACGACAGACATACCAACCCTGAGTGTGGGTGGCTGTGCCGCCGCGGGCATCCGTGGTGCCTGTTGACTCTGCAACAAAGTGAAATGCCGCAGTGGAGCCCCATGAGTTGCCTTTCCCCGGGTCTGCGGGGCAGTTATCGATGTATTCCACAAAACGGTTTGATGTACTGCGCGTGCCGCCCATGCTGACGATTGGTTCATTCACAATATCGCAGGCCCCCGGATTTAGATCATTAATGCATGACGAGTCATCCAATGCCCGCGCCAAAAAGGTGTCATTGGCATTTTCGGCCAACTGGAAAGCATCGCTCGCTACCTTTGCGTTCCCGGCCATGGTCATTTGCAGTCGTGAAGTGCTCATAACAGATATCGAGAGCAGCGTTAGCACGGTTAGCATCACCAGTGATGTAACAAGTGCTGCGCCCCTTACTGTTTTATGCTGATGTAATCTATTCATAGACGGTTGTATCCGTAAACTCAGCTCCGTGAGTTTCTTAAGAAAATAGTCTTGCTGCCTTCGATGCGCCGATACGCATCCTGGGGTTGATAAGTTGTGCCATCGGGACGCGTATAGGTTTTGTTATCTTCCAGGCCCAGTTCTTCATACTCGGCGCGAATAAGCATCCAGACGCGGACAGCGATAACCTTACTGTCGGCATTAAAGGTGCCATCAACCGGATCGATATAGCGGTTTACCGAGCCATCGCCGTTAAGGTCAAGGCCAAGCTGAATTTGCATGTCTTCAACACCGGCGATGACTTCCTCATCAATTATGGTTGTGCCTTGCAGTGTCCGACGACGCAGTGACGGTGTATCGGCTACGTTATTTGATGTTTGGGCGACATAATAGGCGTTGAAGACATAGTCAAAGGTACCGTCAATATCAACTTCATTGACGAAGCCTGTCGGTTCTGCGCCATTAGAAAACAGATGGCTGGCATTGCGGTTGCTTTTGATTTGTACCGTATCGCCGGTTAGCGGGCGGGTGGCAGCAGAGCTGCGACGAATTTCCAGTATGTCGCTATCTGGCTGAATACCGTTACCAAAAGCACCGCAGTTGGCCGCTTTTCTTGCATTAGCCGCAACATTATCGCTGTTGCTGGCCTGAATATTATCTCTGGCGGTGATACCGACATAGGTGTCCAGCACCCATTCGCTGACATTGGCACCCTCGCAGGTGATGACTATTTCATCGCTCTGTATTGATCCACTGCCGTTATGCAAGCCCCAGTAACCGGATAGGCGCACATCGGGCTCGAGCGTATCGAACGCGAACCTCAGGTTTTCCTGAATACGCGATGTGCCTTCTATTGTTTTAAACGAGTACGCGCCCTGCGTGTAGACAGTAGCGGCGCCCAGAATGAGAAACATCCCGATAGCCATGCTGACCAGCGCTTCAACCAGCGTAAAACCCAGCTGTTGTTGAGGGCAACGTCTCATAGCTCTACCAGCAGGGTATAAGTTAGCGGTTCCGGAAAGCCGGCTTCCGGCCAGCTCAGGTCAATGGTGTAGATTGTTGTTGCGCCTCCGGCACCAAGATCAACCGTGACGGTGCCATCAGCGTCTGGCGGCAGGTGCTCTGAAATCTCAGTCTCCCAATTGGCTTTGTCTTCTTGGGCAATCTGTTCAGCCGAACACGTATTATTAACGTTTTGGCAGACGTTGTCTGAACCTGCATCGGCATAAGCTATGCCGCCGGCCGGGTTCGAGCGTATCCGATCTGCCATGTCTGCAGCCAAATAAACAGCCGTTGTTCGGTAAACTGCGGTGCGGCCTGATTTAAGCCCATCGAAAAAGAGCGCGCCAATGCCGAGCATGCCTATAGACAAGACGAGCAGTGAAACCACTGCTTCTAGCAATGTAAACCCGCGCGATCGTATTAGGTTTTTTTGCGTGCCGTACACAGATCAGGTCCCCATGTAGCCGCAGCCACCCAAAGGATTGTTCTCGTGTTCAAGAGCAACTCCCGTGCGGTGCATTTGTGGACGCCCTGTCGGACCAATATTGATCCAGCGGCCGGCTGAAATACCGCCGCCGGTCTCTTTGACTCCCCGGTCATCACATAGCTGCAGATTGAATACGGCGTTGTTGCCGTTAAGCTCCTGAATTGGATAGCCGGTAGGCGCAAACACGATAAACTGCGGACTGTCGATAATGCCATTGGCATCGCCCGCGCGCAGGTCCATGCTTTCATTTATTGCCTGATGGCTCTGTAAAACAATATCGCCATTGCCGCTATCAATGCTTAGGTTTGGCACACCATCGATACCGGCATCAATGAAGACTATCCAGCCTTCGTCAAATGAGGCGTTCGGATCGCAGCTGGGATCGATGGCGTCCCAATCTGGGCTGGGGCAAATTGACACAAAAGAGTTGCGCTTTATTGCTTCTGTTCTGGCGAGATGGAGGGCGATGTTGGCTTCGTTGACTGATGCAGCTATGCGGTTGTTGGCAACAAATTCGGAGAACTGCGGAGCGCCGATAGACAGCAGAACAGACACCACAAAGAGCGTCACTACGAGTTCAATTAGGCTAAGACCTTTTTGTGATGTTCGCATGCCGTGCAAACCTGCGTTATAGCTAGCTTTCGAACCTAAATTATAAGCCACGCTAGAGTGATAGAAGTGAGACTCGCATCACGTTTAATGCTGCCAGACGATGCGGGTGACATATTGTTAAAAGGATACCCTGATTACGCGGCTCCAGTTCACTGATTGGGGTGTCTACAGCGCTTCTTCAGCCACCCCTTTTATTTAACATAATTATATTATGTGCTTGTTACTATTGTATCTGCAAACGGTGAGATAGATATTCCCTGCCAAAAGTTCCAATTACGCGTTTTCATCTGAAATATTGCGAATATCAGCCCCCAGACTCCCGTGAATTGACGAGCCACATCGCTCTACTCAGGCCGATTGCATTTGTGGGCGCTCGACACAGTATGACGCGTTGCAAAAAATCAGTTTCGCCTCAACGAGCCTGTTATTCCATTGCGCGGGCTGCCGTTATCATAGCGGTGTTTAACCCGCCCCGGCTCCTAAAGCCTCTCTCGCTTGGCCGTCCTTCCGCTGGGGTTTTAGGTCAGGGAAAAATTGATTGCATCGGCTAAACCATAGGATCCCGCTCCGATGCGGACTGCGGTTTTATCGGAACTGCCGGCCGAATCTGCTAAAGTGCGCCGACCTATTTTTTATTTTGCGCGAGAATTTTAATGACCACAGAAAATGAAGCGGAAGCCCCGCAGTTTGATACAGGCGACCTGTATCTTGAAGAAAGCTTTACTGACCGCAAAATTGGGACGATTCGCCGGATGACGCCCGTGACCGCTGACGGCGCTCCAGATCCCGCACGTAAGCCTATTTATATGGGTCAGGCGCAGGTGATGACGCCTGCGGGTGCGCTGCCATTATCATTTGAACTCGAGGCAGATACGTTGACAGAGGCTTGTGCTGGTTTTGGTGAAGCGGCTCAGAAATCAGTTGAGGAGACCACGGCACGATTGGAAGAAATGCGTCGTGAGCAGGCGTCTTCAATTTATGTTCCGGGTCAAGAGCAGGCCGCGCCCGGAAAAATTCAGTTTTAGGCAGGGTCTAGAGCAGGTAGTCGAGCTTAAGCAATACATATCCAATAGCGTCGATAACATGCCCATGCGCTCGCCGGACGCATCAGCCACATCACCTGCTCCAGTGTTGGCAGTAAATTCCTGTTGCGGCTGTGTAAGCACCGCTAATTCGGCAGGCGAGAGCTTTTTGATGGCCCCTTCGACAATAGCCGGCCAGCTTTGATGCAACGCAGATAGTACTTTTTAAGGGCGCGACTTTTATTTCACCTTATAGCATCCCTCAGGCTCAACCTTTTTTGACTTTCGGTTACCGCATTTATGTCCGCATCAAGCTCTAAAAATGCCCGAACTGCGTTATTCGATTATTCGAAATATTGGGCTGAGTGCATGGGCGTTGCCTCAATTTTACCAACCAGCCGCGCCGAGATGGATGCCTTAGGTTGGGATTCCTGTGACGTTATTATTGTTACCGGCGACGCCTACGTTGATCATCCATCTTTTGGTATGGCGGTTATAGGTCGTTTGCTTGAGGCGCAGGGATTCAGGGTTGGCATTATCGCGCAGCCCGACTGGCAATCGAAACAGGCGTTCATGCAGTTGGGTAAGCCGAATCTGTTTTTTGGTGTTACCGCCGGCAACATGGATTCAATGATCAATCGCTACACCGCCGACCGCAAACCGCGCTCCGATGATGCTTATACACCGGGCGGCCAAGGCGGTAAGCGTCCCGACCGGTCTTCAATTGTGTATAGCCAGCGATGCAAGGAGGCCTGGGCAGATATTCCGATTGTATTAGGTGGTATTGAAGGTTCCTTGCGCCGCATAGCCCACTATGATTATTGGCAGGATGAAGTGCGTCGTTCGGTGCTGCTCGATTCTGGCGCCGATATTTTGCTTTATGGCAACGCCGACAGGGCCATTGTAGAAATAGCCCATCGGATAGCCCGCGGCGATAGTGTGGCGGAAATTGATGATGTCCGTGGCACTGCGTTTGTCAGGACCAATACGCCATCTGATTGGGTTGAAATTGATTCAAGCCGTATCGACCGGCCGGGCCGGGTCGAGAAGGTTGTTAACCCCTATATCAATATTCGCGAAATGGGGGACTCTGAACGAGATCGACGCAATGCAGCTATGGCAGGCATTGAGATAGAGAGTGAAGACTCGGCAATTGCGGCAAAGGTCGTTGCACTGAGAGAGCACCCTAAATTGGATCGCGGGCAAACAGTTATTCGTCTGCCAGCGTTTGAAAAGGTCCGCAACGATTCGGTGCTTTACGCCCATGCGAACAGGGTGCTGCATTTAGAAACCAATCCCGGCAATGCCCGCGCACTGGTGCAACGCCATGGGCATGTCGATGTGTGGCTGAATCCACCGCCCATACCACTGACTACCGCTGAAATGGATTACGTGTTTGATCTGCCCTATGCGAGAAGCCCGCACCCCTCCTATGGCGACGCTAAGTTGCCTGCTTGGGAGATGATCCGGTTTTCGGTGAATATAATGCGCGGTTGTTTTGGCGGCTGTACTTTCTGTTCGATTACGGAGCATGAGGGCCGCATTATTCAGAGTCGTTCGTCCGAGTCGGTGCTCAAAGAAATCGAAACAATTCGTGACAAGGTAAAGGGCTTTACAGGTGTTATTTCAGATCTGGGCGGTCCGACGGCAAATATGTACCGTATTGCGTGCAAGAGTCGTGAAGTTGAATCAGCATGCCGTAAACCCAGTTGTGTTTATCCCGGCATTTGCCCCAACCTCAATACCGACCATTCTTCATTAACGCAGCTGTATCGTGATGCCCGTAATATTAAGGGTGTGAAAAAGGTTCTGGTGGCTTCGGGTTTGCGCTATGACCTCGCGGTGGAAGATCCGGAGTACGTTAAAGAGCTGGTAACTCATCATGTCGGCGGTTATTTGAAGATCGCCCCGGAGCACACCGAACAAGGGCCTTTGTCAAAAATGATGAAGCCCGGTATTGGCACTTACGACAAGTTCAAGCGCTTGTTTGAGCAATACTCAAAAGAAGCCGGCAAAGAGCAGTACCTTATTCCGTACTTCATTGCCGCTCATCCGGGGACTACCGATGAAGATATGTTGAGCCTAGCCCTTTGGTTAAAAAGCAACGACTTTCGGGCAGACCAAGTGCAGGCTTTTTATCCTTCGCCGATGGCTACTGCTACAGCAATGTATCGGTCGGGCAAGAATCCGCTGCGCAGGGTGACGTATAAAAGCGATAAGGTTGAGTCGGTAAAAGATCCTGAGCAGCGAAAACTGCACAAGGCGCTTTTACGCTATCACGACCCCAAGAACTGGCCCTTATTGAGAAAAACGTTGCGACGCATGGGCCGCGCCGACCTTATTGGTGAGGCCCCAGAAAGCTTAGTGCCTGCCCATGATCCGGACAGTGTCAAGGATTACAAATCGCCGCGACGTAAAAACTCGGCATCAGCGCACGGGCGTCGGAAAGGTGGCCGGTTGCTCACGCAACACAATGGCTTACCGCCACGTGATGATGGTTCGAGACCGAGCAAGGGGCGACGAAAAACCACTGTGCGAAAAAAACCCCGGTAGTCGAATGTTGTCGCTATCTGTTATGTCTTGTTGTTTGGTGTTGCTAGTTTAAGCACCACAAACCCAGCGATACCCGCCAGCAGTGATCCGGCAATAATACCAAGCCTGTCTGGCCGGGTTGTGCCGAGCACACCACCTTCCTCGAAGGCTAATGACCCGATAAATAGGCTCATTGTAAACCCCACCCCGCATAATATTGCTGCGCCGTAGAGTTGTTGCCAGGAGATACCCTCTGGCAATTCGCAGAGTTTCATTTTAATAGCCAACCAACTGAAACCGAATACACCCACCTGCTTGCCGATAAGTAAACCAACCATTATGGCGAGGGGCACGCCGGTAAAGAGGTCCGCCAGTTTCATGCCTGCGAGAGAGATGCCGGCATTGGCGAAGGCAAAAAGCGGGAGAATAAAAAATGCAGCCCAAGGATGAACTTCGTGAATTAGCATTTGAAGAGGCGATTCGGTTTCCCTGCCCGGTTCGCGCGGACCCATGGGGATGCAGAAACCCAAAATTACGCCAGCGAGCGTTGCGTGAACGCCCGATTTGAGCACCGATGCCCATAAAATCAAGCCAACGACGATGTACGGTGCCAGCCGGGTAACCCCGCGCATCGACATAATAATGAGCGCTGCGACTGAAATGCCAGAAACTATAATTGCGGTGACAGAAAGCTTGCTGGTGAAGAAAAAAGCAATAATTGCGAGGGCGCCAATATCATCAATAATAGCCAGTGTCATTAAAAAAAGCTTGAGAGCGACCGGCACGCCCGGCCCAACTAGAGCCAGAATGCCGAGAGCAAATGCGATGTCCGTAGCGGTAGGTATGGCCCAACCCTGAATAGCTTCAGGATTATCGATGGTCAGAAGGTAGTAGAAAATAGCCGGCACAGCAATTCCACCAATTCCCGCGATGATTGGCAAAATGGTTTGCTTTATATCTGAGAACTGGCCAATCAAGATCTCCCGTTTTACCTCCATGCCAATCATGAAAAAGAAGATTGCCATAAGGCCATCATTTATCCATAGGAGTAAAGGTTTCTCAATATCTAGAGCGCCATCCATGACACCTATGGTGATCGCAACGGGCGTTTCGAGAAATGCCGAGTAGCTTTCACCGTAAGCAGAGTTTTTGAGAACCATTGCCATAATGGCGGCAGCTAGCAACAACATACCGCCGATGGCCTCGGTGGTAAAAAATTTCTGCAATGATGTGTGTTGGTTCGCGTCACTCATTAGGTGCTTTCCATGACTGGGACTTCAGTCTACTTGGCTGCAAACGTGGGGTAAACCTCTGGGATTGTGAGCGAGTGATTGACAAGCTATGAGCAAGCATCCAAGGTTGATTTATTAGTCTAATGGCTCGAGTTCGTTATTTTCATCTCAACACCCCTTTTTGCACGAGGCAAGCAATGAACATCTATGTAATGCTGAAAAATATCTGTGTGGCGACGGCCGTGTTAATTTTGACAGCATGCGCTGGCCTGCATGATAGTCCTGATTATGTGCGTCACACCAACAGTGCATTGCTCGATGGACTCGATGGCAGTGATATGTTGCAGTTTCAGGCAAAAGCAGGTTCACAATACCCGGAGAGCGATCCCGCGGCCGAGGCGTTGCGAATGTCATGGTTGGAGGGCTGGTTAAAGCAAACAAAGAAGTGCAAAGACGGTTATGTGATTACAGAGCGACGCACTTTTGGCTTTGCCGAGTACAACCCCGCTGGCTATAACCTGGTTTATGAGCTGGAGTGCAAGGTGCAAATGCCCGCAGGTTTGGATGCTCCTGCCGGAACGCCTGACGAGGGCTAGTTATGCACTTGTTGATTCTGGGCGGTTTGGTGTTGATTCTCGTGCTTGGCCCAAGCTTCTGGGTGAAGCGGGTGATGAAACAGCATGCCACTCCTGCAGATCGTTATCAGGGCAGTGGTGCCGAGCTAGCGCGCCATCTGCTCGATAAGCTGGGTATGCAAAAAGTGGGCGTCGAGCAAACAGACCAGGGCGATCACTATGACCCGATAGCGAAGGTGGTTCGGCTCAGTCAGGATAATTACGAATCTCATTCATTGACTGCGGTGACCATCGCTGCGCACGAGGTCGGACATGCTATTCAGGATCATCAGGGGTATTCCCCATTGCGTTGGCGTCATCGCCTAGTGGGCTGGGCCGGGCCCGCAGAAAAGCTGGCCGCCGCTATTTTAATAGCCTCACCATTTGTCTCGATGGTGACCCGCGCGCCGGTTGCAGGCGTCGTGACATTCTTGGTGGGTTTTTTATTTCTTGGCCTGATGCCTGTGTTGCACCTAGTAACCTTGCCCGTTGAACTGGATGCGAGCTTCGCGCGCGCACTGCCAATGCTGACGAAAGGCAAATTCCTTAAGGCCGGCGATGAGCCCCATGCGCGGCGCATTTTAACCGCAGCAGCTTGCACTTATGTGGCCGTTTCGCTGATGAGTTTGCTTAATATTGCAAGATGGTTGGCGATACTGAGGCGCTGATCGCGCAACTAAAACAGCGGTGGTTGTTCCAGATCCGCCGGGTTTTCATTAAATAGAATCCAGTCTTCCGGGCTAATGTTCCAGCGCTTTGTGCTGCCGGCATTTAATTCCAGCACAATCTGTACCGGCTCTCCCGAGTAAATTGTGTCGGTGGACAATGGCGTGGTGTTCTCCGCGATGCTGGCAATTCGTTGGTTGCCGCGAATAAATAATATATCCAGCGAGATGAGCGTGTTCTTCATCCACATGGCGATGTCGGCGGGCTGTCGGTAAAGAAACACCATGCCCTCGTAAACCCCAAGTTCTTCAATAAACATGAGCCCTTGAGACCGCTGCGCCGGAGATGTTGCAACCCAAACGTCGAGCAGAACACAGGGGCCATTACTATTAATGACAATAATGCTGGTCGCAGGAAATTTGCTAAGCAGTCTTAATGGGCTAGCACCTTGCACGGATGGAAATGCAGTGAGACACAGCAGCAAACACAGCGCGGCGGTGCGTTGTGCTGCAAGGGTATGCAATGTGCGGTAGCCGGGCCTCATCGCTCTGGGGTATCCATTTCTACGGTCATGGAATAGTTTTCGGCTAAGCCGCCGGCAAAGCGGAAATTGTTGATAGTGATTGAGCCAGGTCCTTGTATCTGGGCTATCGCACTGGAGCAGTAAAGTTCGCCTTCGGCGCGATACGCTGGTGCTTCATGGCTATTAAGTTGGATGAGGGTCAGGTCGGTCCAGCATCTGCCTAGCCCTCGCGTACTGAAGAACTGACCATTGTTCTGATTGAGGACCGTCAGGTTGCTGGGCACACCAGGTTGGGTTACTTGGTTATTGATACCTTGAAGTCCAACAACAAAAACCAGATTTATTCCTGCTGAGTAAGGCCCGGTAAAAAATGCTAAGCGACTGCGGTTGTTCAATGCATCCAACTTACCGATGCAGCGTAGCTTATCGCCCGTTAGGTCTATTTTGCTTGCCAATGAACCATAAATCTCCACCGAGATGTAGCCGGGCGTATCCAAGAGGCAAGTCTGCGGTTCGTCGGTCTGTGAGAATGCACCGGAGTTTCCGGTTGACGCATATGGTTCGGGCACAATTTGCATAAAAGGCCAGATAGAAAGTGCGAGAACGACGATCATTCCGCTGACGTTAACAATGGTTTGTAACACGTGCTGAAGTAATCCTGAAGGCCGCCTGAAGTCACATTCTATATCTATCGGCTGCTGTTGCGGCATCGATTGCCATCATCTTTGGCTTAGCGCAGAAGCCTTCGGTGTGACAATGCGTTTATATCAAGGGTAAAGTGTGACATAACGCCCAGTTTGCAGCAGACGTTTTTCCGCCCCCTGAAAGTTTTTTGTAAGTCATTGTTTTATATTTTTTTTTATAAATTAATGTGGGGGGCAATTACGCGACTAAAGCGTAAAGTGTGACGTATATTATGGTGATTAGGGCAGCGATGGCAGTATTGTTCTAGCCATGATTAAGTCGTTACCGGAGAGCGGGTTCCGGTTGTTATCAGTAATTAAGTAGGCATTAACCCATACCATGGAATTTGGAACAACATTTGAGCAGGGCCTTAACTCACTGTATTCGGAGCAGTTAAAGAAGGGTTTCCGCCGTTTGCGTTTTATCGATATCTTAGAACCTGAATTTCGCGGCTATCACCTTGAAAAAAATGCCCAAAAGTCACGACTCGCCATAGGGTTTTCATTATCGATAATTGTGTTGGCTACTGTTTTTGCCAATATAATCGGCTCTGATCCGATGTTTACTATGGAGTCTGTCGCCCTGTTCGTAATGGCGCCGGTGCTTTTATGCACCCTGGTTCTCTCGTACAGCAATCAACGTAATGTGTATAACATTATGATTGTGGCTAGTGCATTAGTGATTGGTATATCCGGTACGATGGTAAATTTACAGGCCAGCGCAGCAGGCATGTCGTATTACTTTGCGGCACAGACCGGTTGGATATTTATGGTCTGGCTAGTGCTGGGGATCCAGTTCCGAGCAACAGCCCGAGTGTGCATCATTATAACGCTTACCTATATGACTGCGGCAATTTCCGCGGGTCTGCCAGTTGATGAGTTGCTGTTCGAAGGCTTTATGTTGGGGGCGGTCAATCTTATTGGTGGCTACAGTGCTTATCAGCTAGAGTACAACGCCCGAAAAACGTTTCTTGAGTCTAAATTACTTGCCGAACTTGCCGAGCGTGATGGGCTAACCAGTTTGTACAATCGTCGCAGTTTTGATCAGTACAGCAAAAGGGTGTGGCGTCAGTCACGGCGCGAGCGCGATCAGTTAACGATCATGATGATTGATATCGATAGATTTAAGGACTACAACGACATATACGGTCATCAGGCGGGAGATGATGCGTTAAAACAGGTGGCAGAAATTATCAGCGAAAGCGTTCAGCGACCACTGGATATGGCTGCGCGCTTTGGCGGTGAAGAGTTTTCGCTAATTTTATACGGTCCCGCTAATAGCTACGGTCACGATCTTCCCGAGCGGCTTCGCAAGCGGGTTGAGGAGCTGGCGATTATGCACGAGGCCGCACCCGAAACCGGATATCTGACTGTGAGCATTGGCGTGGCAATTATTCATCCGGGTGCAAGCCGCAGTCTTGCCGGCTCTATCCAGATGGCTGATCAAGCTCTGTATGAGGCGAAAGATAGCGGCCGTAATAGAGTGGTTGTAGGTGAGTCAGGCAATACCAATGTTGAGACAGGCCAATTCCGCGTTCGCAAGTATGGCTAGGTGAAGTGAATTTTTGCTTGTTGGTTTTTTCTTTTACCAGTTTCCAGTATTTGGCATAGATACCCACGGCTCCTGAGGAAGAAGCGCATCGCCGCCTTGCAGCAATTCAATTGAGATATTGTCAGGGGATCTGATAAAAGCCATACGGCCATCTCGTGGTGGCCTGTTAATGATCACGCCACTGCGCATGAGTTGTTCACAGAGCGTATAAATGTCATCCACACGATAGGCCAGGTGCCCAAAGTTTCTGCCGCTAGGATAGGGGTTGGTGTTCGTTTCCGGATCCCAGTTATAGGTGAGTTCAATCTGAGCTGCCTCATCCCCAGGCGCAGCTAAAAAAATCAGCGTGAATCGTCCCTGCTCATTTTCGGTTCTGCTGAGTTCAATTAGGCCAAGCTTGTTGCAGTAAAAGTCAAGGGAAGTATCCACATCGCTAACGCGGACCATGGTGTGAAGATATTTCATATTGACGCCCTTAATTTTGCTTAGATCCTTGTTGCCCGGTGTGTTAGTGCTAGTGTACAGGGCCGCAATGATTACCAGTGACACAGAAATGATGCGCCATATTACTACTGTTATCCTCGACCTTGACGATACATTGTGGGACTTGCCTCTTGTTATTGGCCATGCTGAGCAAGCGATCTACGCATGGTTCTCCGAAAAATATCCGCGAATCAAGGAACGTTTTAGTATTATTGATTTGCGTAGATTGCGGGAAAATATTGCCCTGGAGTATCCGGCTCAAGGTCATGATTTGATTTTTCTCCGCGAGCAAACTTATCGTCGTTTGGCTCAGATGTGTGGTTATGATGAGAGTTTGTGTGAAGAGGCAGTTGCGGTGTTTCAACGGGCTCGGAATGAAGTGATCTTGTATGCAGATGTTCAGCCTGCCCTGCGTTCGCTGAGTCAAAGCCATCGGCTGTTGGCACTAACCAATGGCAATGCGGATCTTTCTGCTATCGGCTTGGAGGGGTTTTTTGATGGGGTGTATACCGCAAGGGATCTTGGCTGGGCGAAGCCCAATCCCAAGGTTTTTTTAGCGGTATGCAAGCACGCTGGTGTTGAGCCCAAAGAAGTCCTGCATGCCGGCGATGATCCCCTTAACGATATTGAAGCACCCCGAGCTATGGGGATGGTCACCGTTTGGGTCAACCGACGTGATCGGGTCTGGCCCGCGGATCTTGAACCGCCCGTTCATGAGGTTTCTGATCTTACGCATTTAGCGGTTATGCTGAATTCATGATTGAGTCGAATAAAGTCATTATTTTTGTGCCAGGCATTCGTCCTAAGCCCCCTGTTAAAGATCATCAGGATGCGTTGTGGCGGTGTTTGTTAGCTGGCGTTGAGCAACTTAGCCCGGCAACAGCGGAATCGATGGCTCAAGTCCAGAGGCCGTTTCAGGTAGTGCCCTGGAGCTTTGAGTATTACCGCATGCATGCGGATATTACGCCTGACCTGTCAGGAATTGATGCGATGCTTAAGAAGGTGGAGCCATCGAAAGCCGATCTGGCTGAAGCAGGCTCATTAAATAGACGTGTTAAGCGATGGTTGTACTCAATGGGCGATTCGATGCCTATTATCGGCCGCTTGTTTGCATCGGCACCTTTGCGTCTAAGGCTGTCGGAGATTGCCCGTTACTTCGATAACGCAGACCGGGTCGCAGACCGGATGCGCTCTATGGTTAAGGAGGCATTGCTGGAGGCATGGAAGGAAAATAAAAAAATCATGCTCATCGGTCATAGCTTTGGTTCGGTAATTGCCTAT
>Ga0315322_10001106_pt1 | contig 20691 bp, 18 predicted proteins | sample M110021515metaG_FD_203461 | JGI IMG/M metagenome (GOLD analysis project Ga0315322, IMG submission 203461) | Ammonia-oxidizing marine archaeal communities from Monterey Bay, California, United States - M1 100m 21515 | ecosystem: Environmental > Aquatic > Marine > Intertidal zone | place: USA...
CAGGAGCGATACAATGAATGCGGCCAAGTGTGGTGGCGAGATTGTTGGCTTGTGTGATATCGATGGAGGGAGACTTGATGAGATGGCGAAGCGGTATTCCAAGGCGGCCAAATACTCCGATTTTCGCGAGATGTTGACCAAAATGGGGGACAAGGTGGATGCGGTAACCATTTCTACGCCAGATCACCTCCACGGGGTGGCTGGTATTATGGCGATGCAGATGGGTAAAAATGTTTATTGCCAGAAGCCTTTGACCCAGACGGTTTGGGAATCACGCATGATGCGAAACTTGTCTCGTGAAAAAAAGTTAGCAACTCAGATGGGGAACCAAGGCAGCGCCGGAAGTGGATTGCGTCGTTCAGTTGAGCTTGTTCAAGCTGGTGTTATTGGGAATCCTAAAGAGCTTCACGTGTGGACGAATCGTCCGGTATGGCCCCAAGGCTTAGAACGCCCTGCAGGCGCAGATCCGATCCCAGATAATTTGAATTGGGACTGCTTTATTGGACCGGCCCAAATGCGTCCCTATAAAAAAGATGTTTACCATTCGTTCAAGTGGCGGGGATGGAGTGACTTTGGAACTGGGGCCTTGGGTGACATGGCTTGTCACACCGTGAACATGCCTTTTCGTGCGTTGAAGTTAGGTTATCCCACCAAGATTGAGTGTGAGATGGCTTCTCGGATCTATGATGAGACTTATCCCCTAACTTCGAGAGTCCGGTTTGAATTTCCGGAACGAGAAGGGCTGCCACCACTGAAGTTTTGGTGGTATGACGGGAATCCTCGTCAAAGCTTTGATCCGGTTCGCCCCAAAACGGAGATTGTCTCTGAAGTGATCGCCCTTCGGGGAGGTAAGCTCCCTAGTAGTGGTGCTGTCATTATTGGGGATAAGGGAAAGTTATTTTCCCAAGATGATATGGGCGGTAATCCCTACGTGATGTTGAATGGCGAAAAAGGATACCGTGACGCTGGCCAGCACGAAGCTTGTAAGGCAATCCCGCAAACAGTCCCCCGATCGCCCGGACACGTTGAGGAGTGGTTCGAAATGATGAAGGGTGGTTCTCCAGCGTATTCGAACTTTGAGATCGCAGCTTACTTGAACGAAGTGATTTTATTAGGATGCATTGCCCAACAAGTGGGAGAAGGATACCCTATTGATTGGGATGGCCCCAACATGAAATCGACTAATAATGATCGTGCCAACCAATTCGTGAAGAGAGACTACCGCGAGGGTTGGGCTCCTCGAATCTAAGTTTAAGTCTCCTTTTATTTCGGCAGAGCGAGGAGATAATGGAGCGGATGTCTGGGTCAGAATCCGGGTGCATCGTTTGATCTCTTTCTTGGCTCTTGCCTAAGCAGACTAGGTCGATAGGGCACGGCGCTAAGTGGTTCCGTGCCCAGTAATACTTTTGATTTTAGAGCGCTTCACAAAATACCCATTGCGCTAGGTGGGTGAGAGTGCTTTTGTCCACGGTGGCCATGATGGATATTCCAGATCTTTCGACTTCTGGTTTGGTGCCTGTCGGTCGGTTTCAATCACCGAAGGAAGCTCAGGAATACGCCTTGGTCGTTTTGGCGATGAGGCTGGATTGTCTGATTACAGTTGAGGAAGAGGATGGTTACTTAGTCCACGGCGACGAAGCATTTGTAGAGGCGATTCGGAACGAGTTCCGACTTTACCGAGAGGAGCAAGTCTACCAACCCTCTCCGGTCGCGATTCCAATTTTTGGTTCGGGAGTAGAGCTTGCTCTGCTTTGGATCGGAACCCTTCTTTTTTGTTTTACCCGGCAAATCCAGTATCCAGAAGTTGAGATAAAGTATGTCAGCTCGACTCTTGGGATCGTTATCGAGGGAGAATGGTATCGGGCTTTTACGGCCTTGTTTCTGCACGCGGATATGCCGCATTTGTTGGGCAATGCTGCATTTGGTTCAGTTTTTGGTATCCTTGTGGCTAATTCTTTTGGCCCGTTGAGAGGATGGGGGCTCATCATCTTAAGTGGATTTATTGGAAACCTCTTTAATGTATTCATTCGTTTTCCGGAGAGCTATTTTGGTTTGGGCGCATCGACTGCGGTCTTTGGGGCGCTGGGCTTGCTGGTTGGGTCCGGCTTGGACGTGGCGTGGCGCGAGCGATCGTTCCGAAAAGGAGTGAGGTCATTCACCCCGCTACTGGCTGGGTTGACGATCTTTGGAATGAATGGGATTGGAGGGCCGGGAATTGATACCTTGGCTCACCTCACCGGGATGGTGTCCGGGATTGTTCTGGGATTTCCTTCGGCATATCTTCTTGCTAGGAAGGAAGGTTAGGGATGTAATCATACAATGCGGTTTTTGCTTTTCACCCTCTTTGCCATTGGTTCTCTTTTTGCCTATAAACCCGTGCCATTGACGGAAGGACAAGGAGCTCCGGATTTTAAATTACCAGGAGTGGACGGGGAAAACTATACCCTGAAGGATTTCAGCGGGGGAAAAGCTCTCGCGGTTATCTTTACAACTAACCATTGCCCCGATGCAATCGCGTCCCACGGCCGCATGGTGGCCTTGGTAGATCATTTCAATGGTAAGCCGGTTAAGTTTGTTGCCATTAACAGCAACTCGCCGGAAGGGCTTCATTTGCCAGAGCTTGGGTGGACTGTCTACGATGACAGCTTTGAAGACATGAAGCTCATCGCTAAGGATAGTGGCTTCAATCTGCCTTATCTCTACGATGGTGAGACCCAGGAGGTGGCCAAAGCCTATGGGGCGGTTGCAACTCCCCACGTTTTCATTTTCGATCAGCAGCTCAAGCTTCGTTATAACGGCCGGATGGACAATGGACGCCGTAGAGTTGGGGCGGTCGAAAAGAATGAAGCACGCGATGCTATTTCTGCGATCCTTGGAGGAAGAAAGATTGAAGTAGTGAAGACCCGTCCGGTGGGATGCACCACGAAGTGGCAGGAAAAATCGGAGATGGTCGCGGGGGAAGACCGCAAGTGGAAAGCCCAGCCAGTGACCGTTGAAAAGGCGGATGCCAAGACGCTTGGGAAGTTGGCAGCGAACCGGGGGCGGACTGGCATGCGCCTTATCAACCTTTGGTCGACAAGTTGCGGTCCCTGTGTGGCGGAGTTTCCGGAGCTGGTGAAAATCTACCGTCAATATTCGTGGCAGGAGTTTGAATTTATTCCCATCAGCCTCGATTCCGCTGATGATGAGGATAAGGTGGTGCGATTCCTGAAGAGAACTCATTGTGGGCTTTCGCCCCGGACAAAACCATTTTTGGATGAGGAAAAAAGAACCACAAACAACTACCTTTTCGACGGAGATACTGAGGATTTGGCAAAAGCCATTGATCCCACGTGGGATGGAGCGCTGCCCTTTACTTTGCTCGTCGGTAAGAATGGTGAAGTTCTCTTTCGCCATTCCGGTGTGATTGATCCACTGGCTTTGCGGAAGAAGATCGTCGAGCAAGTTTGGCAGAAATCGGGGGAATAAAAAGCAGCTTTGGAAAAAAGAATCATTCTTTTGTTCCTATTTTCTGATGCTTATGGCAAAGGTGCTGACCGTCACCTTTGCCATGTCCCAATCGATTGAAGATCTCACCGCCATTCTAAGCGGAACTCCCGAGCTGACTGTCACCGAACCAGAGTCTGGCTTTCCTGTGATTGAAGTTCAAACTCCTGTTTCGGCCGCTACTATTGCTCTCCACGGAGCACAAGTGCTCACTTGGGCTCCGACGGATCATCCGCCGGTTTTATATGTAAGTCCGAAAGCCAAGATGACCGAGGGAAAAGCTCTCCGCGGTGGTATTCCCATATGCTGGCCATGGTTTGGAAACCATCCCGAGGATCCGCAGATGCCAGCGCATGGCTTTGCCCGGACCCGCTTTTGGGAGCTCGTCTCCGGCGAGATGGTGGGCAAGATGGCAACTCTTGTCTTTAAGCTAGTCTCTGACGAGGAGACCAAAGCTCTTTTTCCCTTCGACTTCGAATTAACCGCGACCATTCGCATCGCGGATAAATTGCGGGTGAAGTTAAACATGAAGAATACTGGCGAGGAGATCTATAAAGTAAGCTCGGCTCTCCACACTTACTTCTCGCTCGGTGATATTGAGCGTATTCAACTTGAGGGAGTTAAGGGATCTCACTACATTGATCAGTTGAGCGATGACAAGGAGCCTGTTTATCAGGAAAAAAACCTCCAAATCAAAGGTGAAGTGGATCGAATTTACCAATCCATGTCCTCGGTATTGATTCGTGATCTTGATCGCTACCGATCGGTCTTCGTCGATAAGGCTGGTTCACGCTCCACGGTTATCTGGAACCCATGGAAAGAAAAATCAAAGGCCCTCGCCGATTTGCCGGATAAGGCCTACAAGGAATTTGTTTGTGTGGAGTGTGCGAATGCCGGAACGGACAAGCCAAACCTACGCCCAAACGGATCGCATACCCTTGAGACAGTTATTGGGCTTCGCCCGCTGTCCTAGGCCCGGAAAAAAAGAACTCCGCCGTGGTAGTAACAGAAAACCACAGCGAAGTTGGGTGTTTTTTACCCCAGTGAACCGGAGCGGGGAGAAGGTTATTGGAATTTACGTGCTCTCAATGAGCTTTTGAGTGTTTTGAGGTAGGGCTCGACACCACCGCCGCTGTATCCGGACATTGATTTGAAGACTTTTCCCTTCGAATCCATCAACATCACCGTGGGGTAACTCCGGAGATTATATTTTTTGGCAACTTCCTTGTTCGCTTTGGTTTGTGCTGCAGGAAGCTTTTTCTTTCTTGGGTAATCGAGCACGACCACGACGAAATCTTTTTCGACCCCGGATTTGAAAGACTCTTTTGAGAAGACTTCCTTATCCAGCTTGATGCAAGGAGGGCACCAGTCGGAGCCGGTGAATTTCACGAGCATGGATTTGTTTTCTGCAACGGCTTTTTTCTTTCCAGCTTCGAAGTCAGTGAGGAAGTCTCCGGCTTGTGCAGTGGTAGTGAAAGCGACTGACAAGATGGCGAGGATAATTGTTTTTAGTGGGTTCATGATTGTATTAGGCGTTACTAACAGCGGTTTTATTCCAAATTTGTCGAAATATTTTTTTGGGTTGCTATTCTGGATCTGTGAAAAAGCGATTGATTGTGGCGACAAGGAATGCTCATAAGGTCGAGGAGATCCGCGCCATTCTATCCACTTTTGAAGTTTTGGATTTGTCTGTTTTGACCGATCCGCCGGAGGTCGAGGAAACTGGCACCACTTTTCTTGAAAACGCCACTCTTAAGGCTGTAGCGATCAGTGATTTGACTGATGCCTTGGTTCTTTCCGATGATTCTGGATTAGAGGTTGATTCGTTGGGTGGAGACCCGGGCGTTTATTCTTCACGCTATGCCGGGGGGGATGGGAATGATTCCCTGAATAATGAGAAGCTACTTCGTGAAATGGATGGGAATTGTGAGCGCACGGCTCGCTTTCGATGTGTGATCGTTCTAGCTCGAGGAGGAAACGTTCTTGCTGATTTCTCAGGCGCGATTGAGGGGCGAATTCTTCAACAAAAGCAGGGAGGAGGTGGCTTTGGCTATGATCCTTTGTTCGCTCCCGAGGGCTACGAAATGTCTTTCGCTGAGCTTGGCGAAGAGATCAAAAATAGCATGAGCCACCGCTCTCGAGCTCTTGAAGGTGTGGTGGATTGGTTAAGCCGTCGATTCCCGTTAGGGTGATCCTAGCACTGGCCTGCGCAAGTCGCTGGAGTGGCAGTATCAATAGCTCCTTAGAGAAGCGCCTGACGGAAATTAAGTAACGAAGGCATACCCCCCGTGTTACTCAATCAGGAAAGAGTATTTCCCCGACTGGGTGATGAGAGAGACTCTTCCGTCTTTTTTCTCAATGATCTCGACGCCCACTGCGTCGGAGATTTTCTTGCCACCTTCGGTAATTGTTTGATTTTTTCCAATCGGTAAAATGACTCGCGAAAGAGTGCCAGCAGGAATCACAATCTCTGCTTTGAGTGCCGAGTTAGGAGCAAGCTTTTCCCAGTAAACCGAGATTTTTCCGGTTGGCGAATCGTGGTAGGCCTTCACCCAGGTTAGGGAATCATCGGAAGGGATACGGGGAGAAATGATCGCTTGATTAAATCCGGGCACGATCGTGTCGATGCCTGCTACGAAAGTCATGAGCCACTCAGCGATGCCGCTTTCGACATAGGTCTTTTGTTCCTCTTCGGTGAGATTGGTCAGAGTCTTGAGGGCGAGATTCTGATTTCCGGTAAGCGATAGGACTCCCGGAAGAAAGTGAGCTCCGATAGGGCCGACTTTAGATCCGTTTTTTTCGACTAAAGCGATTAAGTCGGCGAGGACCTTGGCCTTTTGCTTAGGATTCAAAACGGCACTCCGGAGTGCTAGAACGTGGCCGGTTTGTGATTTTGATTTCAGTGAACCGTCTGCGTTGACGAACTGATGTTCAAAACTCTTGCGTATACGAGATGCGTAAACTTGAAAGCGAATGGCTTTTTGCGGCTGCACGGCGGGTAGGGCAAGTTCGAGAACCAGACGACAACTGAATCCGAGGTAGCAGAGATCTATAAATTCAGCCGAGACGTTTTCCGAGTCAGCCATTCCTCCCCACTTGGTGCCCTTCAGAAGAAGATCCTGTGCCTCGCGGGCAATGATGTGGCCCTCATAAGTATCCCAACGGGATCGAGTCAGTTGGGCGTCCCCGCTCATCCACCAAAGGGGGTGGGTGACAAGAACTCCGGCGTCAGACGAGATTGGAGCGGTGGTTTGAGCTCCGGGATGGATTGGGAAAAAATTGTCTTTGGTGATTTCAGCATCCATCGAGCGAAGCCATGCGGTGAGGTGGGGAACGGAATCGAAGTGATAAAGAAATGCACGGGCAGAGCGATGAACGGCACTGCCATCTCCAAGTGCGGCAGCATCACCCTCTGTGAATGCGGCAAGACGCTTCTCAAGATCGGCAACACTCAGGGTATAAAGTTGGTTGATTTTCTTGGAGCTGCTTTCGAAGCCTGAAATCCGTCCCGGTTTGACAAGCTTCGTTTGATCACCAACAACAAAGGTCGCCATTTTACTCCAGCCGCTAGGTCGATCCTGCTTATCCCAAACACGAACTTTCCAATGAACTTTTTGGCCATTTTTGAGTGGTTTGCCTTGCCATGAGATAAGAAGTTTTGCCGCGCCCTGTTGTTTTTTGGTGGCCCAGAGGTCAGCTTTTTTTTCATCGAGCTTTTCCGGGCTTGTGGCGGCAAGGATCTCATAAGCGCTCTGGGAATTCCCCCGTTCACCTGAATCAAGTTTCCAGCTTAATCTTGGGGAATTTGAAACTCCAATCGGATTGGTTGCAGATTCGGTCCGGAGCCCCTTGACTTCAAGGGGCGCTCCCAAAGCACAGATGGTGGAGCAAACGAGAGCTGTAAGGAAAGCTTGTTTCATCGGCAGTAAGAAAACCCGCCAAGCCCCGGTGTGCAAGCAGACAAACGGACTGTAGCTGCATGATTGTTAACTGAGCTTACACCACATTTCCTCAAACTCTTTAGTAAAGCTCCTCACGAGCTGCGGATTATTGGTAATCACGATGTTTTCGTCGTTTTCCGCGGCGGCTGCGCGAGTCCAATTATAGCTCCCTGTGAGGAGGAGGTCTTGATCAGAAATGGCAAACTTGTGGTGCATGTGGGCATCGGTTCGGTCGAGCCGGCAAGCGATTCCTGATTTTGAGAGGTGGGTGAGATCTGAGCCAGAATCCATCGATTTGTTGTTGTCGGAAATGATTCTAATTTTCACTCCCCGTGCCTGTGCTTCCTCCAATCGCCGTACGATTCGGTCGTCGGTGATGGTGAAAACACAAATATCGAGGGCTTTGCGGCTCTCGCTAATCAGTCGGCGAATCCGGTGAAGGCAGTCGTCCCCCGGGCTAAAAAATGCCGAAGCCTTGGTTTCATTCTCATTCGCATAGAGCAGTTTGATGAATCCTTGAAGCCAATCGAGGGCGGTGATCTGCCCGAACTCATTAATGGATTCTTGCGTCAATTTGAAAGCAAGCTGTCGAGCCTTGGCTTGCTCGGTCGTATTTCCTGCGATGCGCGATAGGTGGATTTTAAGGTTCTTTTTTTCGGATCGACTGAGAGCGAAATCTTCAAGTGACTCTTTTATCAAAACTTCCAACTCAGACATTTCGAAGGGACGCTAACGAAAATTTGACACTGTGACAATGACAGTTGGTCAATCGAGCGACCGAATTTTCTGCGGTTGCTCTGCAATGTTCTTTTAGAAAGCAGCACAGGTGGAAGAAGCCCGCTCGTCCAGGAGAGTTGGACTTGCTCGCCAGGCTGAGAGTTCAGCAATGCAAACAAGAATCGTGAAGACCCGTGTTATTGGCCCTCTTGCGCCTCCTCTTCAGGAGGCTCTCCTTCGACGAGAGTTGTAAATTGGGCGATCCACTTGGGGGCGGATTTGTGAGTAAGGTGTTTCTTTAAATGCTCGAGCATCCGAAGAGCACCTCCGCGTTGGTCGCCGGCTTTAAAGAGATCGACTTCCATAGCCCAAGTTAAACTTGCGCGACCTTCAATGAGCCACTTTTCGAAGGCTGGTTTGCGATCGCGATCACCGCTGGCTTCGTTGGTCCATTTTTCGAGAAGGTTTCCTTCATGTTCGATCCGTTTGAGCCACGCCTTACGAAGCGAGTCGAGCTTTTTAGGGGTCCGGAGGGGAGGAAGGATAACGTTCTCGTAAAGATCGGCTATATCGAGTGGCGATTTCGGCCAGGTATCGATTTCGATATCACCGACTGAGTAGGCATCCGCAAAGATACTGCTCAGCGGATCACTCCGAAGAAGCTGATCCTGCCCCTTGAGATCTTCGGCGTCACGAATGATTGCTTCAAGAACGGAAATCCCCTTGGTTGAGAGAACAGAAATGTCGTCTACTTGTGCTGCCTCTAGGGTCAGCACAAGCCAATTAAGTTGATGCCGGAGTGCGAGACGAAAAGCGGGACTATCGCCGCGCTCCTTGTGGCGCTTTTTCCAATCACGAAATTCACTGGCCTTCCGTAGTTGATCTTCAAAGCGGACTTTTTCAATGCAGTTGAGATAGAGTTCATGTGCGGCAGCTGAGCTTTCGCGGGCTTTTCGGAAAGCTGAAAGAGCAACCCCATATCGACCTTTGACGGTGCTATCGGAGGTGCCTTGGACCTCCTTAAGCTTTTCGAGAAGAAGTTCACGGTCAAGTTCGGAGAGCGGTTTCTCTTGTCCGTTGGCAGGAAGGAGCAACGAACAAAAAAGCAAAGCAATACATTTCATAGACGGTGAGGGCTGTTTGATGGTCGCCAACAGTTAACTGTCGGACTTGGTAAGTAAACACGCCTCCGAAATTTGTCCAAGTGATAGTTTCGTTTTGCAGGAGCGTTATGAGCGCAATTAATGGGTGAGAAGGGAGCCTGAATTGGCTATTGTGGACGAGAGGTTTTTCAGCTGTAGCCATTTTGGACGGGTGATTTTGGGCAAAAAACAAAAAAAAGGACCATGAGAATTCTCATGGTCCAGTGCTTCTACTGATGGCGGGCGCTTGGAGTTACCCTCCAGTCTTGGGGCCGCGAGGCTTTTTCGGCTTAGCCTGTTTCTGGCCGGCCCGTTGTCCTAGCCCGCCCTTACCCTGACGCTTTTGAGCTTCCTCAGCTTTTTCAGCGAGCTTCTGGGCCCAGCTTTTTTTACCTGCTTTCTTCGAGGTTTTCAGTTCTGGCTCGGGCAACTTCTGCATGAGCCAGGTTTGGCCAATAGAGAAGATATTTTGAGTGGTCCAGTAAAGGGCGAGAGCGGAGGCGAAGTTGTAGCAGAAAAAGAAGAAAATGAGCGGCATTAGCATGAAGATGCGCTGCTGCATCTTATCACCGGTCTTCGGGGTGATCTGCATTTGAATAACCATCGTGACAGCCATTAAGATGGGGAGAATGTTAAGAGGCAGCCCCATGATATCGGTGACCGTGTCCGGCTGCGAAAGGTCCTTAACCCAGCCGAGAAAGGGCTGGTTGCGAAGCTCAACGGCATATTGTAGCATGTTGTAAAACCCAAAGAAGATGGGAATCTGCACGATCATGGGAAGACACCCGCCCATCGGGTTAACCCCAAACTGCCGGTAAAGCTTCATCATCTCCTGATTCATTTTGTTAGGATCGTCAGGATACTTTTCTTTGAGTGCCGCGATCTTAGGTTGGAGCTTGGACATCCTCTTCATGGTCCGGGTCGACTTGGCGTGGAGCGGCCACATAAAGGTCCGAATAATGAGGGTCAGGACGACGATGGCCCAACCCCAAGACCAGTCATTTTTTTCCCCACCGAAGAGATTGGATAGCTTGTTGAGCGTCCAGTTGAGTGGACGGCTGATCCATCCGAAAAGACCGTAGTCCATGACGTCCCCCTTGTCTCCGTCGAGGCTACGAATCAGGGCATTGTTTTTTGGCCCCATAAAGACATCGAAAATGTATTCGCGACTTTGTCCGGCAGGGATCGCTTCGTTGGGAAGTGTAAGATAGGTGTTGAAAGCTTTGACCCTTTTATTTCCGCGGGACTCTGGAAGATCGACATCTACCGGGATGGCACGGAAGGTCGCAGGGTAGGGTTTTTCCGGGGTGATGATGGTCGCAAAGAATTGGTTTTCCACGCCGGTGAAGAGGAGGTTTTGCTCAAATCTTGTGCGAAACTCGGTGGGGTCTGCTCCAAAGAATTTGCTGAAGTAACCCGTTGTCTCGGAATCGTAATCACCATTTTCGTTCCAGAAGAAGTTGAGGTAGTTGGTGCGCTCGTCCTCGTATGTAGGGGCGGCTGAACCATTAAAGATCGCAACGTCTTTGAGTGAAATCTCGCCGTTGGTTGTGTTTTCAAGGACCAGCTTAAACTGCAGCCGATACGGGCTTCCGGCGGACTCTGCTTCGACGACCGTCCAAGTTTTCTGTGCGATCAGGTTGTTGGAAAGAGAGCCTTTATAAGTAATCGAGGTCTCAGACTTACGACTCTCATCTGGTTCGTAGTAACCTTTTTCTAAGCTTTCTCCAGAGATCTTAGTGATGGCGCCGATACGATTAAGCCCGAGGTCGTTCATCGTGATCAGCCCGTCCCCAGAGAACGCCTTTTCTTCGAGGAACTTGTTTTGAACGATTCCGCCTTCGAGGTTCGAAAGGGTGAAGACACTGGCTGGGGTCGCAATCTCGTGGCTTTCCTCGGTTCCGATGTCCTCTGGAATGGGACGGGGCTCGACGGTGGCTGATGGGATTTTTGCGTCAGGAGTTTTTTGGGCATCCTGGGCCTCTTTTTCGGCCTGCTCTGCGAGCTCAGCTTCCCGCTGAATTTTTGCGTTTTCGCTTGAGTAGTGAAGATTGAGAGCCAGTAAAATGGCGCAGATTGAGACGACGATCCAAGCTTTTCGATCCATGATCAGTTGTGGGTAGTGGGAGAATTTTTGGAGGAGGCTTGGGAGCCTCCGGTTGATGAGACCGGGTCATAACCGCAGCCACCCCAAGGATGACAGCGTAAAATCCGCCGAATCCCGAGGTAGGTGCCTTTGAGCGAGCCATGAGACTCGACGGCTTCGAGAAAATAGTGAGAGCAGGAAGGGGTGTAACGGCACCCGGCATTGGGTCCGCCGACGGCATGCAGCACGGGGCGGATAAAGACCTGGTAGCTCCGAATGATCAATCGAATGAGAGATTTCATGAGGGATCGATGGGCTGTTCGTGCCAAATTTTGAGCCGTTTGGCGGTTTTGATCCAATCGGCTTCAAGTTGTTGGAAGGTTGCTTGGGAGGCGCGCCAGCGGGCGATGGTGACAAGCATGACGTTTTGGTGGAGATTGTCGCCATGCTTTCGGATGATTTCGCGGAATCTGCGTCTGAGGAGATTACGGGTGACCGCTTTTCCTGCTTTTTTGGAAGTGATGAGGCCAAAATGGCGGTCCGAACCTGCCTGTCCCTCAAGTTTCCCGAGAACGAGATATTTTCCGGCAGCGGATTGGCCCTCGTTCCGGACGATCTGAAACTCGCCCCATTGGCGCATACGCCGTTTGCGGGTCAGTCTCATGACTGGAATAAGATCCCAAAATAAATAGGTGAGGTCCCACGAGAAATGCGGGACAAAACCAACTTACTTGGCGTTGTTCTGCACCGTATGGCGCTTGAAGTGAATCTCGGCACCCTTCGGAAGAAGGCGCTTCCGACCTTTACGGCGACGGTTCTTGAGGATGCCGCGTCCTGCTTTGGTAGCCATGCGAGCACGGAAACCGTGTTGCTTCTTACGGGTGCGCTTGGAAGGCTGGTATGTCATTTTCATGGCCGTAGAAAAAAGATGAGTTTTTGAAAAAATCCGGCTACAGGGAGCGGGGGGGCGGAGACTAGCTGGCGGAAACCGCTTGTCAACCCATCGTGGAGGTTTTTCTAAAAAGACGGCGGGATTTCTCGAGATCGAATGTTCGGAGGGCTACCGCTACCCAATCAATATTGAGAGTGCCTATTTTGGGGTAAAATGGAGGGAATTGCCGGTTTCTCCTTATAAATGCTGTGCTACCGTCCGTCCATGTCGGCGGAAGACACACTCGCAGTTTGCATGTTGCTCGTGCTGCTCATTGCAGCCGCTACAGTGATGACGATTCTTTTCTCGGTGATGCGAAATGCTGGGAAACAGGATGATTTGGCCGAGTTGTTGAAGGACGATGAGCCTTCGACAGAGCTGGAAAGTGAGCCAGCGGGCCAGCCTTGGGAGAGGGATGCCGATTGGTGGCGGGACTGATTCACTCGTCGCCAAGGAGATACTTGGAGGCCTGCTCGACATCTTTATCACCGCGGCCCGAGAGGTTCGCAATGATGATATCTTCCTTTCGCATGGAGCCCGCGATTTTTGAAACGTAAGCCATGGCGTGGGAAGATTCGAGGGCGGGAATGATCCCTTCAGTATAAGACAGCTCTCGGAAAGCGGCCAAGGCCTCGTCGTCAGTCGCGTAGGTATACTCGGCGCGCCCGATGTCTTGGAGGTAGGCGTGTTCGGGGCCGACGGCGGCGTAGTCAAGACCGGCGCTGACGGAGTGGGTGAGCTCGATCTGGCCGTCGTCGTTGGCGAGGAGCCATGTTTTGGAGCCTTGAAGAACACCCAGTTTACCACCTTGGAATCTGGCGGCATGCTTTTCTGGTTTGATTCCTTTGCCACCAGCTTCAACACCGACCATGCGAGTGTCTTCATCGTCTACAAATGGATGGAACAGCCCCATGGCATTCGAGCCCCCGCCGACACAAGCGACAAGGAGGTCAGGAAGGCGCCCTTCTTTTTGAAGGACTTGCTCGCGTGCTTCTAGGCCGATAACACGATGAAAATCGCGCACCATCATGGGAAAAGGATGGGGTCCTAAAGCGGATCCGAGGATGTAATGGGTATTTTCGACGGAGGCGACCCAGTCGCGCATCGATTCGTTGACCGCTTCTTTAAGGGTGGCTTGCCCGGCAGTGACGGGAACAACCTTGGCACCCATCAACCTCATACGAGTGACGTTGAGGGCCTGGCGGTCCATATCGACTTCGCCCATGTAAACGGTGCAGTCCATTCCAAAGCGGGCGCAAACGGTCGCTGTGGCCACGCCGTGTTGACCGGCTCCGGTTTCGGCGATGATACGCTTCTTACCAAGGCGCTTTGCTAGGAGGATTTGCCCGATGGCGTTGTTGATTTTATGAGCCCCAGTATGGAGAAGGTCCTCACGCTTGAGGTAGATTTTGGCGCCACCGAGTCGCTCGGTCCAACGCTCCGCAAAATAAAGTGGAGTTGGGCGACCGCAGTAGTTTTGTAGAAGGTCATCCAATTCAGCCTGAAAGGCAGGATCTGCCTTGGCCGCGTCATAGGCAGCCACGAGGTCATCGAGTGGTGTCATGAGGGTCTCGGGAGCGAAACATCCTCCAAATTGACCATAGTGACCGGTTGCGTCAGGGACAGCGCTAGCCTCGTTGCTCATGGTCTGACGGTAGCCGATGAGTGGGGATTGGCACGCGAAAATTTAGCCGTCTTGCGAACCCTGACGTAATTACTGTGAGCTTGAGATTGTTGACATTTCTGTGAAACAAAAATCAAGTCGTGATTTTATGAGGCATTTCTGCTGGATTCTCGGCATGCCAAAAATCGCAGTGCTGGGTTCCGGGACGGGGTCGAATTTTCAAGCCCTCTTGGGGGAGTTTGGGGATGAGATTGCGCTGGTGGTTTCCGACCAGCCGGATGCTGGGATTTTGGGGAAAGCAGAAGCGGCCGGAATCTCAACGGTTGTGGAGGAAGGCGGCCACGATCTCAGCGCGCGAATCTTGAAGCACCTTGAGGGGATCGATCTTATCTGTCTGGCGGGCTTCATGCGTTTGGTGAAAGATCCGCTCTTGAGTGCGTTTCCAAATCTTATTCTTAACATCCATCCGTCACTCCTTCCAAAGTATCCCGGTAAGGCGGCTTGGGAGCAGGCTCTGGCTGATGAAGCCGAGATGACGGGATGTACAGTTCATTATGTCGATGCCGGAGTCGATACCGGTGAAGTGATCATGCAAGAGGAAGTAGCGATCTTATCGGATGACACTTCGGAGACTTTGCATGCACGGATTCAACTGGCAGAGCATCGGATTTATCCAGAGGCGGTGAGGCTCGTGCTTGGGAAAATCAGGGGCGGGGCGTGATGAGCAGGCGCATAAATTTCGTAGGTTTATTGCCATCAAGAGGGACTTGGTAATTCGCGCTTCCATCAGGGTCGATTGACTCAGGTTGGGAAGGCAGCGGGAGTGATTGCCAGCTCACAAGGTCGATCGATGACTGCGGGATGACTCCAAATCGATCTACTCCGATCCTTACTTTGAATTGGAAGATGTCTGCGCTGATCTGAGCGTGTTGATTGGCCAAGATAAACTTAGCCAATTCCGAAGTCTGTCCGGCGAAAGTGAGTTCGTCTTTGGTCCCCGGAGAACCCCCGGAGGAGGCGCTAAAACGCCAGTTGGTGGGAAGAGAAAGCTCAGGGCTTGATTCAGGGCGTATCAACGTTAGCGAGTATCCTTGACCATCTGCAAATTCGGGCCACGGGTCTTTATCGTTGAATTCAAAATCAAAAATGACAGAGCCATCGGCCGCAGAAAGTAAGAGTTGTTCACCCGAGTTGGCCAGTTTGGTCAGTTTTTCGAATTCTCCTGCGATGTTGTGCCCTCCACCGTGAACATTTTGGAAGCTCGTTTGGTCCTCAACAACTAAAATGCGTTCGCCGGGTCCGAGCGAAGTTGTTGCCGGGAAAGTGAATGCAATGCCGACGGTGAATGCAACATCGGTGAGTTCAATGGTGTCAGATGAGGAGGTGTTCACAAGTTCGATGAATTCGGTTCCGAGTTGGTCATTGGCAGGGTGGTAGTGTATTTCACCAACAGTCAAATTGCTGGCGTTTGCTGGTATTCCGACGATGAAGTTTGCCTTTCGAATTGCAGACCACTCACCGCGGGTAGTGAGCACGCGAGTTGAGATTGTGGAGGTGCGGGTTGGACTAATCGGGCTGCTGTAAGTGGTTGGTGAATCGATGGGATCGCTTCCATCGAGCGAGTAGTAAATCGTTCCGCTCTCGCCCGTCGTGTTTGTGATCGCGAGTTGGAAACCGTTTGGGACGATTCCTCCTTCAGAACTGAAGGTTGGTGGAGCGATGAAGTTCGAGTCGATCCAATTGGCTCGAGATCGAAGCCACGACTTCATGGAGCTGACGCGATTCTTCCAAGACGAAGCCGTGAGCCCCCTCTGGTCATCAGCGAGGCCGGTCGTAATCTCGGAAACTTGGGCGTCAATAATTGCCGCCATGTTGGCATTGGAGAGCGGCCCTTCACGGAGTTCAAACCAACGGTCTTCATACTCGCGCTGGAAGTCGGGATCATCAAAGAGCCTGCCGTACCAAAGTCGGCCCGGCCGAAAATAGAGTTTGTCCGTTGTCGAGCCACCATAGGCACCGTTGTTAAAATCCCACATGGGGCCCATACGTAGTTTGCGATCACCGGAGGAAACCCAAGGAAACATGCTGAGTAAAAGTCCGTCGCCCTGCTTGGCTAGGGTTAGCATCTGCATGTAGTCGATGAAGTCGGTGGTATCGAGATGCTTTCGATATCCAATCTCAGGATCCCGCCAAATGTCATCGTCATAAAGAACGTCTTCAAAGTTGCGGAACCAATTCTCGATCGCCGAGCGTTGGTCCGCGTTGATCCGATATCCGTTGGGGTCTTCGAAATTAATGAAGGCATTGTATTGTCTTGGGATATCGTCTCCGGAGCCTGAGGTATTAGGCGTGGTCGATTGTGCCCGGTTGGGGCCTGCAGTGTGAAAAAACTGCGGAGTGGTCGCGCCATTTTGCGCTGGAAATCCGCCGATAGGAATCGGGTCCATTCGGTTGATGCTGTTGATCCAGCCCCCGGTCGAGCCATCTTCGGATAGTTCATCGAACTCAAGTCGCTTGTCATCGCGTTTCGTTTTCTCGAGAAAGACATAAACTCCCTTTCGATCTGCCATGCTGAGGTCTCCACCGTTCTCGTTTACGAAGAGATCGACGAATCGAAATTCTGGAGCCCATCGACCGGTTTGGCGACTCAACTCCCAAATGAAAGTATTGTAGAGCATTGTCCGATCATAAGACGGATGTGGGTAGTAAAGGATCCATTCGGATTCTGATGTCATGCCGAGGATTTTGATGGCTCTTTTATCACTTGTGTCTGTTTTCCAAGTTTCGACGGAATAAGGTTTGGGATTCCAGGTCGATGAGAAAGCTCCCCGAACCCGGATCCCGATGCGCGAGGTTTGATCGGGGCCTTGCTCGAAGTTTGCTGAGTCGTTGACTGACTTTCGTTCAAAGATGCTGAGAAATGCGGGTTGTCGGGCCACTTGTTGTAAGCCGCCGCCGGTTTGAGTGCTAGTGCTCCATTCTTTGTTGGGAATGCCGCCACCATTAAAATTTTCGACGATCATGATGGGTAGCTCTGATGAGTAGGAGGCGACATCAGGAGCCATCTTGAGGTAAGAACGCGTCCGGATTACCGGAGGATAACCGGGAAGATATGAGGCCGCGCGTACTTGCGTTGTTGAGTCGATTTGAATTGGGCCCTTGTAAATCAGGCCGCTTTCTTCACTAGGAATAGATCCATCCAAAGTGTAGAGAATGGTGGCTCCGTCATCGGAATTAAGAGTGAGGAGGAAGGGTTCGCTAAAAACGCCTTCCTCTTCTGAGAAGTCTACTTTTTCAGGTGCGGGGAAGGTGCAATTGGATGCCGCGAGCAGAGTGATGGTGATCTCGGGATTGAGTGGGTCGTTGGTGGTGAGCGTGAGTGAGTCCTGAAAGCATCCATCGCCGTTACCTGCTAGGGAGACTGGAAGGCTGGCTGAGCCTCCCGCTGGAATGGTGATTTTTTCGGAGGATGTTGAGAAATGAAGTCCTTCTTTAAGTAAGGGAGTGAGAAGTAGGTCGTCTTGTTTTCCTCGGTTTTCGATCAATAGCGAGAGTGTGGTGCGCTCGGAATTTACTCCGAAATCAAGGAGCCTTTTTGTGGCGATAATCGGGTTTGGATTGATGGGAGTTGTCCCCACAAACCGAAATTCTCCGATCCCGACGCGATCTCCTCCTCCAAAGCCCTCGAACCAATTATCAGTGATGGTGAGGCGGATGGCGTTTCCGGAGATTATCCCCTCGAACGAAAGGGTAGTCGCGGCGGAGATCGAAATTGCTGGCGAGATAACCTGGGTAGGCGGTCCAAAGTTTGCACCTCCATCGGTAGAGAATTCTAGGCGAAATGATTTGCCCTCGTTTCCGTTTGGGTTGCCAAAGTGGTAGCCCCAATAAACAAGATCGGTAAAGTCATGTGTTTCTTCAAAAGTGAATAGAAAAACCGGAGCAGGTCCAAAGTTGAAGTAATCCGCCGAGCCGCCTCCGGGGGCATTGGTGGTCCAGGCCGTTGAGCCACTGGCGGCGGAGTGGGTGACGAATTGGTAGTTGTCGATTGTGGGCGATTGCGAGAGCCCGGAGCTGTTTCTGACATTGGCAGCCGGGAAGAACTGGGTTCCAGTGACCAATGTTGCCGAGAAGGGTGTGAGAAGCTCGCTTGCTGGGAGTGCGGCGGGCAAGAGGAAGATGAAAAATTTCAACACGGAACCGAACTTCTCCATCATCGGAACGGTTATTTGGAGCTCTTAAAAATAAAAACTCCTTTTTTATTTCCGACACCTAGGTCGGTTTTGCCATCGCCATTCACATCGCCAGCGGCAAGTTGAGTCCCGACACCCGAGTCGGTGTCGAGAAGGTGGGGAACAAACCGGGCTCCCTTGTCATCGCGGACGAGCTCGAACCAGTAAAGAACGGCAGGTTGGTTAGCCCCAGGATCGTTACCGTTATGCGCAAAATAGCGTTTGCCAGTTGCGAAGTCGGTGAGTCCGTCTTGATTGAAGTCGCCTGCAACGAGTGAGTGAGCCTGGCTGAAAGTTACGCCACCAACGCCGGATGATTTATCCTCGGGAATGAGGCTGTGTTTTTTGAAGGTGATTCGGCCTTCTTGTTTTTGGTTTTCAAACCAAGCGAGCCCCCAAGAGTGGGCGGCGGTGCTTGAGACGACGTCGTTATCCCCATCCCCATCGACATCAAAAACAAGCATCTGGGCACCACCGGCTGGCGAGAATCGGTAGCGATGGAAATTCCAGTTACCAGCCTTTAGGGGATCAGCGGGAGCTTCATACCAACCTTCTTTTTCAAGCAAGTCGGCGCGACCATCGCCATTGAGGTCGCCGAAGCCAAGACCGTGATAATAGGGTGACTTGGTTCGCTCGGGCGAGATGGAGTGGAAGGCCCATGGTTTTTCGGGGGATTTGGGATCCGGGCTGAAGAAGCCGAAACGTCCATCCTTCATCGCGACTAGCTCAAGATTACCGTCTCCGGTGAGATCGGTCATTTCAGGAGATTCGTTGCCGATCTTTGCCGCGACGCGATGCCTGGTCCAGTTTTCCGATGGTTTTTCGGGCTGTAGGTAGAGGTCGAGGTGGAATTTGCCGTCGTGTGCGATTTGGAAGATGTCGCTGCGTCCATCGCCATTAATGTCAAGGACCCAGCTCTGGAAGGAATTGTGCTGATAGCCTTTGGCGGGAACGGCTTCACCGGGGCGGTAACGGTTTGACTTTTTGAAGTCGGGGCCGGACCACCAGAAAGGGCCGGCGAGGAGGTCCGTGTTGCCATCGCCATTCACGTCACCAAACGAGGCTCCTTCAGTGTAAACACCCGGGGCAACGATCTGACGGGAATGAGAGGGCTTGTCTTTTTCGGAATCGCGGGCCGCAATTGTGATGGCAACGAGACCGAGTGGGAAAGTGAGTTTGAGAAGCTTCATTCAGTAACAATTTCAAGTAAGACCTCACTCTGCCGGGAAGCGGAATTTACGGCGAGGGTAAAATGCTGCGGATCGGAATTTCCGCTGAGCTCAATGATGGCAGGGCCTTTTTCAGGAAGAACGATTTCTTTCTTGCCGGCGAAGAGATCTAGCAGAGTGGTGTCGTTGATCTTGAGTTTTACTTTTCCTTTTTGAGTAAGACCGAAGCGAGCGACTCCCCACGTATTGCGACCGCGGCCTTTCACTTTTGGGAGTTCAGAAGGCAGGAGTTCTCCGCTGACTTTGCTGCCGTAGGTTTGCCATTCGTAGCCCTCGAATTTCTCGGCAAAGACGGCCGTTCCATAGTGGCCCATGCCATCGACTGTTCGTGGGTGAGGCTGCAAGACCAGATAGTCGCGGATGATAGGTTTCGCGCTAACCTTAAAGTCGCCGTCCTTACCTAACTCGGAGAGAAATCGAACCAAGTCTATGAACTGGTCCTCCCGAAGCCCGGCGGTGAGCCCGGGGGGCATCATGGAAACGGGGCTGATGGTGATGTTCTTGATGTCAGTTCGGGCGATGCGGTTCATCTGGCCCGCGTAGTCTCGGAGGACAACTTCGGTATCACTTTCGCTGACCAAACCACCTGTGTGAGCGTTCCCATTTTTCTCGCTAACTAAGGTGGTGTGGTAGCCTTCCTTGATCTTGTCGTTAGGATCGAGAAGCGAGGTGATAAGGTAATCGACCGGGGCGCTAGCTCCAATGCTGACGAGGTCGGGGCCGATTGGGCTGCCGACTCCGCCGATGGCGTGGCATGCGATGCACTGGAGATCGGCCCGCCGATAAACCGTTTCGCCGCGATGAGGATCGCCTTCCGTTCGCACGCGCTCAATGAGCTTGGCCATATCTGCGCTGGAGGGTTGTTGAGACATTGGCTTGAGCTTTCCGGAGAGTTGTAAGGCCGCCATTAGGTCCTTGGGTGGTCGCCCAGAGGTGCCGGCGCGCTGGAGACCGAGAGTGGCGATTTTGGTGGGCAGGGTTTTTCCCTCAAGGGCTTTAGCAAGCGAAGTAGAGGCTTTGGAACTTTGTAGGAAGCTCGTAAATAGGCGGTGTTCGTCTTTTCCTGCCTTGTCTTGCTGCAATAAGGTCACGGCGCTGGCGGCAGCTCGATCGGGAGCAATTTTAGCCAGTTCCTTCACCGCAATGACGCGAGTCGCTTCGTCGGGAGATTCCTTCGAAAGCTTGAGAAAGAATTTGATCGTTTCCTCGTCGCCGAAGAGGCGAAGTCCCTCGGCTGCGGCTTGGCGCTTAGCGGGTGACTGAGTGAAAGCAGTTACCAACTTGTTGCGGGCAGGAGCGAACT
>Ga0315322_10001107_pt1 | contig 20680 bp, 12 predicted proteins | sample M110021515metaG_FD_203461 | JGI IMG/M metagenome (GOLD analysis project Ga0315322, IMG submission 203461) | Ammonia-oxidizing marine archaeal communities from Monterey Bay, California, United States - M1 100m 21515 | ecosystem: Environmental > Aquatic > Marine > Intertidal zone | place: USA...
TCAGTCAGTAGTTCAACGCGAATTGCTGTAATGGGCTTGGCGGGTGGTTGCAGAACAAAGGTGTGGTCGACCGCAGGTGGAACTTCTCCTGTCAACAAGACTGCGCCATCAGACTGAAGGCTGATGTCCTCATTTCCAGAACTCTGAAAATCAAGCAAAGTCACAGGCTCCCACAGCGGCGCTGCCCGATCCTTCAAACGCGTTAACCAATCTTCAAATTGGGAGTCCGAATCAGCTGCAAATTGTTCACGTTTCAAACGCAAACTTTTCAGCTCAGCATTCTGATCGGCAATTTTCTGTTTTTGATGCTGATCCAACGGCAAATCCATTTTGGGACCGTAAAAATCCCAAGTCACTCCGGCCGTCTGCTTGACTTCCAATGGTGTGTTATTGAAGTATGCAAAGAATCGATAGTAATCCTTCTGTGAAAATGGATCGTATTTGTGATCATGGCACTGGGCACACTCCAGCGTTGTTCCCAGGAAGACAGTTGCGGTCGTGTTGACACGGTCCACCACTTGATTGACGCGATTCGCCTCTGGATGCACGCCAGCCTCAACATTGCAGGTCGTCATCCGATGGAACCCCGTGGCAATCCGCTGATCAGCCGTTGCGTTGGGACGCAAATCACCAGCCAATTGATCCGTTACGAATTCATCGAAGGGCATGTCCTGATTGAAAGCTCGAATGACCCAATCACGATAGGCCCAATTATCACGAATCTGATCGGCTTGAAATCCATTACTGTCGGCGTACCTTGCTAGGTCCAACCAGGGCACCGCCCACCGTTCTCCATAGCGGGGACTCACCAACAGGCGATCCACCAGCGATGAGTAGGCTTGTTCCGAAGCCTCGTTGCTGCTGGTAACAAATTGCTCGACATCGCTGGGTGTGGGGGGCAGCCCAATTAATGCCAGAGATGCACGCCGGGCAACCGAAGCAGTCTGCATTCTGGGATTCGCAACCAAACCGTGCGTCTCAAGCGACTGATCAATGAAGTGATCAATCACTTTCCCGGTCGTTACATGAACTGGAACTTCAGGACGCTTGATTGCTTCATATGCCCAATGCTTGCCCTTTGATTTCGCCTCAGGCCATGCTGCTCCCTGATCGATCCACCGGCGTAAAAGATCAACCTCCTGCTGCGACAAAGGTTCACCGTCAAGCGGCATCAATTCTCCAGCATCCGCATCGGTAACCCGACTGATCAGCAGGCTCTTCTCTGCATGCCCCGGAACGACGATCGTCACTCCAGAATCAGCTTCACCCATCGCTTCATCGCGTTGATTCAACCGCAGCCCACCCTCATCATGCTTTTCGCCGTGACAACGCTGGCAATGTCGCCGCAGCAGGGGTTGAATTTGCTCAGTAAAGTCGACCTGACGTCTTTCCAAGTCAGCATCCACTTGAGCCAACGTGGCACCACACCACAAAGGCCCAAAAACAACCAATGTTGAAAGGAAGATACCGCGAATCAGGTGCGGAGTGAGGAGATAGGGCATCGAATGCGCAGCACCAGTGGTGGGAGGGAAACTCAATCGACCACGTTTATGATACCTACTGTCTAAACGTTCGCTTGCATACTTACCGCGTTATTTTGTATGAATACCACAACGGGATGCGGGTCACACAGAACCCACCTCCGACATCAGCCATCCCGACTCAATGATTAAGTTGAGCGTTTATGCATCTTGGATGACAGAATCCAAAACGCGAACACTTGCCCAACCATCTTTATTTTCTTCAATGAACTGCAGATGCCGCTGTGCGGTTTGATAGACATCGTGAGCTGCACGATCTGCAAAAATACAGTGCAGTGAAACATCAAAGTCCTGATTGACCTCGCGATCAAGTTCTCGATCCCGCGTCCCGATCGAAAAACCAACGAGCCCCTCGTGGTTATCCAAGTATTTATTGCAAGCGTCTAGCAACGTCTGAACAGCCTTGTCACTTCGGTCTTTGAGAGTGAAGAAGACGTGATGAGCAAGTTGCGGCATTCGATTCAGTCCTTCATGAGAAACAATTCACGGTCATAATACGACGCATAGCTTCTACCAACACAGGAGACATGACAACATGCCACCCATTCAGATCACGATTTTCCGTCTGCAGTGTTCGCTGAATTGAGATGTCAGGCGGGCGAAAAACGATCAATTCTCAGCGATCAATTCTCAGCGATCAATTCTCCGACGCTCCCCCGTTTTCCCTTGGCACGAAACTGAAGTTCCTGCTTTGCGAAAAGAATTCAATGGGATTTTCGTAAACTACTTTGCGTGTCAACGCCTCGTCATTCTCTCGCCGTCGCATTTCGAAGATTAAATCGGGAATTGCCGTGGGTTTACTTGGGCCCCAATCACCGGCAGAGTTTGCCAGCAGACGCTCGCCACCGTATTTTTCGATCATATCTGCAGCACGATCAGGCGTACATTTCGTCACTGGGTAGAGGGTCATGCCTGCCCAGAATCCACGATCAAGCACTTCTGCAATGGTGTGTTCCTCGACATGATCGACAAGCACCCTGGAGGGATCGATTCGGGAGTCATCGCAAAGCATATCAAGAATCATTCGGGTTCCCTGATACTTATCGGCCAGATGCGGTGTGTGAATGAGAATCTGCTGGTCGTACTTGATGGCCAGTTCAAGATGTTCGAGGAATACCGTTGCCTCGTTTTTGGTGTTCTTATTCAGTCCGATTTCACCAATACCAAGAACGTTCGGACACTCGATGAACTCGGGTATCATCGCGATCACATCGCGGGAAAGCGAGACGTTTTCGGCCTCCTTTGCGTTGATACAAAGCCAAGTGAAATGCTGAATTCCAAACTGCGCTGCACGCTTGGGTTCAACGTCTGTCAATTGGTGAAAGTAGTCTCTAAAACCATCCACGCTGCGACGATCAAAACCAGCCCAAAAGGCTGGCTCGCTCATCGCAACGCATCCCATTCTTGCGAGGGTCGCGTAATCGTCAGTCGTCCTCGAAACCATGTGGATGTGAGGGTCGATGTAGTCCATGAAAGTCCAGTTTTCGATTGAATTAAAAGAACGGGCACTCGTGTCTTGCGTTGCCTGACCGCGATCCGCCTGTTTTGAGCTCAACGGCGGCAAACCAATGAACTCTTCAACATACACACGCCATCGGTAAACTCAGTTTCGACCAACACCGCGCTGAGCGAATTTGCGAGGGATGGCTACAGATCCATTTGCTTACGCCAGTCCGATTCGTACTGACGCGAGAAAAGTTGTTGCAGCCGTTCGGATCGGTCCGAGCCGTCGCTCAACAAAATCTCGATCGCGGAATCGAGTTGCTTCCGCTGAGCCTGAGCCTCATTCGGCAGCGGGTCACCCGCGTCCAGAGAGCGGTCGATACGGTCCAAAGTTGCGGCTACTTCCAGTAGCTTGGCACGAACCTCTAAAAAAGATTCCGTGAGGATTTGGCTTGCTGCTCGCATGGCAATGGCTGAGGGATTTCAGGAAATGGCGGTCACAGAACACAGTATAGAGAGATCACAGCACCTTCCCAGCATCCCTGACCGCAAAACAATCACATGCAGCGGCAGTAACCCGCTCACCGAAACCCCTCCAAGGAGGGGGCCCTGTCTTAAGCTTGAGGATTTACAGTCGTGCTGGGGCGGTAATTCTGATTTTGCGGTCAAGCCACCAGGAATGGCGAAAAGAGCGAAACCGATTTTACAAGTTGGGCAAAATCTGGGCAGGAAAAAGCTACGGTTACATCAGGAAGGGGTAGTGAATAACCCCCGAATTGAAGCTCGGATTCCAACACGCACACCTTCATTCTCAACCACTAGCAGCATGCAGGGGCAGGAACTGACTTACGCCGTTCTCGGTCGCACGCGGAATGAAGCCGCAGTGGACGTGCTGCTTGCGTGCTTGGACAGTGAACTGCGTGAGCACCGGGACATGGCTTTGAGTACCCTGATGCAGCAGCGGGAAGATAGAGTTCCAGCGAAACTGTTGGCGAGGTGGCAGCAACTAAAACAACGGATCATCTTCTTCTGAGGACCCGAAAGACGTGGTTTGAGGGTGCAGTATCCCAAGCGTTGAAACACCGCGGGGCGGATACCGTGACCACCATCGCTGCCGCAGAATCACTGGAACTGACCAAGTGCATTCCGATGCTGGTCGATCTGGCTGATACGGGTGAAACAGACGAGATCCGACAACCTGCCACCGCTGCGGTGCTAAAACTGGCCCATATTCTCGGTGTCCGCGCCAGATGTGACCGCAACGCGCCCACGATACGCAATCCAGCACTCGAAAGGCTGCACAAGTCACTTGGTACCATCAGTCAAAACGAGAATGTTTCACTCGCAGATGCTTTTCGAGTTCTATCGCTATGGGGCGACAGCGAACTCCGAAGAGTCATGAACGAACCAACTCCGATCCGAAATCTGATTCTCGACCGTTTTATGGAATCAAAGCACATTGGCGTTCTGGATCTTTTGGCAGGAACGATCAAAGTGCCCTGTTCCAAACAGTGAGATCATTGTTCGCGCGGCTTTGCACATAGCGAACGACGAAGACGATGCAAGCCGTAACGAACATGCTCGACTTCTGCAGCGTCTGATCGCGTTGATTGATCACAATGATGAGAACATTGTCCGCGGCATCCGACGTGTGATCCAACCGTTGCACGCTGAGGCAATGATGCATCGATTCCAGGATTTGCGTCCACGCAGCCGACGGATCCTCGGACGGGTGGTAATGATGGTGGACCCTGACGCATTGCAGCGGGTTTCGGACGCCATTCGTCACCCTGTCCTCAAGAACCGTATCGCCGCGATTGCAATGGCAGATGCTTTGGCAGTCGTGGATCTGTTGTCAGAATCATTTGAACATATCATTCAGGAAGACCATCTCGAAGCTCGCATCACCGCTGCTGAGGTCATGGCGAATGCTCATGGTGATGCGACGTGGGGGTGCTGAAAAAGCTAGCGGACTTACCGGGGTGCCCCGTCCGCGACATTGCGTTGGACGCCATTCAGCGTCGTTCAGCAGAAATGATGAGGCCCTAGCCCAAGAGTCACTGAGCCCAAGAGTCACTGAGCCCAAGAGTCACTGAGCCCAAGAGTCACTGAGCCCAAGAGTCACTGAGCCCAAGAGTCACTGAGCCCAAGAGTCACCGACATGCTATTTTCCATCCAATACCTCCTTGCCGAAACTCGTCTCTCGGACCTCAGCCTGGAGTACCAGGAAAAGATCGAAAGCCAGAGTATCTCCGGAGTCTGGTTCCTAATGATCCCACTTCTGGTCGTGGGGATCGCAATGATCTGCTTCAAGATCGCAGACCGTGCACCGATGGCCGTCAACACCCCCAACTTGATGATGCACGAACTGTGCCGTGCTCACAGACTCAGCGCCGGTGGCCGCAGAATGCTTGAACGAATCGCCGATGAAGCACAGCTGGAGCAGCCAGCAACCATGTTCCTCGGTCCACAGCATTTCGAAGCAGCAGTCGAGAAAGCTGGCCTTACCATCAAGTACGACAAACGACACCAGACCCTGATCGCGATGCTTCGACGCACGCTTTTCACTCAGCAGCCCAAAACCATTGCCTGAACACGTGCCCAGGCTGCTCTGAAAACTAGCCTAGTGTGAAAACTGGCCTGCTGTGAAATCTGGCCTGCTGTGAAATCTGGCCTGCTCCGAAATCTGGCCTGCTCCGAAATCTGGCCTGCTCCGAAATCTGGCCTGCTCCGAAATCTGGCCTGCTCCGAAGGACAGCCTTCATCCCTCATGCACGCTCTCGCGTGCCAATCCACTGATCCACCGACGCGGCACGTCGTCAAAGCCACGTCGTCCACGACAACACAAACATGCTGGCAGAGCTCCAAGGACAACTGCCTGCGGCATGCACTGGTGTACACTCACGTCGCATCAGTGTCACCATTGCGGATCACTCCAGCCCCTCTAATACCCCCCCTCTTTAAATCTTTCCTCAACGGCTCTTAGCGACCAAAAGTCCTTCATCCCAGCCAGCGGGTGAAAAACAACCAAAAGCAAGCCTTTGACCGCGCCAAAACCTTCGCAGCAGCACAAGGTGTCCCAGCATGGGCAACGCAAAGAACTCATGGCCTACCGCCACACAGCCGATGAGAGGAAAAACCGGTCTCTCAATGACCCACGCTTGTACGCTAAACTGCGTGACCTAAGGTTCTTGAGATCACCGTACTGCAGTCCCAGTTCCTACGAAATGGTGGGCACGCACAAGGCGTTGCAGATTGAACATGGATGAAACAATGCTACCAAGAGCGATATTGGGACAGACCGAACTGAGCGTAAGTTGCCTTGGTTATGGCAGCATGGGCATCCGCGGGCCCAAGACGTGGGGCGTACGCACCGTTGATGATGCGGATGCTGAGAAAATTCTGAACGCGGTTCTGGACATGGGAATCAACTTCATTGATACGTCACCAGACTACGGACTCAGTGAAGAACGAATTGGTCGTTTTCTTTCGTCTCGACGGACCGAATACTATCTGGCCACGAAATGCGGTTGCGTCTACACCCAACACAAGGATCACCTCGAAATTGATCATCAGTGGCGCAAAGAAGTGATCGAACGCAATCTGCACGAAAGCCTTCAACGCCTGCAAACAGACCACATCGATTTGTTGCAATTCCACGGTGGAGACGCTGAGACACTTGAGCGTGAGGGTCTTCTATCCCAATTGCAGGACTTCCGCAGTCAGGGCTTGATTCACCACATTGGCGTGTCCAGCAAAATCCCGCATCTTTCCGGTTTGATTGACCTCAACTTCTTTGACACGTTTCAGATCCCCTACTCATGTCTGTCACCCGAACATGGTGATTTGATTACCCGCGCAGGTGAATCCGGCGCGGGTATCATCATCCGCGGTGGCATTGCTCATGGAGGTCCCGACGCTGAAATCCAGCGACCGGCGTTGAATGATGCATGGAATCAGGCAAAACTGGACGAACTCATCCCCAAGGGGATGACTCGAGCAGAGCTGATCCTGCGATACACGCTTTCCCATCCCCACTGTCACACCACAATCGTGGGCACTTGTGACCCACAGCATTTAGCAGAGAACGTGATGGCCAGCCGCCTTGGGAAACTTCCGGAGCCCATTTACCGCGAGATTTCTTCGCGAATCCGGCGGGAGACGGAATAGCTGCTGAGGTGACCGTACCTGATCACTCAGGAAAGCCAACGCGTCTCTCCCAGAAGCAGGTCATTGCGGTTCATTTCTGGTACCAGAATTGAACGAATCCTCAACTCGCTGATAGTTCTCCAGCATCGCTTCAAGCTGGGACTTCAGTTCCCCAAGATCACGTCCGTTGTCCAGGGATTCTTCGAGCAGCGGTCGCAACCACTCCTGCATCAGGTGGAATTGTCCCTTGACCAGGTCGGCGAGAACACGAGGCACCTTATGCTGGACCAGCACTTTCTGCTCCGGTGGTGCCAGTGCTCTTTGCTCACTGATTTGTTCCAGCCGCTCGCTCGTGGCCTGCAGTTTATCGGCAAGCTGACTTCCTGTCGTAGCAAGACTTTGCCGGATGGTATCAATACGTGCATCCATGCGTTCTTCGGCACTGTCGTCAGTCACGGCGATCGCGCGAGAGATTACCTGACGAATCGACTCAAGGCCATCTCGCATCGAAGCCAATTGCCGCATCAATTGCCCTGCCTGGTCCTCGCTGTCCATGCCGGACATGCGAACACTTTCAACAAACGCATACTTTATACTGTCCCACCGTTCTTTTTCCTCTGGGCTCAAGATTCCCATCAGTTCCTTGAACTTCAGCACATTGGCTTCGTTGTCGGTGGTGAGGGTCTGCGCATCCTGCTCGTAATTGCTCACAATCAGGGACTGCAGTTCAGAGTCATTCATGACGGCGGCAACACGCTCAGCCATGCGATTCATATTTCGATAACTACCTTGCAGCTTGAAGGGCGGTTCCGTCCGGTACGAATCAGCCTGTGCAGCGCTGCGGATGTAAGCGCGATTGACCCGCAGCACCACATCACGAACGCGAAGCAACTTCCTCATGACCTCAAACATCTCGCGAACTTGATCCATCGAAACATTACTCTGCAGCTCAATTCCCTCCAAGGAATCTCGCTCCGCGGCCATGATGACTGCCCTCGCATCTTCGGGAGGAGCAGTACCCAGTGGCGCCAGCGTCCGATTACTGGTCAAACAATTCTCGAGATAACTCATCTCGAATGCTTCTGCTGAATCACCAATGATCTCGCCCAGGTTGTAAACATCAGCGCGATTCGAAAGCATGTCTGGTACCTGAAAGCGATCACCGCTTTCGGTATAGGGATTACCCGCCATCACAACAGCAACACGTCGCCCACGCAGGTCGTACGTTCGTGTTCGACCGTTGCGAACACCTTCAATCTTTCTGGTGGCATCACAAAGGGAGATAAACTTCTGAAGCAATTCAGGATTCGTGTGCTGGATGTCGTCCAAGTACAACATGACGTTATCGCCCATTTCAAGAGCGAGATTCAGACGTTCAATTTCCTCACGTGCTGCAGCATTCGGGGCTTCAGCGGGATCAAGTGAAGTCACCCCATGGCCAATTGCTGGACCATTGATTTTCATGAACACAATGCCCAAACGGTTGGCCACGTACTCCATCAATGTGGTCTTTCCATAACCAGGAGGCGAGATCAGAAGCAAAAGCCCCATACGATCCGTTCGTTTATCTTCCCCAGCCGATCCCATCTGCTTGGCAAGATTGTCACCGATCAGTGGCAAATAGACTTCATCAAGCAGCCGGTTACGAACAAAGCTTGTCAACACGCGTGGCTTGAACTCATCAAGTCGCATATCCTCGCGGGCCTCATCCACCACTCGCGCTTTGGTTGCATGCAGATCGCGAAACCGCGGCACCACATCCAAACCGTAGCCACGCACACGCCCCAGCAACTCATGGTAGTGCACCTTCATTCGACCTTCACGAATCCGACCGTGATTGCCAGCCATACCCTGTAATTCCGTTGCGACGCTTGCTTCAACGACCTTCATTACTCCGGGACCACCCAGCAGCACCACCCATGCCAACTCGTCACGATATCCAGCCGCTGGATCCACTTCATCGGCTTTTTCATGATTTTTCATGAAAGCATCAACCCAGTTACGAGCGAGGATAAACCCTCTCACAGGATCGTTTTCCGACTTAAGAACGGTGGACAACAACTTCGCTCGATCCGTGTCGGGGATCGCAGCAATGAATTCTTCGTACAAAGAGACTGCCTGTTGGCTGACGACCACTTTCTTCGGAGCGTGAGTCAACTCATCAAACAAGTAATGAGCAATGGCTTGAGGCGTCACAACACTTGAGAACAGAGGTCCCCAAACATCTCGCTGTGATTCACATAATTCTGTCAATCTCTGTCGAAACTCAACTGCGGGACGCGCACCGGGGTATGCCTGTGCCAACTTGGCAAACCCACCGATCCAGTCGACCATGACCTTTCGGGTTTTGGCATCAAGCAGTTTCTGGAACCAAAGCAATGATGCTGCACGAGTACTGGGAGCGTGTCGAAGCAACCCAACCGATGCATCCATCTTCAACAAACAGGAGACAATATTTGCGGCATCATGATCATGCACGCCCTTTGCGTAGCCTTCATCAAATCGGCTACCGGTATGCTTCTGAACCCAGCCAATATCAATACTGGACGGATCAATGGCTTCGCCATTCTTCTTCAGTTCATCAAACAGGTCGACGGCTAAATACTCAGCCCGGTACACAGCCGAATTTTCGCTCACCAGTTCTTGATTCCACAAATCCTTGGACGCTATCAACGCGTCATTACGCAGAGTTTCGAAAAACTGCGTGCCAGTCAGATGCATGCACATTTCACCTTCGCGCAGCACGGTAGTCAGATCGAGCGGCTGGGTGTTGACTGCAAACCGTTGACTTCCCAGTCGAATAATGTCTCCACCATCTTCGTAAAGATCTTGACGATCTTTCAGCTGCCGCACTGCATCTTCACGAATTGTTTTCAAGCGGCTCTGCAAATCTTCAACGCGGATTGCATCTTCAAGATCCGACAACTGTTCAATGATATCGCGAACTTTTTCGACCATCAGGTCGCCAGCAAAGTAGGCAGCGATCTCGTCGGTTGACTCCATCTTGTTCACGCGAGAGTCGATCCCCTTCAAGATCCGCCCAGCAGCAGATGCGAGCGACTCTGCTCGACGATTACGTTTTTCAACCAGTGAAACCTTGCGTGATTCAAATGCGGCATATACATCTTCGCGGCGTTGCGCCAGCTGAATCACAAAGTCATCGAACTCCGCGAAGCGCCCTTCCAATTCTTCAAGCTGCACCATCACCTTGGTCAAATACTCATCACATCGCTGGGGTGAATCGCAAACATCGAGATAGCCGGACGTCGTCTGTTCCAAGAGTTTCAACTGTGAAGCGAACTCGGCTTTCCCTTCAACGCTGACGAGTTCACTTACGCGAGCTTTGAGCGAACTGCGAACCCTGTTCAATGATGCAAAGACATTTCCAATCGCGTCAATGATCTCGGTCCGCTTGGTCGTATCCTCAATACGAAGGTTACTGACCGTTTCAGTCAGCAACTCAAGCTGCGTGCCCGATGCATCGATTTCTTCTTCAAGCTTTTTCGCCTCGGCCACCGTGGCAATCGCATCTACTTGCGTTGCAGCCTCTTCCACACGGTTCACATAGGGATCCAACGCTCCTGGTGTGAGCAGAAAATCAACACATCGACGACTGATCCGCTCTGCCCATTCAGCAGTGGTTTTCTCGAGTTCTTCGACAACAGCTTCATCCACATAGCGAAGCTCTTTCAACCCCAGCGAATGCCCGCGCTGTTCACGCAGTGAAGCCAAAGTCCCCACGAAGTCATCGATATTTTCAAAACGGCCGCGTTCGATGTCCTTGATCAACTCGTTAACATTTTTCTGCACTTCGTTGGTGCGTTGCTGAGTATCACGCCGAACACGCACGACCTTTTCAAACTCTTCCACGGCCGCGTTGGCAGCCGAACGAATTTTCTGCAGCGGGTCTGCCAATTGCTCGGCATCGCTCTTGTCAATCCAGAAATAGCCATCCAGTATGTCGGATGCTTTTTTACCGAGATCAACGTACAGTCCCTCATAACTGTCATCTTTATCGATCAACTGAATCACTTCGCTGCATTCTGCCATACCGCGAACGATCTCTTTGTTCCCCACCTTGAACAGCAGAGAATCACCCTGACCCTCAGGCGCAATCGCGTCACTGGTAAACGGGGTCTGCCAGATTTGGATAGCATGGTGCTTCTGTGGCTCATCCTGTGATTGAAAACAGACCATCTCGCCGCCTTCAAAGATACTCTGACCGTGACACACCAAGGGCGTCTCCACCGTTTGGCTGATCAGGTTGTACCGCAACTGGATATAGGTACCTGAGGCTGGGTTGTAAAACAGGTACAGAAAATCTTCGCCGTTGGCAGCTGCCACGGTACGTTGGTAACGCATTCCGCGCAGCCCATGATCAAACCGCTTGTATTCTCCCGTTTGCAAGTAATATCCACCGGGAAAAATCAGACCATGGTCACCGGGCAGCATGACACACGAATGTTCAATCTCATCCAGCCGTATCGCTTGCTGAATTTTTCCATTGAAGACAAAGAAGCGATCCTCGGACTCCTGATACGGACGGATTTTCAGCAGCACCAGATTACCAACAATTGCGTAGTGGATCTCCGCATCATCAAGTGTCTGATCCGGGTTATCCACGGGTTCAGCGTAAATCCCTTCACCGCTATCAGTGTTGTTTTCCACCTTGATTGTCAGGTCACCGCCCACCGTTTCAACGAAGACAAGATCTTCGATGGAAACATGCGGATGGCTCCCGTAATGGTGCTGGTCACGTGTTGTCTTTACCCAGCGGAACTCATGCTGGGGCGGGTCCTTGACTTCGTGTTCACTGCGATTGTCGATATACTCGACTCGTTCTTCATTGACTCGCCATTTGAATGACTTGACGTCCTTGGATGTCTTACCAACCTGGAACACCATGTGTAGCATGGGGCCTTTTCGAAAGAAGCGAATGAATCGTGTATCTTTATAAAAACGATACAATTCGTGAAAATCGCTGACAAACCGTTCATCACCAATCATGTCAAGGCTTAGCGCATGAAAGGTATGATCACGGAATTGGTAAGCTGAAAAGACATCCGCCAAGCCGACCTCTGACTTCAATCCAAATTGGACGTTGTACCCAAAAATGAATTGGTCGCCGATTGCGACAAGATCACGAGGTGTGCAGTTATGTTCTGTGGTTACCCGTTCGGTAGAAAGCAGAACGGTTTCAATGTTTCCGAATACATCGGCTCGCAAGTCGTTCAACTTTGCCAAACGAGCGCGCAAATCAGCTGATGCATCTCGCAAACGATTGCGAAGGACTTCGTATGTCCCGGCAGCGAGTTGAGTTTCTGTCATGAAGGGTCGCCCATGGATGGTCGCCGCTGAAACCAGAAGAAAAATCGGCTCCAGCAAGTATTCCAAATGCTGTGTTCAAAGCCACTCCCTGACACGACGATCGAGATCATCGTGCCAGAGATGCGGTGAATTCCTACATACTGGTCTTAGCCGTTACGGCCGTTAGTCCCAGCAGAACTGCTCTGCGAGAGCAGTCGGCCAGCTTTTTGGTCCGCGACATTGGCTGTCCCGGCCATACTGAGCAATCCAGTCAACTGTGTCCGAACATCATCTGTCGTCGCCAAGCCCATCATTTTCGCGATCAATGCCGCGATCGACAGGTCCTTCACACCGTCAGTGTCCAAGTTGAACTGTTTGACAAGGCCAGACAGCTGATTCTGGAAGTACTCAGCATTGCCATCAAAGAACGTGTCCTTGATGTCTGTGGCCACCTTACTGTTGTAAACAAAGCGGTCGATCGCCTTGCCACCTTTGACAGCAGAAGTGATTTGATCGAAGAATTCGCCGTCGCCTCCAACAATATCAATTCTGGCGGACCTGAGAGCATCTCCGACGACACCAGCCTGACTTTCTGCGATACCTCGCTGAGCATCGATCGCTGCGATCTCGACCTGCTTCTCTTTGTCCAATTCAAGCTTGAACTCTTCGTGGTCTTTACCCACATCATCAAGCTGCTTCATCGCTTCTGCTTTCTCGGTAATACCGGTAGCTTCGCTGTGATACTTCTCGCGTGAAACGTTTGCTTCGGCCAAGCCCTGCTTTTCGACGGCTTCCGCTTTGGCTTCGATACCTTTTGCTTCAGCAACGGCTTTCTTCTCGAGCACACTTGCCTCTGCAGAGCCTTCTTTTTCGAGGCTAGCTGCTTTCGCTTCCTGAACGGTTGCCTCGGCAAGACCAGCAGCAGCGGATGCAGCAGCATCGGCTTCGGCCAACATTTTCGTTGCTGCCGTTTCTTTCTCAGCAGCATCCCGTTTTGCTTCGGCTTCGATGCGAACCTTGTCAGCCAGCAAAGCACTGGCATCTTTTTCAGCCTGTGCCTGCTTCGTCTGCTGAATCAGCTGTTCTTCAGCCTTCATTTCGGCAGCCGTGATTTGCACCTTCTTCATACGCTCAGCAGATGCGAACTCTTCAGTATCCTTGATCCGCTCCTGCTCTTCGACCACAGATCGCTCAACAGCAACCCGTTCTCGAATCACTTCCTGAATATTTCGTTTTTCGGTTTCGATGGCCTTTTCTTTCTCAACATCAGCCACACCAACGACCCTCAGACGCTCAGTCTTTTCGAGGTCACGGTCACGACTGACACGTTCCAGTTCGACAGCATCCGTTTTCTCTTTATTCCTCTGAGCCACGAGCACTTGGCGAGCTTTATTTTCCTCAGCGACACCAATCTCTTCCTCGGTGATGATCCTGGCACGCTCAGATTCCAGACGCTGCTCTTCCTGCACTTTCTTGGCAGATGCCTGTTCGCGGGCTGAAATTTCAGCAATCTCCCGCTGCTGCTTTTCAACAGCTTCCACTCGCTGACGCTCGAGAGCGAGGATCGTCTCCTGAGCTTCCACATCCTGTTTCTTCAGCGTTTTCTCTTTGTCTCGTGTGAACTGGTTTTCCTTGACCTTTTCATTGGCAGTCAGTTCCGTAATTTTCTTGATACCCTCAGCATCAAGAATATTTGTCGGACTGAGCATGTCCAGCTCGGTCTGCTCCAGATAGTCAATCGCCGCATCATCGAGGCGGTATCCATTAAGGTCCGTTCCGATGACCTTCAGGATCTCGTCCTTGAATTTGTCACGCTGATCATAGAGATCGACGAAGTCAAACTGTTTACCAACCGTCTTGAGTGCTTCACTGAACTTTGCGTCAAACAATTCACGCAACGTATCAATTTCACTACAACGACGGGCTCCGATCGACTGGGCTACCTCTTTCATCTCTTCCTGCGTGTTGTCCACACGAATGAAGAAGGCCACCTTGATGTCAGCTCGGATATTGTCCTGACAAATCAGTCCTTCACTTTGCTCACGATGGATTTCAAAACTCTTCAGAGTCAAATCCATGAACTCGTAGCGATGGAACAGGGGGATGATGAATTTCCCGCCTGCTGTGGTCACGTCCAAGCCCCCCATACCTGATTTGACGATCGCCTTATCAGGCCCCACGACAATGTAGTACTTCTTGAAGAAGGCGAGGGAAAGCAGAACGGCAGCAAGCACCGCGTATAACATAATCGCCCATCCAGAAAGGAAGGGGCTTGAGTTCTGCGCAAGCAGAGCAGTGTGCAAGTGAGTTGCCATTATCACGATGAAGTCTCCTGTTGAAGATGCGTGACCTTGTAGATTCGTTTATCTCGATCAAAACCAATAATTCGAACCTCTGTTCCTTTCGGGATGTGAGGTCCATCTGTTCGTACATTCAGTAACAAGGGTGCCGCGTCGGTACGAAACTTCGCTTGTCCAAATTCGCCTGTTGCCTCAATGGTGCAGATTTCGCACGTCGCGCCCAACAGCTTTTCATGGCCGTATTTTGGCGGTGGGACAAAATGCTTCAGCATCGGTTGAGTGACACCCTTGGTGACCGCCATCGCAATGACGACATTGGGGAATGCCAAAAAACTGCTCGAGAACCAACCTGGAGGCGAAAACCAGCCGGATTCAAATGTATGCCACAATCCATAGGACACGGACCAAAAGGCGACCGTGAAAATCCCTCCCCACAGCACAAGGGGCACACGCCCAAAGTTCGTGGCGCGAATACTGCCAGCACCAATTCCATGTAAAAAATCAACGCCCGCGCCATCCGCTACATCCAAGCCAACGCCCTCCATGGGCACATCCAAGTCCAAACCCGGGTCCATATCCAAATCAGGTGGGTCAAACCCCAAGTCGATCAGACCTACGAGAGCCAATAAGGTGTAGGCAACCATCAAACAAACAAGAATCGATGCAGGCCATACAGGTCCTACAAACATTCGATCAGCTAGTTCAACGAGCGATTCTGGCACGACTTTCAGTCCCACGGATCAGAGGGTTACGTAGTTAGCTTAGTTTCAAGGCAGAGCGATCAGGCAATTTGGGCGCAATTTAATCGGTTTTTTCCGTATTTAGACGCTTGCCGTAACGGGAGTACCGAACAACCACTTCGCCTGCAGCAGCAACTGAAACCTGCTGCTGGCCGGAGCACGACGCCTGACCAGAGAGAGCACAGTGTATCGAAACGATGACGACCGGATGCCGAGCCCGCTGCAGAGCCTTCGATCGAAACAGAAATTCGATAGAAACAGAAAGTAGACTGACGCCCCACGCAGACCGAGACGCATCAGAAGCCAGGGATACGGCAGGCGAAAACACAGCCTGCTGGCATACTTCCCTTGCAAAAACGCTGCATCAGGCGAGCGCGCGACGCAACAGGTTGTGCGTCATCATCTGCACTCGATCATCCGGTCCGTGCGGTCGGGACCAATGCGACCATGGCAACATGTGGCCCGGCGGACTAGACAAGCCTTGGCACCACCAGATGGTTGACGCATTAAAAACAAAGTTCCCTGCTGGCCCTGGGTAAATGGTCGAAGCCCATTGCTGCGGATTTCGCCCCCCCTGCAAGGCCGTTCCCGCAGCCACGATCTGCAAGCCCTTGAGGTCATCCGGCGGATCGCCATGGTATTCCCAACCGATCAATCCGGGAATCGTGTCTCCTGACTTCAAACCCGTTCCCTCATACAGCCAATGGTCCGGCAAAGTGCAGACCCAATCACCGCCACCATTGACCGGATCAACGTTGCGGGCCCCCATCAAGTAACCTTCATCAGGTCCCCGGTGAGGAAACGGCCCATGCTGCTGCTCTCTTATTTCAGCCCACTTGTAGTCGCCGCCGTACGGCCCACCTCGAAACAGAATACGATTGTTCTGCCCATTTGCGCTGGCCCTAAATGGACTGACCCAACAGACAGAATTGCCCGAGAGAAAGAGCAGACTCACCCCCTGGTCCCGCATGGTAGTCACGCTGTGATACTGACGCAGATCCCAGTATTCATCATGCCCCACGCTTAGGAATGCTTTGCATTTCAACCCACGCTCTGGCGTCAGCATGTCGCTGTTACTGCAGTAACTGACATCGTACCCGTGCTTTTCAAGCCAGTAGGCCATGGGGTATTCAAAGCACAACCACTCGCCTGACCCGATCGTCTGTGGATTGTCGAAGATCTGAGGATACTTGCCATAAGGTCGATCAAAGCTAACGTCTGCCCATGGCCCCTGATTTCCTTTGGGATGAGTGTACACGGAATCGCGCAGTGGCCACTCATTGTAGGCCTGCCAAGTATTATCACTGCACTGAACTAGCACATCAGCTGGACGGTCATCCTTGACGATGAACACAACATAGCTTTGCCAATAGCCAAATCCCGTCTCATCAGACTCGGTGGTCAGCCGCCCGACATACACACCACTAAGCCAATCGCTCGGGATTTTCAGTTCGACGGTTGGTCTCCAAGTGCACTCTCGAAGCTGTTTTTCTGCTTTCGCAGGCGTTTCAAAGTGCTCCCCCTGCACGGCATCCATGGTTTTCATCAATCGAGCACCACGCCCTCCGTAGTACCCCGTTCGGAAAATTTCCAACTTAAAACGTTTCACCGGTGTGGTGGAAACGCAAATTCCCAAAGTCTCTCCTGCACCGACACTTTGTCGAGTACAAAAACCTTCAATTGCCGGACAGCGCACACCATCAGCAGGCTCGGTGCGTACCCGCGTTAATTGCCAATCCGTTGCACCGGTCCGGGCGTTTTCACGTGTGATCAGATTATCGTTTTGGGCTACCGAATCCTCACGCCTTTTCGCATCCACAACTTGCGTCGCACAAACTTGCCCCGTGCCGACGATCCCGGAAACCAGTCCAGCCGTTGCCCCCACGCCAGCACCGCCAGCTTTCCGTAACAAATCGCGTCTTGTCGAGAGATCTGTCTTGCGTGTCATGTTGCTGTCCCGCCCAACTCAAGAAATGAAATACCAACACTGACGCTATCGTTTCGAAAGACTCACTTCAATGACTGCAGATACTTCACAATATCCACCAATTCATCTTCCGTAAGCGCCTGCTCAAGCCCGGCAGGCATGATTGAAACGCTCCCAGGATCAATTCTCTCGATCTCGCTTTGTAGGATACGAACTGACTTTCCACTCGCCTGTTGCAACTGAATTGCTTCACTGTTTTCAGAGACAAGAACTCCAGAGAAGGCCTGACCATTGATCGTCAAAACCTGATAGGTCGAATAATCACGAACGATGCTGGCCGATGGAAACACAATCGATTCGAGCAAGTCGGTTGCCGACCGATTAGCCCCAATCGTCGTCAAATCAGGCCCCACGGCTTGGCCCAGATCACCCACGCGGTGACAACTGCTGCACTTAGCTTTTTCAGCTGCAAATAAACTTCGACCACGAATGGCATTTCCGTCACTCAGACGACTCCGAAGCTTTTCGAGCCGACCAAGTTTTTCCTGATGATGTTTTTTCAAACGATCCAGAATCTTGTTACCCATTGGAATCGATTCTCGTGGAAAACGCTTGATCACATCTGACAGCTCATGCTCAGGAAGCGAAAGCAGGGCTGCCGCGTCATTGACCCCCGCAAGGAATTGATCCGCCACAGACTGCGGAAGCTGCCGCTGGTATGGGCGAATCAGATCTCTCAACTGCCGAGGCGACGCATTCGCCAGCAGAGGTGTTACCAAACCCAGCTGACCTGGATTCAAACGGGCATTGCCGATGATCTGCGCCGCCCGATCAGATTCGGTAGGCGAGATGGAATCACGATACAAGCGAATCAATTGCGTGAGCGTTTCAGTTTGTACCGTACCTGCATTGAGAACTGCCAGCGCATCCATCCGCAGATCAACTGGACGCTTTTGATCCTCCGCAACGACACGTAACCCCCTCAGCCAATCCGCCTTGGGCCATCTGACCGCCACAGCGACCGCTGCCCTCGCCACAGCGGTCTGCTCGCCTAACATCGCTTCAGTAACAGGCTTGATCCACGCATCTCGTGGTTCTTTCCAATCACTCTGAGCCATCGCGTTGAGAACCAGGACCTGTTTGATCGGATTGGTGTCCCGCAGCATCATCGTGGCTAGTTCCGCCACCGCATCCTGCTGTAACAATCGGGAAAACAAACGCTTCACACCACTACCCGGATCGGTTGCAGCCGCAATCTGCGTATCAAGTTTGGCGGCGAGATCGACGTCCCAATCGGGATGCGACTGGACAGCCTGCAACGCAACATGGTGAAAGATGGCATCATCAGAACCAAACATCAGTTCCAAAGTCTCATCTTTTGTCATTTCCGCGTTATCAATCTGCGAGATCGCCATGAGCAAGCTCTGCCGCTGCAATGCCCCTGAAACACGTGCCTGACCCACACCAGCCAACCCATTTCGAATTGCTTCCGCATTGCCAATTTCAATCAAAGCATAAACGATAGCATGCCGTTCACTTCGGTCGAGATGCGAACGGTTCAGGGACTGAACCAAGGGCCCCACTGCCGCTAACTCTCTCCTCATCCCCAAGGTCGTCTGAGTCTGCCGACGAACGTGTGGATTTGAATCCTGCAGCAATGAAACCAAACCGGCAATATCAACCGCGCCATGACTGAATCCCAAGCTACGGCAAGCCAACTGCCTCAACTCAGGCAGTGAGTCCTTCACTGCCTGCATGAGTAGTGAGACCGACTCCTTGGCGAGCACCGGATCCTGAGCAAGACGCCCTACTGCAAGAATCGCATGACGTCGCACAAGAGGGTCAGCAGTATTAATTACAGAACTCAAAGCCGAAATCATTTCAGCACCACGCGCAACCGCCTCATTTACGGCAGATTCTCTCACAGCATGCCGAGCATCAGCGAACAGTTCCAGTAATTCCTGTGGGGTACATGTATCCCACGCAATCAACAGTCCCCGAGGATCTGCTTGCCCTACCTTGCCGTCACGGCGAATCCGATAAATACCGCCAAGCAATTCCGGCTTCGCAAACTGCGAGGTAGGACAACCTCGATAAAACCAACCACCGGTATCAACCACCAATAAACTGCCATCAGCATCTTCCAAAACATCTGTCGGATGAAATTCACGACTGGCTGAACTTAGGAACTCATGCTGCGTGAACTCATAAGTGGAGCCAGTCATTTGCGTTTTCAATCGCACAACCTTGCCACTATTGAAAAACGTCACCAACAAGTTGTCTGTCCAACGCGAGCCAAACAGACCACTGCGGTAGCGTGTCATCCCCGAGACCGCAACATGCCCAAAGCGGTGCGACGGGGTTAACAGTGGGCCGCTGACCTTGAGCTCATTTAGCACACGCTCTCGATGAGGGTAGGCTCCGCCATGCAACCAATGCACCAGGCAATCGACTCTCGGTCGCGTGTACAAAATATTGACTGTTCCCAGCATGTCACCGGAATCAGTGAAATCGATTTCCACAGGATTGTCCATTCCTCCACCGCAATGAATCCGCTTGTCTGTTCCGTCTGGACGGCAGGAGAAGAGATAGGACCCCTCGCGTTGGCTTGTCACCTTTCCCTGCTGATCCTTGAACTCATGCCCGTGATAGCCGTCCGTCCAATACAGCCTTCCATCAGGCCCGAAAAAGCACCCATGAATGCTGGCGGCGTTTCCGTTGTAGCCAAACTGACTGACAATTGCTTCTCTGCGGTCTGCGACCCCATCGTCATCAACATCAGTCAACCGCCAGATATGGGGTGGCGAAGCAACATACAACGACCCATCGTGCCAGACTCCGCCCATCGGGAAAGTCATTTTGTCAGCAAAGACTCGATAGGAATCAAAACGCCCATCACCATTTTCGTCCACCAACTGCCGGATTGAATTTGGAAGTTGCTTTTCCAAATCCTGATTACTCATATTCACCCCTGAGTTGTTACAAACGTAAAGTCTGCCCCGATCATCAAACGCCGCCATGGTTGGATGAGTGACCAGAGGCGGTCCGGCAGCCAATTCAACAGAAAATCCTGGGGGGACATCGACGGGAGCTGGACGAAAACCCTTGTGCAACTTCCCCGTCGCGGCCCCCGTCTTAGCGAATTTTGAAGACGCCACCTCCTCAGCTTGTGAGACCCCGCCCACCCGAAAACACAAACAAACGAGGCCAACAAAAATAGGCACGGTTTGAGGAAGCGTGCGATGGCGATGAAAAAAGAGAGAGTGCAACATA